>Ga0129333_10006623_pt1 | contig 10951 bp, 9 predicted proteins | sample CPB6_08_DNA_FD_94474 | JGI IMG/M metagenome (GOLD analysis project Ga0129333, IMG submission 94474) | Freshwater to marine salinity gradient microbial communities from Chesapeake Bay, USA - CPBay_Sum_0.6_0.8_DNA | ecosystem: Environmental > Aquatic > Marine > Coastal | place: USA: Chesapeake Bay...
AAAGGGCTTTTGTTACCAAATTATAACGGACAAGGATGTCTGGGTTAGCTGGTAAAAAAGCAAGGCTGACTGGAGAAAGTAGATGAGCAAGGAAGCTCTAAAGTGGATTTTAGCCTGCCTGCCTGCATATGTTTTTTTAGTGGCGGCTCCTCCAAGAGCCGGGGCAGGTTGAACCCCAGCAGGATGTGCTCCTGGCAGTTTGCCAGTATTCGCACAACATTCCGTGCCAGCAGCTTTTCTTCCGCCTCAGCGACAGGCTGCGGTTCCTTCTCAGGGCATGGGCTTTATGCCAGCCAATTTTCAACCTCATTTGCAGTCAAACAATCAAATTGTTGCCCAGCCTCCGGTACCCACCAAACAGGTGATTCGCGCTCAAGCCCCCGACCAAGTTCCGGCTGCTAAATTTTCCATGCCGTCTCCCGAGCAGTTGGGAGTTGCCATGCCGGTTTCAGCCAGTCTGCCAGCAACCGAGGTAAATTGGATTTCTGTCCATCAAAAGCTTCGGTCAGCCGGTTCTGTTTCGTTTCAGACGGATCGTACCCAAACTGGATTCAAGTTTACTTGCATGATCCCGGAAAAAAAGCAGGGTAATATGCACCGGTTTGAAGCTTCCGCTCCCACCGAACAGGAAGCTATTCATCAGATGTTGAAGCAAGTGGATGCCTGGCTTGCGGTGCAGTAACCATTAAAAGACTTCCAACACCCATGGGAACCAACCCCATGGGTGTGTTGTTTTTGCCAGTGATTTTTCAAGGTTGGATCAGATGCTGTGAACTTACTTCCAGTTTGCGGTCATCAATAATTGAAAGGTAAAACACGAGATTTTTCATGTCTGGAAGTGTTGCCAAAATCTCGTTTCCTTGAATGTTGGCGCCGATACTTTTCCATTCTCTCTTTTGCCAGGGGCCTTCGTTGATTGCATAGTGCAGCATTGCTTTTTGCACCGAGGCAGGCAAATCCACCGAAGCGCGTGTTCTGCCATCCTTGATCTGCAATTCACCCAGTTTCAATAATTGTTTACCAGAGTTGATATGGCTGTCGATAAATGCATCGACTTCACCGAAGGTCCAAATGTGGCCATGTGGCATGCGAACTTTGATACAAATGGTTTTGTTTTCTTGCACGAGGTTGTAGCACTTTTTGTAGCTGTCCAGAGGGTAGGCAAAATCATTGGTGCCATTGATGAAAAGAATGGGGCACGATGCTCCAGGCAGGTATTTGGAAGGATCAAAATTTGCCACCCATTTTGTTCTTTTGTCTTCAGGCATTTTGTCGAGGTGAGATTCTTTCCAGACGCTATTTTCATGCAGAAATCCACAGCCATAAACCGGAACTGCTGCTTTGAATCGGTTGTCCAAGCCTGCCACTATGCAGGTAAGGTATCCACCCCAGCTAATGCCGGTGACTGCGGTACGATTGCGATCGACTTCGGGAAAACTGGCAATCAGGAAATGTCCGCGGATTACCGCGGATACAGCATGATAAGTCCACATATCACGGATATTATCACCGGTGAACTCCAGGAACTTTTCCTTGTCGGATTGATTGGGTCCTCCATCATCAAGCCTGCCATTGGGACCATGGCCGGCAAGATCCATGGCCAGGGCACAGTAACCACGTTTTGTCCAATGTCTTACCCAGTCGGGGAACGCTTTGCCCCCGCCCCCATGAACCAGCACCACGGCGGGAAAGGGTCCGTTTCCTGCAGGCTTGCCATAGTAGGCAAAGATGCGGGTAGGCTTTCCCTTGTAGGTTTCGCCGGGATAATAAATCTGCCTGACACCGTTGGATTCTTCCCCCCAAGTATGAGAAATCTTTGCTTCTTGCAGTTCCTTCACATTCCAAGGGCCACTGAATTTAGTGGCCTCGTATGCTGGCAAATTCAAGCAGAGAAACAATGGCAATAATAAATTCGACATGAAATCACCGGTGGGTCAGAGTAATGAACTTTCGAAAGGCTTAGGTTAATGCTTCTTGTACAAACAGTGAAGAAAATAGCGAAACTTTTGGGGAAAGGTTGCTAAAAATGATTTTGGGGAACATAATTTAAAAGTTAATTCCCACCTTGGTAATGTGAAAAAAGCCAATGAACCCAGGTTTTCTAATAGTTGTGATGACTCTTATTTGGGGTTTTGAGACTCCTGGAGAGATTACTTTTGAGAAGGACATCCGCCCGATCTTCAAGGCCTATTGTCTTGATTGCCATGGAGCTGCTGAGAAACCCAAGGGCGGGTTGGATCTTAGGTTAAAAAGATTTGTCCAGAAAGGCGGCAAGTCAGGTACTGCCATTAAGGATAAAGATCCCATAGAAAGTTTACTTGTTCAAAGGATGAAATCGGGGGAAATGCCGCCGGGTGAAAAGAAAGTGCCTGAGGATAAGCTGGCCCTGATTGAGAAATGGATTCTACAGGGGGCAAAAACTCTTCGGCCTGAGCCTGAAACACTGCCCCAGGGAATAGGAATTACAGAGGAAGAAAGAAATTATTGGTTCTTTCAACCGCTGGTGGGCCCCAAGGTACCATCGGTTCAAAACCAGAACATGGTTCGCAATCCAATAGATGCTTTTGTGCTGGCGCGGTTGGAACAAAAAAAACTTTCACTTAATCCAGAGGCATCAAGAAGGGTTCTTGCCAGAAGGGCCTTTCTGGATTTGACGGGCTTGCCTCCAACCTTGGACCAGGTTGAAAAGTTTGTGAACGATCCTTCCTCTCTTGCGTACGAAAATTTGGTCGATGAACTTTTGAAAAGCCCTGCTTATGGGGAAAGGTGGGCCAGGCACTGGCTGGATGCGGCAGGTTATGCCGATACTGAGGGAGATTCTCCAAATGATTCGGCTCGTCCTTACCTTTACAAATACCGTGACTATGTGATTCGAGCCCTGAATGCCGACAAACCATTGAATGTTTTTGTTGCAGAGCAGTTGGCCGGAGATGAGTTGGCGCCCAAGCCGTGGGATGATTTGCCATTGGAGAAAAGGGAGCTTCTTGCAGCAACCGGTTTTCTACGCTGTGGGCCGGATATCACAGCCGGTGGTGGAGGAATAGCCGAAGCGGAGCAAACCTTCACAGATGCTATTAAGATTTCAAGTTCGGTGTTATTGGGTTTGTCGGTGGGTTGTGCGCAATGCCATGACCACCGTTATGACCCCATCAGCCAGGTGGATTATTTTCGTTACCGTGCCATATTTGAGCCTGCTTTCAACCCCGGGCAATGGCGTAAACCAGCCGAAAGGCTTGCTGGCTTGATGAGCAAGCCTGACCGTGAAAAAGCGGCCTCTGTTGAAAAGGAAGCCCAGTTGCTGGCGGCAAACCTTCAAGCCGAAACCACCAAGACTATCAAGGCTATCTTTGAAACAGAGCTGAAGAAAACCCCTCCCGAGGTTCAGGAAGAACTTCGCAAGGTGTTCGAGACCACTGAATCCAAAAGAACAGCGGATCAAAAAAAGCTATTTGAAAAATATCCCAAGCTAAACGTGCGCCCGGGAATTATCGATCAGTATGACACCAAGGCCGGCGCAGAGTTGAAGAAGTTGCAAGCCGCGGTTGAAGCCAAAAGGGCCGAAAAACCCAGGGAAGATTTTTATGCAGTGATGACAGAGGTGCCCAATCGGGTTCCTGCCACCAAATTGCACTACCGGGGCGACTATCGCCAGCCTCAACAGGATGTCATTCCCGGTGACCTCATGATTGCCACCATTCAACAGGGAAAGACATGGGACAGCCCCAGTAATGGCAAAGCCGATTCTTCTGGTAGAAGGCTGGCTTTTGCCAGGCACCTTGCCTCCGGGAGTCACCCTTTGTTCAACCGGGTGATGGCAAACCGCTTTTGGATGCATCATTTTGGCCAGGGTATCGTGGATACTCCGGGTGATTTTGGCAAACTTGGCATGTCGCCTTCCCATCCGGAACTTCTGGACTGGCTGGCCTTGGAGTTACCCTGTAACAACTGGAGCCTGAAAGCTTTTCACAAGTTGATTATGACTTCCGCCACATACAGGCAGTCATCGGCCCATCGTCCTGAGCACGATGCCGTGGATTCCAACAACCTTTTGTATGGCAGATTTCCCATGCGGAGGCTGGAGGCAGAGACCATTCGGGATTGCGTTCTAAAAGTTAATAATCGGCTTGATTCAGCCATGTTTGGTCCTGCGATTCCCTTGAAGGAAGATGCGGCAGGGGTGATGCATTACCCAATTGATCAGCCCCGAAGAACCATTTACATGCAGGTGCGCAGGCACAAACCTTCTGCTTTTCTGATGACCTTTGATGGCCCCGGCCTTGCCCCCAATTGCGATAAAAGAATCCCTTCTTCCGGTACTCCACAGGCTCTTGCTCTTATGAATGGGGAATTTATCCGATCCGAAGCCAACCAACTTGCCAGACTGATACTGGCAAAGGTTCCGTCGGGTGAAAATGATCGAATTACCCTATCCTGGCAGAAGGTTTATCAGCGCCCACCCACTGAAAGTGAAATGCAAGTTGTAAAAGTTTTCCTCAAGGATGCAAGGGCAACCTACTTGGCAACCAAGGCCACGGATGACACTCTAAAGACCTGGACAGATCTCTGCCAGCAACTGCTTGCTTCCAATGAATTCATTTATCTGGAATAAACCATGATCACACGAAGAGAATCCTTGTTTCGACTTGCTGGTGGTGTGGGTGGGGTGGCCCTTGCTGATTTGCTGGGATCGGAAGGTTTGCTGGCGGCAGATGGATTGTCCAAGCCTGGTGAAAACCATTCCCTGAGCATGGTGGCAAGGGAGCCACATTTTCAGCCCCGTGCCAAGGCAATGATCTCCATGTTCATGCATGGTGGCCCTTCCCATGTGGATTTGTTTGACCCCAAGCCAGACCTTCAGAAAAACCACGGCAAGGAATATTCTGGAAATGTCACCTACAGCTTTGTTGGAAGGGCTAACAAGAAGTTGATGGGCAGCCCCTTCAAGTTTCACAAGCATGGAAAATCCGGCACCGAACTTTCTGAGCTTTTGCCCCACACGGGCATGGTTGCAGATGATATTTGCGTGATCCGTTCCATGCATACCGGGCACAACGGCCACGAGGTTTCCATCCGGTTTTTTCATGGTGGCATTGCTGGTGTTCTTGGCAGACCAACCTTGGGAAGCTGGCTGACCTACGCGCTGGGAAATGAATCAAATAATCTTCCATCTTACATGGTCCTATCCGATGAGGGTGGACTCCCTGTGGATGGAACCAACAACTGGTCCAGCGGATTCATGCCTGCTTATTACCAGGGAACCGTGTTAAGGGCACGAGAGCCGAGAATTCTGAATCTGGATCCTCCCAGGGATGTCCAGGGTATTTCCCAGAAGAGAAACCTGGATTTGCTAAGGGATTTGAATAGCAATTTCAGCCGGCTTCATCCCGGCGAGGCCGATTTGGAAAGCAGAATTTCAAGTTATGAGCTTGCAGCCTCGATGCAGGATTCTGCGCGTGATGCCTTTGATATTTCCCAGGAGCCCAGGCATATCCTTAAACTTTATGGGATAGACAAAGACGAAACCCGCTCTTATGGCACACGCTGCCTTATTGCAAGAAGGTTGGTGGAAAGGGGGGTTCGGTTTGTTCAGTTATTCCTTAGTGGCCAGCCATGGGATAACCACAACACTATTACCAAGGGTTTGTCATCCATATGTCGTCGCACAGACCAGCCAGCGGCCGCTTTGGTGATGGATCTGAAACAAAGAGGGCTTCTGGATTCCACTTTGGTGCATTTTGGAGGCGAGATCGGAAGGTTGCCCGTGGTTGAGGGCGATTTGAATGATGCTGCGGGCCGCGATCATAATGGACAGGGTTTTTCCATCTGGCTTGCGGGCGGTGGTATTAAGCCGGGTATTACCCATGGTGCAACGGATGAAGTTGGCCATCGCGCGGCAGAGAATGTGGTGAACCCGAATGACTTCCAGGCAACCATTCTGCATCTATTTGGGTTGGATCATTCCAAGCTGGTGTACTTCCACAACGGGCAATCCCAAATACTTACCGCTGGTAAGCCCGCCCGGATCGTTAAGGAAATACTCGCCTAGGTTCTGCCGCTAGCCATACCAAGGCTTGTTATTGTAATCTGGCCTGAAATGTTTTTAACACTTCCTGATAGGGGCCGACCCATGCCGGGTTTGGTTTGGTTTCGCCTTTGAACCGAATCATGGAAGCCATGCCATCTGCAATGGTGAAAGGTTCCTTGATTCCCGCCCTGGCTCGTAACATTTTTTCAAGCGAGGAAAACGCCGCGGTTGCGGCACCCAAAGCCGGGCCTTCGAAAGATTCCAATCGCATGAGTGGTTTGTTAAGCATGCTGGCAAGTATTTCGCACATTAGTTCGCTGCGTGCAATACCCCCTGAAACCGAGATGCGCTGTATTTTTTGGCCGGCTTTTTCGTGGGCCAACACCCCAAGGGTTGCCAGGCAGGCCAGCGCTTCAAGGGAGGCGCGGAATTTTTCAGCGGGTGTTTTGGGCTCGCTTCCAATCCATTCCCAGCGAGGTTGGTGAATCCCCAGGCTTGGCTCAGGGCTGGTGAATGGAAGAACCATGGTTCCGTTGCAACCGGCGGAAACATTTCTGGCGCCATGCTCCAAGGCGTTCCAATCCGGGTTTTCACCCACTACCTTGTCCAGGAATTGGGCTCCATTGTTATAGCAACGCATCCAGAGATATGGGCCCCAGTTAAGCTTCATCACATCCAAGTTGCCCTCGGATGGAAATCCTGAGGAGGAGGAATTTACCACCGCAGAGTTACCAAGGATGATGGCTATCTGTCCGGGTTCTGAAGCTCCGCCACCCGCTAACCCCGCCTGTTGATCATCCGAGGTGGGGAATATCCACGGGCGTTGTGCCGCAGCGATTCCATTCTCCAGGGAAAGGCTTAGGGACAATTGCCCAAGAGGTTCATCCGCACTCACGATTTCAGGTAGTTGATGCCATGCCAACTCGCGATACTTGGGGTTTTCAATGGCATTGAGCATTTCCTTGCGCCAATGGTTGGTGCGAAGGTCCATAATCCCAGTGGATGCTGCACAGGATGGGCTTGTCTTCGAAAACTCCCCGGTCAGATATCCCGCACAAAGGCTTCCATGAGAGAGAATTTTCCAAGTGCGTTCCCATTCCGCAATTGGAAGATGTTGTTCATCTTTAAGTAAATGGCTGAGACTGTAGCGGATGGCCCAGGGACCACCAGTGAATTCGATGGCTTTGGATTGGCCTCCCAGGCGCTTTAACCCATCTTCGTTGTATTTTGCCAATGAATGATCGTTCCAGCAGATGGCTCTTCGGACTTGCTGGATATGTTTATCAATTCTTCCCGAAGTATGATGGGTGGCGCTGATGCCCCCGGCGATCCAATCTTGCAATCTTCCAAGTTCCCTTAGTTTGTTGGCGATGGCGCGAGTGCTTGCATACGCCTGGCCTTCAAGTTGCAAAAGGTTTAATTCTGACACGCCATTGGCAGTCCACAGGTCTGTAGGCATGCGAACTTCAGCCACCGTTTTTCCCGACAAGTCAAAGGCAAGACATTTGACCGCCCCGGTGCTAAAGTCCCAGCCTGTGATGATGGATTTTTCAGGAACACATCGGATGGATTCTGCCACAGTATTCTCCGGTCAAAAGTTTTTCATGTGTGGTGCAAGCGAACATTCTGGTAGAGGTTGGTTTTATTGTCAACCTTCCAAGGATGGTGGGTAAGAATCGGTTGGTTTGTTGGAGTTTTTTCGAATCCAAAGATGAAGGACGAAAACAAAGATGCCCCCACCCACCCATCCACCCAAGACATCGCTCAGATAATGGACTCCGAGATACATCCTTGTTAACCCGACTAAAATGGGGATGAAAATACCAACCGCGGTAAGAATTAGCCGGATAGTTTTGCGCTGGGTCAGGAAAGTACCCAGAACTGCCAGGCTGCCAAAAACAGTTGTGGATACCATGGTATGGCCGCTGGGAAAACTTGGGCTGGAAGGTAATTTTTCCACCCGGGATAAAGACATATCAGGCCTTGGGCGCTGAACCAAGTACTTAATGCCTTCGCAGGCCATCGCGGAACTTACAGCGCAAATGCAAAAAGCCAGGGCGATATTCCTTGAGCAGATTCGCCACAAACCTAATGATATCAATGAGATAAGGATTAATAAGAACCTGCTGTCCCCAAGATGGGTTGCCATGCGCAGGAATAAATCGAGCAGATAAGGAGGATGAAAACCTTTAAGGTTTTGGGCCAATTCCAAATCTGCGCTCGGGAAGAATGTGCTCATGTACTGGGTTTGTGCGTCCATCTTGTCGTTTGGGGCCAACAATTTCTAGAATATTAAGCTAACGCTGCCATCCAATGGAGAAAGTAACATGAAGGATAGTATTCACCCCCAATATACCGAGGCAACGGTTACTTGCGGTTGTGGTAACAAGTTTGTAACCCGTAGCACCAAGAAGAACATCATGGTGGAAATATGTTCCAATTGCCACCCATTCTTCACAGGTAAGATGAAATTTGTTGACACTGCGGGCCGCGTCGAGAAGTTCCAGAAGAAGTTTGCAAACTGGGACAAGAGAAAGAAAACTGGCGAAGCCGCTGCCAAGTAGTTTAGTTAACATTATTAGTGCCCCTGTTCCGCGAAATGTTCGGAGCAGGGGCACTGGTTTTTTAATTCCAGAAAGCTTTAATTCAGGAATATAGCATCATGATGGATGCCTTCGAAATCATGGTGAAACGGCATCAGGAACTGGAAGGTTTGCTTGCAGACCCCGTGGTGGTTTCTGATCGCGCCAAGTTTTCGCAATTCGCCAAGGAGCATGGCAAACTTGCCAAGCAGGTAAAACCCTACGAAGAGTACAAAAAGCTTATCGGTGATATCAAGGTTGCCGAGGAAATGCTGGCCTTGGAAAAAGATTCTGAAATGGTGGAGTACGCCAGGCAGGAACTTGCAACCATGGTATCCCGCCGGGATGAGCTGCAAACCACCCTTGAAGATTTTCTGCTTGCCGGTGATGAGAACTACGACAGCCTGATTGTGGAAATTCGCGCTGGTACCGGTGGCGATGAAGCTGCGATTTTTGCTGGTGATCTTTACAATATGTATTCCCATTACGCAAGGGACCTGGGTTGGAAGGTGGAGGATATTTCCTTCAGTGCCGGCGAGCATGGTGGATACAAGGAAGTTATTTTTAGCATTACAGGGGATGATGCTTACCAGCACCTGAGGTTTGAAAGTGGCGGGCACCGGGTTCAGCGGGTTCCGAAAACGGAAACACAGGGTCGCATTCATACCTCCGCGGCGACGGTTGCCGTACTGCCTGAACCCGATGAGGTGCAGGTGGAAATACGTGATCAAGACATTGAATGGGAAAGAATGCGTGCCGGTGGTGCCGGTGGGCAGCATGTGAACAAGACTGAATCTGCTGTCCGTATCGTGCACAAGCCAACGGGTATTGAAGTAAAATGTCAGGATGAACGCAGCCAGCATAAAAACTATGAACGGGCCATGCGTATCTTGAGAAGCCGCGTACTTGAGATGATGCGCAAGAAAGCCCACGAGGAACGAGCTGCCGCCCGCAAAGAGCAGATCGGTTCAGGTGATCGAAGTGAGCGCATTAGAACTTATAATTACCCACAAAATCGCGTCACCGATCACCGCATTAATTTGAACCTTTATAAGCTAGATGCCATTATGCTCGGAAACATGGCAGATTTGGTGAAGGAAATGCGGGATCACGACAGGAAAACCCGGCTGGCCCAAGCCAAGGCCACCTGACATTCAAAGGCCAGCATGCAACCAGAAACAAAATGGACTGTTGGCGAACTTCTCGATTGGACTGCGAAGTACTTCGCTCAAAAAAAATTCGATTCCCCCCGTCTTGATGCGGAAATACTTCTCGCGCACGCATTGAAAAAAAAGCGAATAGACTTGTACGTTTCCCATGATCAGGTTCCCGAGCAACAATTGCGCGATGCTTTTCGGGAATTGGTAAAGCAACGAACGGAGGGCTGCCCTGTTGCTTACCTGGTCGGGAAGAAGGAATTCTTCGGCTTGGATTTTCAGGTCAATCAAAACGTATTGATTCCAAGGCCGGACACTGAATGTCTTGTGGATGCGGCCTTAAGGTTGGCGAAAAAAGAGGGATGGAAGCAGATTTTGGATATTGGAACTGGTTCTGGATGTATTGCCATAGCATTGGCCAGGCATCTGCCAAGTGTCACTGTTTGTGCTGTGGATATTTCGGAAAAAGCACTTGAAGTGGCCCGAGTTAATGCACGAAATCACAACCTTGAGGCGAGAATTGAATTTGTTTGCGGCAGTTTGCTGGAGCCGGTGCTTGGCAGGGAACTTTTTGATGCCATCGTTTCCAACCCGCCTTATATTCCCGCAAAGGAAATTGAGGAACTGGATGTTGGTGTAAAGAAATATGAACCAAGGTCAGCCTTGGATGGCGGCCCGGAAGGCTTGGACATCATCTCAAAGATTATTAAACAGGCGCCTGCCAGCCTTAAAAATGGCGGACATTTACTCATGGAGGTTGGTGCTGGCCAGGCAGATGCGGTTACCCGCCTAATCAAGAATATGGTGGGATTGGAATCGTTAGCCACGATTTCGGATGGGGCCCAGATACAGCGTGTTGTGCATGCCAGGAAAGCTTTTTAAACATCAATTATTTCTTGTTTGGTCGTTATGAAGATTTAAGATATATGAGTTGGTTTTAGAACCCTTGAGTTCCCGCCATGCGATTTAATTATTTCTATTCAGGTGTGTGTGTTGTTTTTTTCTTCTCAGCCTCCTTGAAGGCGAAGGAAGCTTTGCATGAATTGATAGACCGACAGGTCGAGCAGAAAGCAAAGGGAATGGCTGTTGCGGCAATTGCCGATGATATGGAATTTCTTCGCAGAGCCAGCTTGGATTTTCTGGGTCGCATTCCCACCCTTCAAGAGCAAAAGGATTTTTTCGCAGAC
>Ga0129333_10006625_pt1 | contig 10950 bp, 11 predicted proteins | sample CPB6_08_DNA_FD_94474 | JGI IMG/M metagenome (GOLD analysis project Ga0129333, IMG submission 94474) | Freshwater to marine salinity gradient microbial communities from Chesapeake Bay, USA - CPBay_Sum_0.6_0.8_DNA | ecosystem: Environmental > Aquatic > Marine > Coastal | place: USA: Chesapeake...
CGGAAGTCGACGCCGCCGCCACCGCCGAAGGCCGGCGGCCCGTCGAGGCACAGCAGGCCCGCCGTCGCCGCGTCGTGGAACAGTTCCCGGCCGAACCCGCCTCGCGCGGTCCACGCGTCGAGGTTCGGCACGACCCGGTCGGCGACGAAGGCACGCGCCCGGTCACGGAAGGCGGACTCGTCGGCGGTGCGGTCGACCCGGAGCGAAGGGAGCATCGGGGCCGAGCATCGCAGACCGCCGCCGCCCTCACCAGCGGCTCGCGCAGAACCCGTCGTAGTCGGTCTCGTTCTCCGGATCGGTGCGCGCGATCGCGTCGCCGAGCGGCAGACCCGACGCCCGGAGTTCGGCGACACGGTCGAGCATCGTCGCGGCCCGGGCCGGCCCGTACTCGTTGATCCACGCCCAGCGCGTCTGCTCGAGCCGTCGTTCGTCGGTGATCGTCATCGCAGCAGCGTGACGACGTCCGCAGGCCCGCACCAGGGTCGGAGGTCCCGCCGGAAGTCCCGACGCAGCCCTCAGGGCAGGACGCCGGCGTGCGCGAGCGCCATCCGGACCAGCCGGTCGTGCCCGCTCGACATCTCACGGCGGATGTCGCCGCGTGTCGCCTCGTCCGGGGTGAGCCACGTGAGCTCGAGGGAGTTCTCCGCAGGGCGGCAGTCGCCGTCGACGGGCACCACGAACGCCAGGCTCACGGCGTGCTGCCGCGGGTCGTGGAACCCGGTGATCCCCTGGTCGGGGAAGTACTCGACGACCGTGAACGGCGACACCTCGACCGGCAGACGCGGGAGCGCGACCGGTCCGAGGTCCTTCTCGAGGTTGCGCAGCAGTGCGTCACGGATGCGTTCCCCGTGGAGGACCCGCCCCGACACCACGGCACGACTGATCGTGCCGTCGGCCATCGCCCGCAACAGCAGTCCGACGTGGGTCAGGCGACCGAGGTCGTCGACGCGCACGGGCACGGCGTCGACGTAGACGAGCGGGACCTGACCGCGGACGGTCTCGATCTCATCGGGTGCGAGCCACCCGGTCCGTGTCTGCGTGCGGTCGTTCACGTTCCGGTCCGATCGACGAGGGCGCCCCCATCGTACGGCCCGTCCCCTCCGGTTCCGACGCGGTCGACGCGCGCGAGCCCTGCGACGAGCCCTCCCCCGGGGGCCGCCGACCAGCGCAGCACGGTCGCCGACCCGTCGTCCGCGTCGACCACGAGATCGCCGTCGAGCACCTCGATCCCGCGCCCCCACACCGCCACGATCCACGACACGTCGACGACGACGCGCACGGCGCTCGCCCGACCGTCGAGCCGCCCCTCCACGGCGGGCGGGCCGGCACCGCGTTCGACGACGCCGCACGACAGCGGCACGAGCGCAGCGGGACGCACCACGTCGGCCCACCGCAGGAGACTGCGCACGAACGCCGAGCGCAGGCGCACACGCACCGCGTCGACGACGGCGTCGAGGCCCGGCGGCGGTGGGCCGACGACCACCCGCCGGTCGAGCACGCGGTCCGCCGCGGCGACCGCCGCCCGGTCGAGCAGCGGCGGCGGCAGGTCGACGAGGACCTCACCCATCCGTTCCGCCCGTCGCAGCGGCAGCGTCGGCAGGAGGTCCTGCACACCTTCGGCCCGCAGGCGGCGCAGGGCACCGGCGATCCAGTCGCGTCGCGCCGCGTCCGGATCGGGCCGTCGGGCCCATTCCTCGAGGAACCCACCGTCCGCGACCGCGTCGCGCCACAGCCGGTGCAGACGGATGCAGGGCAGCACGGTGCCGCCGAACGCCACGAGCGCCTCCTCGGCGTCGAGGTCGTGGTCGCAGGTCTCGAGCACCCCCGACCGCCAGCGCAGCCGGTGGATCGACGACCCGCACGCGACCGACACCTCGACCGGCGCCGCGTCGTCGACCCAACCCATGGCCCACAGGATCGTGCGCGCCGACTAGTCATGTCACATGGCCGCCGCGCCGCCCTACCGCCCGATCGTCGGAACCCTCGTGTACCTGTGGGACCGTGCCACGGACACCGTGCTGCTCGTGCGCCGTGACGCCCGCCCTGACGACGACCATCTCGGCAAGGTGAACGGCCTCGGCGGCAAGCTCGAGTCCGGCGAGGACGTGCTCGGGTGCCTCCGTCGGGAGGTCGCCGAGGAGGCGGGGCTCGACCTCGTCGGCCCACGGCTGCGCGGGACGATCAGCTGGCCCGGGTTCGGACCCGACGGCGCCGACTGGCTCGGGTTCGTCTTCGTCGCCGAGGCGTGGACGGGGACACCACCGACCCACAACGCCGAGGGCACGCTCTTCTGGGCACCGCGCCGGCGCCTCCTCGACGCGTGCGACGGCGCACCCGACGCTGCGGCGGAGCTCCCCATGTGGGAGGGCGACCGCCACTACCTCCCCCTCGTCTTCGACGACGACCCGCGCCCGTTCTGGGGCGTGATGCCGTACGCGGACGGTCGACCGACCGACTGGCGGTTCGAACGCCTGTGACCGACGACGGGAGCGAGATCCTCGTCGCCGCCGACGGCCCGGACGAGACCGACCGCCTGTTCGCCCGCATCCGGGCACTGCTCGCGAAGGCGGAGGCCACCGGGTTCACCGCCGAGGCCGAGGCGTTCGAGGCGAAGGCGCAGGAGCTCATGACCCGCCACGGCATCGACCAGGCGGTGCTCGCCGCGTCGGGACGTCGCACGGCGGAGGCGATCGAGGCCCGCGCCCTCGTCGTGCGCCGGCCGCACACCGTGCTCCGCACGGCGCTCGTGGCGGTCGTCGCCGAGGCGAACAACTGCGAGGCGATCCGCCTCGGCCCCGGTCCCGGTGGCGAACGCATGGAGGTCGTCGGGTACCGGTCGGACGCGACGTGGGTCGCCGACCTGCTCGCCCCCCGGCTCCTCGCCCATCTCGACGCCCACATCCTCGGGGAACGACCGTCGGGGCTCTCCTCGGGCGACTCGGCCGCGTGGGCCCGCTCGTTCGTGCTCGGCTACATCGACGAGGTCCGCAGCCGCCTCGCCGTCGCCGCCGAACGCGCCCGACAGGACCACGCCCGCGCCACGGGGGCGACGGCGACGACGTCGGTCGCGCTCGCGCTGCGGTCACGCGCCGAGGCCGTGGACGAGGCGTTCCGGCGGCGCCACCCGCGCACCACCCGGTCGACGAGCCGCACCACCCGATACTCCTCCGGTGCTGCGGAGGCAGGACGCGCCGCGGGCAGCACCGCACCCCTCGCCCGCCACGAGGTCGCCGAGCGACGGGCGCTCGGCCGGGGCCGATGACGCCCGACCCGCAACAGGCGCGGGTCTACGCGGCGGAGGAGGCGCTCGCGCCGCTCGCCCGCCGGTTCACCGACGTCGCCGCGGTGGTCGCATTCCTGCAGACGGTCGTCGCGGACGAGGCGGTCGGGGCGCTCTGGCCGCACGCCGAGGTGCCCGAGGTGCACCTCGGTCCGGCGAACCTGTCGTGTTCGTACGCGACCGAGGACGGCCTCGTCGTGCTGCGTCGCGACCATCTCGACGCTGTGAGCGTGCTCCACGAGTTCGCGCACGTGCTCGAGGTCGGCGACGGGCACGGCACCCGCTTCGCGACCGCGTTCGCGTTCCTCGTGCGTCGCCACATCGGCGTCGACGCCTGGGCGACGCTCGCCGGCCGGTACGAGGAGCTCGTCGTGTCGTGGACGCCGCTCGACTACGAGGGCGGGCGCACCCGGCGGCCGGTCAGCGACGCGCCGGGCGGGGCAGGTAGCGGTCCGAGATGATCCGCTGCTGGATCTCGGAGGTCCCCTCGAAGATCTTGGTGAGCCGGGCGTCGCGCCAGTACCGCTCGAGCGCGAAGTCGGTCGTGTACCCGGCGCCGCCGTGGATCTGCAGCCCCTGCGACGTCACCCGCTCCGCCATCTCCGACGCCCACAGCTTGAGCATCGACGCCTGCGCGTCGACCTCGCGTCCGGCGTCCGCGTCGGCGGCGATCTGGTAGAGCATCGCCCGGGCCATCTCGACCTCGGTCGCCATGTCGGCGATCTTGAACCGGATCGCCTGGAAGTCGCCGATCGCCTGCTCGAACTGCCTGCGCTGCTGCACGTAGGCGATCGAGTCCTCGAGGGCGCCGCGGGCGAGGCCGATCGAGCGGGCGGCCGTGTGCAGCCGTGCGACCGACAGCCACGACGCCGCCTGCTTGAAGCCGCTGCTCTCGTCACCGTCGAAACGCGATCCGAGCAGGTGCTCGGCGGGGAGACGGAAGTCGTTGAAGGACAGTTCCCACGTCTTCCAGCCGAAATAGCCGATCTTGCGGATCGGTGTGCCGCTGATCCCCTCGGGGAAGCTGCCCCGTTCCTTCGGGATGAAGAACTGCCGGATGCCCTCGTGGCGACGCTGCGGGTCGTAGGGCGAGGTCCGTGCGACCAGCACGATGAAGTCCGCCCCGTCCGCGAACGTGCACCACATCTTCTGCCCGTTGATCACGTAGTGGTCGCCCTCGAGGATCGCCCGGGTGCGCACGCCTGCGGCGTCGGAGCCGACGTCGGGCTCGGACAGCGCGTACGCACCGAGGCAGTCGCCACGTGCCATGCGGGGCATGATCGCGGCCTGCTGCTCGGCGCTGAACCCGCCACCGAGACCGTTCCCCCGGGCGATGATCGACGCCACGCTCATCCACGCCCGGGCGAGTTCCTCGGTGACGAGGCAGTACTCGAACAACCCGAGGCCGAGGCCGCCGTACTCCTCGGGGATGATGATGCCGAAGAAGCCCATCTCCGCCATCTGCTTGCGCAACGTGTCGGGGATCTCCCCCTGGACGGGGTCGAGCTCGTTCGCGACGGGCAGCACCTCCTTCATCGCGAAGTCGCGGGCGAGGTGCATGATCGCGAGGCGGTCCTCGGTCTCGTACGCGGCAGGGATCGACGTCGGTGCAGCGGGCAGCAGTGCCATGCGCGCACGCTAACCGACCGGCGCGGCGTGCGGTCGGGGCGGCGACCTACAGTTCGGCCATGACGACCTTCGGTGTGCACGCCGGCCTGCAGAACGTGGACATGGCGGAGCTCCGCTCGCTCTGGCGCCACGTCGAGGATCTCGGCTTCGGCTGGATCTCGATCTGGGACCACTTCTACGCGGCGACGTTCGATCCGAACGACCCGCACTGCCACGAGGCCGTGGCCACCCACGCCGCGCTCGCCTGCGACACGCAGCGCGTCCGCTGCGGCTCGCTCGTGTACTGCGCCGGGTACCGCCATCCCGCCGTGCTCGCGAAGGCGATCTCGACCATCGACCAGCTCTCCGGCGGCCGCACCGACGTCGGCATCGGTGCCGGGTGGGCGCAGGTCGAGTACGACGCGTACGGCATCCCCTTCGGTTCGGTCGGCGAGCGCATGGACCTCCTCGAGGAGTCGATCCAGGTGCTGCGGTTGCTGCTGCGCGAAGGCGTGTCCGACTTCGAGGGGCGCTTCTTCACGCTCACCGACGCGAAGCTCGAGCCGAAGCCCGTCCAGGCGGAGCTGCCGATCTGGGTCGGCGGCGGTGGGGAGAAGCGGACGCTACGCATCGCCGCCCGCTACGCGGACGCGTGGAACATCCCCTTCGTCTCACCGGAGACCTTCGCCCGCAAGCGCGCCGTCCTGCACGAGCACTGCGTCGACGTCGGCCGTGACCCGGCGTCGATCCGCACCACCGTGAACGTCGGTCTCGCCTGGAGCGAGGAGGGGCTCCGCGCCCAGTTCGGCCCCATGGCCGACCAGGTCCGGCCGGGGGTGCTGCGCGGCAGCGAGGGCGAGGTGCTCGAGCGGATCCAGCAGTACGTCGACGCGGGCGCCGATCAGATCAACCTCGCGATCCGGGCGCCGTTCACGACCACGTTCGACGACGTCGAACGGTTCGCGTCGGCACTCGGCCTGCACTGAGCAGGCCGACCGTCAGGCGGTCGGACCCGCCTGCGCCCCACGCACGAGACGCCCGGGCAGTTCGCCCGTGTGCTCGCCGTCCTCGAAGGTGACCGTGCCCGAGCACATCGTCATCCGGTAGCCGTCGACGTCCTGGAGCAGGCGACGCCCGCCGGCGGGGAGGTCGAAGGTGAACCGCGGCGGGTGCAGGCGCATCCCGTCGAGGTCGATGACGTTGACGTCGGCCTTGTACCCCGGTGCGAGGACGCCACGGTCGTTCCAGCCGACGTGGCGGGCCGTGTCGTGCGTCTGGCCCTTCACGACGGTCTCGACGGGGATCTTCTCGCCGCGGGTGCGATCACGCACCCAGTGCACCAGGTTGTACGTCGGGAACGATCCGTCGCAGATCACACCGACGTGCGCGCCGCCGTCGGACAGCCCGTACAGCGTGCGGGGGTGCAGCACCATCTCCCGGGCGTCGTCGAGGTTGAACCGCGAGTAGTTGCCGGCGGGGAAGTACAGCATCTCCTCGCCACCCCGCTCGAGCAGGATGTCGTAGACGAGTTCCTTCGGGTCGACGCCCATCCGCGCCGCGATCGCGCCGATCGACTGCTCCTCGGGCTGCTCGTAGTCCGGCGGGTCGCCGAGGCGGAACAGCTTGTTGAACTCGCGGGCCGCCGCCTTCACGAGGGCGGACCCCTTGTCGTGACCGTGCTCGGCGAGGATCCGTGCCCGGACCTCCGGGTCGTGCATGCGGGCCACCCGGTCGGCGAGCGGGAGGTGCTCGATCTCGCGGTACGACGGGCACAGCATGAACGGGTTCATCGAACCCTGGAGGGTCATCAGCAGTCCGACCGGCCGGGCGCAGACCTGCGCCTTCATGTCGGCACCGTCGGCGGACGCACGGGCGAGGTGGTCGAGCACGGTCCGCCACTTGTCCGGCTGCGGGTCGGCCTGGATGAGCGACACCGAGAGCGGTCGGCCGCACTCCCGGGCGATGCGTTCCATCAGCCCGAGCTCGTACTCGACGTCACGGAGGTCGGACACGAACTGGAACACGCCCCGGCCGGCGCGGCGCAACGCCTCGCCGATCCCGAGCAGTTCCTCGGTCGACGCGGTGAGCGACCCGATCTTCTGACCGGTGCGGCTGCGGTGGTTGATCGTGCGCGACGTCGCGAACCCGATCGCGCCGGCGAGCAACGCCTCCTCGGTGAGCCGGCTCATCTCGGCGATCTCGTCGGGGGTCGGGTCGATCTCGTGGTCGGCACCCCGCTCCCCCATCACGTAGGCGCGCAACGCTGCGTGCGGCATCTGCGCACCGATGTCGACGGTGTGCGGTCGCCGGTCGACGGCGTCGAGGTACTCGGGGAAGGACTCCCAGTCCCACGGCAGACCCTCGTGCAGGGCGGAACCGGGGATGTCCTCGACACCCTCCATGAGCGAGATGAGGAAGTCGTGGTCGGCGGCACCGCGACGCGCCGGGGCGAACCCGACGCCGCAGTTGCCCATCACGATCGAGGTGACACCGTGCTGGGACGAGGGCTGGATGAGCCCGTCCCAGGTCACCTGCCCGTCGTAGTGCGTGTGGATGTCGACCCAGCCCGGCGTGACGAGCGCGCCGTGCGCGTCGACCTCACGACGACCGGCGCCCTCCACCGTGCCGACGGCGACGATGCGACCGCCCTGCACGGCGACGTCGCCGGTGTATGCGGCCCGTCCGGTGCCGTCGACGATGGTCCCGCCACGGATAACGATGTCGTACACGTCTGCCCCCTCGTGCACACCCGGACCCCGGACCGGGCGTGGGGGGAGCGTACCCCAGCCGGTCAGCCGCGCAGCGGGCCGAGCACGACGTCGGTGTGCTCGCCGAGCAGGGGTGCCCGGGAGAACGACCACCAGTCGGCGCTCACCCGGAACGGTGCCCCGGGTCCGACGACGCCGTCGGTGCCGTGCACCTCGTGCGACCGCCAGAACCCGGCCGCCTCGAGGTGCGGGTCGTTGCGCAGGTCGGCGACGGTGTTCACCGGTGTGATCGGGATGCCGCGGCGCTGCCCCTCGATGAACAGGTCGAGCTTGTTCATCGAGGTGGTGACCGCCTCGGTCATCGCGTCGACGAACTCGGCGGCCTCCCAGCGGACGGCGATGTCGAAGAACGCCTCCTCGAGGAGGGAGTCCTCACCGGTCACGTCGCGGATCCATTCCGCCATCGCCCGCCAGTGCGCCGGCTGCAGCACGACGACGGACACGAACCCGTCCGCGCACGGGTACAGGCCGAACGGTCGGCTCACCGCACGCCGGTTGCCGGGACGCGACCGCGGGACGAGGTCGTCGAGGAACAGCGGTGCTCCGGTCTCGGGCCCGACGAAGAGCAACGCCTCCTGCAGCGACAGGTCGACCCGCTGACCGCGACCGGTACGGCGCCGCACCCGCAGCGCGAGCTGCGCGGACAGCGCCACGTCGAGCGCGAGCACGTGCTGGCCGAACTGGATCGGGGTCGCCGGCATCACCGGCGGACGGTCCGGGAACCCGAACGTGTGGAGCAGGCCGGACGACGCCCAGCCGACGAGCTCGGAACCCTTCCAGTGGGCGCGGGGGCCGGTCCGACCGAACGGGGTGACCGAGATCCACACGACCTCGGGTCCCATCGACGCGGCGACCTCGTCGAGCACACCGACGCCGGCGTCCTCGACGACGACGTCGCAGGTCGCCGCGAGCGCCCGCAGTTCGTCGAGATCGGCGACGACGACGGACTTCTTGCCCTGGGCGAAGTACGCCCACCACAGCGAACCCTCGGGGGCGCTGCCGCCGGGGACGAACGGTGCCCACGACCGCATCGTGTGCCCGGTCGGCGGTTCGGCGACGATCACCTCGGCGCCGAGCGCTGCGAGCAGGCGGGTGCCGTTCGCGCCGCTGATCCCGGCGAGGTCGAGGATGCGCACACCCTCCATCGGACGCTTCGTCGTGCTCATGCCCGTCCTCCCCGGTCGACCCGGGTGATCACGTCGATGTAGCGGTGGTAGGGACGTTGCAGCACCCGTCCCGGTGCGGTCTCGGCGAACGCCGCACCGCTGTCGATCATGGCGTCGATCTCGGCGTCACCGAGACCGGCGACACGGGCGAGGACGTCACGGGTGTCCTGGCCCATCGACGGGCCGGCCCGGTCGACGTCGCCCGGGGTCTCGGTGAGTCGCAGCGGTTCCCGCCCGAACAGGTCGAGTTCGAACCGACCGCCGCCACGCACCGCGTACCACTCGCGCGCCCGGATCTGGTCGTCGCCGAGCAGACCGGCGTGATCGAGCACCGGATGGGCGGCGACGCCCGCCTCCTGCAGCCAGGCCGCGAGCTCGGCGGCGTCGTGCCGTGCCGTCCACGTGCCGATCAGCCCGTCGAGCTCGTCGTGGGCGGCGACACGACCGGCGAGGGTGGTGAACCGGCCGTCGGCCGCCCACGCCTCCCCGCACACCGCGGCGAACGCCGTCCAGGCGGCGTCGTCGGTGATGCTGAGGGCGACCCAGCGGTCGTCGCCCGTGCACGGGTAGCAGCCCTGCGGCGCCTGCCGCGGGTCCCGGTTGCCGTCACGACCGACCACGTTCCCGGTGAGCTCGTAGTCGTAGATGAACGGGCCGAGCAGCGACACCGTCGTCTCGAACTGCGACAGGTCGACGAAGACGCCCTCGCCGGACGACTCTCGGTGCTCGAGCGCGGTCAGCACGGCGAGCATGCCGTGCTTGCCGGCGAGGTAGTCGGGCGGGGCGATCGACGCGACACCGGCGGGTTCCTGGTCGGCGTAACCGGTCAGCTCGTCCATGCCGACGAGGGGGGCCTGGTTCGGACCCCAGGCGAGGAACGGGTAGTAGGGCAGGGACTCGTCGGACCCGAACCCGGGGAGTGCCACGTAGACGATGTCCGGCTTGATCGCCCGCATCTCGTCGTAGCCGAGACCGAGGCCCCGCACGGCCGGCGTCGAGTAGTTCGTGATGAACACGTCGGCGGTGGCGATGATGCGGTGCAACGCGGCGAGCGCCTCGGGGTGCTTCAGCTCGAGGCCGACCGACAGCTTCCCCGCGCTCATCTCGGGCACGTACGGGCTCGTGTCGGTGAAGACCTCGAGGAACTCGGGCACGCGCGCCCAGGCCGACCCGAACAGGCGGGCGACGTCGGGGTTCGAGCGGGCCTCGATCTTGAGGACCTCCGCACCGTGGAACGCCAGCGTGCGCGCCACGCTCGGCGCGGCGATGGCGATCGAGAGCTCGACGACGCGGACGCCGTCGAGTGCCCGCACGCGATTGGCATCGGTGTGACCCATGTCGCATTGGCTAGCAGACATGGGGTCGCGCAGGCACCCCGTCGGTACGCTGCCGCCGTGACCGACCCGGCATCCCCGAACGACGATCCGGTCGACGACGCCGCCTACCGGCGCAGACTCCTGTTCGCCGTGATGCTGTCGGTGATGGGGTTCGGATCCCTCACGACGATCGTGACGGTCGCCCTCGGCACACTCGCCACCGAACTCGACTCCACCCGCACGACCCTCGGCTGGGCGGTGACCGGCGTACTGCTCACCATGGCGGTCGCCACCCCGCTCGGCGGCAAGCTCGGCGACATCCGCGGCCACCGGCGCATGTTCGTCATCGGGTCGATCGCCTCGGTCGTCACGACCGCCGCGTGCGCGTTCGCGTGGGACGCCACATCGCTCATCGTGTTCCGGGTGCTGTTCGGGCTCAGCGGGGCCCTCGTGCAGCCCGCCGGGATGTCACTCCTGATGCGGGCCTACGGTCCGCAGCGGCGCGCTACCGCGATGGGGTGGTTCCAGTTCGCGTCGACGGGGGCACCGGCCATCGGTCTCGTCATCGGTGGACCGCTCATCGACGTGCTCGGTTGGCGGACGTTGTTCCTCGTGTTCGCGGCGACGTCACTCGCCGCGCTCGTCGTCGCCGTCGCCGTCGTGCGGGAGTCCCCGCTCGGCGAACGCCTCCCCCTCGACGTCCTCGGTTCGGTCTCCCTCGGTCTCGGCATCCTGTTCGTGCTCCTCGGGGTCGGCACCACCGCCCGCAACGGCATCACCGATCCGCTCGCGCCGATCGAGTTCGCCGCCGC
>Ga0129333_10006627_pt1 | contig 10949 bp, 6 predicted proteins | sample CPB6_08_DNA_FD_94474 | JGI IMG/M metagenome (GOLD analysis project Ga0129333, IMG submission 94474) | Freshwater to marine salinity gradient microbial communities from Chesapeake Bay, USA - CPBay_Sum_0.6_0.8_DNA | ecosystem: Environmental > Aquatic > Marine > Coastal | place: USA: Chesapeake Bay...
ACCTGCTGCTGATGCTCCTCTTCTGGCCGGTGGTCGGGGCGGTGGCGCTGACCCTCGGGCTCGGCGACACCTGGTTCGACTGGCGCCGCGCGACGCGGCGTGAATCCCAACGTTCGGAGTGAATCATGGAAGTCATTCTTCGCCAGGCGGTCGACAACCTCGGACATCCCGGGGACATCGTGGACGTCTCCGCCGGATATGCTCGCAATTTCCTCCTCCCGCGCGGCGTGGCCTATGAGGCGACCCCGGGGAACAAGAAGCGGATCGCGCAGGAGAAGGAGCGCCTCGAGGCCGCCGAGAAGGCGCGCCGCGACGCCGCGCAGGGGATCGCCGATCGCCTCGCCGAGGTCTCCCTCACCTTCTCCGCCAAGGTCGGCGAGGAAGGCAAGCTCTTCGGCTCCGTGACGGCGACCGACATCGCGCACCAGCTCGAGGCGCAGGGCTTCACCGAGGTGGAGAAGCGCATGATCGACCTGCACGAGCCCATCAAGGCGCTCGGCGTCTACAAGGTCGCCATCCGGCTCCACGCCGACGTCAAGCCCGAGATCAAGGTCTGGGTCATCAAGGGCTGAGTCCCGCGGAACCTTTCCGGCGTCAGCGGGTTCGGTAGCTTACCCCTGTGGTCACCGCTCCCGCTGACGTCCTCCGCGCCGTCCGGCGCGCTGCCGTCGCCCTCGGCGACGCCAAGGCGCAGGACGTCGTGTGCCTCGATCTGCGAGGCGTGACCGACATGGCCGATTACTTCCTCGTCGCCAGCGGCACCTCCGACACCCACGTGCGGTCCACCGCCCAACGGATCGTCGAGGCGCTCAAGGCCGAGGGGCTCCAGGTGCAGTCGGTCGAAGGGCTCGAGCAGGGGCGCTGGGTCCTCCTCGACTACGTCGACTTCGTGGTCCATCTCTTCCATCCGACGCTACGCCAGTTCTATCAGTTGGAACGGCTCTGGGGCGACGCCCCGGCCGTCCCCCTCCCCGCCGCCTGACGGAGTCCCGATGCGCCGCCTCGGTCGTCGCCTCGCCCTCGCGCTGACCCTCGCCACCATGCTGGTGGCCCCCGCCGGCGCGCAGGGCGGCTACTTCGGTCAGAACCACGTCCAATTCCGGACCTTCGAGTGGCAGGTGCTCACGACCGAGCACTTCGACATCCACTACTACCCGGAGCTCCTCGACGCGGCACGCCTCACCGGCCAGATGGCGGAGCGCTCGTATGCCCGCCTCTCCCGCCTCCTCAACCACACGTTCAAGGAGCGCAAGCCGATCATCATCTTCGGCTCGCGCGCGGAGTTCGCGCAGAACAACGTCCTGGGCGACCTGGGCGAGGGGACCGGCGGCGTCACCGACGCGCTCCGGCAGCGGAACATGTTCTTCTTCGCCGGGGACCTCGGCGAGGCGGAGCATGTGCTCACGCACGAGATGGTGCACGTCTTCCAGTACGACATCTTCGCCCGCGGGCAGGCCGGCGCGGGGATGGAACAGCTCGCCCAGGTGAACCCGCCGCTCTGGTACGTCGAGGGGATGGCGGAGTACCTCTCGATCGGACCGGCGCATCCCTACACCGATGCGGTGTTGCGGGACGCGGCGCTCAACGGGAACATCCCGTCGGTCGAGATGATGACCGACCGCCCCGACCAGTACTTCCCCTATCGCTTCGGCGAGGCGCTCTGGCAGTACGTGGGCCGCCGGTGGGGGGACGAGGTGATCGGGGAGATCATGAACGCGACCCCGAGCCTCGGGGTCGATCGGGCCTTCCGACGATACACCGGTCTTTCCCTCGAGGACCTCGGCGACGAGTGGAAGGAGGACGTCCAGCAACGGTACCTCCCGCAGGTGGCCGAGTTGGAGCGCCCACGGCGCACCGCCTCCCCCCTGCTGAACGAACGGCGCACCGGGGGCGTGATCCCCGTCTACATCGCGCCGGCGCTCTCCCCGGACGGGAAGCAGATCGCCTACATCTCCTCGGGGAGCCTCCTGCGCGCCGAGGTCTTCCTCGACCTCTATCTCGCGGACGCGACCACCGGCAAGCGGGTCACGCGACTGACCCACAGCACGCTCGACCCCGAGTTCGAGGAGCTCCGCTACCTCTACTCCCAGGGGGCGTTCTCCCCCGATGGGCGCCTCTTCGCCTTCACGGCGCAGCGGAAGGGACGTGACGTCCTCTATCTGTACGACCTCCGGCGGAAGCGCGTGGTGCGGCGGCTCGACACCCCGCTCCAGTCGATGATGGGGCCCACCTGGTCCCCGGATGGCCGGCAGTTGGTCTTCAGCGGGGCACAGGGCGGGCTCTCCGACCTGTACATGATCGACGCGGACGGGAAGAATCTCGTGCGCCTCACGAACGATCCGTACGGCGACCTGATGCCGCAGTGGTCGCCCGATGGACGCCAGATCGCCTTCGCGAGCGAGCGGGGCCCACAGTCCGACCTCACCTCGCTCCGCCTCGGTGCCTGGCGCATCAGCGTCCTCGACCTCGAGACGGAGACGATCACCACCCTGCCGGGCCAGGACGGGAAGAACCTGAACCCGATGTGGGCCCCGGACGGCCAGTCGATCGCCTTCATCTCCGACCGCACCGGGATCCCGCAGCTCTTCCTCTATGACCGCGGGGACCAGGAGCACTACCAGCTCACGCGGTTCATCGGCGGGATCCTCTCGGTGACGGAGCACAGCCCGTCGATGTCGTGGGCGCGCGATGCCGACAAGCTCGCCTTCACCTACATGGACGACGGCAACTTCACGATCTGGAGCGTGGTGAACCCGCGGCAGCTCAAGAAGGCGCCGTTCCGCGCGCCGATGCCGATGCTCGCGGTCGATGCGCCGGCGGCCGACACGAGCCGGCGGGCCACCGAGGAGCGCCTGAAGCGCCTCGCGCAGGCGATGGCGGACAGCATCGCGGCCGAGCGGGTGGCGGCGACCGATGTCCGGCGGAGTCGGAGCCTGTACCGCGGCAGCGGGGGCCTCCGTCCCACCGCGCTCCTCCCGACCACGGAACGGAGCGGGATCTCGGTCGCGGCGCTCCTCGACAGCGCGACGCTCGCCCTCCCGGCGGCGAGCTCCTTCGGCAGCCAGCGCTATCGCGGCAAGCTCCGCCCCGAGGCGGTGATGCGGCCGCAGATCGGCTACGCGCAGGACAACTTCGGCCGCGGGGTGTACGGCGGGACCGCGATCATCCTGTCCGATCTCCTCGGCAACGAACGCCTCGCCCTCGCGGGAGGGGTGAATGGGCGGTTGAGCGAGGCCCAGCTCTTCGTGGAGTACACCAACCTCGCCGGCCGTCTCCAATACCAGGCCGGGGTGCAGCAACAGCCCTTCTTCTTCCTCGCCGCCCAGCAACAACAGCAGTTCGGCGGCGGGCAGTTCGTGCAGACCCAGGTGCTCGCGCGCTTCATCGCCCGGAGCGCCTTCGCGAACGGGATCTATCCCCTCAACCGCTTCACGCGGTTCGAATACGGGGCGACCTTCCAGAACGTCGATCGCTCGCTGATGTACATCAGCCAGGGGCTCGACTTCAACGCGGGACTCTCGACCGGCTTCTACCTCGACTCGATCGTCGGGGCCGGCTCGCTGAACTACGTCTCCCCGTTCGTCGCCTGGGTGCAGGACAACGCCCTCTTCGGTCCGGCGGGCGCGATCTACGGGCATCGCTACCGCGTCTCCGCGGAGAAGCAGATGGGGAACGTGCAGTGGACGAACCTGGGGCTCGACCTGCGACGCTACGACCCGATCGTCTTCAGCCTCCTGACCCTCGCGACCCGCGTCTCGGCCAACCTCTCCGTCGGCCGCGACGAGATGGAGTTCCCGAAGTTCATCGGGCGCCCGGACTTCATCCGCGGCTACGACCGGGAGCTCTACGCCGGCGATTGCTCCACCTCGGCGACCGACCCGAGCCTCTGCGGCGCGACCCAGCTCCTCGGGAGTCGCGTGGCCTTCGCCAACGTGGAGCTCCGGTTCCCGCTCGTGCGCCGCTTCGTCCTCGGCCTCCTTCCCGTCTCGCTCCCCCCCGTGGACGGGCTCTTCTTCTACGACATGGGGATGGCGTGGTCGAAGGACCAGACGATCTCGCTGCGCCGCCCGGAGAACTACGACTTCGTGACGCAGCGGTACCCGCTGAGTAGCTACGGCTTCGGGGTCCGGATGAACCTCTTCAACATCGCGTTGATCCGCTGGGATTACTCGATCCCGCGCGACGGGACCTTCCGCAACGGGTACTGGTTCTGGACGCTCGGGCAATCGTTCTGATCCTCGGGGCGGCGCCGCGCTGCGCCCGGCGGATCCTCCGCCGTGCGGCCCCCCTCACCGTCCTCGCGCTGGGGCTCGGGTGCGATCAGGCCGCGCCCGCGCCGAACGCGGTGCTGCACGGGGTGGGTCCCGATGCGATCCTGCTGCGCTTCCCCGCCGCCGGCGGGATCGTGAGCGCGTACACCGCGGCGGCCGACAGCGTCCTCTGGCGCTCGCGGGCCCCTGCCCCCACCCTCGCCGCGGTCCTCGGCTTCGATGACTTCAGCGGGCTCGTGCTCGCCCGCGACACGTCAGGGCACGCGCTCAGCCTCGACCTGCGTCTCGGCTCGGTGGAGCAGCTCGGGACCGCGGCGCTCCAGGGCGAGGTAGGGAGCGAGGGGACCGCCGCGTTCGGCCGCGACAGCACGGGGCAGGTGGTGCGCGTCACGCCGGTGGCGACCTGGACCTGGGCGTCGCCGACGCCGGCGCGCCAGCTCGTCCCGCTCCCGGACGGGGCCCTCCTCGTCCTCTCGGAGCGCGCCGGCGGCACCATGATCCGGCGCCTGATCCCACCCGACACGCGCGTCACGGACAGCCTCGAGCTCCCGGCGGCGCGGCGGGTGCTGCGCACCGCGGCCGGGGACCGGCTCTGGGTGCTCACCGACGGGGAGCTCCTCGCGATCCGGACCCGCGATCTCACGCCCGCCCTCACGATCCCCCTGGGCGATCCGGTCGGCGTGATGGAGGCGACCCCGAGCGGGGATCGGCTCTTCCTGGCCTCCGACCGTGACGCGCTCCGCGTGATCGATCGCTTCGCGGAGCGGGAACAGGACCAGATCCCCCTCCCGGGGCCGGCGACGGCGCTGCGCATGGATCCCGACGGCACGTATCTGTTGGTGCGGACCGAGGCGCCGGCGGGGATCCAGGTGGTCGCGATCGGGACGATGCGGGTGGTGACGAGCGTCGCAGGTGAGTGGCGGGACGACCTCCCCGTGGTGACGCCGCAGGGCCGGGTGGTGGTGGCACGCGAGGGGGCGATCGTGATCCTCGACATCGTGACGGGCCGAGAGATCCGACGCCTGCCGGATAGCGCGGCGGACCGCTGGCATCTCCTGCGCTGGAACGGGTTCCGGCCGCGTGCGGCGGGGCTCGACCGTCCGGTGGCGTTCGAGGAGGATGACTCGGCGTCCACGATGGAGGGGGCGATGGCGGTGCCGTCCGGGCCGGCGATGCCCGGCGCGCCCTCGGCGGCCGCGAGCTGGACGCTCTCCTTCGCCACGTTGATCGACCAGGATCGGGCCCGGATGATGGCGCGCGAGATCTCCGTCGAGGGGCGGACGGCGCGCGTGCTCGTCGGCGACCGGGACGGCGCGCCGATCTTCCGGGTGCTCCTCGGCCCCTACGACTCACGCGAGGCCGCCGAGCGGGCGGGGATGCTCTCCGGGCGCGCGTACTGGGTCTTCGAGGGGACGCCATGATCCCTGCCCCCCTGCCCCCCGAGACCTGGGTGGCCGAGGGCGCACGCGTCGCGGAGCGGGTCACCGGGGTGAGCGCCGTCGTGGTCATCGGGCGGGAGCCGGAGGTGACGGCGCTCGTGGCGCGCGGCATCGCCTCGGTGGCGAGCGGCGAACGGGCCGTCGCGCTCGCCGATCTGATCGGTGACGTCACGGCGCTGGGCGTCCCGCACCCGGTGCCGGGGCTGCGCGAATGCTTTCGCGATGGGATCCCCGTCTCCGACACCGCCCAGCCGCTCGAGGGCGCACCGCAGATCTTCGTCCTCCCGCACGGGGCCGCGCGGCTCGATGCCTACGCCCTCGCGGGGCACCCGCGCTGGCGGCCGCTCATCGCGGGGTTCCGACGGACGGAAGGGCTCCTCCTCATCGTGGCGCTCGCCGGCACGGAGGGGCTGGACCTGCTCATCGAGGCGTCGGATGGGGTGATCGCGGTCGATCTCCCCCCGATGCTCGTCCGGCAGTGGCCGCTCGTGGCGACGGTCGATCGGCCGGAGGAACTCCCGCCGATCCTCGTCAGCGACGCGGGGCGCGCCCTTCTCGAGGAGCGGCTCCAATCGGCCGCGACCCGATCCCCCACTGACGCCCGTGACGGGGTGGCGCCCGCCGCTCCGTGGACGGCGCGCGCCGTGCCGACCTGGCTCCGCACGCCGCGGGGCGCGGCCCTGCTCGTCGGCGGCGCGCTGCTCCTGGCGCTCGGCGCGCGCTGGCTCGCGCGTGGTCCAGGCCCGACGGTGCTCGCGGCGCTCCGAGCGCCCGCCCCGGCCCCCGCCCCGACCGACACCCTGTTCTGGCCCGATACCGCCGCGCGTCCCGACATCCCCGTCGACACCATCACCCTCGGGCCCGTTGTCAACCCGCAGGACTCACTCGCCACCGCGGCGTTCACCGTGCAACTCGTAGCGGCGAACAGCGTGACGGGTGCAAATTCCTCTCTCGTCCGGCGCGGGGGAACGTCTCTGCCCGCCGCGACGATCGCCCCGGTCCAGCGCGATGGGGATGGGCGGACGTGGTACCGCGCGCTGGTCGGTGCGTGGCAGGACCCGCAGGAGGCGGAGCGCTTCCTCGAGGCCTTGCGGCGTGACGGCACGGTGGAGGCGGCGTCGGGGCGGGTCCTGCGCGCACCGTATGCGTTGCAGCTCGCGGAAGGGATGGCGGCCGCCGAGGTCCCCGCCGCGCTCGCGCGCTGGTCGGCCCGCGGCGTCGCGGCCTATGCGTTGACGCAGGATGATGGACGGGTCCGCCTCCTGGCGGGTGCCTTCGAGACTCCGGACCAGGCGGCGGTGCTGGCGGTGTCGCTTCGCGACGCTGGCGTGCCCCCCCTCGTGGTCTTCCGAATCGGGAGAATGTTCTAAGTGCGGTTGACCAAGCTCGAGTTGCATGGATTCAAGTCGTTCGCCGATCCCACGGTCCTCACCTTCGACCGGGGCGCGACGGCGATCGTCGGCCCGAACGGCTGCGGGAAGTCCAACGTCTCCGACGCCGTGCGCTGGGTGCTCGGCGAGCAGCGGGCGCGCCTCCTCCGTGGTGCCAAGATGGAGGAGGTCATCTTCCAAGGCTCGTCGGCGCGGCGCGCGGTGAACATCGCCGAGGTCTCGCTGCACTTCGAGAACGAGGAGGGGATCCTCCCCGTCCCCTTCAAGGAGGTCGTGATCACGCGTCGGCTCTCCCGCTCGGGGGACAGCGATTACTTCCTCAACCGCGCCCCGTGCCGGCTCCGTGACATCCATGACCTCCTGCGTGGCACCGGCCTCGGTGCCGACACCGGGGTGGTGATCGAGAGCAAGATGATCGACCTCCTCCTCTCGGACCGGCCGGACGACCGGCGCGAGCTCTTCGAGGAGGCCGCGGGCGTGGGACTGTATCGCGATCGCCGCCGCAGCACGGAGCGGCAGCTCGAGGCGACGACGAACGACCTCACCCGCATCGACGACCTGATGGGCGAGGTGCAGACGCAGGTGCGTTCCCTGCTCCGGCAGCGCAAGCGCGCCGAGCGGCATGCCGAGATCACGACGCGCCGCTTCGCGGTGGAGCTCACGCTCGCCTCGCGCGAGATGAGCGCGTGGCATGAGGAGCTGACGGGGATCGAGTCCCGCTTGGGCGCCCTGCGCGACGGGGTGCCCGCCACGCAGGAGCAGGTGCGCGTGGCCGAGGCGGCCCGCGACGCGGCCCACGCGGCCCGGGCGGCGGCGGAGACCACCCGGCAGGAGCGCGCCGCCGTCGCCGCGTCGGCGCGGCAGGCGGTGTTGGAGCTCCAGCAGCAGCTCGCGGTCGCGGAGGAGCGGCATCGCAACGCCCTCTCGCGGCGCGAGCGGACGGTGCAGGAGCGCGACGAGGGCGTCGCGTTCGGCGATCGGATGCGCGGCGAGTCCGAGGCGGCGCAGGCCGAGGAGGCCCAGTGCGCCGAGGCGCTCACCGCCGCGTCGCAGCTCTTGCAGGAGCGGATGGCCGCGGAGGAGCAGGGCCGGGCCGGGGTCACCGCCGCGCGCACCGCGGCCGACGAGGCCGACCGCGCGATCCAAGGGCTGCGGGAGCAGGTGCGGCGGCTGGAGATCGAACGCGAGACCGCGGAGCGTGAGCTCGCCGAGGTCGCGCAGCGCACCGAGGTGCTCCGCACCGAGCATGAGGCGCTCAGCGCGCGGCTCGCGCTCGCGGATCGGGAACTGCAGGCCGCGGACGATGTGCTCGCGGCCGCGCGGGAGCAGGCGGCCCTCGCGGAGAACGCGCTCGATCAGGCGCGGGCCACCGCGCGGACGGCGCGGGATCGGGAGGCCGCGGCCCGCGCCGACGTGCGGCGCGTCGAGGAGGAGCACACCGCCCTCACCGGTCGCCTCGCCGCCCTCGAGGGGCTCGAGCGCGAACGCGTGGGCCTCGCCCCGGCGGCCGCCAAGCTCCTGCGGGAGCGGGAGCGCTTCGGGGCGGAGGCGATCCTCGGCCCCCTCTCCGACTTCATCGGGGCCGATACCGCGGTGGCGGCCCAGGTGGAACGCTTCCTCGGCGCGACGGTCCACGCCGTGGTGGTGCGGGACCGCGCGGCCGCGGAGGCCATCCGCGGCTGGCACGCCGAGACGAACCCTGGCGCGCTCCTGCTCCTCCCCCTCGATGCGCTCGCCGGCGCCGCCGACGTCGACGCGGAGGACCTCGGGTCGCGCGTGCGCTCGGAAGGGGCCGCGGGCCGCTGGGTCCGGACCTTGCTCGGTCATGTGAAGGCCGTGGCCGATGGCAGCGCCTTCGTCGATGGCCGGGGCGCGATGTGGCTCCCCGCGAAGGAATCGGGCGCTGGGCCATTGCGCCGGCGGGCCGAGCTTGAGGAGCTCCGCACGACGCTCGGGAGCATCGAGACCCGTCGCGCCACGGTGCAGGCCGCGGCGCAGCAGGTCCACGATGAGGTGGTGCAGGCGGAGGCGGCCGCGGCGGCCGCCGCCGACGCCACCGCGGCCGCCCAACAGGCCGCGGCCGAGGCCGCGCAGGTCCGCAACGAGCGCGATCGCGTGCGGGACCGCGCGGCGCGGGAACTCGCCGACGCGGTGGCGCTCGCGGACAAGCTCGCGGGACGGCACACCGAGCTCGGCGATCGCGTGACCGCGGGGATCGCCGCGCAGGAGGCGCTGGCGCAGCGCGTGGTGGTCGCGGAGCAGACCGCCGCCACCGCGCGCACCCTGCTCACCACCACCGAGCGCGCGCAGGACGAGGCGCGCGAGGCGCGGGCCGCGCAACAGGTGGCCCATGCCCAGGCCGAGGCCCGGCGTCAGGTCGCCACCGAGCGCCGCGAGCGCATCGATCGCGAGCGCACCGCGGCCGCGCAGCGGTTGGCGACGTTGGAACAGGAACTCGCGACCCTGATGCAGGAGGATGGCGCGCTCGAGGAGCAGATGACCGTCTGGCAGCAGGAGATCGCGAGCCGACGGGCCGTGCTGCAGGATGCGGAGGCGACCTCGGTCGCCGCGGAGGACGGGGTGCGCGTCGCGGATGCGACGTTGGCCGAGGCCGATCTCGCCCTCACGCGGGCCCGGCGGGCGTCCGAGGAGGGGGCCCAGGCGCTCCACCTCGCCGAGCTCCGGTTCGCCGAGCTCAACGGCAAGCGGGCCGCCATCCGCGAGCGACTCGAGACCGAGTGGCGTCGCCCGCTGGAGGAGCTCCTCGCGAGCTACGAGGCGGTCGAGCTGGACGACGAGCCCCTCCGCGCCGAGGCCGATGAGTTGCGGCGGCAGCTCGAGCAGCTCGGGCCCGTGAACCCCCTCGCCATCGAGGAGCATGAGGAGGAGACACGCCGCCTCGAGTTCCTCACGACGCAACGGGCCGACCTCGCCGAGGCGCAGACCAAGCTCCACGCCGCCATCAAGGAGATCGACGTCACGGCGCGGGAGATGTTCCTCACGACCTTCGCCGAGGTGCGCACGCACTTCCGCGAGATCTTCATGACGCTCTTCGGCGGCGGCGAGTGCGACCTCCGCCTCGAGAATCCCGAGGCGCCGCTGGACTGTGACATCGAGATCCATGCGAGCCCGCGCGGGAAGCGCACCCAGCGCATCCACCTGCTCTCGAGCGGGGAACGCGCCCTCGTGGCCCTCTCCCTGCTCTTCGGCATCTTCCTCACCAAGCCCAGCCCCTTCTGTCTGCTGGACGAAGTCGATGCGCCGCTCGACGACCAGAACATCGGGCGCTTCGTGAAGATGCTGAACCAGTTCAAGCAGCGGACGCAGTTCATCGTGATCACGCACAACCCGCGGACCACGACGGAGGCCGCGGACGCGGTCTATGGCGTGACGATGCAGGAGCCGGGGGTCTCGTCGCTGGTGAGCGTGCGGATGCGGGGGCCGGCGGTGGACGAGCCCGACCCCGCGGTCGCGGCCCCGGTGGCCTGAGGCGCGCGCGATGCTCCTCGTCGTGATGCGACCGGACGCCTCGACCGAGGATGTCGCGCGCGTCGCCGACCTCGTGCGGGAACGCGGGCTCACCCCGCAGGTGATGCCCGGCACCGCGCAGACCGCGATCGCCGTGATGGGGGTGGAGGGCCGCGCGGTGAGCGCGGCGCTCAAGGGGCTCGCAGGCGTCGCCGAGGTGATGCAGGTGGAGCAGCCGTATCGGAAGGCGGCCCGCGCCGCCCATCCGGAGCCGACGGTCGTCACCCTGGCCCCAGGCGTCCACGTCGGGGGGGATGGCCCCGTCCCGGTGATCGCCGGTCCCTGCTCCGTGGAATCCGAGGCGCAGATCATCGCGGCCG
>Ga0129333_10006628_pt1 | contig 10949 bp, 4 predicted proteins | sample CPB6_08_DNA_FD_94474 | JGI IMG/M metagenome (GOLD analysis project Ga0129333, IMG submission 94474) | Freshwater to marine salinity gradient microbial communities from Chesapeake Bay, USA - CPBay_Sum_0.6_0.8_DNA | ecosystem: Environmental > Aquatic > Marine > Coastal | place: USA: Chesapeake Bay...
GAGGAGATGATCGTGTTAAGAGGGTTATCGATAGTTGGCGCGGCAGGCGCCCTGTTTGCCATTATAGCGTTAGTCGCGAAGATTTATTAGTTTCACATTGCACTAAAACTAGGCCAGATCATAAGGCTCTCTTAGAGTCAGGACACAAGAAGCAAAAACTGCGGGCCCATAGTGATTTCTATTGGAACACCGCAGTTAATGAATGGGCCTTAGGTTTTACTGAAACACATGATATCATGTGTGAGTCTAAGGCTAAAAACTTAGCTAGTTTTAAATTAGCAGAACAAGGTAAAGTGCTAGGCCTTATTTGAAGCAGGTTTGCGTCCAGTGCGTTTTTTTACTGCTGTTTTAACTTCTTCAACTTTGGCTTTTGCTTTACTACGACCTCTTTTAACTGCTTCTTTAGCATCAGCTAGATCGACTTTACCATCGTTATTCAGGTCAAGTGGTTTAGCTGCTTCTTCTACCTTGGCTACCATAGGCTGAACAGCTTCAACTGCTGCTGCTTTAACTTCCCCAGCATCAATCTTGCCGTCTTGGTTAGTATCAATGCGGCCTTTATTAAGCATGACCCAAGCACCAGCAACACAGACAACAAGCAATAAAATTCCAAATACTACTTCCATACTAATCTCCTTGTGGTATATTTATAGTTAAATATAATATGCCTTTCCATTTTATCAAAAACGTTTTATTAAACGAAAACACACCTAGCAAAGAATTAGAATTACTTCCATTACCTTATAGCAAAACAGACCTAGAACCTGTTTTTAGTGAAGATGCTTTGTTCTATCATTATAATAAATTAGCACAAACATACGTTGATCGCTACAATAAACGAGAAGGTGATTTAGATTTTAACGAAGCAGGCGCCTTTTTACATAACATTTACTTTCCTCAATTTCAAAGAACTGTTATTAGCAATGACCCTAACGGTCCAGCTCTTGATTTTATTAATGAGAATTTCAAATCTTTTGAAAATTTTAAAAATAAATTTCAAGAAACAGCTATGGGTATTCAGGGTAGTGGTTGGATTTATCTGGCAAAAGACGGTAGCATAAAAATAATTACAAACCATCAAATAAGACAAGATATAATATTATTAGTAGATTGGTGGGAACATGCTTGGGCTTTAGACTACAAATGGGATAAGAAAAAATACCTCGAAAACACCTGGAAGATTATTAACTGGGTAGTAATCGGTGCTAGACTAAATTCTACTAATATCTAACTCGCTGCTAGCTGGCATATCCCATATCTTCTTTCGCTCGACTCCTTTACGCTGAGCAAACTTCCTAGCATTGCAATTTTCACAACAATGAAAATAATTGTTGTTTAATCTTTTTGGACTCATAAACTGCCTAGGTCTAGTAAAGACTTGGAAACAATTATCGCATCTAAAAAACGCTATTAGCTCTGTTCTTGAATACTGATGAAGATTGCCTAGCTTGCTAATCCTAGTATAATTTTTATAAATCTTTTCTTCTTTTAAATACATCATATATTTACATTAAGGTTATAGAAATATTCTATAAATATCAAAAAGGGCCTAAAATCAATGATTATCATTAGCGAAACTGCAAAATTTAAAATACTATCTTTACTAGAAGAAGAAAATAATCCAAAATTATCCTTAAGAACATTTGTTCAAGGTGGAGGCTGTAGCGGAATGCAATATGGTTTTACTTTTGATGAAAATCAAAATGAAGACGATTTTGAGATTAATTTAGGCAATTTTAAAGTATTAGTAGATGCTATGAGTATGCAGTATTTGCAAGGAGCAGAAATAGATTTTAAATCTGACCTAAATGGGGAAAGTTTTAATATTAAAAATCCTAATGCTCAAACTTCTTGCGGTTGCGGCTCTAGTTTTTCAGTAGCAGATGACTACTTTGATCATTTAGAGGTTTAAAATGGCACGTAAAATTATTGACATCGGAGTTCAAGGAAACGACGGCACAGGTGATAGTATTAGAGAAGCATTTCGAAAAGTAAATGATAACTTCAAAGATATATATGCTATTTTTGGCAGCGACGAAGAAGTTCTAAGCACAAAACTGCTAGACGATTTTCCTGCCATATATTCTCCTAATACAGTATTAATTACTGACAGCGACGGCGAAAAAGTCTTAGGTAAAACTCTTGAAGCTTTAGATGCTTCTATAATTATAGATAACACTAATAGCGACAAAATTACTTTCAAAGCCACTGGCGGCAAATTAATTGTAGACAGCAGACCTCAACTCGGAGGGTCTCTTGATGGCTTGAATAATGTTATTGCAAATATAGCAGATCCTGATGATTTCGCTAAATGGAATATAGACTATGCTAGTCAAAATCCTATTACAGCCGACGACGTAGTTATCACTAAAGGTTATGCAGATAAACGTTATATTCAAGCTGTTGGAGCAGCAGGATCTTCTATATCTGGTTCAATCAGGCTTAGAGATGAGCCCGATAATGCTAATGTGCATATACAAACATTAGGAGATCCTCCTGTCAATGATGGAAGAATATTCATACCAAATCACGGGTTTAACCTTGGCTCAAACGGCGCTGCATTTACATACAATAGCACTGGCTCTTTATTAGGGCAACTAGCTGAAGAAATAACAGCAGGACAATTTGTAGCCCTCAGAACTTACAAAATCAAAGTATTGGGTAATACAGATTGGAATGCTGCTGCCAACACTACTGGAAAAACATATAGGATAGGTGATTTATTTACAGCAGCTACCACAGGAAACACTACTATACCTAGCGGACAAGTTGCAACAGGCAAAGCTGAACCAATTTATTTCATAAGATTTTATAATTCTAACTACATTAATCTTTACTATAAGATAGATGAAGCTAAAGAAGCAACACCAGATTCTACAGGTAATAATCAAAACAATAGGATATTAGTTACACCTTCAGCAGATACTATTTGTACAGGTTCTATAAATTCTACTACATTAACAATTTCTACCATAACAAGTGGACTAATAACTATAGGCAGCAAAGTAACAGGATCTGGAGTAGCTGCTAATACTATCATTACAGGGCAGATAGGACCGTATACAGGACTAGCTGGAACTTATACTGTTAGCCCATCACAAATTCTTACATCTACATCCTTAACTATAAAGAGCATCCATACATTTACTGATGCTTATTATAATTCTACACTAACAGGAAACTATCTTAGTAATGAAGCTCTTCCTAGGAAAAATGTAGTAAGACGTCAAGGCGATACAATGACTGGTCCTTTGTATTTGTCTGACCATCCAGCTCCTCTAGCAGGATCAGGCAGTCCGAACGGGGCAGACGATCTACAAGCAGCTACAAAATTTTATGTCGATAATAGTAGCTTTGCCAGCGACACTAATCTTTATGTAAGTAATAGTGGCGATGATACACAAATTAACGTGCCGATAAGCAAAAAAGGTAGTGCTTTAGCTTATGCATTTGCAAGCATTAAAGTAGCCTGCGAACGAGCAGAAAACATGATAGAGCTGTCAAGTAATGAGCCAGGTCCTTACAGACAAAAGATTTATTACACTTTAGGCGCTACGCAATATGCTTCAGTCTCTACAGAAGTAGAATTTGCTTCAGGGAATTGGGGGCAACCTTGGGCACCTGAATTTAAAATTCTGCTAGAAAGAAATATAGAATGGATAAAAGCAGAAACTATTTCTTACGTTAATATAACAGATCCAACATTAGTTTATAACCAGGAATTATGCAGTCGTGATATAGAACTAATGTTGAATGCTGCTAAAATTGACATGATTGCAGACTCTAATTGGCAAAGTATAAATGCAGGCAGGAATTATTTTAAAAACTCAAGTGCAATAATAGCAAGCACTACACAAAAACAATCTACCTTAAATGCTATAAATCGTGTAATCGAATGCTTGGATGAAGCTTTAAATAATAATTCTTCAGCATCATCATCATTTACTTCATATCAAGACACCTTTTCTAGATATCAAGTAAATGGAGCATTCAGCAATGTTACAAGCCAAATAGTTAATGATACTATTGCTAAAATTAATATAATAAAAAATATAATAGATAATTATCAAACACAAGGATCTGCATCTCACAGTGTTATTGACTATGGCACAGGCGTCAGTTTAATCAAATTTACCAATGGCGGTGCTGGTGCTGATCAAGGACTACCAACAAACATCGATATTATTCCTGGAAAAATTCTACGTGGTATCACAAGTGGTGCAACAGGACGAATCACTGACTATGTGCGGTTAGCCGGCACAGGAGTTGATCATATCAGGGTTACCTTATTATCTCCTATAGAATTTGTAGTAGGTGAAGAATTAGAATTTGCTGAATCAAATAAAAATTTACAAATTACAATACTGGTAGAAAGCGGAATTTATCTAGAAGACCTACCTATAAGAGTGCCACCTAATGTAACCATACGAGGTAATGATTTTAGAAGATGTATTGTAAGACCAAAAAATAAAACGAGCTCTAGTCCATGGATAGAAACATACTTTTATAGAGATAGTGTTTTCGATGGCTTAGACCTACTACCAACAAACTATCCTTACGCAGTAACCTTATTGACAGATAACAAAGAATTTTTAAAGCGTGAAATAATCGGATGGATCAATACACAAATATCTACTAATACTGCTCCTTTTACAAGTTCTTTTACTTATAATCAAGGAAAATGCAGTAGAGATGTAGGACTAATAATAGATGCTCTAATACATGATATTAAATTTGGAGGCAATGGAGAATCTTATACGGCTGCATCATTATATTGGAACGGTGTAATTAGCAAAATAGGTGCTTCTGTTTTAGGCACTAGTCAAATCGACCAAACTGCTGCTGCTATAACAAAATTAAAAGACTTTATAATTACAAACATACTTACAAATACAACTTTCACGCCTTACCAAAATGGTATAATACAGGTAACCAATAGTAATAACGGCGAAACACCAGCTATTACCAAAGCCACTAGTTTATTAACTTCATTTTCAACAGTAGTTTCTACAGGACTATCTTCTTTATCAAGTTCCTTTGGTGCATATGATAGTCCGAAATATGGGTATCATTACTTGAAAGATGGCACTTTACCTTTAAACGTAGGGCCAAGCTATACAAATGTAGGCGGCTATGTTAACGCTGCCTATATGATAGAAATAAATCGACAATTTATACAAAAAGAAGTTGTGGAATTTATAGAGGCACTTTATCCTTCATTTACATTTTCTACTAGCGAATGCGAAAAAGATGTTGTTAAAATATGTAATGCTTTAATTAACGATTTAAAGAAAGGTAATAGAGTAGATACTATAGATGTAGCAGCTAGTTTTTACGAATCGGGTAGTGTTAAAATTAGTTCTCAATACAAAGCAGGAATGCAATATATTGCTACCTTAATTACAGCTATACTTAATAACCCTGACCAAGCAATACCTACAACAGGATTAGACAATGTTAATACTGCTAAGAAAAGAAATTCAATAGTTTCGCAACTGCTTGACGACGAACTAGAAATTGAAACAGGTTCAGTCTCCACAGTTGGAAATTTAATTAGTAGTGTGGTCTATGCACTAGAGACTACAAACTATACAGGATCAAATGCCTATAACCCTCCAAAAAACAGCAATGAAGTTGACATGTTTTTATTTAATGATGCAGTTAGAATAAGCAACATTACTGGTCAAGGACATGGCGGATTTATGTGTGTATTAGATCCTGCGGGAGCAATAGGATCTAAGAGTCCGTATGTTCAAGAAAGCGCCTGTTTTAGTGCTAGTGTTAATAGGCAGGCGTTTAGAGGTGGTATGTTTATCGACGGATTTTCAGGAAGACTAACCGCAGCTATAACAAACGTTAGCCCTGATGGACTAACACTTACTCTTTCTGGTCTGACCAAACGACGACCTTTAGCTCCTACAGCATTCTACTACAACGGCTTTAGATATCAAATTGATAATATACTCTCTTGGAATACTAGCGGGGTATGCGAAATAGAGCTAAACGCAACAACTCCTTGGAGCAACGGTAATCTACAAATTATATTAGAAACTCCAGGTAATCGTAGTATGCTGGCTAATGACTATACACAGGTCAATGACCTAGGGTATGGCATTGTTGCTCATAATGCAGGCCTTACTGAACAGGTTTCAACATTTACCTACTATTGTCATACAGCTTATTTTGCTAGTAACGGCGGTCAGATTAGAAGCGTAGCTGGGTCAAATGCTAATGGAAACTTTGGCCTTAGAGCTGCTGGTGCCGATCCTACAGAGCTACCAGATCAAGTTGCACTAAGCAATGATCAAGTCCAACCTCTCAAAATTTATAGGTATGGAGACTTCAGCTATACTAATTTAGAGAATAGTGTATTAGTTTACGCTAAACGTTATAGCTATATTCCTGAATCGGTAAGTGAACTTGAAATAGAGCACTCTAATGGAGACAGTAGCAGATATGAAGTAAGAAGTATTAGTAAGACAGGATTATCCGATAATCAATACAAATACAGAATAACAGATGTAGACATATCAGCTACTCCTGTAACAATTAAATTAGATGCTTATCAAGTTACTGCTAATGGAATAGCAATCACTGCTGTAGGTAGAACAGATCCTTGCTTGGTTACAACAGGGTCTGCGCATAATCTAGTATCAGGAGACTTTGTTTCTATATCTGGTATTAAAGGTATGACTCAACTGAATGGCGGCAGCTATTATGTAAAAGTTACTTCGTCAACTCAGTTCGAGATCTATAAAGACTCCTTGAACGCTCCTATTGATTCTACATTATATAATACCTACATAAGTGATGGTATTGTTACTATTGGTCTTAAATTTTACGCCGGTGATATGCTTTATCTGGATGGGTTAGTTAATTCTGTTGAACTTAATAGAAGAAAATTTTTAGCTGTTCCGACATCTATATTCAATCAAGCAGAGTTATATACAGATAACAAATCAGGATCTTTAACCTCATTAACAGCAGGAAAACTTTACACTATTAATACAGTAGGAACTACTGATTGGAATGCTCAGGCAGGAACTGTAGATAAAACTTATGTTAAAGGTAGCACTTTTATTGCCAGCAGTAGTGTAACTATTGCAGGAGGCTCTACAGTAACTTCTAATAATAGCTTTCTGGGAAGTATAGAAGGAACAAGTCTAACAATATCTACTCTATACTTTGGAACCTTAAGTGCAGGACAATACTTAATAGGTCCAAATGTTAAAAAAGGAACAAAAATTGTATCAGGTTCAGGATCTAGCTGGACTGTGAACATCAGTCAAACTGTGTCATCTGGATATTTTACATTTTATCAAGGGTTAAGTAATAGTGCTGTAACAGCGTTTGGCGCTGGAACTGGTATTCATAACGGTGGGTCATATGTAACTAATAGACAATACATGATCACTACAACTGGATCATTTACTAGTATAGGATCTGCAACTAACAATATTCTCAATCACTTCGTCGCTACCGGATCAGGAACCAACGGATCAGCTTATTATGGCGGATGGGCGTATGAACAAGTCAAATATGAAATAACCGATGTCAGTAGCACAAGCCCTGCAATAGTAACCTTTTCAGAACCTGTTAATTTTGAAAACGGCGACTTAATAACAATTAGTGATACAAATATAAGTCTTATAAACAATACAAATTATGTAAGGCGGGGTGGGTCAATTATTGTTAGCTCAGGAAACTTTGTTCCCGGGGAACAATATAAGATTGTTACACAAGGAACAACTAGTTGGACAGAGATAGGAGCAGCCAACAATAATGTAAACACTGTTTTTGTAGCAACAGGAACTGGGGATTCAGCTACAACCGGAAGAGCTCAACTTGTAACATTGTTAGGACCAACTCAAGTTGCAGTGTATACTAATGAAACCCTAGTAACAAACTTATCCTTGATAAAAAAGGTTTCAGCTGGAAATTTTGAGGTAGGAAAAATATACAAAATAGTAAAACTAGGAGTTACCGATTTTACTTTATTAGGAGCTGTAAGCAATACTGTCGGAATTTTATTTACTGCAACAGGAACCGGATCGGCTGTCACTAATGCTGGAGAGGCTTTTTTACAATCCTATCAATCAAACAGCACTTCTACCAATGCTACTAGTGTAGTAGAAGGTGATTTATATTCTATAACTTCAGCTAATAGTGACTTGATTACACTAGGTGCAGACCTTACTCCATCGACAGGCGAAATCTTCCAAGCTATAAGTCCTGGAAGTGTTTTAGGAACTAGCTCTAGCACAGTGCAATTACTAGGAAATGCCTTTGCTGGTAAAGAAATTTTAAAACTATCTTTAGCTACGAATGCCGCAGATAATAGAAGCGGAACTGGTTTAACAGATCAAACCTCTGATCATACAAATGCAGCTATTAGAATACTGCAAAATATGAGATTTAATGGTATAGAAAATGTAAACCCTACTCGCCCTAGCACGGCATTAGAACTTGATGCATATGGCCAACATTTATCACAGTCGACACTAAGAATAATTGCATATGTTCTTACCGGTTCTACTGGAGATCAACTACCTGATAATATAGCCATTTTAACTACAGACCAAACATTTAATTATGTAAAGCCTAATAGTAGGGCCTCGGCATTAAGCGGAGGATATGGATCGGCTATTGGTGATACTAAGATTGCTGTAGATCAAATTACTACAGGATACCTTGTTGACTTACTTAATACAGGAACTTTGCTTTTCTCTTGGGCCGGTAAAGTCCATAGAATAACCAGCTATACAGATCAGACTATAACACAGGCTGCTTACATCAGCTTTACTGATGTATATGATAATAATAACATTCCTGGATCTTCAGGTCTTAGGGCAGCTATTCCTACAGACGGAACGCGAGTATTTAGAGCTGGTCTGCCTGCCGGTAGTAGCGGAGCTGTTACAATTAAAATTAGCACTTGCAGAGCTACAGGTCACGATTTCCTTGATATAGGAACAGGAGGATTCAACACCAGTAATTATCCTACTGCAATTTACGGAAATCCTAGCATAGAACCTAGCGATGCCTACGAGATAAAAGAAGAAACCAAAGGCAGAGTATTTTATGTAACTAGCGATCAAGATGGTGTATTTAAAGTAGGCCCATACTTTAAAGTAGATCAGGGCACAGGAACTGTTACATTTGCTGCAAGTATAGCTTTAAGTAATCTAGACGGACTAGGATTTAAGCGTGGTGTAACTGTAAGTGAATTTAGCACAGACAATACCATGACTAATAATGCTGCTGATACAGTGCCCACTCAGCAAGCTATTAGGGGTTATATAGATAAAAGATTAGGTATAGATCATAACGGAACTAACGTTCCTGTTGCCAATAAAATTGGCCCTGGCTTTTTACCATTGAACGGACAAAACTCAATGGAGGCTAACCTTGTAATGGCAGGGAATTATATTACTGGCCTAGGAACTCCTGGGGACAGTAATACAAGCTATGCGGCAACTGTGGGTTATGTTCAATCTAAGTTAAACATAAATGATGAATTTGAAGAATTAAAAGACGTCATTGTAAGATATGGAGAAACTTTAACAAAGATAGGTAGTGCATCTGGCACAGTCCTTACTACGCTAGGTCTCAACACTACAGATTTATTATTTGTAGATGTTCCAATTAGGCTCGAGGTCAGTGTAGGAAATTTAAGTGCAAACAAAAATTACTTTGTAGTAAGTATTATTAATTCTACAACTTTCACAGTATCAGCAACTAAACGTGGCACTCCTATTAATGTAGGAACTGTTTCATCAATAGATGTTGATGTTTACAAGATCTTAACAGGACAATTGGCTGTTTTTCTTGGAGCAAATAATGCTGTAAGCTACGCTGATATTAAAGGAGATATTTATAGTAGATACACGGCAGATGGAATAACCACATTAAGATCTAGTATTGCTACAGATCCAGATCCAGAAGTCAATCAAGATATTGTAGACGGAGGCGTATATGTTTATGATGTAAGCGGATTTGTTGACAATAATCTTATCTTTGGTAATCTTCCAGGCACAGCACCAAAAAATTATTTTCAAATTAACAATGAAATTTTCAGCTATACAGGTGTCACTGATGATCCTGTTAATCCTACATACCCTAAAGCCGGCATATTAACAGGAGTAGAACGTGCAGTTAAACAATCTAGTTCGCAGAATCATTTAGTCGGCGACAGTGTAATTCCTCTTAATAGTGCAAGGTTAGATTTTCAAATAGCTTCTGAAGTTATCGTAGACGCCGATGTTAGTCCTACAGCTGGTATTGTTCAGAGCAAGCTATCTATGAATGCTGCTACAACTAGGGCAAACGCAACTTCTATTACACAAGCTGATAGAGGACTTGCTAGTTTTGACAGTGGAACTTTTACTGCCAGCAGTGGATGGATTAGTATTACAAATGGAAGTATAACTTATAGTAAAATACAGAATGTGGATGCAGGTAGCATTTTAGGAAATCTTAATGCAAGTGCTACTAGTATTCAACAAATTAGCGCAGAAAATGTATTGAAACGAGCTACTTGGAATACATTTAATACCTCATCAGCAGATGATACAAACTATGCATTTACCTTTATTAAAGCAGGAAGTGGAGTTGGTAATGAAAATAATTTTATTTCGAAACATCTTATAAGCACTACCGGAGATAACAACGCACTTGTTAAAACAGATAGCAGCGGTGGTATACAGGTTAATCATGTTAAAACTAATAGCTATCAAAATAGTGCAGGAGGCACAATACTGTCTCTAACCGGAACTAATGTAACTTATAGCGGATCTTGGAGTCCTGGAAGTGGAGCTTCATTGAGTGCGACATATGCAACCAGTGCTGGTAGTGCTGGAAGTGCTACTACTGCTGGCTATGCAACCAGTGCTGGAAGTGCTACTACTGCTGGAAGTGCTACTACTGCTGGAAGCACTACAACAGTGACA
>Ga0129333_10006629_pt1 | contig 10948 bp, 10 predicted proteins | sample CPB6_08_DNA_FD_94474 | JGI IMG/M metagenome (GOLD analysis project Ga0129333, IMG submission 94474) | Freshwater to marine salinity gradient microbial communities from Chesapeake Bay, USA - CPBay_Sum_0.6_0.8_DNA | ecosystem: Environmental > Aquatic > Marine > Coastal | place: USA: Chesapeake...
GCTCGTACGACAACCTGATGACGGCCCCGTACTACGTCAGCCCCGTTGAGCTTCTGGGCCGGCTCTTCCCGCCCGAGGCGGGTGGAAAGACCAAGCAGACCTACAACAGCCTGACCAAGGAGATACGAAAGATCACGGATGCAAAGGGCAACTGTCAGAAGGATCTGAACAAGTTCACCGACAAGGTGCTCGACCAGGTGCGCCTGCGGGAGATCACCCAGAGTGATGCCGACGTGCTCCTGAGCCTGTTCGCGAGCCTCTGCACGGTTCAGCTTTCCGGTACTGGCCGTACGCCGGCTGCACCGGTGAACGCGGCCGGCGTACGGCGGCTCGATGGGGATCCTGCGCCGGCATGCTCGGTCTCCTTCACGAATGACTCTCCGGTGCTCAACTTCCTCCGGCCGGGCGATCCGGTGACGCAGTTATCGTTCTCGAGGACCGGCTTCACCTTTGCCGCACTGTGGGTGGGTGTGGACGGTGGCGGGAGTCCGGCTGTCGGACTTGACCCTGCCAACGCCACCGGGAGCGGAATCGACTGGTCGAGTGAATTCGTGCGACTACTCATGTACCTCGCCGGGATCACCTCGGTGAGCGAGGCACAGACGGTAAACCTCAACGTTGCGTTCGGGGCGGCGGGGACGGGCGACGTGTACGACGGCGACGCCGTCGTGTGCGAGGCAGAGCTGTCGGTACTCGTCGGTGAGCTGCCGGTGACCGGTAGCAATATCTCGGGCATCGTCAACACCGCAATCTGGGTATCGCTCGCTGGGGTGCTGCTCGCGGCGGCGGGTGTGCGACGCCGTCGCACGCGTGGCGTTGCGGTATGAGGACTCCCTCGTAACCCGCTCTGCGTGCTGTTGTCAGCCTGATGACGTGCGGCGCGCAGAGCGGGCGATCCCCCGTGCCATACGGGGGAAGATCAGGCCGTGGAACGGTACGAGCGCGTACCAGTACGCCCGGCCCCAGAGCCCGCGGGGGACGAACCACGCCGTCTGCGTGAGCTCGGTCTGGTCGTTCACCTCGCGGACGCGCCAACCGAGCCATGCCTCACCGGGCAGTTTCATCTCCGCCTTCAGCTCCAGTGCGGTTCCCGCCTCCACGGCAACTACCCGCCAGAAGTCGAGCGGCTCGCCGACACTCAACTGCTCGGGGTGGCGACGTCCGCGGCGAAGGCCAACACCGCCGACGAGGGTGTCGAGCGCACCGCGGATTCGCCAGGCCCAGTTGGCGGCGTAATAACCGTTGGTGCCGCCGATCCGCATGAACGCAGCGGCGACCTCACAAGGTGCTGCATCGCTCAGCACCACCCGGGTGTCGCGCAGGATGGCCCCGAAGGCGTGCTCGGGATCCGAGGGCATGGGATCGGCAGGCTGCCACGAACCGCGTGCCCAACGAGTCGGCACACTCGCGCCACGCGTGCGCTCGATCGCGAGTCGCACCGCCTCGTCGTAGCCGACACGCTCGAAGGGCATCAACTCCTCGGCGGCGTGATCGGTCACGATCACCTCGTGCTGCAGACTCTCCACAAGGTGCACCGCCACGGTGTTGGAGAGGGGCGTAACCGTGCCGACCCAGCGTGCCGACAGCCCGAGCGAGAGGAGTGGCACGCGGATGAGCGTGCGCTTTCGCAGGCCGGCGACCTTTGCGTACTGCTGGATCATCTCCTCGTACGAAACGGTGTCGGGGCCACCGATCTCGAGGATGCGTCCGGTGGTCGCGGGCACGGCAAGACAGCGAGAGAGATACGTGAGCACATCGCGGATGGCGATCGGCTGGCACTTGGTGGCGACCCATTTCGGGGCAACCATCACCGGCAGTACTTCGGTGAGGTGGCGGGTCATCTCGAACGAGAGCGAACCCGACCCGATCACCACCGCCGCACGGAACTCGGTCACCGGTACGGTGCCCCCCGACAGGATCTCGCCGACCTCCTGCCGACTCGCGAGGTGCTCGGACAGGTCTCCGTGGCCGAGGCCGCCGAGGTAGATGATGCGCGCCAGGCCTGCACGCGCTGCCGCATCGGCAAGGTGATGCGCCGCACGCCGGTCGAGCTCGGCGAAGTCGGAACGTTCCATCGAGTGCACGAGGTAATACGCCACGTCCATGCCGTGGAGGGCTCTGTCGAGGGATGCCGGGTCGAAGAGGTCAGCGGTGACCACCTCCACCTCGCTGCGCCAGGGATGGTTGTCGAGCGAAGGTGCGCTCCGCGAGATCGCCCGTACCTGATGACCCTGTTGCAGCAGCACCGGGATGAGACGCCCGCCGACGTACCCACTCGCACCGAAGACGACAACTCTCACCTCGTCACGCTAGGGGCGCAGGCCGCCCTTCATCGCGTATTGCCCCGACGGTTCCGTCACGTGGCACCCGGGGTTTGACCGCGCCGCCCTGCTGGTCAAAACTCGGGAACAGCAGTTCTCGACCGACAACATGACCCGCAGGCCGGCTCGGCACGGCGGGCCGGAGGAGTACCCCATGCCGTTCCGCCTTGCCAACCTCGACGGCCGTGCGGTGGTCGTCGACACGAACGATGGCCTGCACGATCTGGAGTCCGTGAGCAGCGGTCGTCTGGGCAACGATCCCATGGCGGCGCTCGAGCAGCCAGCGCTCCTTGCGTCGATCACTTCATCGCTCGACCCGAAGGCGGCCTCCACCACGGTCGCTGCTGCTCTCGCCGCCGCCCGCCTCGGTGCGCCCGTGCCGCGGCCGCGCAGTGTGTTCGCTGTCGGTCTGAACTACCGGACACATGCGGCGGAGTCGAACATGGAGGTGCCGGAGAACCCACTGGTGTTCACCAAGTTCCCCTCGTGCATCACCGGGCCCACCACCGACGTGGAACTTCCGACGCGATTCGGCGACTACGAGGTCGAACTGGTGCTGGTCATCGGCAAGGACGCGCGCCGGGTGCCGCCGGAGCGCGCGTGGGACTACGTCTTCGGCCTCACGGTGGGCCAGGACGTATCGGACCGCCAGTTGCAGTTCGCGGCGAAGCCCCCGCACTTCGACCTCGGTAAGTCGCGTGACACCTTCGGCCCCACCGGGCCCGTGGTGGTGTCGCTCGACTCGTTCGCGAACCCCGCCGATCTCGCCATCCGCTCGGAGGTCAACGGTGAGCAGCGCCAGTCGGACCGTACCTCGAACATGATCTTCGACGTCCCGACACTTATTGCGTACCTCTCGTCGATCCTCACACTGCGTGTCGGTGACCTCATCTTCACCGGCACGCCCGAGGGCGTCGGGGCATCGAGCAAGACATTCCTTCGTGCCGGTGACGTGATCACCTCCACCATCGAGGGGATCGGCACGATGACGAATCGCTGTATCGAGGGATGACGTTTCGGTGAGCAGCGCGGCGGGCGGCGAAACGGTGGACAGTCAGGTACTGGTAGTCGGCGGCGGCCCGGTTGGCGTGAGCGCGGCACTCATGTGTGCATCACGCGGCATGACGGCTGTGGTGCTCGAGCGTGCAACGGAGGTGTACAACCTGCCGCGGGCCATCGTGATGGACGACGAGATCCAGCGAGCGCTCGCCGTTGCGGGCACCGGTGACCGCCTGCGGGCCATCACCAGCATGCTCCCGGGTGCCGAGTTCATCGATACCACGGGCAAACGCATCATCGGTTTCGAGTTACCCGACGACGCCGGATCCGCCAACGGCTATGCGCCCGTCGTGCGCTATTACCAACCCGAGTTGGAGGCGTTGCTGCGCGCCGAGGCCCGGCGCACAGGTGTCGATCTCCGCCTGGGCGCGGAGGTCACCGAGGTAGGTCAGGACGCCGACGGTGTGTGGGCACGACTGGTCGACGGCACCACGCTGCATGCCAACTGGTTGATCGCAGCAGACGGTGCGGCCAGTCCGATCCGCAAGTCGCTCGGTATCGCCTTCGAGGATCAGGGATTCGACCAGGACTGGTTGGTGGTCGACAGCGAGTTGACCGTCGACGACGACGCCGGGCTGCCGAGGCTGTGCCAGCAGATCTGCGACCCTGCACGACCGAGCACCTTCGTGCCCGGGCACGGGCGCTACCGGCGCTGGGAGTTTCAGCTTCAGCAGGGTGAGACGCGCGAGGAGATGTCGTCCACCGAACGCGTGTGGCAACTGCTGTCCCCGTGGCTGCAGCCGCACCAGGCCCGCATCGTGCGCGCCGTGGTGTACCGGTTCCACGCAACCGTTGCCCAACGATTCCGTGAGGGCCGGATCTTCCTTGCTGGTGATGCAGCACACCAGACGCCGCCCTTTCTCGGTCAGGGGTTGTGCGCCGGAATGCGGGATGCGGCGAACCTCGCATGGAAGTTGCAACTCGTGGAGGAGGGGCGGGCATCGGTTGGGTTGTTCGACACCTACGACACCGAGCGCCGTCCGCATGCGGCGGGTCTCGTGGCCCATGCCGTCGATATGGGTCGCCTCATCGACCAACTTGCCGGGCGCGGTGGCGAGCAGGACGGGCTGCAGAGCGCGTACGGCGGCCATCGTCCCTTCCCACACCTCGAGGCCGGGATGGTCACCGGCGATCATCCGCTGGTCGGGCGGCAGGCGGGCAATCCGTTCGTCGGGGGTAGGCGCCTCGACGAGCACGTCGGCGCGGGTTTCGCCGTGGTCGTGCCCGCTCGCGATCGTTTCGCGGGCAGCGCACTCGCGACATGGGAACGACTTGGTGCCACCGTGGCGGAGACCGATGCACTCACTGGCGTCGCCGGCGATGCAGCAGTCGTGATTCGCCCAGATCGCTACGTGGCAGCGGTGTGTGCCGATGCTGCGGCGCTCGAGCGCGACACGGCGATTCTCATGAGGGACGCCTCCTTCCTGCACTGAATGCCGGGCTCTGCACGATCACCACGCCGCCAATGGTGATGGCACCGCCGAGCAGTGTCATCCACGAGAGCCGCTCGTGCAGGAAGACGGCGCCAAACACCACGCCGAGCACCGTGGCGAGGTATGACACAGCGCTCGACTGCAGACCCGACCCGCGGCGCATGAGTTCGGAGAAAAACATGAACGAAAGCGCCAGGCCGAACAGCGACAGGTAGACGAAGGAAACGGTGAACGTCCACGGGAAGCGCATGTGCGAGCGGTCGTCGGGGATCGCGAGCAGTGTGAGCAACACGCACGACGCGAGCAACTGACTCGACACCACCATGGTGCGGTCGAGACGCGGCATGGGGAATCGTTTGTAGAGCAGGCCGCCGAGTGCTGTGGCGGCGGCGCCCCCGAGTCCGTAGGCAATGCCGAGTGGTCGGACGTCGCCGTCGATGGAGCGCCATGCGACGATCACCGTGCCGCCCAGGCCGATCAACAGGCCGACAGCGGTCTGTCGGGTGATGCGCTCGGACAGCATGATCGGGGCGAGGATGGCCACGAAGATCGGCATCGTGTTGGTGAGGATCGACACGATGCCGGCAGGGATGTTCTTCGCGGCAAGGAACAGACAGGCCGTCGACAACCCGGTCATCACGAGGCCGAGCGAGATCACCCCCATCCATTCGTCGCGGGTTCGGGGCCAGTCGGCCCTGCGACGCTTGGCGATTGCGAGAAGGATCAACCCGCCGGCGAGCGAGCGCGCCGCCGCAACGGTGAGCGGGGGGACGCTGCGCCCGGCGACGCGCATGGCCACGGTGTTCATCGCCCAGAACGAGGCCACGCAGACAAAGAGCACGCCGAGGGGTATGGCGCCGACGATGTTCGTGGGGCCCTTCGCCGTGCTCGAGGCACCCGACCCAGCCGCACCGGCGCTGCCCGGACGTGGTATCTCGGTCCCGCGGCTCACTCCCTCAGTCTCCCAGAGACGACTCAGCCGGGCGGTATGCCACACCCAGCTGAAATGCTCTCCGCATACCCGGAGACTCCGGGTGGGGGAGGTAGCGCATGGCAAGCGGCGGGTTGTGCCCGGCGTGCGGCACGTTCATCGGCTCCGAGGACTGGGAACACTGCCCGGAATGCGGTGCGGGTCTCGGCGGCGCCGGCAACAGCGACTGGGACGACGACCACGAGGACGACGAGGACGACGAGGACGAGGAAGACGCGTAGGTCGAACGAGCGACCGCATTCGAGGCGCTCCTTGCGGGGGTCGGGATCGTTGCCGACACTGCTCCAGATGGTGTGCTGCACCGCGCAGAACATGCCACCGGCACGGAGGACGAATCCCCAGAAGTCCGAATAGCCGTTCCCGCGCCCGCCGGAGACGAAGTAGTCGGGTTCATCGGTGTCGAGGTACAGCGAGGCCGAACGTCGTTCCATCGTTGGGTCGTAGCCCGCCATGATGTCGAGGTCGACATCGCGGGTGGTGAGCCAGCCGCGCTCGCCCTGAAGCCTCGGGATGACGTGAGCCGGCACGCGTGGGACGGGCAGGCCGGACTCGATGAAGGTCTCGACGAACTCCTGATAGGTGCGAATGCCGGCCATGTCTCGCTCCTCCTCGGTGAATCTGCGCAGCGACGGATGTCTGAACGGACACGACGGCGCGGACCGTGACCTACGGATTACGGGGCGCCCGCGGTACCCGGTTCTTGATCCACGCACTGTGGCTGCGCACATCGCCACCGTTGGGCCGTCGGGCCCACGGGTAGGGGTGCGACGCCACAACGTTCAGTTGCAGCGCACGCCGTTGGTAACCGGGCACGGGGGCGAAGGTTGACGCGAGGGCAACACCCGCCAGCTCGGTGACGGGATCGCCCAGCAGCAGGCGCACCTCTCGCTGCTCGGCGAGTTCGGCGAGTGTCTCGGCGATGAACACGAGCCGCTTGGCACTCAGGCGCAGGCAGGCCAGCAGCGGTTCGTCGAACACGAACACGGCTGGCAGGCCCGGCCACGCAGCAAGCGCAGGATCACGGTCGCCCAGCGACTCTGCGGTGAGCCACACCGCTTCGGGCTCGCCACTGGTGACGGGTTCGTCCGGGCCGACGAGGTCGGGGCCCGAGCGCAGCAGCGAGTCGTCGATCGCGTTGCCCGGTGTTGCTGTTGGCCAGTCCTGGATGGGGCAGTTCGTCGCGTGGGGACACGACGCGCACCATGCGGCGGCCCGCTTCTCCACCTGCCAGCGCGAGAACCCGTAGGCGTCGGAGGTCATCGAACCGACCGACCACTGCCAGCCGTAGCGGTTCGCCGCCCTCGAGCCGTCGAGCAGGTGGCGGAACATCCATTCCTCGCCATCGCGCCAGTCGTTGCCGGCGCGCACCGACCAGTGCGATGCCACCCACATGCGCGTCTGGTTCACCAGCCATCCGGTCTGTTCCAACTCACTGCGCACCTCACGCATGCACACCATGTCGTCAGGAAGTGGCTCGTCCCACGGTGTGCTGCTCGCGGCGGGCTCGCGGCGCAACGGTGCGCGGTTGAGCGCGCCGACGCGTGCGTACAGGTGTCGCGTGTACTCCTGCCACCACAGTTCGTCGACGAACTTGTGACGGTCGGCGCCCGGTGCGTCGACAACTGCAGCGGTTGCCTCGGCGATCGTGATGAGGCCGTGCCGGATGTACGGGGACAGCACCGTGGCGCCACGTCTGCGCGCCGGGTGCACCTGACTGCGCCGCTTGGCGTATCCGGTGATGTCGAGCGATGCGACCGCGGCATCGGCGGCGCGTTGCCCGCCACGGCGTGCGGGGCGGGAGTCGACGCCGGGGTCGCACACGAGGTGGCCGAGGTGCTCGCGCACCCAGGTGGTGGCCTCGTCGAAGGCGGGGATGGGCAGTTGCGTCACGCTGGTCGTCAGGTGAAACGGACGGAATAGATGGGCGGCAGGTGGTTCGACACCGTGTGCCACGTGTCGCCCTGGTTGTCGGTGACCCACAGGTTGCCCGTGGTGGAGCCGAATGCGAGTGAGTTGCCGTCGTCGGCAACGTCGAGCGCGTGTCGGTAGACCAGGTCGTAGGCGTGCTGTTGCGGCAGACCATTGGTGAGCACGTCGAAGGTCTTCCCACCGTCGCGTGTCCGTGTCACCACCACGTGACCGTCGATGGGCGACCGCTTCTGGTCGGAGTGCGCCGGGACGAACCACGCCGTGTCGGCATCGTGTGGGTGCACCGCAACGGGGAAGCCGAACGACGACGGCTGTACGCGGATCTCCTTCCACGAGTCGAGGTCGTTGTCGGACCTCCAGATGCCCATGTGGTGCTGGCACCAGAACACCTCGGGCCTCGACGCGCTCTGCACCACGCAGTGCGGGTCCTGCACCTCGGGACGGTGGGCGTGCTTCGGTGGCACGTAACCAGCCGCCATGCCGTTGGTGTGCGCGGTCCACGTGGCGCCGCCGTCGCGGGTGCGCCACACACCACCGATCGACACCGCAACCACCACGCATTGCGGGTCACGCGGGTCGACGCAGATGGAGTGGATACCCGGGTGGTCGAGCCCACCACCGTTCCACCGGGGCCGGGTCTCGTGGTTCCAGAGCGATTCCACGATGCACCACGACTCGCCACGGTCGTCGGAGCGGAACAGGCCACCGGGGATGGTGCCGCACCACAGTGCACCGTCGCGGTCGAGCGCAGTCTCGAGCGCCCACACCGTCATGAGCGCCCACTTGCGGTCGTTGCCCCAGATGTCGCGATCGGTCGCACCCTCGGGCCGGGTGGGGTACTCGGGGACGGCGATCTCCTGCCAGGTGGCGCCCTCGTCGTGCGAGCGATGCATCTTCACGCCGAAGTGGCCGTGGTCGAGCACTGCATACCACGTGCCGTCGCGACGGTCGGCGAGCGACAGCACCACGGTGTCGCCCACGAAGTGCTCGCCGGTGATGCGTGCGCCGGCGCCGGCACCCTCCACCACGAACAGTCCCTTGCGCGTAGCCACGTGCAGTCTCGTTGTGCCCATGATCATCCCCCCGACAGTGCCTGCATCACGTAGATCTCGCCGTCGGGGCCAACGGGGTCGCTGAGGTGTTCCCGATCACCGATCAACTCGCCGTCGACGAACACCGACATGTGCTTGCGGAGTGCCCCGTGCTCGTCGACAACGTAACTACGGAGCCGTGGGTTGTCGGCGAAGACCTTGGCAAGCGCCTCGCTCACGGTGGAGGCGGTCACGGTGACGGGCGGGCACGGCACGTGACGCTGGAGATTTGCCGTGAACACCACCTGCGCCATCGGGCGAGCGTAACGCCAACGATCCTCGGCGGGTTCGCACGAGCCATCCGACCATCGGCGGCCGAGTCGACACCTACACTCGCCCACCATGATGCAGGGCAACCGACTCCGGGTTGCCACTGCCTTCCTCGCGATTGCCGCTGGGCTCGTGAGTTACACCGGTCTCGAGTTCATGCTCGAGGCCGTTCAGGACGACTTCGGCATGTCTCCCGACGAGACGATGGTGCTTGCACAGGTCTCATCCGGCGCCTGTCTGCTCGTGGTGTTCGTCGTCGGCGCGCTTGCGGACCGTCTCGGTGATCGACGCCTGCTCAACCTTGCGTGCGCAACGTTCGGTGTCGGGTCGGCGATCCTCGGCTTCGCCGGGGGCCCGGCCCTCCTGATGGTCGGTCAGGCAGTCGCTGGTATCGGCACCACAGCGATGGCCATCATCGGGCTCTCGGTACTCGCCAGGACCTTTCCCGATGCCGAGCACCGCGCCAAGGCGTTCGGTGTGTTCGCGCTGGCGGCACCTGCGGTGGCGATCGTCATGCCGTTCCTGTCGACGGGGGTCATCGACTGGCTGAACTGGCGGTGGGTCACCGTGCTGTGGGTGTTGCTGTCGGTCGCCGTGCCGTTCATGGCCCATCGTTGCCTGCCTGCTCGACCGGAGGCGGCGCAACGGATGGAACTGGTGACCCCCACGCTGGCCGGCGTTGCACTGACAGGTATTGCGCTCTCCTTCTCGTTCCTGCGGGCGCACTCGGACACGGGCGACCATGGCTTCAAGGCGGTCGTGAGTGCGTCGGTTGGCGTCGTGGCGCTCGCGGCCGTTGCGGTCGTGAAGCGACGCCTGCATGCGCCGTCGCTCGACCTCCGGTCGCTTCGCCGTCGCGGAGCGGTCCCCATTGTGGTGGCACTGTTCGTGGTGAACGGGGTGAACCTGTTCTTCTTCACCTACCTCGTACTGCAGTACCGCTATCACCAGACATTGCTCGAGACGGCTGCTGTCCTCATCCCGCCACAGTTGACGGCTGCGGCAGGTGCGATGCTCGCCGGACGCCTGAGCCGCCGGTGGGGCAGCGCGCAGGTTGCGACCGCGGCGTTCTTTGCGGCGGCGGTGCTGTCGCTGGGCGCGCTCCTCATCGCTGCGGAGTCGTCCTCGTGGTTCCCCGTGGTCGTGCTGACGGTTGCGGCACTCCCGATCGGGGGAGCGGTGGGTCCGTTGACGCATGCCTTCATGGACATTGCCCCGGAAGACGGGAGTGCAGCCGCATCATCCGTGCGCAACGCAGCGGTGAACCTAGGCATTGCGGTTGGTGGTCTGCTCGTGGTGACGGTCATCTTCGACGAACTCGACGCCGATACCGAGCGGACCCTTACGGCATACCGACAGCAGGCAGCGGCCTTCCGCGTGGCCGGTCTCTTCTGTGCGGGCGCATATATGTTGGCCGGCGTGCTGCTGGTGCTGCATCGGCACCGCCGCCGGGCGCGTGGGCCGGCGACCGGTACCGCGTGACCGCGTATTACTCGCTCGGCGGCCTCGATCCCTTGTGCTCACCGCCACACGACGTCGGGGGTATCCATGAAGGTCGGATATGTGGTCCCACTGGTACTGATGAAGGACAACCCCGACGGCCTGGATCTCGCGTCGCCGTCGATCGCGTTCCGGGTGGACGATCTCGCCGCGGCACGTGCTGCACTCGTCGCCAAGGGAGTGCGGGCAACCGAGGTGGGCGAGCACTCGGGTATTGCCTCGTTCGCCTTCCCCGACAACGAAGGTCTCTGGTTCGCCGTCATCGGCTCGTGAGCAGATGATGTGTGCCCGATTGCGTTGCCATGGGATGGCCGCACGGTGTCAGTCGTCCGTGGCTTCGGCGGGTCCGCTCCA
>Ga0129333_10006630_pt1 | contig 10948 bp, 4 predicted proteins | sample CPB6_08_DNA_FD_94474 | JGI IMG/M metagenome (GOLD analysis project Ga0129333, IMG submission 94474) | Freshwater to marine salinity gradient microbial communities from Chesapeake Bay, USA - CPBay_Sum_0.6_0.8_DNA | ecosystem: Environmental > Aquatic > Marine > Coastal | place: USA: Chesapeake Bay...
ATCTTGAACAGGAGGTACAGTTTCTGGGTCTGGGTTATCTTCTGGCTTTGGTTTCGCTTCCTCTGTTGATTTTTCTACAACAGTCGCTACTGCATCTCTAGCTTGTTTGATAATTTCTGATATTCCTTCCGATAGAGTTTGTCCTATCTCTATAGAAGCTTTTGCTAAATTCTCAGCCGCCTCAGCTTGTCTATTAACAGCGTCTTGATATTGTTTTTCAGCATCAGTTTGCATAGGCTTACCAGCAGCTCTAGCCTCTAACGCTTGTTTATATGTGACGCCCTTTCCATCCTCTCCTGTTATACCTGGAATAGTTCTATTGAAGAACGGATTATCCATTGGAGCCATCTCAAGAACCATCTGAGCATTTAATTGTTGTTGCATCTCGGGAGGTAACAATCCAGAAATTTGATCCATACCCTCATAAGCTCTACGTCTAAACTGAACATTATTTTTCTCATCGTCTGTTGCTTGTCCACTAATAGTTCTGGTAAAAGCATCTAACTGGATATTCATTTCTCCTAAATCTGCCTGATCAGAAGTCATCACTTTTCTGAAAAAGTCTATGTTTCCTGTGAGTATAGCCTCGTCTCTTTGAATTTGAGCAAGCGCATTCGCAGCTCTGGTTCCGTCCTGAGCCAACTCTTCCATTGCTGATCTAGCATTATTAACTTTCCCCGCTAATTCACCATATGCTTTAGTTGCCTCTTCAACAGCCTTTCGATTAGCATCATTATCTTCTACAGCCAGTTTTTGTACAGCTGCTTCTAAATTTTTTCTTAATTGTTCTAATCCAGTATTGCTCTTAGGGTCAGAACTTTGTTTTATAAAATCAAGAAGTTGACCAGAATCAGTAGTTCCTCCTTGCACAATATTGTCTGTTTTTTTAAGAACGGAAATGTCTGCTCCAGCATTTACTTCATCTAATGTTCTGTACCTGTTAGTAGCTTTTGCATATTCTTTGTCTGCATCCGATCTTATCTTAGCTGCCTGAATAGTATATTCTAAAGCTTCTCTTTCTGCTGCTATTCTTTGATTAGCCAAATCTATTGTTTTATCTATAGCATCATTATATGTTTTTTGAATAGCAATAGCGGCTTCCATCGCTGCTTCATTAGCTCTAGATAAACTTTCTAATATTTTGGGATCGTCTGCTAATTCTTGAGCTGTTATACCTTGTCTACCTGTTTCTATACGAGAAGATAAGTTTTGAGTAAGCTGTTGTTTAAGATCTTCTGGGAAAGGTATATTCGCAGCTGCGAATTTCTCAGAAAGAGTATCTATAATCTTTGTTGCATCAGCTTCTGTTCCTGATGAAGCCGCTAGAATTTTCGGAAGTTCATCTTTAATGAATTTAGCCCCTACAATTTGAGCTTGAAGTGTTTTAGCTTGCTCCCCACCACCAGCTAAACTTGATGTACGAGCGGCTACTTTTTGTACCTCTTCGAGACTATAAGCAGTCATGTTGCTTAATACTCTCTCGTCTTTTCTATCAAGAGTTTGTAATTGTGCTTGTCCTTTAAGTGCTGATACTGATCCGTCTATTCTCTTGCCAAGAACATTTAATTCTTCATTAAAAGCCTGTAAGTGAGCTTGTAATCTGCGGTATATATCTACCTGTATGTCTGCTGCTCTAATCATAGCTTCGGCGTCTCTAGCAGCTTTTAATTGTGCCAAACCTATAGCATTACTGGTTGCCACCATTTCTTCGCCAGCTTCTATAAGAAGTCTTGCTTTTTCTGGATCTTGTTGAGCCTGTATTCTCATTTGCTGCTGCATTGCTGGGTCAAAGCTTTGCAGAGCTTTTTCCATATAATACTGATTTCTGGCGGTTTGTTTTTCTGCATCTGTGGCGCCAACTCGTGTATTTTGTGCCACAAAAAGCTGTACTGCCTGATCGGATTCGGCATATATTCGCCTTCTCTCTTCGGGGCTTCCTGCATTCTCAGCTCTGTTTCTTAGTTCTTCAATAGAAGCGGTGCTAACCTTGCCTAATCTAACCTCTCCTAATCTTTCTAAGTTTTGTATAAACTCACTCATTGCTGCTGGAAAAGCTTCCAAGGCCTCTACATTTCGTCCTACTCCTAACGTTTCTGCTGCTGCTGCCCAAAATCCTCCAACTCCTACTTGACCTAATTCCCCTAATGTTTGTACTCCTTGACCTTGTAAATTGATAGCAGCAAAAGCATCTGTAAAAGCATCGTTAAAGTTCACTCCACTACTAGGATTCTCTAAGGCTTCAAAAGCTGTTTTAACTTTACCGGCACTTTCTGATAATTGTAGAAAAGCTTTGGTTAAGTCGGCTTTTTGTATGCCGTTGATGACTCCCTTTACCGCTCCTGTTATGCCTCCAACAATACCCCCAATCATTGCGCCAACAGGACCAGCTATCATTCCTCCTGTAATAGCTCCTGCTCCCATTCCTTGCCCAGCACCAGAAACTCCTCCAGCTACACCAGCTCCAACTCTGCTTGTGGAAGTTCCTGCTCCCAAAACAGCATCCATCATTCCTGGTAATGCTTCGCCAAGAGTAGTTAATGCTCCTGTCAGAAAAACTAAAGGCCCACCAAGAGCTGACATCATACCGCCAAGACCTTTTCCAACTTTACCAGCCGTTTTTCCAAGTCTACCGAAAGAAGCTTCAAGATCCTTAGCTGTGGTTTCTCCACTCCAAAATCCAGCCCTTTTAGCTAGATTAGGATTCATATCATTAATTTTAGAGGCTAGGTCAGGAGCCATTTGTCCAAAACGACCATAAGCTTGACCAGCGCTACTTTGCTTAAATTGTTCTCTTTTAACATTTTTTTCGCCCACAATATCTTCTAGATGTTCTGATGCTATTCCAGCACTTTCAGCAACTTGCTCAAAAGCATTCTTCATCAAGTCTGCTTCGGTAGCGTTCTGCCTTAATACTTCTGTTAGTGCTTTGCTTTGCTTTTCTATTGTCTCATAGCTCAACCCCTTTTGTAAGCCTGCTACAATATCTGTAGCCGCTTGCCCTATAGCTTTACCAGCATTTGGAGCTATCTGCTCTAACTGTTTAATAAAGTCTTTTCTAGCTGCGATAAGATCAGCAACATTTGTGTCTTTATTAATTTTAGCACCTTGATTTACAACAGAAAACTTTAGACCTTTGGTGGATTGTTCAAAACTTTTTTTAACCTGAGCAATGTTAGAAGCAATCTCGCTAGCTAATTTCTTTTGATACTGAGCAATGCTCAATCCGGCCTGTTCAGCCCTCATAGCAAAATTCTCTAAAGCTTCAGCAGCTCTTTTTTCAACCTCTCCACCAGTCAGAAATTTTTGTACAAATCCTACTGGGCCACCTTTATTAAATCCTTGAATTTTATCTGCTTTATTAAGTCTGTTTAGTTGTGCAGACCCTAACCTTGCTGCTGCTTTCTTGTTGATTACAAATTCGCCAGGAGTTAATAGAGCGGGGACAGTGTCTTCTGGTGATCCTCCTTCGGCAAACTTTTGTATAAAACCTCCTAAAGCCTTGCTGTTTCCTAAGCTAATAGCATTACCTTTCCATTTTGCTCCTGTTGCTGTTCCAAAAATCTGTTTAACAATACTATTTCCCTCTTCATTAGATAATGCTAGGTTTTTGTAAATGGTAGCAAGTTTACCTGATAACCCAGGACTTCCAGCCACAGCATCTGTCCCAGGCAAAGGTATTACTGTTCCTCTGCCGAATGCTGCAGAACCGTACGCTTCCGCCATCGCATTACGCAATGCACTCTTGATATCTCCTGACGACTGTGCTTCTTCTGCCATCTTAGACAATTCTTCCAAACTCATCGAGCCAGCTTCTCTTAATCCTTCATTTCCTATTTTTCGGGCAATGGCGCTAGGACTAGCAGAGGCTACAGATTTTTTAGCATCTACAAAAGATATCCCTTTCAAACTTGGGAACCATCTGCCTGCTTCTCCTAGTCCGTCTCTAAAATCAAAATAGTCGTTTCTGTCAGAAGCGCTTTGAGCAACTTCGTAAATGCCACTATTTTTTATAGTATTTAGTACGGCTTCGAAAATCCCACTCCTAACACCATCATTTAATGAGGTTAAGAATTTTCCACTAGCTCCTTCTGCTATGCCTGGAAAACCTAAGTCTAATCCCAAATTATTCATCATCTCTACTACTCTACTATTAATAGCTCCTCCAACATTCTCTCCTAAAGCTCCATCTAATCCTTGTCTAACTAAATTATAGCTTCTACTACCAAAAATAGCCTGCAATCTTTTTTCCATGTTAGCAAGTTCTTCTTCTTTTAACTTTCTATCTTTAAGAGTACTACTAATAATTTCACTACCTGGAATTATAGCAGAACCAAGGTTTCCTGTTTCTTCCATAATAGCAGCGCCAACAGTATCTGATGATAAAATACCTCCACCAAGAGCGTATTTTTTGATATATCCACCAAGATTTTTTCTTTGCCAAAGAGTTATTGATCCTAAATCAATGTTCTGTCCTTTTTCAGATGAAGGCTTCTTTCCTGGATTCGCTGGACTGCTACCATAGGTTTCGTCCTTAACCTTAGCCCTAAATAATTTATCTATTAATGTATAATCACTTATTGCTTCTTGTACGTTCTTAGCCTCTCCGTAGTTTCCATCATCATCGAAATCAACAGGGTAAGTTTGAGATCCTTTGGTCTGAGATGTACGTCCTTTAGCTTTGCCTGTGTTTACTAAATATTCTTCAAAAGCGTCTCCTTTTATCTTGTTATTTGTACTATCTATCCTCTCTTTGAAACTAGCTTGTTCATCTGGTTGTAACTTGTTAGCGTAGGTATCGAGAAATCCTTGAGTTACAGGCTCACGTTTAATGTCTGCAGTAAACTTATCAGTTCTGTTAACAGCAATACCTCTTTGGAATGGTTCTTCTGGTGTCTCAACAAGACTGTTCAAAAGCTGTTTAGATCCGTCTGAGCTGTTTGCTATATTTACAACGCCTCCCGTGGCATATTTATTCATCTTCTGAAGATTACCAGCTCCAATAGTTTCGACAGCCTTCTTTCTAATAACAAACTCGCCGGGGGTTAGCATTGCCGGAACAGTATCACTACTACCGACCCCTGGAACAACGCCTCCAGAAGCAAATTTATATGGCTTGCCATCGGGACCTAAAATGCTAGAAGACGAACCTCCCGTATTCATTTTTTGAGCCAGTTTGTCTACAGCGATAGTCAAGCTTTTGAGTGCCGTAGTATTGGATTGTATGCTTTGAGTAGCCGTCTTAAGAGCCTGTGTTGTTTCTGTAGAACTATTGTCTGTTTTTGTGTCTGAGCCAGTAATTCTAGATCCCAAAGTTTCACCAACGGCTTCTGATCCCCCTCCTCTTTTAAAGGTTCCCAAAAATCCCTTAGCAAAACTTCCAACTCCTTTGATGGCCTTAGAAGCAGCAAATGCAGCGAGCAATGGCAAGAATGTCTTAAATGGTTTAATAAGATTAAGCATTCCTCTTGTTAAAGCCAAAACACTGCTTATAACTCCTTTAAAAATTGCTCCTTGGGATACTTCTCTAATTAAAGCATTAAACTCTTCACGGACTCTAGCTATTTGCACTGCCAGAGAAGCCTGAGATTTAGCTGCCGCTTCATCTAAACTAGTTTGTCCTTTTGTTGCTACTTGTAGAGCCTTTTGAGCTACGCCAAACTGCTGAATCAAAGGTAATACTTTACCAATCTGTCTGAATCCGCCAAGTTCTTCAATAATGCCTGTGAACTTAGCACTTCTTGTATCCAAATTGCCCAATCCTTTAGCCAATGCTTCTACAGCTTTGTAAGCTCCAACAAACTTTCCGTTCGAATCCTGTAGTTCTACGCCTACTTCTCTTAAAGCCTCAATAGTGGAGCCTCTTTGAATTCTGGTAAAAATTGTTCTCAAACCAGTTGCAATAGTTTCAGCACTTTCACGGCTAGTAGCACGAACGCTAGTAAATACAGCGATAAATTCATTAAGGGCTTGAGTACCGCTACTTACTCCTTTACTAGCAGACGCAAAAACACCACCAGCACGTTGGATAGCAGCAATAATGTCTCCAGATTCTACAGCAAATTTAGCGGCGACGGCGTTAATAGAACCCAAAGCAGATTCTAGTTGGTCTACTCCTATACCAAACTGCCTCATAGCAGCAATCGCTCCTTCTGTAGTTCTTTCTAAGCTTTCAAACGTTGGAGCAACTTCCGTTTTAGCCAGAGCTTCAAGAGATTTTTTAACTTCGTCGGCAGTGAAACCCGCCTGAGCTAATGTAACAGCCACAGTTGCTAATTGTTTAGAAGAAACTCCAAATTTTGTAGAAGCTCTAGTAATTTCCTGAGATAAAGAATTGATAGCTGACGACGTAGTGCCTGTTACCTGTTGAACTCTAATCATCTGCCTATCAAATTCTATGAATTCTGCAAAAGAACTCTGTATAGCTCCTATTAATTTATACAAGCTACCTGTAACAACCGCTGCACCAGCAAATTGTCTAAAACTATATGATGCTTGTTTACCAAGCTGCTCCATAAATCCTGTGGCTTCTTTCGTTTCTTTCGCGACTTTAGCAGAAGCGCGGGCCATACTATCTAATCCTTTTGATACATCTACGGTGGAATCTTTCACCGAACCCAAGGATCTTGACAAAGATGAGAGGCCAACATTAAGCTGTCTAACATCTCCGTTTGTTTTAGCAATGACATTACTCATTACTTGTAGTTTAGCAGTAGTGGCGACTATAGCCTTTTCAGCATTTTTATCAATAGTTAGTTTTACATTAGGATTAACACCAGCAAATTCTTTTTTAATCCTAGAAACAGTCTCTCTTAGATTAGTAGGACCTTGTAGATTAATTTGTGCAGTTAAATTGAATGCATTTGCCATGTGTTAGCTTCCTAAAAATAATCCCCATAATCCTATGAAAATGGGGATATTGTAGTTAAATGTCTAACTATCAGATACACTATTCAGCATCTTTTTTAGAGGAAGACTTTTTACTAGATTTTTTGACTATTTTTTCTTCATCTGGTTCATCAGATTCTGATTTTACTTCTTCTTCCTGTTGTTTATCGCTTTCTAGTACAACAGGATTACCCTCGTCGTCTAAAAATGGCTTAAATTCAACTTTGTAATTGCCTGATTCATCAAGTACGTTATTATACTTATCTACAAATTCTCCATTTTCATTAATCCACCTTCCTTGTTCATTAACAAGTCTTCCTGCTGAATCTATCAGCCTACCCTGTTTATCAATTAGTCTAAGTTGATCATCAATAAACTTATAATTTTTCAAAAATTGGTTCTCTGGAAGTTTAGCTTCATAATCGTTGTCTAATCCATAAAGCATATTTGCTAAATTCTGCGCAGCTTTAATTGCTACTGGATCTGAAGACCTATTTAAGTATTCCTCATAGCTATTATAGAATTTTTTGTTTCCTTCCTTATAATAAGTGCAGGCTGAAACTAAATAATTAAACCTGGCATTATCTGCCTGACCCTCTGCCGTATGTTGGTCTAAAGTAGTTTTAACAGAAATCAATTCTCTTAACTCTGCACGAAGTTCTTTCATTTCAAGAGCTATAGCCCTGGCTGAACTTAGTGAAATACCTCCCTCGTCTAATTTTTTTTCATTTTCTAAAATTCTCTTTTGTAGTTCTTCGAACTTCATTTGCTTCCTATCGTCCCATAATCCTTGGTCTACCAATAGGTCGTCAAGCCTAGCTCTAACTACAGCCTTGGACTTCAAAGCTTCTGTAAAAGCTCCATTATATACTTTCCCTGCTTCTGAATTGTCTTTAACAGTAGGGCTATTAATAACTATGGTTACTTCCTTATCGTCTATCGTAACTGTAAACTCTCTAGCTTTCATGTTGATCCTTTCTTAGTATCGAATTTATAATGATATTTAATCTTACCTTGTATGTTAGAAATTTCCTGGATAGCTTTACGTATTTGGAAATTCCCGTTATTTAAAACTCTATTTCTGGTTTCCTCCCAAATATCTAAGAATTTTTCTTCCTTTTCTGTTAAAGGTTCGTCCTCAGATTTATCATAACCCCATAGATAGCCAAAGCTTTTTTCAAACTCGTGCAAGGCTCCTATCATCGTTGTTTGCATTCTTTTCCTTAGAATATGTTCTTCCATTTATTTTACCTTTTACTTTTTCCGTAAATTGTTACTTTGTATAATAATATCTCTGCGTACATCTGGCAAATCTGTTTCTTGAATAAATTTGTCTTGAGACTTAATAACCTTCTGTCTTTCTGCTATAATGTTTCTGTGTACAGCATCATTCAGGTCATAAATTTGATTTGATTCTTCCTTAGAATCTGCCATAATAAATACCTCGCCCGCATTCTTATGCTTGTCTCCAAGGCTCTTTTCTGCCCTGTTTTTGTTCCTATTTTTCTCCGTTTCTCTTCTTTGTAAAATCATCCATCCTTCAAACATATCATCGTCCTCAAAAACATTATCGGGAGGAGCTTCCATACTTTCCTTAGCTCCTTCATACATTTTGGTAAGCACTACCAAAGTTTTTTGTTCATCTGTCCAATCCACAACAGAACCATTAAAGATATTATTCTCTTTAGCTGACCAAAAACTCCTCCAAGCATCACTTCTTGCTATTTTTTTAAAGGTAGCAACATTTATCATTTCTTTCTCTGTTGACCGATAAATTTCCTGAAATAACTTAGAATCATTATCATTTATTAAAATCTTTTTATTCTCGTCATCAAAAACGCTATGTTCAAACAAATAAGTATTCGCAATGGTCTCACAATAACCTTCTATAGTAAATTCATCATAAGCATGTCTTCTAGCGAATAATTTTCTATAAGATCTTCTAGTAGAATCTATTTTCTTACGAATTTGAGACGCTGTCTTAGGATTAAAATGATTTTGATATAAAGCAACTTTATAATCGTCTAGCAAAGCATTCATGCTATTTAGTTGCTGTTCTTGTTCATTGCTCCATATTCCTTGTCTGATTAACTCTTTAATAATCGTTTCTTTTGTATACCATCCTTCAAATTTAATTTTATGAAAAGTATTTTGTGCAATTAATTCTGCTTCATATTTAATTTGAATACTGGGGTACTGTATTCTAAATCTTTGGTCTCGGACAAAGATATAGTAGTACCCCGAAAGTATTCTTGATAATAATAAATTAATTTGTCTGTCTTCCATTCCTTGAAAAATTCCTATTTGCTAATTTTTTATGGAGGAGGAATGTGTGTTACTTTAAAAGCATTATATGTTGAGTAACTGTACGATACTGTTACGTTTCCGCCTCCGGTATCTCCACCAGAATAATTTATAGAAGTAAGTTTATTCTTAGCTCCTAAATCAACTCTTAAACCTTCACATGTTTGAATATAAATTTCATTATCTACTAGATTAGATCTTAGATCGCAAGCTGCTCCACTAAATGGATTACCGCCCTCGTCTAGATATCCGTCTTCTGTAGCATTTAGACCGTCACCTTCTGTAGACAATACTTCAAATTCACTAGTTACTTCAACAGGAAATGTAGCATATCTATGATAAGGAGCAAAACGACCAAGCTCATTGATACCTTCACGACCAAGATCACAGCTTAGAGTGATTGTTTGAAAATGGGTAGACCAACCGTCGCCTGATGCGGATTTATCGGTGAGTTTTCCAGAGCTATCAACACCTCTAATTTCTCTTGGAAATATACAGTCGGCTATGCTTAAAAATTGTCTTCTTCCAACACTCTTACTAGCTGGAGAATCAGGATTAGCCAAATCAAAAGTACCTACTGCTGGGCTTACTCCCCATTCCTTACTATTGCCAACCAATGTTACATCTTCTGTAAAATTACCATCAACTGGGAAAGTATAGCTAACGCTAGAAACATACATACCTCTACATAACAAGGTTTGAAGAGCACTATCTCCGATATCAGCTCCAGTCTTGCTATCGCTGAAAATCCCCAATGTTACGTCAGCTCTAGCGTTCTGCCTACCTGCTAAGTCAGTGCCAGTCGCTGTTGAGTTAGCGATTGGAGCTCCGTTTGCTGCTGTAGCTCCGGTTTCTGTAGCTAGTATATAGATCGGTGGATAACCATCAAGAACTTTATTCAAAGTAACTTCTACTTCTGGAACTTCTTCAACGTTTTGGTAGATTTCTAGCTGTCCTAGTTCGAAAACCTGTTCTAGACTAAAGCTCGTACTAACACCAATGCTTTGTACACCATGCGCAGTAACTTTTGCTCCACCCTCTGGACCAAACTGAACCTGCTGAATAGCGTAATAAATTCTCTTATTGGCCATGATTTTTCTCCGAATTCTGTATGTATTGTTGCTTAGAAGAAATGCTTAATAATAGTATACACTATTATGCACATTTTACGAAATTATTTCTATAGTAGCTCTTGCTAATCCTCTATGAAACTCTGGGTTTAAGCTCTCTATTTCGAACAAACTTACATTCTTAATCCAAGCTTTTCTCCAAAAATATTGGTCTGTAATCTGTGGGTACATTAATGGTGCAGTCTTAAGAGATCCATCGTAATCTAATGGATAGGCTTCTGCTTGTGATAGTTTCTGTGTGCTATATAAAAGAAATACTAAATCTTGCTGCAATCTTAGAATATCTAGTAGTTTATTCCTATCGTTCTTGTTCTCTGCTAATACATAAAATTCTATGTCCTGTTCAATTCTAAGGTCATCATTTCCTAATTCACTTGGCATAGAGCGAGAACGAGAAACAGATTCTATGACTATAGCTGGAAGCTGAATTCTATGATTTCCTGCTATACTCCAATCTCCATCTTCTAAACGTACTATATCTGGATTGCTGGTGTTGTAACTTGAGTATTGTAAATAATTAAACCAAGGGCTGTCACTAGCCCTATATGTTTGAATATGTCTGTAACTATAGTTGAGTTTAATATCTGAAGCAATAGGTTGTGGACTATCAAAAACTATCCTTCCTTCTG
>Ga0129333_10006631_pt1 | contig 10948 bp, 11 predicted proteins | sample CPB6_08_DNA_FD_94474 | JGI IMG/M metagenome (GOLD analysis project Ga0129333, IMG submission 94474) | Freshwater to marine salinity gradient microbial communities from Chesapeake Bay, USA - CPBay_Sum_0.6_0.8_DNA | ecosystem: Environmental > Aquatic > Marine > Coastal | place: USA: Chesapeake...
AACGTCGATCCCCGCAACGCGGCCGGCCTCGAGTTGGCCTTCGACTGGGACGTGACGGACGACTCCGACCACTACCCGTTCATCGCGGCCGGCATCCCCACGCTGATGTTTCACACGGGCCTGCACGACCAGTATCACCGCCCCAGTGACGACGCCCATCTCGTCAACGTGGATGGCATCGCACCGGTCGTCAGGCTCACGCTGGGCATGGTGCTGGTGATCGCGGACGAAGCGGCAGCTGCACCGGCATTTCGCCCCGAGTGTCGCAGTGAATCGAACGCCTCGCGGCGCGGGCTCGAGGCGCCGGCCATCGCCGCCGGCGGGTCGCGTGGACGCTGGGGCATCGGCACCCGCTCCGACGCCTGCGAAGTCGATGCACCGGTCGTCGTCCGCGTCACGGCCGACTCGCCCGCCTCGGCCGCGGGGCTCTTGCCGGGCGACCGGATCGTCGCCGTTTCCGACCAGAAGGTGGCCGATCAAGCGGCCATGGTCGAACTGCTGCGTGCCGCCGGGCCCGTGGTCGACCTCGAAGTGGAACGCCGCGGCACGATCAGGCGGCTGGAGATGAGGGACACGGAAAGCCGCTGAACGCTGATTCGCGGCGCCCTGCCGTTTCGGGATGATGCGCGAGAGTCAGTCCTCGTCGTCGTCCTCTTCGTCCTCGTCGTCGTCTTCCCAGTCCTCGTCCTCGTCCTCATCGTCTTCCCAGTCTTCGTCTTCGTCGTCCTCTTCGTCCTCGTCTTCGCCCTCTTCAGCATCCTCCTCGTCGTCGTCTTCGACTTCTTCCCACTCGTCTTCGCCCTCATCCTCCTCGTCGTCGTCTTCATCATCGTCTTCATCGTCGTCGAAATCGTCTTCCTCGTCGTCGTCCTCGAAGTCGTCGTCCTCTTCCTCTTCGCGGGCGGCAAGGATCGTGGATGCGTCGGCACGCTGCGATCCGCCGGCCAGCGGCTGGCCATCGAACAGATCCTCGGCGGCGAGGAGTTCCGGCAACTCGTTCCAAGAGAACACGTCGGCGATGGAAACGTCTCCATGCTCCCTGCGACTCGTTGCGATCGTCACGGCGAAAACCTCCTAGACCAGTTCGACGGCGGAAACCAGAAACAATTCTCTACCCGATCACGCCTACAACGTCCAATCGCCGGCCCGAAAAAGCGGCCGCGCTTTTCCGGCCCGCGGGTTCGTGATCCGGGTCGGGTGGAATAGTGTGTCGGCTGCTCCCCCGCCTTGCAAGGCGCTCCCCGGGGACCGTTCAAGCCGATTCGTCGTCCCCGGGTTCCACGGCATCGGCAGCGGTGGCCGACGGAGCGCCCGGTGCGGGTTCCATGGGCGGCAGATCCTCGATCCGGGGCAGGCCGAAAACCGTGAGAAACCGCCGGCTCGTGACATAAACGTGCGGCCGCCCCAGGTCTTCCGCACGGCCTGCGATCGCCACCAGGTCGCGTTCCATCAGCTGCCGCAGCATCTCCTCGCTGCCCACGCCCCGGATCGACTCGATCTCGGCACGCGTGACCGGCTGTCGGTAGGCCACGATCGCCAGTGTTTCCATCGCCGCGGTCGAGATGCGGGCGCCCGTCACCTGGTCGCCGAGGCGGCGCACCCAGGGGCCGAAGGCCGCACGGGTGAGCAGCTGGAAGCCTCCGGCGATGTGCTCGACGCGAAAGGCGGTGCCCGCGGCATCGTGCAAGCGACGCAATTCCTTGAGGAGCGTTCGGGCTCGCGTGCCGTCGGAGAGCCGGGCCAGCTTCGCCAGCCGTCGCGTGGTGAGCGGCTCGCGGGCCAGAAACAGCGCCGCCTCCAGCCGCGCCAGTTCCTCGGACCGCACATGGGATCCGCTTTCGTCGGCAACGCTGGATGGCGGCTCCGAACGAGCGTGAAGCAAACGCCGACAGCCCGGGGAACCAGCCTGCGGCCAGGGGCTGCCGGGGAGCACGAGGGGATGCCCGGCGCCATGCACGCGGGCCAGGCAGCGTGACAGGCTTCCCGACGAGGAGGAGAGGCGTCGCATGTCGCACCGCGGAACGGGGCCAGCTGCCGCGGAGGCTATCAGAAGTTCATGACGCGGGCCGGCGCCGGACCGCCCGCTGGAGCCGCCGCCGCCGATTCCGGACGGACGGCGAGGCGGTGTCGCCACGCCGAGACATCGGCGAGCAGCCCGCGCAGGGCATCGCCCGGGCCCGGGCCTGCCGCCTGGAACAGCCGGTGCAATTGACCCGTGGCATCCACCGCCACGCGACACGACGCGGCATGTCCAGTGCCGGGAAGGGCGTGGCATTCGATGGCGGTGGCGCCCAGGGCTGCGAGCCGCGTTTCGGTGTCGCGTTGCTCCGTGTCGACGGCCCCGGGCGCCGCAGCAACGGGCGCTAGCGCGGCGGGGGCGATGGGTTCCGCCGCCACTGCGTGGGCCGCCGGCTCGGCCGGCTTCGGAGCCTGGCCCGGCGACTCGGGCGCCGTGATCGCCGCGATCCGCTCCCAGACCGCGTCACGAATCGAGGCTCGAACCTGCGCGGGAACGCGATGCGAAAACATCGCGATCAGGGGCACGACGACCATGCAGGCAACGAGCAGGGCGGAACGAATCCTCATGGCGGCACCAGTGACGGGGCCGCAAGGGTAGCGATCGGCCGTGGCCCCCACAACGCGGAAACCACCGGGAAAGCACCGGGCCGTGGCCATGCAGAGGCGTGCCGCCAGGTCAGGGGTCGGGCCGCTTCGCGGGGCCGACGATCACCCGGCGCAGCAGCGGACCGTCGGCCGGAGTGTCGGGATCGAAATGGGGCACTCCCGCCGCATACGTGACCTGCAGGCGGCGCGCCGCCTGGGCGACGAGATCCCGCACCAGCGACTTGACGAGCAGCTGCTGCACGCGCGGCCGCACGGTGTCGAGGGTGACGGCACCGGGCTCGACGTCGATGACCTTGATGACGTGCACGCCGAAGGGAGTCACGAAGGGCCGGGAGACGTCCCCCTTGGCGAGCATGAACGCCTGCCTCGCGAACGCATCGACGAGGGGTGCCTCGCGGGTGATCCAGCCCAGGTCGCCACCCCGGCGGCGGCTTGGGCCGGCTGAATGAATCAGGGCGGCATCCTCGAACGAACGGGCTCCCACCATGATGCGGCGGCGAATCTCCTCAGCCTCCGCCAGGCAGCGGTCCAGGGCATCCTCGCCGCGCACCACGTCGGGCCGGAGGAGGATGTGGCTGACCCGCAGCCGCGTGCCGTCGAGCTCCCGATGGTTCTTCTCGTACGTCTCGGCCATCGCCTCGGCCGTGACCCGGGGCTGCACGTACTTCTCGACGCGCATTTCCGTGATCAGCTGATCGCGGACCGACCGCTCGTCGCGGCCCGCTTGGGCCAAAAAGGCCTCGAAGCGCACGCCGCGGGCCGCCAGCTGCTGGCGGAACTGCGTCAGCCGGGCCTCCAGTTCGTCGCTGCCCACCACGATGGCCAGCCGGTCGAGTTCGGATCGCAACAGTCGATCGTCGACGAGCTGCTCGACCACGGCGGCCTCCTGCCGCTGCCGCTGTTCGCCGCTGGCGGCCGGCAGTCGGGCCATGATCGAATCCAGTTGGCCGCGCACGATCGCATCCTTGCCCACGGTCACGAGCACGTCGTCCGGACCGTCGGCCCGGGCCGGACGCCCCGCCCAGGCCGCGGCGAGCAGGACCGAGACGAGCAGCGGCCCGAGCCGGCCGTGGCCAAGGCCATCCCGGACCTCTGGCCAGCTGACCGCCCGGTCGAAAGGCCCAGGGCTTCGCCGGTCCCTCAGCGCCGCATCCTGCGGCGGCAGACGCGTTCCATAGTCCGGGAGTCCCGGCCGTGACATGGGGCCGGCGATTCGCATTCCGCTCGCGATCATCGTCATGAACCTCTCCGCCGGCAGCGGGCCCTGGATCACCTCACGCAACCCTCATGGTACGCGAGGTGCGGCGGTCCCGGAACGCCGGCGCCCGGGGCCGTTCCGGCACTCCTTGGACGCCCACGCGCCGCCCCGTGAAAACACCCGAAGGATTGGCGGAACGGCCGCCGCGCATCCACAATCGAGTGCGCCGCTCCGGCGGCGCCAGCTCAGCGGAAGCCCCAGCATGTCGAAGATCGCCATCAGCCTCTGCGGCGAGGGCCGCGGGCATGCCACCCGCATCGCCACGCTGCTCGAGCGTTTGGAGCACGACCACGACGTGCTCGTCTACACGTCGGCCGACGCACTGGAATTCATGCGCGGCAGGTTTGGTCCGGGCCATCCCCGGGTGCGCGTCGAGGAGATTCCCGGCATCGTCTTCCAGTACACCGGCGGCCGGCTCGACGTGATGCGATCGATCACCACGGGGCTCGACTACCAGGCGCGGCACCTCGGCCCGCTCGTCGATCGTATGATGGAGGAACTCGAGGACTTCGCCGCCGACCTGGCGATCACCGATTTCGAGCCGGCCCTGCCGCGGGCGGCCAGCCGGATCGGCATCCCGCTGATGAGCGTCGATCACCAGCACTTCCTGCTGGCCTACGACCTCGACGCCTTGCCCCGTGGGCTGCAGTGGAACGCCTGGCTGATGAGCCACGCCGTCTGGATGTACGTCACCGAGGCGGTCGACACCGTGGTGTCGGCGTTCTTTCGTCCGCCGCTGCGGCATGGCTGGGAGCACGTCCTCCAGGTGGGGCCGTTGCTGCGCCGCGAGGTGACCGCGGCCGAGCCCCGCGACGACGGCTTCGTGCTCAGCTACCTGCGGCGGCACACGCCGTTCTCGGCCATCGACTCGTTGGCCGAGTGCGGCCTGCCGGTCCGCGTCTACGGCCTCGGCGAGCGCGAGACGGTGGGCCGCGTCTCCTTCCATGCGATCGACGAGCGCCGCTTCGTCGAGGATCTCGCCTCCTGCCGGGCGCTCGTGTCGGCCGCCGGCAATCAGCTGATCGGCGAGGCGCTGCACCTCGGCAAGCCGCTGCTCGTGCTGCCGGAGCGGGCGCACGCCGAGCAACTCATGAACAGCCACTTCCTCGCCGCCATGGGGTGCGGCGAGTTCTGCGTCCTCGAGGAGGTGACCCGCGACCGCGTGCGCACCTTTCTGGCCTCCATGGGCCGGCTGGGGCCGGCATTGGCGGCCGTGGCCGGCCGCATGGATGGCACGGACGACGTGCTGCGGGCGATCGGCCACAGGCTGCGGCAGCCCGTGGAGGCGGCGCCCGCCTGAGCCCGAGGGCGATCAGGCGCCGCCGAGGTGTCGCACCAGGGCCGGCATGATCGCCCGGAGGGCGCGGCCACGGTGGCTGATCAGGGTCTTCACCGCCGGGGCCAGTTCGCCGAACGTGCGATGGTATTCGGTGACGATGAACAACGGATCGTAGCCGAAGCCCCCTGCGCCCGAGCCGGCCTCGGCGATCCGGCCCCAGCACGTGCCCTCGGCCACGGCGACGACGCGTCCGGAGGGATCGGCCAGTGCGGCATGGCAGGCGTAGTGCGCCGCCCGGCCGGCCCCGTCGCGGCCGCGAAGCCGTTCCAGGAGCAGCGCGTTATTGCGGGTGTCGGTGCTCCGCGCGTCGTCTGCTGGCGGCGGGCCCGAGTAGCGTGCCGAATACACGCCCGGCGCGCCGTCGAGCGCGGGCACCACGAGGCCGCTGTCCTCGGCGAGCACCCAGCGGCCCAGCGCCCGGGCCTGCAGCGTCGCCTTGAGCGCCGCGTTCTCCGCGAAGGTGCTGCCGGTCTCCTCGACCTCCACGGCCCCGGTCAGATCGGCCAGGGAACGGCAGGCGATGGCGAAGGGGGTGAGCAACTCGACCAATTCGCGGACCTTGCCCGCGTTGGTGGTGCCGAGCACGAGCAATGCGTCGTCGCCTGACATGGGGTACCTCGCGGCCGCCCATGGTACCTGCGGCGGGCGTTCCTCGAGCCCGGGCGATCAGCGCCGGCCGCTGGGCCGCCGTGGCACGTCGATCGGCTTCGGCTGCAGATCGAGCATGATGCCGTCGAATGCGCGGGGCATGATCTGCCCGCCGGCCTGCTCGGGCCCCAGTGCCGTGGTGATGCGGGCGACCTCGGGATGGGGCGTCGGCCGCCCGTCGGGGCCGGGAACGACGAGTTGGTCGATGCTGCCCACGCAGACGATGCTCGAGTCGCGGTCGTGGAATTCCCAGGCCTGCCAGCCCGAGCGGCGCAGGGCTTCCGTGAGCCGATGGGCCTTGTCGGCGGCCTCGACGAGCCGGCTCTCCGTCTGCACGCCCTTGAGCTGGGGATTCTTCCAGCCCGTGCCGCGCAGCACCTCGACGAAACGATTCACGTCGACCAGCCCGCTGGGCCGGGAGGTCGGATCCTCGTCGGCGTTGAAGGTTCCTGCGCCGGTGAAGGTGGCCACCCGCAGCGTGTGCCGACCCGGACAGTCGAGCAGGCCGTGGGCGACTCCGGCATTCATCTCGAGCACGAACTCGTCGACCAGCTGCCGGCTGAAGTAGTCGGCCGGCAACAGCGGGTTGGGAATCATGATCGCCGCGTGCATGGGGGGCTTCGCCGCCTGCGCGTCGCGGACGTGCTGGCTGTTGGCTTGGAGGAAGTCCGACACGAGCCGGGTCTTGGCTGTGGCCGCGGCCAGTGCCTTGGGCTGCAGCGTCTTGACCTTCTGCAGGGTCTTCTGGCCGCGGGGGTCTTCGTAGGAGGCGAAGTCGCCGACCACGACCGCCACCTCCACCACCTGGCCGGAGTTGGCGTAGCGCATCCGCTTCGGAGTCCCGTCGGGATTGAGGCCCACGCCCGGCTGAGCACCGCTGAAGTCGAAGGCCTTCTCGTGCGTGTAGGCCTGCAGCTTGTGACTGCCGCGAAGTTCCTGGACGAGCCGGCGGGCATCGTCACGGGCGGCCTCACCGCGGAACGTCGTGGCCAGCACGAGCCAGGGACCGTCCTTCTCCGCCAGCGGGTACATCGCCCGGGGGTCGGCCTCGGCGCCGGAAAACCACGCGGTCGGCAGCCAGCCACTCTGGGCCCGGGCGGCGACGGGCAGGTTGACGGCACCGCTCAAGGCCACGGCCGCCAGGAGGAGGCGACCGGGGTGGCTGACGTGGAAACGCATCACTGCGGGGACTCCTCTCTGAACGCGCGGCGATCCTGCCGGCGGGGCGGGGAAGGTAGCAGCGGGAGTCGGCTGCTGCCAGACTGATGTCTCCCTGGGAAACATGGGTTGTCCAGGGGGTTCCCCAGACGGAGGGCCGGCGGCGTCCGGCGCGGCCATGCGGCGGACTGGCAGGCTCGATCCGGCCCTGGTGACTGCCGTCGCCATCTGGCTGGCGGTGGTCATCGGCCCGCCACTGGCGCTGCTCGAATGGCGTGAGCGCCGGCTCCCGGCCGTGAGCGGTGCCGCGTCCCAGGCCGACTGGGACGAATTTCGTGACGACATGCGGCGGCAATCGGGCCGCGAGGGGCCCGTGCAGCACAAAGTGCCAAAGAGCAGCGAGCCGCCCGAGCTGGTCTGGCTGCGCGATCACGTCGCCCTGGCGGTGATCGCCTGGATGACGCTGGCAGGCGTGCTGGGCGGATTTCTCGCGGTCGTATTCGTGGGCGCCGTGCGGCAGGGCATCGCCCGCACGCGCCCGCAGTGAGCCGCCCAGGGCCGTGGCTGCACGAAGGTCACCGGCCCAGGATCAAGCGGGCGCTGATCGCGACCGCTAGGAACAGGGCCACGGTGATGGCCAGCACGCCGAGCAAGGAGAACACGATGCCGACTCCAAAAGGCCTTGCGTGGGAAACTTCCTCCCGCGCCGGCCGCGATCGTAGACACCGTGTCCGGGCCCGACAAGACGGACTCGGGCCGGTTCGCCCCGCGTCTACTGTTGCTGCTGCCGGCGGAACAACTCCTCGGGCACCATCGTGCCGGCGGCGCGGCCGAGTTCGTCGAGCGTGCGCCGCTGACCGACCGTGTGCCAGGGCGTGACGTCTGCCAGCTCGGGCATGATCTCCAGGATCTGCTCGATGAGCATCGTCACCATGCGGCTCACGGGTTGGCCCTGCGTGCGTTCGCGGATCGCGGCGGCCGTCTTCATCAACTTCACCATCCGTGACCGCTCCAGCACCGGACCCGACAGGCCCTCGTCGCCCTCCACGATCAGTTCCGAGACCGGCACCTCGAGCACCTGCTGCCAGCAATGCAATTCCGACAGCCGCAGGTCGCAGTCGGCCTCTTCCTGGCGGCGCACGACCGGCAGCGGCAGGCCGAGCCGACGGGCCACGTTGCGCAGCGTCACGCCTTGCTGGTGGCGGACGGCCGCGATGCGGTGCAGCCGGCGCCGCGACTTCCGCGGCTGTCGCGACTCCGCCGACCGGCAGTCGAGTTCGGCGCGGGTGGCGTCGGAATGCCCGCTGTCGGCGACGGCGTGCGGATCGGTGAACCCGTCACCTGCATCATCGAAATCGTCGCAATATTCCCTGCGGACGTCGGCGGTGGCCATGGCTGAGCCTCCTCTGGCGAGCGTGATGTTCGAGCGCTCCCGAGGCCGCGCCTTCCGGTCGGCGCGCACGTGGGGCGCGAACGACGATCCGGGAGACGCGAGCCTCGAGAGCCAAAGAAACGCGTATGCCTGGCCTGCCCCCGCGGTCGGTGCCTTGCCTGGCCGACCACCTGTTCAAGCCTACGGCCCGCGGCAACCCGAAAAGCCGGTTTCAGCGATTCGCTGAAGCCATCCCGCGGGTCATCGCGGCGCCTGCATTACGCCGCTGGCCGGCAATGCGTTCGCGCCTGCCTGAAAAAATCACCACCTGCGGGCCGCCGCCCGGCCCTGACCGACGTGGTAGCCTTGCTTTCCGCCCGTCTTTCGAGGCCCGGACACGTGGTGCCGATGGCCCGTTCGTGGGCGGTGTGTGAGGAGTTCCCGCATGGTGCCATCGCCCCCCGCAGCCTGCCCGGGCGGGTATCGGGACATGCGGCACGCGGCCGCCTGGGCGGAACTGCCCGGCCGGTCCACGGTCCTGGTGCGGGGCCGGGATGCGTTGCATTTTGTCGATCACTTCACGACCGCGGCCCTGGCAAACCTGCCGATCGGCGCCGGCGTGGAAGGGTTCTTCAGCGACGCCCGGGGCTGGGTACTGGCCTTGGCGGCCATCATGCGGGTCGAGGATGGCCTGTGGATCGACGCCCTGCCTGGGCTATCCGCCATGCTGGCCGGGCACCTCGAGCACTACCACATCCGCGAAGACGTCGAAGTGCTGGACGCCGCGGCGGAGCATGGCAGCGTGTTGGTGGCTGGGGCCGACGCCGCACGGTGGCTGGCCGCGCGCTGGACCGGTCCGCTTCCCGCGACGCCGTTCAGCCACCTGGCCGGTCGACTTGGGCAGACGGCCGTCCGTATCGTGGCCAGCGACTGGTATGGGCCCGGCGGGTTCGTCGTGCAGGCGGCGGCAGCCGACCTGCCGCGGCTCGCCTCCTGGTTCGCCGCCGAGGGGCTGACCCCAGCCGAGCCCGCGGCCGTCGAGGCCCTGCGGATCGAGGCACGGCTGCCCGCGCCCGCCGACATCGTCGAGAGGACGCTGCCGCAGGAGCTCGATCGTGATGCCCGGGCCATCTGCTTCACGAAGGGCTGCTATCTCGGGCAGGAAACCGTGGCCCGCATCGACGCGCTGGGACATGTGAACCGCCGCTTCAGGTTGCTGGCAATCGATGCGGCAGCGCCCGCGCCGGGGGCCGTCGTGACGTGTGGTGGGGAGCCGGCAGGCGTGCTGACATCCGTGTGCGAGTCACCGCTTCTGGGAACAGCGGCCGGGCTGGCACTTCTGCAGCGGCGCTTCCTGGAGAGGACCGGCAACTTCGAGGTGGGCGGGGCGGCGGCGCGCGTGGTGGCGCCGGCGACCCGGGCCGAGAGCACGGAGGACGGATGAGCGCTCACGAGGACGTGTTGCTGGAGACGAGACGGTTTCGGGTCGTGCGCGTGGAGCAGCCCTGCGCCGACGGCTCGACGCGACCTCGCGAGGTCGTCATTCACCCGGGCAGCGTCGTGGTCGTGCCGCTGGTAAGCCCCGACTCCGTCTGCCTCGTGGAGGTGGTGCGGGTAGCCGTGGGCCGCACGCTCCTGGAGCTGCCGGCCGGCACGCTCGACCGCGAGGAGACGCTGGCCGAGGCCGCCGGCCGCGAACTCACCGAGGAGACGGGATACCGGGCACGGCGGATCGAGGCGGCCGGGTCGTTCTGGATGTCGCCGGGAATCCTGCGGGAGCGGATGCACCTCTTCGTGGCGGAGGACCTGATCGCCGGTCCCCAGGCCCTCGAGCCCGGCGAGCAGATCACAACCCGGATCGTCGCCTGGGAAGAGGCCGTGGCGATGTGTCTCGACGGACGCATCGACGACGCCAAGACGATTGCCGGCATCCTCCTCGTCGACGCCCGGCGACGGCCGCCGATCTGATACGTGCCGGTCGCCTCACGGCTCGACAGAGGCGTCGGTCCCCGGTCGGCGCTCGAGCAGATCGAGGAGGCACAGCACCCCGCCAAGTCCGCCGCAGATCATGGTGGTCGCCAGCCACAGCACGCCGACGGCGACTGCCTGGTCGGTGGAAACGCCATACGGGGCGAGCAGCACCGCGAGGCCCCCTTCGCGCACGCCGACGCCGTTGATGAAGATCGGTAGCACCATCACCAGGGCGAGTGACGGCACGACCCAGAACCAAAGCGAAAGGGGCAGGTCGACCCCGAGCGAGCGAGCGATGAGCCCGACCGCTGCTGCGCCTCCCATCTGCACGACGAAACTCCAGCCCACCGCGCGCACGATCAGCCACGGCTTCTGTTGATAAGGAAGCAGCCGCGACAGGAACGCCCGCGTCGGATGCCGGGCCGGGATCCTTTCGAGCAAGCGGTCGAGCTTGCCGACCCCGAAGAAGAAAGCAGCGACCACAACCAGCAAAAACAGGGTGCCCACCGCGAGAGTGGCCGCCGTGCCGAGTGAGCAAGCGGCTGCGGTACCTGCGGCCCCGGCAAGCACTCCTAAT
>Ga0129333_10006633_pt1 | contig 10946 bp, 10 predicted proteins | sample CPB6_08_DNA_FD_94474 | JGI IMG/M metagenome (GOLD analysis project Ga0129333, IMG submission 94474) | Freshwater to marine salinity gradient microbial communities from Chesapeake Bay, USA - CPBay_Sum_0.6_0.8_DNA | ecosystem: Environmental > Aquatic > Marine > Coastal | place: USA: Chesapeake...
CTCCGTACTTTCCTAAGACTGCTCTGATAGTTCCGTTCTTGTTAAGACGAACTACTAGCCCGTTCTTAATCTGGACTTTATTGAAACCTCTATGGGTTTTATATTGACCTGAAGACATTACTTATCCAGATATCTTCCTGGATTCTTGTTCTTTGACTTGAGTGGCTTTTTCTTCATAATGGCTTTATCAAGGGCATTTGTCTTCTTGACTTTCTTAGCAACTGGTTTTTTCTTAGACTTACCAGCCTCAGAAAGAGCGATGGCAATAGCCTGTTTGCGAGAAGTAACCTTGGCGCCAGATCCTGACCTCAGAGTTCCTTTTTTGAACTCGCCCATCACCTTTGCTTCTTTAGGCTTACTCACTTAGCAGCCTTTCCTGGTGCGCCAGATTGCAACTTCTCATAGGTCATAAATGGTTTGTCATTTGAATCTGATGGATACGGTAGGAAGTCATCTTCCATCTCATATTGCTTAGGATCATTTGCTGGCATTATCTACTCCTTGTACTTTAGATTGATTCCATCGAATGCTTTGCCACCTTCGTTGGATATTTTTACTGCTGCGTCGATATCCTTTTGGCGAGTAGATCTAGGCTCAATGCCTTGCTTTACCGCCGACCAATAGGAATCAAGTTCTTTATTGTCTTTCTTTTCTTTGTCTTTGTCCCAGCCTTGCCTGCTAGGGAAGCAACCTGCAAAGCCCATATTCTTTGACTGTAGGCAGTCAGAATAGGATTCGTGATCTTGTGTCTTGCACCCGCTTGTGCAGTTTGGATTCTTTGTCATTATGGTATTGGTGTTAAGTAAGAGCTATAGCCAGCGTCAATTAGAACCTGTGCTTCAGCATTGGATAATGTGTATGTATGTCCACCAAGATAGTAGGTAGTGGCAGATGCAAGTGCATCTTGACTTGGGGTTCTGCTTTCAGTAACTGTAGTTCCGTTGACAATCAAAGTGATACCTCTAGGTACATCTGTGATGTTTACTGGGTTAGTTCCTGTGCGTGTGCCACCAGTAATTCTTCTTCCAGCAATACGAGCATAAGGAGAAAAATCTTCACCCGATGGAATCCAAGTCTGATTCAACCAGGGTGTTACAAGTGTGTAAGCCATTTCTTCCTTCCTTAGTTAACTCACCACCAAGCAGGGTTTCCCCTGCCTGGCAGTCAATCAACTAACTAGCCGTTGGTTGCAGCAGTCTCGATGCGGTATAGAGCCGCTTCACGAAGACGTGCGAATCCACCGAAGTAGTACCAACCGATGGTGCGGAAACGACGGAGTGCGTCGATTTCTGGACCGATGACGGTTGAGATGTCTTGTGCCATTGCCTCAGCAAGAGCCTCACGGCCTGCTACAACAGCCTTGTAGACGTTTACAGCACCGCTGTTAGCAGCGAATGGAACACGAGGTGTTTCGACAACGAATGCACCTTCGATTACTCCAACTGCACCAGCGACGAATGGTGTGCGATCTACGTACTTGGAGAGTTCCTGGAATCCACCAGTTCCTGTCTCGGCGCGTAGGTCAGCAGACTGACGTGGGTGTAGGTATGCAGCATAGAGTTCGCCAATACGAGGCAATGCCTTGTTGGTGCGAAGCTCTGTTACAGCCTGACGAATCTTTGCAACAGTGATTGTGTCACTTGCATCGACTGTGTTTGTTGATGTTGCATTGCCACCGTATAGAACGTTGCTTCCACCTGTTAGTGTGGTAGCTACAACTGAGTCGATAGAATCGGCAGCGTTGTAAGCAATGATGTCTGCGAGAGCAGAATCTACATCATTGAAAGAAGTTAGGTTCAACTTCTTGGTTGTTGTTACGGCAGAGCCGTACTCATTTAGTGTTACAGAAACCTGTGATGGGTTTCCAAGAGCAACTGAGGAAACGTCAGATTCTTCCGTCAAAGTAGATGTTGCCTGAGCAAGATCTGAATAGATGGAGAATACAACTGACGATCCTGGCATTGCCTGTTGTACTGGCTTAACATCAGCAATCGCACGCATTACAGGAATGGAGCGAAGGGCCATACGAACGTATTGGTCATACGCTGTTTGGACCAAGTTGCTAATTTCGGTTACACCAGTGATTGTGCCACCTGGTAGTGCCATTTAGCATTAGCCTTTCAATAGGATCGGATTAGAGTCCAGATTCCCGAATGACTGTATCTAGTTCTTCTCGGCTATTCGCATTAAGCAAGCGACGCATTATGTCGTCTGTTGCTGCTGGCGATTGACCGCTTTCTACTGCGCCTGTCATCTTCTGATAAGCAGCAGCCTGAGCTGGATCTACATTCGGCTTCTGGGGTGTTTCTGGGACTTGAATACCGAAAACATCGGCATAATCTTCAAGCCACTTAGATACAGACTCTTCAGTTGGGTCTATATCCTGTGGGATAAATGCAGCAATTTTGCCGTTTACCCCGCGACTAGCGAGGGCGTCTTTGATTGCTCTTTCTCTGTTTGATTTTGCTAAGGATTCATACTGAGCCTTTAGTTCTGCTAGCTCTTTATCCTTGGCTTTTGTTGCTTTACGCAACTGCTTAACGAGATCATTTGAGTCATTCTCAAAGTCGTCGTCTTCGTAGTCGTAGTTGGACATAGGTCCTTCTCCCATTCATTGTAGTTTTCGCAGGCCTCATACGACTCGGGGAAGTTCGTATGGCTCCTACTTCTGGTCTTGATATCTCTCTAACGGGCCAGTCGTTCCGTTAGCAGGCTTAGATTGCGCCGCCTGTTCTGCGGCCTAGGGCGCCTCTTGCTAGCCCTGATGACTTAGAGAATTGTGCTGTCTCTAGTCCTGTTAGTTTCTTACGTGTCGCTGCTGCTTCTCCAGCTCCACTAATGTCAAGAAGTTCAGCCTCGGCTTGCGCCTGTCCGTACTTATCGTCTCCATAGATACTAGACAGTCTGGTACCTATAGTCGCAGCCTCTTTAATTGTTGGTGCTGCTTGGCGGTATTGTTGTCCAGTTACTCCGAATGCTGCTAGTTCTTCAGCACGAGTACGTCCTGTGGCTAGCTTCTCACCCGTTGCAGCTGCACCAATTTCAGTAGCAGTGACCTTACGCTTGATATTGTTGATAGCGTTTTGTGGGTCAAGAGCATAGGCAAGGATGTCGCCATTAGTAATCTCTGGATAAAACTCTTTGAGTGTCTGAGCTATCTCTGGGTTAGCATTGATAACGCGGTCGTATGCAGTCTGTACTCTGTCTTCAAGTTCTACTGCAGATACATCTCCACTAATTAGTTTCTCAAATCCTGGCTGTAACATAACGCCAGTGACTGGATCTTTCTCTTGACGATAGTAGGTCTCAGGCATACCATAGCGACGCATAACATCCTGATACTGGTCTTCTAAGCTAATGTACTCAGCCTCTGATAGAGAACGTAATCCCTTTTGGATACGAGCTTCATTGGCAGCGAAGCGCTTCTTATAGGCTGGCTCGTTGCGTAGTCTGATAGTAAATTCAGCAGCAGAGATTCCATCCTCAATATATTTTTTTAATGGAGTCACTAAAGAGCCTAGGCCATAGCGACTAAATTCTTCAAAGAGCAGATTGTATGCAGACTCAGCGGCTGCACGCTTTTGCGCTAAAGCGTCTGCTTGAATCTGTGCATAGAAATCAGCCATCATCTGCTTTACTTCATCAGCAGTTAAAGTGTCATCGTCTTTTTTATCGTCTTCGTCTTCTTCATCATCAATATCAACTATTGGTTCGTCTGAAAGAATACGAGCTTTATTGGCTTCTATATCTGCAGCACGTAGATCCGCAATCGCTTCTTTTTCAGCGGCCTTGGTTTCCTCTGCCTTTGCTTCTAAGAGTTTTTGGGATTCCTGTATTTCTGTTTGCGCTTTTTCAGCTGTACTTAACGCTGCTTCAGTACGAGGCGCTTGGGCTTTTGTTTGCTTCGTAATTTGTTTACGAACAAGTTTACGCTCTTTAGCTGTCATACGCTTTGGATCTAGCGTAACTCCACCTGGTCTTCCGCTGCCTGTTTCAAAAAACTCGGCATCGGTTATCGTTCCTGTAGGTCTGGCTGCAATTCTCATTTATTACCCCTGGAATCCAAAGTCACGAAGTACTTTAAGCGCTGCACTTGATACCTCTTCCTTAGCCTGATCTGTATACTGCCAGCGAGCGTCTTTACGAAGTTGTTTCTGGAAATCAAATATTGTCATTGGCTTATCTGGACCAATAGCTCCACGTAACATTGGATCATCTAGAGTAATTGCTGACTCTGGAATCTCTAAAATGTTAGCCATAGTTCTTTTATATGGAGCATAGATTGTTTCTAGGTCTACACCTGAATCAACCAATTTCACTAGATTCTCCGGTAGTCCTACAGCTGCAGTCTTGCGGATAAGGTTCTTGAAAATATCAATATCCTCACCAGCTTCTACGCGCTTTACCCAGCCAGTTACTATGTCTGCACCGAAGTTCTTGCTTAAGTCCAAGCCATTAGCCAAGGCTGTGCTTGCTAGACTTTGTACGCTAAGTTCACGTGCAGCCTTCTTGGATGCTGAATACTCTGGAAGTTTACGTATCTTATCTTTTAAGAATTGGTCTTTATCAAATCCACCTGTATATACATCAACTACTACTCCACCAATTTTAGTAGGAGTTATCTTAGTAATCGCAGAGGCTTTCTTTTCTCTAGCGATAAGTTCGTTTACATACTGTTCACGCTCTGCAGCGGTTGGTAGACGACCAAGTTCTGACTTAAATATCGCCTCAACTTTAGCGGCAGCTTCAGATGGTGTAGAGATTGATTGGGTTCCGCGAGGCTTACCTGGTCCACCTTCTCCAGCCTTAAGAGCTGCATTCTCTACAGACTTATCTTTGATAAACTGTGTAAATGAAACTTCTTCGCCCCAAGCCATAGAGCGAGCCTTATTTAGAGATATAGCTTGTAGATAAGAGTCTGCCAGCAGGTCTGTGTATACACCAGTAACTGGCCCATCATAAAGACCCGCAGCCTTAAGCTGACCAGCTAAATCTTTACGCTGTTTTTCTGACATTCTGCGAAGCAAAGGAATTGCTTGCTTAAGTTCTTGATCGTAGTCGCGTAGTTTAGTTTTATCTGCCTGATCCCCAGGCGACGTACCTTCAGGAGTATCTACTTTAGGAGCGTACTTGCCGGTCTTGTTCTTTTTGTCTACAAGGTCTTGAATCTTTAGTTCTTGACTTGTTACATCCTGACCTGAGTCAATAAGCCTTTGCAGTTCTTGGCGTGCTATTTCAATCTGTTTATCGATTGTCTTAGCTTCAGCCTTTTCTTTCTTGGCGGTTACCTTCTTATAGGCCTTTTGATAGTCAGCCTTGGCAGCTGCTTCAATTTTTTCAAGTTCAATCTTGGCCTCATCAAATGCTGCCTGGGCTGCTTTTACAGCATCCGCTGACGCTTGATAAGCCTTACTACTTGACGGGGTTGAGGAAAACCCACGTTGCGCTAAGGTTAACTTTTTATTTGCTTCAAATGCTTTTCTTCTTGCGGCTTGAACATCGAGACGGTCAGAAACATAACGGCTCTCGCTCTTGGTAACACCAAGATTTGTTTTAATATCTTTTTCTTTTGCCATTAGTTACTCAATCTCCTAGTTATCTAACAGTTTGCCGAATAGCACGTCATATGCCGCCTGAGTGTTTTCGTTATATAGCGATAGTTCTTTGATTCTGCTTATAGTTGAAGCCTTTATAGTATCTGCTAAATCTTTACTAGCGCCAGTTAGTTCAAATATCTCTTGCTGGGTCTTAAAGTCTACATAAGCCTTGTTCATCTCTCGCAGAACATTTTGAGTATCTGGACGAATGTTCGCATACTTCGGATTCTCCAAGAATTTCTGTAGATCATCTAGCGCCTGTAGAGTCTTAATACGCTTCTCAGCGCCTTGGTTTAGTTCTTCTGCTACCAAAGGACGACCAGCAAAGAATCTATCCTTCCAGGTATTGAACTGCTCACGAGCAATTCTGCGACCTATATCAGTTCCAGCGAACTTCAATGACTCTTCATATTCATTGCGCTTGGTGTAGTAAACCTGTAGGTCAGATGCTGTCTGGACCTCACGCAAGTAATCTTCTACACGCTTGCTCTTGCGTAGACCCATATTAGCCATTGTCCTATAGGCATCAAACGAGAACGCACCCTTATGTGGTATTAAGAATGCTGCAGCCTCTGGGAACTCCTTGAACATTTCAGCATTGTCTTCAACGAACTTACCTGATTCTTCAGCAAATCCGAAGAATGCAATGGTCTTACGCTCTGATTCTGCAACAGTGTATGGCACTTGGTCTGGGTATAGTTCAACCCATTTAGCCATAGCCTTGTCATAATCACCATCATATTGCTCGCGTAAAGCATTGAATGACTGCTTCCAGTTAGCCTGACCAGCATCACGAATCCACTCTTGCATATCAGACTTGAGCTGAACTGAAGGTGATGCAGGTAGAACGAAGCCGTATACAAAGCGGGTAGCTAAGACTGCTAATGTCGTACTGCGTACCTTCTCACGATATGCCTCAAGTTCTCCAGCTGAAGGTGCAATTAGATTTCCGTCTTCGTCGTAACGCTTTGGAATGCCATTACCTGAAGCCTCTAGATAAGTTACTGCCTTGCGATAGGCTGAAGCATATTGGCTATTACGCTCATCTTGGCTCATTGCATCTAGCGCACGGTTTACGTGAGCTGGCATTAAGCGCGATACCAAGCCCTGGTCTACTGCATATTCGCCAAGTGAATAACGAGCGATAGTATCACCCATACCTGGATCAAATATATTGACCATATTCTGAATAAAAGTTAAAGGCAGGGCCGCTGCTGGGCCTGAGAATGTAGGCAACCAAGATTCTGTGTTAAGCGACGGAGATAGCATCTTTACAGATGCACCAAACTGCACTGGGAATGGAACTTTGAAATCTTGCGGAATGCCAAGAACGGTTAATACGCCTTGCATTGTACGATAACCTGGAGCAAAGTGTGGGTATATGAAGTACTTCTCGCCACGATCATCTTCTTGTATCCATCCGTTGTGCGCTATGCCATCAAATGTAAGCGCAGCCTTTTGGATAGCTTCAGGGTTATATCTAACTATACGTGCCATACGGCGGTAGAAATCTTCTTGTGCGCGATAGAAACGAGCAAAGTTACGAGCAGAGAAAGATATCTGGCTACGGATAAGTGGATTATCTACGTATGGTAATATCTCTGCAATAGCGCGTTCTTCGGCTAATCTTGCAAGTTCGCGTTTAGCGTTGATTAAAGCCGCTGCTTTTGCATCTGCATCTTCAATTCCATTGACGAATGCGTTTAGGTATGCGTCTTCAAAGCCAGTGCTACGCATCATCTTGCGTATTCTGGTTACCTCATATAGCGCCATTGGTTGGCGTGATAAACGAGCTGTGGATAGACCTAGCCATACCCAACCCTTTTGCATCAAAGGTGAGGTGTAATTGTTTACATCCGCTACGGGAATTAACTCTGGGCCTACTACCGACATTGGCGTGGCCTCAAAAGTATCTGGTAAATCATCAAGCGTTAACTTGCCTGATATCACATAGCGGTCTAATTCAGCATCATATGTGCGAATTTTATTGAGTAATTCTACGTTTACCTTGCCAGTATCACGGCGTACAAGAATAGCCCTAGCGCGGCTATAGACAATCTGTGCATATTCATCTATTGATAGATTCTTACCTGAAGACAGACGGGCATCATCTAGAACCTTCTTATTCTTAGGATCTGATAACCATTCTCGCAAAGCCTTGATAGCCTTGGCTGACTCTGCTGCATCGTCTGATAGATTTGCAAGAGCAATAGAACCTAGTTCGTCATTGCCATAGAATGAGATACGCAAAGCCCAAGCAACCATCGTTGCTTCATTAGTTGGCACAATGCCAATCTCTGTAAAGCCACGAGCGCCTGCTGCTTTACCGTATCTAGTTTGTAGTCCACTTAAATCAAGACGTAGTTCTGCCTGCTTGACACCCAAAACCTTAGCAGCGTCAAATGAGGCATCTACATAATTAGCACCAGTGGCAAAGTTAAAACCACCTTCAGATATAGTAGCCAGTAGGCTCTCAACATCACCGTATAGAACCTGCTCGGTGAGAATGTCTAAGCCTTCTTGGTCTAAATTCTTGATACCCAATCGCTTAGCAAAACGTTGAGTACGACCAGCTGCTAGAGCTTCAGCTAAAGTTCTGCGAATCTCTGCTTCCAAACCGCCTGCCATTTCCTTGCGGATACGACGAATACCTGCTTTGTATCCTCTAATTTTTGCAGGGTCAGTTGTAGGATCTTTAATAGCTCTTGAATACTCGTCAATCTTGGCACGCTTTGCAGCTAGAACATTGTCATATTCTTTGATACGAGCGGCATACTTCTCGGCCTCGCCCTTGTTAACGAAGCGCATAATCAAACCTAGTGGTTCTGCAGCAACTTTTTCAGCAACTGTCAAGCCAGGAGTTAGCCGAAGTGCCGTATTTAAGCGTGTTGCTAGATAACGGTTCTTAGCGATACCCCAAGGACTTGAACCAATGGCGATATTAACCATTAAATCTTCAATAGAGTTACGAATTGCGTAACGATAACCAGCCAAAGTAAAGAATGACCAAGCATTGGTAACGCTTTCCATAAACTTAGAGTTGGAAATACCAAGCATTCTCTGGGTAAGGCTGATACGCGATGAAGCACGGTCAATATCTACTAGACTTGGTGCTGTAACAAAGTCATTCATTTCGCTAGGTAGCAAACCAAAGTCAATATAGTCATCAGTTCCAGCGATGCTGTATCGAACTTGACCTTTTCCTGTCATACGACGAACAATCTTCTGCCCATCTGCAGTAAGATTCATACCGCGAATATCAGCAATGGTGGCGTATAGACCATAAAACATCTCTTTACGCTTACCTGCTTCTTCCAATGCGCCAAAAGTCTCAGAAATTAAGCGAGCCTGACGGGTCGGCATAACAACTGCTGCAAGTTGGTACATCTTTTCGGGTGCATCAGCCGCCATTACATCAAATGTATCGTCCTTGAATAGCGGAATGCGACTAAACTTACGCTTTGCATTGTCAATACGACGAGCTATATCAGCGCTAGAAAAGCGTAGACGCTTCACGCCTCTAACTTTCATACCCTTAGCAGCTTCAACTAGCTTCTTAGGATCTTCAGTTACGGCCTTGTAGATACCATCTTGAGTTTCTGGATATCCAAAGAAATCATCTACTAACTTTGGACCGATATCATCTAGGTTAAACACCTTATTAGCGGTAGTTGCTATAGCAATACGAGACTTACGCACACTATCAAGACGTGGCATAATGATACGGCGACGAGCGGTACCAGCCCCTATAATCTCGAAAGCATCTTTGCTATTTTCAAAGAAAGCCTGTGCGCTTTTTACATCTGAAATCTCAGCCTTGTTGAATAGATTGATAACAGCCGGTCCAAACTCTGGGGCTAAGCGTTTAGCTGTCGCACGAGCCTTAGCTGCCGCTTCTTTATTTCCAGCCTTTGTAGCCTCGCGTAGTTTAGTTAGCTCTGCTCCATAGGTATTCCAAAAAGCCTGGGTCTGTGGCTTGGCAAAGTATCTAGCAGCATCATCGCCACCCTTACGGGCTGATGCAAGAATAACCTCATATGCGTATCTGTTTACATCATATAGGCGCTTTGCTTTGCCTAATAACAATAACGGATCGGCAAATACGCGATACGCAGCATCTACCGTACCGGAGGTAATCTTGTAGAAAAAGCCATTTTTGTAAAAGTCGCCTGGGACGAAAGCGTCAATGATATTAGCAATAGCGCGACCTGGAGAGTACTGCGCTGCATTTACTGCAGATATAGCATCATCTAATAAATCTCTGTCGGCACGCAGTTGTTGGCTATTTTTGCCATTAAGATTCTTGAGTGTACGGTCTGAAATCTGCAACCAATACTTCTCTTCTTCAGAAGCGGTTGCCATAAGTTCTGCAACTTCATCGGCATTCTTAGCCATACGAATCTTCTTGGCTACACCAACAAGAGTCTTGCCAAACTTCTCTTCGGCGGTAGTTAAGCGACTTTCATTAAATACATTTTCGCCGTCTTTTTGTGCGCGATCCCAAGCATCCGCAAGGTCACGCTTTTCTTCTAATGCGATAATACCTGTACGTGCTAAACGTGTAGAAAAGTCAGATGCGGCTTGAGCAAAGTCAAGCAACTTACCACCTGTGTAGTGCCAGGCAGTACCTAGCCAGCCACGATTAGGTTTCTCATCTGGGGATTCTTCACCAAACTTGTTAACTAAATCTTGCTGCTCATTAGGAGTTAACTTGCTTGTATAAGCCTGTTTTGCGGTTTCTATGGGCAAGTTTAATAAAGCGCGATGAGCTTCCATTGCTTTAGCTAGGCGCTCTATATCCTTGCGCTTTTCTTTAGATAAACCGGCAGCAACTGCAGCTGCGTTAAGGTCTGACATTAGTTTCCTCTTGCAAGTGCCTCTTGGTATAACACTGTTATTTCGCCAGTAGTGTCATAAGGAAGCATCTGCGCTAGAGCATCTGATAGACGGCCCTGTGCTGGTGCGCCACCTAAAACTTCAGGTCCAGGTCCAGGACCGATAGGGGCGCCACTCATTACATCTTCGTCTGCTCTTTGTGACGAATCGTAAAGTCCAGTAACTTTTTCAAGTTGGCTTGGAGCCATACCCATTGCTGAACGGCTCATTGGACGCACGTCTGCAGTTTTAGCCATTGGTGCAGAATCTTTAATTGCTTTTGTCTCTACACCTTCGCCATAAGAGGCGCTAGGTAAATCTGTTCTCTTGGAGAACTTACTAGGACCTGATACTCCTACTAACGGATTTTCAGCCATTGTTGTCCTCCATCGTCTCTAAATCTACTGTGAATTGTTCCCAAGCCTGATTCACTTGGTTCTTTCTGATTGCGTTATATGTTGCTAAATCTAAAAC
>Ga0129333_10006635_pt1 | contig 10945 bp, 5 predicted proteins | sample CPB6_08_DNA_FD_94474 | JGI IMG/M metagenome (GOLD analysis project Ga0129333, IMG submission 94474) | Freshwater to marine salinity gradient microbial communities from Chesapeake Bay, USA - CPBay_Sum_0.6_0.8_DNA | ecosystem: Environmental > Aquatic > Marine > Coastal | place: USA: Chesapeake Bay...
CTGGAGATCGCCCCGCAGTACCGACCCGAGGGCTACGCGGACTATGCGACGTTCCATCCCACGTTCCTCTACGAGTCACTGTGGATGCTGGGCGTCGCGCTCGTCCTCATCTGGGCCGACAAGCGATTCCGCATGGGGCACGGCCGCGTCTTCGCGCTCTACGTGCTGCTGTACACCCTTGGGCGGGTATGGATCGAGTACCTGCGCATCGATACGGCCAACACGATCCTCGGCGTTCGTCTCAACGTATGGACCTCCGTCCTCGTCGGTGTCGGTGCGTTGATCTACCTCATCGTCTCCGCACGCATGCGTCCGGGCCGCGAGGAGGTGCTGCCGCCCGAGAAGTACCTCGAACGCGAGCAACTCGAGCAGGTGCGCGAGGCCAAAGCCATGCCCAAGGAAGCGGCCAAGGTCACCGAGGTGGCGCCGACGGCGGGGGAATCGCCTGCGGGCTCGATGTCTGCTGACGCGACGTCCGCGGACGACGAGGGCGAGTCGGGCTCCCACCAGCCGAGCGCCTAGGGCTGCACGGCCCGTCTGTCTGGACATCCTCGGACGCCGTCCCTAAGTTGGCCGCATGCTGTTCCGTCGCTCCCGTGCCCTCGTGCCTACGACTGCCGTGATCAGCGCGGCGGTCCTCGCTGGCGCCGGGCTGGCACCGGCATTCGCCCAGGCTGCCGACCGGACAGCACCCCCGGCCGCAGCCGAGGTCTCCCCGAACGCCGTGCCCGAGGGTGAGCCATGGGTCGTCTCGGTCGGCGACTCGTTCATCTCCGGCGAAGCGGGGCGGTGGGCGGGCAACGAGTCACTCACGACCAGCGGCATTGACGCGCTCGGCCGTGCCGCGTACTGGGATGCGGGGGACCGGGAGAGCATCGAACGCTGTCACCGATCCAAGTCCGCCGCCATCCACATCGGCGTTGTCAGGTCGCTCAACCTAGCGTGCAGCGGCGCGATCACGTCGACGCGATTCGATGCCGACGGCAACTTCAAGCCAGGTATCGACTTCTACGACCAGGGTGGCCGCAAGGGTCAGGCGCTCATGCTTCAGGAGTTCGCCTCGCAGAACAACGTCAAGATGGTGGCACTGTCGATTGGAGGAAATGACTTCCACTTCGCCGACATCGTCTCCCAGTGCGTCAAGGACTATCTGGTCAGTCTGACCTCCCGGTGCCAGGACAGCGCTACCGTCAAGTCCTACATCTCTGAATCTGCCGCCGACGCGGTGCGACAGAACACCGCTGGCGCGATCCTCAATGTGGCTTCGGCGATGGAGAATGCCGGCTACGCGGACGCTGATTGGACCCTCGTCCTGCAGCTCTACCCGCAGCCGCTTCCCGTGGCTGGCGACATGAGGTACGACGTGCTGCGTCAGACCCTAGGCGGATGTGGATTCGGCAATGCCGACCTGGACTGGGCGGCCGCCACGCTCCTGCCACTCGTCAATGACACCTTCATGACTGCTGCCCTGCAGGCCCAGGCGCAGCGGCCCTCCCTGCGAGTGGAGGTCATGGATTCCTCGCGCGCTTTCGGTGGGCGCCAGCTCTGCCACGACGCAGTCTCCCGGGTGGGCACTGATGGCGGTGTCGCCAACTGGCAGGACCAGGGTGCGGCAGACCGCAGCGAGTGGGTGATGGAGATCAACATCATCAACGCCTTCGAGACGTACCAGCAGGAGTCGCTGCACCCGAACTTCTGGGGCCAGCTCGCGCTGCGCAACTGCTACCGACAGGTCTGGAATGGCGGCAACGTGCAGGGCGGCGCCTGTCAGCGTGCCGCAGCGGGGGGAGTGACCGCCGACTGCGAGCCCAACATGACGCTCGTGACCGCCGGAGGGCGGACTGCGGCTGCCACGGCCGCGGAGACCCGCGCGAGCAAGGCCCGCGTGCGCCTGCGCTGTCCGGGCATCAGCCTGAAGTCGGGTGAGGAGTCGGTGCTGCGTGGCCGCGTGACTCCCGCGGGGTCGGCGACGACGGTGACCTACCAGGTGCGATGGGATGGGACTTCCTGGAAGTCCAAGGGGACATCCGCGGTGAAGGCCAAGGGCCACTACAGCTTCCCGATCGTCATCCCTCGCTCGGCGCCCGCCGGTCGCACGTACGAGTGGCGCGTCATCGCCAAGTCGGGGACGAAGGTCGTCGCCACGAGCGGGATCCGCAGAACGCTGGTCCGCTAAGACCCCCGGGCGTCCACTCCGGACCCCTGCTAGGGTCGGATCCACGGGCCAACGGCGTCCCGTCATCGCCCCGCTCCCGCGGGGCCGATCGACGTGGAGGAGTTGGCCTTGTTCGTTCACCAGCCGCACTCGGGTCTCGCGCGCAAGTTCAGTGCGCAGCCACCCGCCCAGGGCCTCTACGACCCCGCCGCCGAGCACGACGCCTGCGGTGTTGCCTTCATTGCCACCCTCACCGGCCGGCCCTCGCACGAGATCGTCGCCCTGGCGCTGACCGCTCTGCTCAACCTCGATCATCGCGGTGCGTCCGGCGCCGAGCCGGACTCCGGCGACGGAGCGGGGATCCTCATCCAGGTCCCCGACCGATTCCTTCGCCGGGTGATCGGCGAGGCGCTTCCACCCGTGGGGGAGTACGCCGTCGGCATGGCCTTCCTGCCCGATGACGACATCGCCGAACGTGCCACGTGCGCGCGTATCGAAGAACTCGCCACCGAAGAGGGCCTGCGCGTCGTCGCGTGGCGCGATGTGCCGACAGACCCGGATGATCTCGGGCAAACGGCGCGCAGTGTCATGCCGCGGTTCCGTCAGCTCGTGGTGGCCGGCGCGGATGACGCCGTCAGCGGCTTGGACCTCGAGCGCCGCGCCTTCTGCCTGCGCAAGCGTGCTGAGCTCGAGACCGACGTCTACTTCACGTCCCTGTCCGGGCGCACTCTCGTGTACAAGGGCATGCTCACGACGCATCAGCTCGGCCGGTTCTTCCCCGATCTGGGCGACCCTGACATGGAGTCCACGCTCGGCCTCGTGCACTCTCGCTTCTCCACCAACACCTTCCCTTCCTGGCCGCTCGCGCATCCCTACAGGCTCATCGCGCACAACGGGGAGATCAACACCGTCAAGGGCAATCGCAACTGGATGCGGGCGCGTGAGGCGATGCTCGAGTCCGATGTCATTCCCGGCGACATCGAGCGCATCCTGCCCATCTGCACGCCCGGGGGGAGCGACTCCGCTTCCTTCGACGAGGTCGTCGAACTGCTCCACCTCGGTGGTCGCTCCCTACCCCACGCCGTCCTCATGATGATCCCGGAGGCGTGGGAGAACGACGTCGACATGGATCCGGAGCGACGTGCGTTCTACGAGTATCACTCGACTCTCATGGAGGCCTGGGACGGTCCGGCCAACGTCTCGTTCACGGACGGCACGCTCATCGGCGCGGTGCTCGACCGCAATGGCCTGCGTCCGGGACGCTTCTGGGTCACCGATGACGGTCTGGTCGTGCTCGCCTCCGAGGCGGGTGTGCTTGAACTCGATCCGGCATCGATCGTGCGCAAGGGGCGCCTGCAGCCGGGCCAGATGTTCCTGGTTGACACCGCCGCGGGGCGCATCGTCGAGGACGCCGAGATCAAGTCCGAGCTCGCCGCGGCCGCGCCGTACGCCGACTGGCTGCACGGCGGCCTCGTGCACCTTGAGATGCTTCCGGACCGAGAGCACATCGTGCACCCGACCGCGTCGGTCGCGCGACGCCAGCAGACCTTCGGCTACACGGAGGAGGAACTGCGGGTCATCCTCGGGCCGATGGCCAAGACCGGCGCGGAGCCGATTGGCTCGATGGGTACCGATACTCCCGTGGCCGCGCTCTCTGCCCGCCCGAGACTGCTCTTCGACTACTTCCAGCAGGCCTTCGCCCAGGTGACCAACCCGCCGCTGGACGCGATTCGCGAAGAGATCGTCACCTCGCTGTCGACGGTCATCGGGCCGGAGGGCAACCTGCTCGACTCGACCCCCGCTCACTGCCGTCAGGTGGTGCTGCCCTTCCCCATCATCGACAACGACGAACTCGCCAAGATCCTCCACATCAATTCCGACGGTGACCTGCCGGGATTCGCTGCGGCCAAGGTGAGCGGCCTCTACGACATCGATGGCGGGGCGGCCGCACTGGAGTCGCGGCTTGAGGAGATCTTCGCCGAGGTCGACGCCATGATCGAAGGAGGCGTGCGCTTCATCGTCCTCTCGGATCGTGACTCGACTACCGATCTCGCGCCGATCCCCTCACTCCTGCTGTGCTCCGCGGTGCACCACCACCTCGTGCGTCGTCGGACGCGCACGCAGGTGACGCTCATCATCGAGGCCGGCGACGTGCGCGAGGTGCACCATGCCGCCCTGCTCGTCGGCTTCGGTGCCGCGGCGATCAATCCCTACCTCGCCATGGAGTCGGTGGAGGACCTCGTCTACCGCGACGTGCTCACCGAGATCGCCCCGGAGAAGGCCGTGCGCAATCTCGTCAAGGCTCTGGGCAAGGGGCTGCTCAAGGTGATGTCCAAAATGGGTGTCTCCACGGTCGGCTCCTACCGAGGCGCCCAGATCTTCGAGGCCGTGGGACTGTCCCACGAATTGGTCGAGCGATACTTCACCGGGACCGTGTCGCGCCTCGGCGGCGTCGGCCTGGACGTCATCCATGCGGAGGTGCAGGCGCGACACGACGTGGCGTACCCGCCGAGCGGAATCTCGCCAGCTCACCGACGTCTGGAGGTCGGTGGCGAGTACCAATGGCGTCGTGAGGGCGAGCCGCACCTCTTCGATCCCGACACAGTTTTCCGCCTTCAGCATGCGACGCGCGAGAAGCGGTACGACATCTTCCAGCAGTACACCGACCGCGTGGATGATCAGACGCGTCGACTCATGACGCTCCGTGGGCTGTTCGACCTCAAGGTCGGCGATCGGGAGCCGGTGCCGCTGGACGAGGTCGAGCCCGTCGAATCCATCGTGCGTCGGTTCTCGACCGGGGCGATGTCCTACGGATCCATCTCCCAGGAGGCCCACGAGACTCTCGCGGTCGCGATGAACCGACTGGGCGGGAAGTCCAACACCGGCGAGGGGGGCGAGGATCCCGAGCGCTTCGTCCCGATGCCCAATGGAGATTCCAAGCGATCGGCGATCAAGCAGGTCGCCTCCGGTCGTTTTGGCGTGACGAGTGACTACCTGGTGAACAGCGACGACATCCAGATCAAGATGGCCCAGGGTGCCAAGCCGGGCGAGGGGGGTCAGCTACCGGGTCACAAGGTCTACCCCTGGGTTGCCAAGACGCGGCACTCGACGCCCGGAGTCGGACTCATCTCGCCACCGCCGCATCACGACATCTACTCGATCGAGGACCTCGCTCAGCTCATCCACGACCTCAAGAACGCGAACGACCGCGCCCGCATCCACGTCAAGCTCGTGTCCGAGGCTGGCGTCGGCACGGTCGCCGCTGGTGTGGCGAAGGCCCATGCCGATGTCATCCTCATCTCCGGTCACGACGGCGGCACCGGAGCGTCCCCGCTCACATCGCTCAAGCACGCCGGGACGCCGTGGGAGTTGGGTCTGGCTGAGACGCAGCAGACACTGCTGCTCAACGGCCTTCGCGATCGCGTCGTGGTGCAGACCGACGGTCAGCTCAAGACGGGCCGTGACGTGGTGATCGCTGCACTCCTGGGTGCCGAGGAATTCGGCTTCGCGACGGCGCCGCTCGTCGTCATGGGATGCATCATGATGCGCGTCTGCCACCTTGATACCTGCCCGGTGGGCGTCGCGACGCAGAATCCAGAACTGCGCGCGCGCTTCACCGGATCTCCAGACTTCGTCGTCACGTTCTTCGAGTTCATCGCGGAACAGGTGCGACAGCAGCTGGCTGCCCTCGGGCTGCGCAGCCTCGATGAGGCCATCGGCCGGGTGGATCTCATCGACGCGAGGTCGGCGGTCGAGCACTGGAAGGCGAGCGGGCTCGATCTCACGCCGATCCTGCATCAGCCGCTCGTCGAGGGGCCTCGCCGCTGCGTGACCACACAGGATCACTGCCTAGACAAGGCACTCGATCGCGAACTCATCGACCTGTGCGCACCGGCTCTTGAGTCCGGCGAGCCGATCCGCGCCAGACTGCCCATCCGCAACGTCAATCGCACCGTCGGCACGATGCTCGGTGCCGAGGTGACCCGCCGGCACGGAGGAGACGGACTGCCCGAGGGAACGATCGATCTCACGTTCGTTGGATCGGCGGGGCAGTCCTTCGGCGCCTTCGTCCCTCGAGGTGTCACCTTGCGCCTCGAGGGTGACAGCAACGATTACGTCGGCAAGGGCCTGTCCGGTGGGACCATCGTAGTGCGCCCTGATCGCACCGCGCCCTTCGCAGCCGAGGACAACATCATCGCGGGCAATGTCATCGGGTACGGCGCCACGTCCGGAGAGGTCTTCCTGCGGGGCGTCGTGGGCGAGCGCTTCGCCGTGCGCAATTCCGGTGCCTCGATGGTGGTGGAGGGCGTCGGGGATCACGCCTGCGAGTACATGACCGGCGGATGCGTGCTGATCCTCGGGCCGACGGGGCGCAACGTCGCTGCAGGCATGTCCGGTGGCACGGCGTACGTCCTGGATCTCGTGGTCGACCGCGTCAACCCCGAGATGGTCGATCTGGAGCCCCTCGGTCCGCAAGACGTCGAAACCGTGCGAGCGCTTCTCACGCGCCATGCCGACGAGACGGACTCATCCGTGGCCAGGCGTCTCCTCGAGGAGGAGGCCTTCGACCGCTTCACCTTGATCATGCCTCGCGACTACCGGCGGGCGCTCGAGGCCCAGCGCCGGGCCATCCTCGAAGGCCGGGATCCGGCCGATGCTGTCATGGAGGCCGCACGTGGCTGATCCCCGTGGATTTCTCAACACCCCGCGCGAGACACCGACGCGGCGACCGGTCGACCTGCGTCTCATGGACTGGCGCGAGGTCTACGAGCCGTTCGCTGCCGAGAGACTCCGCGACCAGGCCGGGCGCTGCATGGACTGCGGCATCCCCTTCTGCCACAACGGCTGCCCTCTGGGCAATCTCATCCCGGAGTGGAACGACCTGGTGTGGCGCGAGGACTGGCGCGCGGCGTCCGAGCGTCTGCACGCCACCAACAACTTCCCCGAGTTCACCGGGCGACTGTGCCCTGCTCCGTGCGAGACGGCGTGCGTGCTGGGCATCAATGCCGACCCGGTGACCATCAAGCAGGTCGAGGTGTCGATCATCGACCGGGCTTGGGACTCCGGCTGGGTCGAGCCCCAGCCTGCCGATCACTCCACCGGCAAGGCGATCGCGATCGTCGGCTCAGGTCCGGCCGGCCTCGCCGCAGCACAGCAACTCGCGCGCACGGGTCATACGGTCGTTGTCTACGAGCGAGCCGACCGCATCGGAGGACTGCTGCGCTACGGCATCCCCGAGTTCAAGATGGAAAAGGCCCACCTCGATCGTCGCGTTCGCCAGATGGTGCAGGAGGGCGTGAAGTTCCGCCCCGGTGTCGAGGTCGGGGTGGACATCAGCATCGCGGATCTGCGCAAGAGGTACGACGCGATCGTGCTGGCGATGGGCGCGACGCGTTGGCGCGACCTCACCATCCCAGGACGTGAGCTCTCCGGCGTCTACCAGGCGATGGAGTATCTCCCCGGCGCCAACCGCGTGCAGGAAGGCGACATCGAGCAGGCCCCCATTGACGCCGCGGGCAAGCACGTCGTCATCATCGGCGGCGGCGACACCGGAGCCGACTGCCTCGGCACCGCGCACCGCCAGGGTGCTGCTTCGGTCACGCAGCTCGAGATCATGCCGACGCCTCCGGACCATCGCCCCTCCGCTCAGCCCTGGCCGACGTACCCGATGGTCTATCGGGTGTCCAGCGCGCACGAGGAGGGTGGCGATCGCGTCTTTGCAGTATCGACGGAGGAGTTCGTCGGCTCCGGTGGCACCCTCACCGGGTTGAGGCTCCTCGATGTCGACTGGAGCGGCGGTGGACCAACGCCGGTGGAGGGGAGTGCTCGCGTGATTCCCGCAGATCTGGTCTTCCTCGCGATGGGCTTCACCGGTCCGGAGACCGGGGGCCTGGTCGAGGACCTCGGTCTTGAGGTCACCGATCGGGGCTCGATCGCGCGTGCGGATGACTACGCCACCTCGATCGAGGGGGTCTTCGTCGCCGGCGATGCGGGCCGCGGCCAGTCCCTCATCGTGTGGGCGATCGCCGAGGGGCGCGCAGCGGCGTCCGCGGTCGATCGCTTCCTCACGGGAGCCACGAACCTGCCCTCGCCTATCCCGGCCTCAGCACGACCCCTTACGGTGTAGTCCTGGCTGTACCCGCTTACATACCGTCCTTGACTTCACTGCCGGAGGAGATGCATGCGCCGCGCCAAGATCGTCGCCACGCTCGGGCCGGCCACGACCTCCTATGAGCAGATCCTGGGCTTGGTCGAAGCGGGGATGGACGTCGCGCGACTCAACCTCAGCCACGGGACCTACGCCGATCACAGCGATGTCTACGAGCACGTGCGGCGTGCGAGCGATGTCTCCGGCCGAGCGATCGGCATCCTCGTCGACCTTCAGGGGCCCAAGATCCGCCTGGGGCGATTCGCCTCCGGCCCGGTGCTGCTGGGCGCGGGCGACACCTTCACCATCACGACCGACGACGTGCCAGGCGATCGCGACATGGTCTCGACGACCTACTCCGGCCTGCCCGGTGACGTCGCGGCCGGCGACACCATCCTGATCGACGACGGGCGCGTCGCTCTCGAGGTCACGGCGGTCGATGGATCGCGCGTCGTGACCCGCGTGGTCGAAGGCGGTCGGGTGTCGGACAACAAGGGTCTCAATCTTCCCGGCGTCGCGGTGAGCGTGCCAGCGCTGTCGGAGAAGGACATTGACGATCTTCGCTGGGGCCTGCGCGCAGGCGCCGATCTCATTGCCCTGTCCTTCGTGCGCTCCGCGGCGGACATCGTCGATGTCCACAAGGTCATGGACGAGGAAGGGGTGCGCGTCCCCGTCCTGGCCAAGGTCGAAAAGCCCCAGGCGGTCGACAATCTCGCCGAGATCGTCGCGACCTTCGACGGCATCATGGTCGCGCGCGGGGACCTCGGCGTGGAACTCCCGCTGGAGGCAGTGCCTCTCGTGCAAAAGCGCGCTATCGAACTCTGTCGCGTTGCGGCCAAGCCCGTGATCGTCGCCACGCAGATGCTCGACTCCATGGCGACGGCCACTCGGCCGACCCGGGCCGAGGCGAGCGACGTGGCCAACGCGGTGCTCGACGGGGCGGACGCCCTCATGCTGTCGGGGGAGACCAGCGTCGGCGAGCATCCGTCCCTCGCCGTGGAGACGATGGCCCGGATCATCGCTCACGTCGAGGACAACGCGCTCGACCGGCTGACGTCGCTCCCCGCGGATCCGCCGGGATCGACTGCGCGCGCCCTCACCAAGGCCGCGGTCGACGTCGCGGGGGCGGTCAGCGCGGCCAGCCTCATTCCCTTCACCGAGACGGGATCCTCCGCGCGGCTGATCGCACGCTGGCGGGCTGCAGAGCCGATCCTTGCCTTCACCCCGAATCCGCGCGTGCGCAGCCAGCTCGCCCTGGTCTGGGGGGTCGAGACCTTCCTGGTGCCGTCGGTCATGCACACCGATGACATGGTCGTCCAGGTGGATCGTGCCCTGCTCGACATTGGGCGCGTGACCTACGGCGACCGTGTGGTCATCGTCGCGGGCGTGCCTCCCGGTATTCCCGGCACCACCAACGGCATGCGAGTTCACCTGATCGGCAGCGGAGGCAAGGGCGGCGGGGTATAGCGTCCGCCCATGCCTGACGGCGGTTGGATGGAGGCGGCACTCTTCGGCGCCGTGGCTCAGTCGGCACTGCTCGTCGGTGCGGTGCTCGTGTGGCGCTTCCCAGGGCTGCAGCGGCCGGCGATCGTCGGCGGACTCATGGCATTTGGTGCGGGGGCGGTCATCTCGGCCGTGTCGGTGGACCTTGTTTCGGTGTCCTACGACGAGGCCGGTGCGCTCCCCACGGCGATCGGTATCGGGATCGGTTGCCTCATCTACTTCGGCATCATCGCCCTGCTGGAGCGCAAGGGTGAGTCCGAGCAGCCCGGGGTGGCTATCGAGGCCGAGGTGGAGGCTGAGCTCGAAGCCGCCGGCGCGGACGCATCTCACGGAACGGCATCGTCTCGCGGCGCTGGCTCGTCGCACGGCGCTGACTCGTCGCACGGCGCGGGCTCAGCTCATGGAGCTACGGCCAAGGAGGCGCGCAATCTCACCATTGGCATGGTGATCGACGGGGTACCCGAGTCGATCGCGGTCGGCCTGACCCTGCACACAGCGAGCGCGGGGGTGTCCGCGGCCCTGGTCGGATCGATCTTCATCGCCGCGATCCCCGAGGCGATCGGGATCGCGGCCGCGCTCCTTGCAGGTGGAATGGTGCTGGGCAAGGTGCTGCTGAGGTTCTCCTTCATCGTGATCATCGGTGCGGTTTTCGCCGCGCTGGGATACACGCTGCTCTACGGCGTGTCGGACTCGCTCCAGGCGATCATCCAGTCCGTGGCCGCCGGTGCCCTCCTCGTCGTCGTCATCAACGAGATGATCCCCATCGCGGTCCGCAGTGTGAAGGCGTGGGCCGGCCTCATCGGCGCCGCCGGCTTCGTCTTCGCCGCGATCCTCACCTGGGCCGCGGGCGGCTGACCCGACCACCTCCTGCACCGTCTCCGCCCCTAACCGACGCTAAGAGCGCCGTTAGCGTCGGTTACGGGCGGAGACGGTGCATTGGGACTGTCCACAGGCTCCGGGTCGGCGCTGGCGTCGCGCCGAATTCAGCGGGCATCGTGACCGTATGCACCGACGCCGCGGCACTGCTGATACTGCCGCGAGCCTGAGCGCCTGCTTCGCAGGATCGATGTTCACGACGGCGCAGGCCGAGCGCATCGGCGTCTCCGCGCGGCGCCTGGGTCTGGCGATGAATGCCGGAC
>Ga0129333_10006636_pt1 | contig 10944 bp, 10 predicted proteins | sample CPB6_08_DNA_FD_94474 | JGI IMG/M metagenome (GOLD analysis project Ga0129333, IMG submission 94474) | Freshwater to marine salinity gradient microbial communities from Chesapeake Bay, USA - CPBay_Sum_0.6_0.8_DNA | ecosystem: Environmental > Aquatic > Marine > Coastal | place: USA: Chesapeake...
AGAAAGAATTGCGATATTGGTAGCATAGAATCCATTGACTACGCTTGGTGCAACAGCTAAACCAGGCGCTGCTGATCCATTGTATGGATGAGAAACGAACAAAGATTTTTGATCATCGTATGCAGCATTGCTGCCTATTCCCTTAAGCACACCGATGAATGGAGTGACTACGTTTGAATTATAGACATCAATGTCATACGGGTTTAGAATTGTCGCTGTAGATACAGGCGACTTAATTCGATTATTCAGCCAAAATGTCCCTGTCTTTCCATAGTCACCTTTTGGAAGTTCACCAACTGAAACTGAAACTAAATTTGGATCTTTGTCAATATCGGTAAATGAAGTTCTTAAAGTGAATTTTGAGTTTGAAACGCCGACTGATGCCATAGTCAATGTAAACTTCAATTCAACAAGCGCCTGTAACCACAATTTTGTGGCCGTGAAACCTTCGATATCATCTGGCTGAAAATTCTTTTTTTCTAAGTAGTCCATTATGCTTGTGAAGGACTCAGATACATTGTTGGCGGTGGCTCCTCTTAACGCCCCGCGCTGCGCTACATTTATTTTTGCGCCCTTAGACGTTCCAAGAGCTGGTATAGACGATTCAGGATATCTGACATTTCTTTTGATGTTAATGTTTCTATTGACTTCTATTATCTTATCAAGCAAATCCTCAATGAGGCCTTCGCCTAAGTCTGTCAACTCATTTATCTTTTTTACATTTTCATCAATGTATTTTTCAACATCAGGAACAGATGTCATCAACGTTATGGCGCTCTTTGCAGTCAATAGTTTTGATTGCTCTTTTACATTGAGTATTTTCCCAATGTCGTTTAGTTCATCACCTTGATATATTGGTAAAAATTCAGAATTAATTATTGTGACGGGGGCGTCATTAGGAAGTCCCGAAGTTTGTTGAAAAACTTTAAAATTTGTCGACGTTCCTTCATCGACAAATTCTTCATTGCTTGGTGTTACAGGCACCTTCGCTGTTGTGCTACTCGGCTTTGATGAAATAACATTACTTTTCATGGTCATCAAACCCTGTGCATGATACTTTCCTGCCAAGGTTTGACTATTTTTTCCATTTGTTTGTTTTGATGATGCCATTTTATCTTTTACTCACTTCGGAATCATGTCAATATCGTTTGGATCTTGTTGCGATTGCTGTTCCTGTGGAGGAGGAGGTGATTGCGCAGGTGGTTGCACAGGTGTAACAGGTGTTAATCCTTCTGGGCCTATGTAAATTTCATTAGAATATGCAGGTTCATCTATGTCATAACCTCTAATAATAGGAACAACGATATAGTACACAGAACCTATGTCTTCAGAAGCAGTTAACTCATGATAGATAAAATTTTTGTGAGTTCGTCCAGCAAAATATCTGATTCCATTGACAACTTTCATAACAACAAAAGAGTCATATAATCTTGAAAATGACGAAGCTGTTGCTGCATTAGAACTCCAAGAAATTTTTACAGTATTGACATCAAGTCTTTTTGCAATTACCTGACTAATTTTTGAGGCGTCACCGGCACCCTTTACCAAAGCTTGTGCAGTCATTCCATAAGATTCTGCCGTCAATGATTCATAAACATCTATAATTGGAATGAACTTGTTATCTTGAGGATACAGCTTTCCAGTTGCAACAACTGTTGGATTGTGCCATTTGTATGGAGAAAAAAACCACTCTCTTCCGTTTTCATTGCCATACGCTACATAATCTTTGAATAAAGTGATTGGGTTTCTCTTGTAAGAAAAAATTTGATAAAGATAATCGTGCTGTGGATTGATTGGTTTTGCATTTGCTCTTTTTGATATAGTTTGATTATCTTCGAAAGCACCATCTGTGACCATTCCAAGAGATTCTCTTTCAGATGTGTTTATGTTAGTTCTTATTACTTCGTGCACCACAATGTCGGCATAATCTGTTTTTGGAATACCTGACTGTGCAATGTTAGCTGGGTTTAAGAAGTAGTCATACAACTCAGGCGCCAATGTTTTTACGAACTCCGTTATTTTCTCATTTTCTTCTTGAGATACGGTTGTTGTTATTTCAAAGCTATATGATGTTGAATTTGATGTGATTGATGCCTGCACAGGTGAAATTTCAACAAGTATTTGATTTTTGAATTCAATGTTTGATGGATGCTTCAAAAATACGTAATTACTTTTTTGTAATGTATCAACAGCCGATTCTGTATTTTTTACGTTGGCAGCAACGTAATACTCAAAAATTTTGTCTGTGTCAATTGGGTCATATATTGAAAAATTTTTGACGCCGGCAGTTATGCTCACACTTTTTTTCATCTCAAAATGTGCATCAGGATTGTTAGTACAATCTCTTCTGTACAGCAACAGCTCATTGCATTTTTTAGAGATGTTGTGAACATCAATTTTTATGAATCTTTGGTTCGGCACTCTATGAGGTGTAATGGTCAAATTACCAAAATCTTCATACTCACTTCCAACGACAATGTCAGTGAATACATTAGATTCTTCACCTCCTAATCCAATAGGAACAACCCTGATCACGGCAAGTTTACTGTTCAAAATGAAAGTAAACTCTGATTTATTGATAGGAATGGTTCCTAGAAGATCCGTAGTTTCAACAGAACCTAATCTTGTTATTGGCGTTGAATAAATTTTGTATCCTATTGTATTTTTTATTCCTTCGCCTCCCTGCTGACTGATTGACAAAGTGCATGTATTCAAAAAACTAAATAAATTAAATGCAGGGCCTCTTTTAGGCTTATTGAACTTTGCAACTACTATGGGAGGTAACTGTATTGATCTTTTGGCCTCATAATGTTCACCAGAATTGAATTTTTTTGTATGAATTTCTTGAACCTTTGAAGTGCCTTTCTTGTACAACTCAAACACAACTTCAAACTTAGAATTACTCAACTCTGCAGGTAATAAAATTTCTGTCGACATTTGATAATGTCGCAATCCTCCTACAGACTCCCTAGTTGAATACCATGTTGAACCGTCTTCAAAGTTGCTCTTGGGAACCTCATAAAGAAAATACCGTAGATAATCAAGTTTTATTTTAGGAAAATTCTTGAGCCTATCTTGAATCAACTTAGCATCATATAAGTTGACTTGTGAGTTGATGTTTGCGGTTCCAACATATGAAGGAACCTCATGCTCAACATTGACTCTTTCAATCACACTTCTGGCGTCTATTTCAGACAGAGGTGGTGGAACAGGAATACGTGATGGCCTAATTTCAGGCTCATATGCTTCTATAAATGAAAACTGCGGTGCAGAATTAATTGAAGATTGTTTTCCAGATGCAGGTATACTTGGAGGTATACCTACCTCTTTTTCAACAATTATCGTTTCATCTTTCATAAAGAAATCTTGAAGCATCTTCACTCCAAGGTTTAACTTGTTAGCAGTTTTCGCTGATGTCTTTATTGTAGAAGATGACTGCAATTGTTTCTTTGCAATTGAAGTTGGATTTTTGACGTCTTTCAAATTTCCTTTTGAGAAATTTGAAGTGCTTGAAGAACCTTCAAGATCGAGGTACGAAGTATCTTTTTTGACTTTTATGACAATTTTTTCATATTCCTGAGGATTTTTGTCAGGATACTGTAAAGAAATTCTCCATCTGAGGTTGTAGACCATGAAATTGCTTCTAACATCTACCAACTCAACGAATGTATCGTTATCGATCATAAGCAATGGATCGATCATGAAAGCAGCAGGGGACATCTTGTAAAATTTCATTCTTCAAACTCCCTAGCTCTTCTTGAGAAGACTATGGTAAACATGTTCACGTAACATGTCGTGCCTCTGTTGTCTAAAAATGTTTTACCAACAAAAAATACGTGATTGCTAACGACAGTTGGATCTAATGTGTCGTTTCTCATTTTGCCAAAATCTATTATGTCAAGCTTCGTAACTGTGTCGCCTGACACCTCAAAAAATTGACCTATTAGATTGTTCTTTATTGATGTTCTTTCAAAAGTGATATCTTCTTTTTGATATCCTTGCAATTCCTTTAGAAGCTTAAGAAACGTTAGTTGTTTCTCATTGTCACCCCATGAAGGATAATCTCCTAAAAAATACTGTTTAGGTATGGCCGCAATATTTGTTTTGTCTTTTAGAATTGAATCACTTGTCTTTACAATTGGCGGCAGATACATGAAGTTTTCTAAATTGCTTAACTTATTGTCGCTAAACAACGAGTCTATTGAATTGAGAGTTGGTGGTGCCTGGACGAGCACATCGAATATTGAAGAATCTATTTGCGTCAAATTGAAATTAACTTCATTTCTTGAAAGTTCAAATCCGTCATCTTCAAAGAGCCTATCAATCGTTGACAACGTTTTTAGCTCTTGAAAATTATCAAATGAAGATGTCAAGATTCCTGTTATCTGAGACGCAAAATTGGCATTTACAACTTCTTCAACATAAAGTTTACCGCCAACAACAGGTTTTTCAAGTATTAAAGAACCGGTAATGTTATTAGGAACTGAGCCTGTGTGGTTCAACAAAGAGCCCTTCAAAGAAAGACTGCCTGTGTTAAACACATCCATGAAAACTAAGTTTCCTTGACTGTCTGCTGTGACGTTAGGTCCACCACTGGCACTGACCAAATTTATTGCAGCGGCAACAGACTTCGCTAAATCTTGGGCCACTAATCCATTTTTGGTTCCGATGTAAGCGACATAAGGACCACCGGATGGAAATGTTCCTGTCACAAATCCTGAAGCAAAATTTGGATTTATCAAGACACTAGCAGTAACTGCACCATCACCACTTGAGTACACAAAACCTTTGTTCAGGTCACTTGCATTTTTTGCTATTGATAAAGCTTTTATTGTCCTTCCATGATGGTAAGAATAAACAGTTAGCTTGCCGTTGGTGATGGTTCCTAATTTTTCACCCGGCAGTGATACTCCCCCATCAAATTTGATGCTAATGTCTTGTTTACGAAAAGGAACGAGCTTCCCTTCATCATTAGCTTCAAATGTCACCTGATCCTGCGGCAAATTTGCCGCTTCAAGGTAAATTTTACCTGCAGGATCAACATGACCGTGCTGACTATCTGGAATGTAGGCGACGTCCGCATCAGTGAACGTTACGTATGCCACGTTAAACGTTCTCTCAGCTATTTGACGTCGCCCTTCAGTCGTGATGATGGCGTCAATGATTCTAGATTTACTGTCCAGTATTCCGCTCATGGCAATTAGATATTATCAAATATTGTGCCGTTGAATGTTACTGACAGTTTTTAAAGAATCTTTGAAGCCAATGTAGCCAACTCAGAACGTTCTCCCTTGAGCAATGTGACATGTCCTGACAGTCCATAGTTCTTGAATTTCTCTACAGCATAAGTTAAACCGTTAGTGAATGTGTCGACGTGCACGTTGTCAATCTGCTCAATGTCACCTGTCAAAACAATCTTTGTGTTTTCACCAACGCGTGTGACAATTGTTTTTAACTCATGCATTGAAAGATTTTGAGCCTCATCAATTATCATGAATGTGTTTGGTATGGATCGACCTCTGATAAAAGAGATTGCCTCAATTTCAATAAGGCCCTTCTGCTGCATCAATTCAAGATAAGGATCTTTGAATCCGCCTTGACGATCATCAGGTTTCTTTCTACGAGGAACGTGATTTTTTCTCATTGAGGAACCCAAAAGATACTCAAGATTGTCACGAATGGGGGCAATCCAGGGTTCCATCTTTTCTTCAAGGGTGCCAGGTAAGAATCCTATGTCACGTCCTACTGGTTGAACAGGCCGCGACACAACTAACTTTTGATATGTTGGCTTCTTTCCTAAAGATTCAAGCTGCTCTAGACCTGCCGCTAATGCTAGCAGAGTTTTTCCGCAACCTGCGCGGCCTGTCAGCGTCAACAATTTTACGTCAGGATTCATTAGCAAATCCATCGAAAATATTTGCTCTTTGTTTCTGCATCTAATTCCAAAAACATTTTCATGCTTCTGAACATGTAACAAAAATCCATCTACGTTTCTTCTTGCTAACGCAGAATTGAGTGTATTTCCTTGTCCATCAACTGCTTTAAGAACAACCACCTGGTTTGGGTACGTTGGCTCTTCTGTCAGTTCCATGACGTTCAATTTCTTTCCTTGATAGAAAGAATCTACAGTTTTTTCTGTTGTTTCAATAACCTTGACGCCTGTATACAGGGCATCGACGTTGTGTGACACCTTGTTGCTAAGATAATCTTCGGCCTGTATTCCTAATGAAGAACACTTTACCCTAACGTTGATGTCCTTTGACACAAGGATAACATTTGGATTTGACTGCATGATCTGCAGCACAAATCCAATAATCATGTTATCAACAGACGAACCATAGCCTAATTCTGGTGGCAACAGTTGTTTGTATTCCTGACTGCATGATAAGATTTTTAGTTGACCGCCTCCAGGTAGGTCTATTCCATCCTTAAAATTTTGATTGTCCGAGAGGGTATCTAAGGTTCTTGTAACCTCTCTGCAATTTCTACCAACTTCATCAGATCTACCTTTATGCTTATCCAACTCTTCTAAGACCATCATTGGAATGATGAGATCGTTGTCTTCAAAATTTCTGATGCTGTTAGGATCACTTAGTAAGACGTTTGTGTCTAAAATGTATGTTTTTTTCATTTGCTTTCAATGCAGCTTCTTGTACAAACTACATTCTATGCAAAAATATATCATCTAATTGAGATGCATAAATCAGAACATAGAACTAAATTAAATATCATTCAAGGCATTACTTGCTATGAGGCGATTGACAATAGTGACACATCATGTCAAAGAAAAAATTGCCATCAGTGGATAAACCATCCTGATGGCAAAAACTGTATTCACGTAACTACTCAGCAAGGAGCTTTAACGTTACGTGAAATAGGTAAAATTTATGGATTGACAAGAATGAGAATATGTCAAATTGAAAAGAACATCTATCAAAAGATTAAGAGTTCTATCACTTGACCTTTTTCTTCTTTGACTTATCTAAAGAAGCTGACTCTTCTTCTTTCTTTACTTCTGCAACAACATCGGGTTCAGCCTCAGGTAATGATAAGGTGCTATCCTCCACCTCAGCAGGGGGTGGAGGTAAAGTAGGAGCAACCTCTAACGTTTCTTTCTTCTCTTCCTGAATCTTTCTTGCAAAGACAGGCATTGAAGGAGCAACTTCCTCTTTAGATTTTTCTTCCTGCTGTTGAGCAAGAATTCTTCTCATTCTTTCTTCAATTCTCATAATTTCCTCGTGTTGTTTAAATAGCAAATACGTGGGAGTATTTACCTCCCACGTTTGCAAAAGGCCAATGTTACTCCTTTGACTTTTCAGCCTTGTCGGTCTCGAGAGTAAGCTTAACGAGCTCCTTTGCGCTGGCCTGTAGCTGCCTAAGTCCCTTCCTGGTCCTTACACCGGCGGCGGCGACACCCTTGGCGTTCTTTGCCACATCAACCTCAAGGGCCTCAACTAACGACTTAAGCTCTGTCCACTTTGCCAAAACGGCATTATCTGAATCACTCATTTGGTATTAGTAACCTCCTGCATGTAATATATGCATATAAAGAAAAAAGTAAACCATTCAGGTGAATGACTGCCTAAACTCTTCTGGAAACATCTTGTTATTTCTCAAATAAAATCTGTCCCAATCAGCATCTAAAATATAAGAGATAGCATGATCCTTCTCATTTCTGATTGATCTGCCAAAAGACTGAATGATTGATTTTGCAGTCATGTATGGGTACCACATCTTGTTTCTTTCCATTCTCTTCTTTACGACAAGATCTCCTAAGTATGGAAAAGGTACTTTACACAGTATTTGAAATCTTGAAGCATCATCGGCCAAGTCGACTCCTTCCATCATCGAAGGACTGAGAAGAACAGTAGGTTCAGGTGTTTCAAGATGCTTCTTGAGAACTTGATCTCTGTTGCTTGAATCATGCACAAGAATTCTGTTTGACTTTAGATTTTCTTGTAAGAATTTAGCCACCTTGTAATTGGCACTGTGAATGATACCCTTATCATTTGGGTGCTTCTCCAGCAGCATCTTCACAGCCTCTACCATGACAGGTAGAGTTTTGTCGATGTTATCCTTGGACATACTGCCGGCCGGCACATAATGAATCGGCCTGTTCGCAACCGGGAATGGTGAAGGTATCCTAAGATAGGCTACGTCATCAGGCTTGATTCCAATTGAAGAACAAAAAACTTCTTTATCGACAACGGTTGCAGACATCATCAGAATTCTTGCGCCGTTTCTAAAGAAAACTTTTTCACTATACGGTGAAACATCAATCGGCTTAAATTCAAACTTTCTAGCGCCTCTTTTGTTGCCTTCTTGTGGGTATGAAATGTTCATTACCCAATTATCTTCCTTGTAGACTTCTACAAACTGATCAATTTTTCCAATGTGCTTTTCAAGCATCTCATATTGCTTGGAATAATCGCCGTACCCTTGAATGTCATCAGACAGCTTTACTAAATTCTTTTCAAGCTCTTTGACATACTTGTTGACAGACTTTCTGTATGTTGTGCTCACCCAATCAAAAACTGCCTGCTGTGAATCCAACTTTGGAATCTTACACTTTAATGCATCTCTTGCAAACTTTTCAGAAAAAGTAACTTCTACAAACTTACCTAGTTCTGTTTCTGTGTTGTGACACTCATCGACAACAAGCATAGCTCTGGGTTCTAACTTGCCGGCATACGTTGTCTCAGCAAGAAAATAGGAAAAATTGGTAATGGAAACAGGTGAATCAATAAATTCCTGTTTTTCTAGGCTATACAGGCATTCATTCTTACACTGTTTTTGAAAGTCTGTACCATTCAACTGTTTGCCCAGCTTCGAAAGAAGCCTCTTTGACTCGGCACATGTTTGATCAGTATAGAACTTGCACTTATAGTTTGAAGATGACTTGATGGTTCGTAACAGACCTTTACCGGACTGCGGCCCGAAGTCAGACATGTACTGTTCTTGAAGAATCTTCTGTGTAGTAATGACATAGGCACCGGTAAGCGGCATGCCGTCTTCATTTTTAATTGAAGGAGCATGCGCCTCCATGTACCTGGCAATTGTGATACCTGTGGCAGACTTACCTGTGCCTGTACCCATCTCAAGTAGTACGTACTTTTTTCCACTCTCATAAGCATCAAGAGCAAACTCAATTGCTCTTTTTTGTTCTTCCCTAATCCTCGAAAAAGGAAAGTACTTTACGTAGTCATAAATGGGCATGTTCCCACACTACTCACGAAAAATTCAAGTTTTCACCCTGTGTAAACAGTTGTGAAAATTTTCATTCATTTTCACCAATAATCTTGTCAACAATTCCTAGCCTGATCGCTTCTTCAGGCAACAGGTAAACGTCATGACCTGTCTTCATTATTTTCTCTATCTTCGCCTTTGTGGATCCTGTCTCTTTGACTATAGCTTCAACCATTTGATCCTGCAGCCTTTTGTGTTCCTTCACATCATTGAGGTCTTCAAATACAGTACCGCCGGCCCCGCCGGAAACAGGATGAATCATGATCCTTGCTGATTTACCAATCATTCTCTTGCCTTTCTTTCCAGAAGCAAGAAGTAGAACGCCGGCTGACATAACCTTTCCTAATGCAATTGTATGCACGGGACATGGTAGAAATTTGATGGTATCGTACAAGGTAAACATTTCATCAACAGATCCACCATAAGTTGAAATGACTAGATGAATTGGCTTGTGATTTTGGCTGGCCAGGTGCAATAACTGGGCGACGACCATTGATATTGATGCCTCGTTGACATCACCGTGCAACACCACTAGTCGTGAAGAATCACCTGAATGCACACTAGAAATGTGCATTACTTCTTCTGAATTGTTCTTAGAGGCTTCTGAAGTTTGTAATTTTGCTGATAATCTTCCCATCACACATCTCCTTCTTTTTCATCTGCACCATAAATTTTTGAAATGAAGATTTGATCACCTTTCAGGTCTTTGATGTGTGATGTCATGCTTTTCATTTCTTCAACATTTTCTAGTTCAAGACTCAGTTGATAGAGAATCAACCACCTCTGTCTATCACTAATGCCAAAATTGTTTATTTCACTGACTATTTGTCTAGCTATTTTATTTTCTGTTGCAATCTTTTCTGATTGCATTTGACCATATAAGTTTTCTTGCATGTGAATTATCCTGGCGTGGCAATGTCTGTTCTGTTGAATGTGTCGATCTTGAAAAACGATTCACTCATTATTCTCACGTACTTGCCTTGTTTGATTCCTTTTTCTTCCTCTTTTGCAAGAATAAGAAATTCTCCCCATGCCTTGTTCTCAATAATAAATTGTGCCTGTTCCCATACAGGCAACTCAACGTTGTGTCTTTCAAGAATGGCAACTAAATTTGGTGGTAATGACAATTTAACGTCTTCAATGCCAAGAATTGAAACTGAATTTTCTTTTCCTGCAAGAATGTCTGAAGTACAGATGTCAGTCACCTTGTGAATCAGCCCACAATTGTTGCACTGTGCATGCTTGGGTACGACAGCATCATTGTCATCAATTACTGAAAACACGATGAACTGATGTGCCGGCGGATTGTTAGTTTTCTTAAACTGCGACAGCACACACCTACATTTGACTAGGTGAAGCTGCCCTCTCATTTCTTGGCCAGACCTCTAATTGAATTTTGAAAGTGTGGCAATGACTTCTGTAACGACTCATCGAATGAAAGTGACATCACCTGAACAAGCTTTGGAAGCTGCGCTTCATCAATATCAAGCAATCCATTCCTTGAAGCAGCAATTATGCTAGCAACTGTGTTATCTCTAGCACTGTCAAAGATGGCCTTTGCTTCTTTAGAAATTTTATCAACGGGATTCATTTTGTTCCTCTGTTATTGAAAGTAATTCTTTAGTACTCAACGTAAATGTTAAATCATGCACCCGATGCCATCTAAGGTTGCATTTAGAGACTTTAGGTACGTAGCTG
>Ga0129333_10006638_pt1 | contig 10942 bp, 9 predicted proteins | sample CPB6_08_DNA_FD_94474 | JGI IMG/M metagenome (GOLD analysis project Ga0129333, IMG submission 94474) | Freshwater to marine salinity gradient microbial communities from Chesapeake Bay, USA - CPBay_Sum_0.6_0.8_DNA | ecosystem: Environmental > Aquatic > Marine > Coastal | place: USA: Chesapeake Bay...
CCGGCGTGAGATGGTTGAAGATGTCTTCGCGACGTCGAGCCGCCAGGGTTTCCAGCTGCAGCAGCTGCTGGCTCACGTCGACTTCCGAATCCTTGGCCAGCTGCCGGATCTGCTCGATCTGCTCCTCGAGCTCCACCAGGGGCTTCTCGAAATCCAGCAGGGGGCGGCGGGCCATGGGCGTTGCGGGGAGCGAGGGGATGAAGCGTGGACGAGAGAAACGACAGGCCTCAGGTGCTGGTGAGCATGACCGGCGCCGGCTGATCCGTGAGGGCCAGGGCGCGGAAGCCGTGCAGCAGAGAGGCCGCACCAATGCGATCCATCGCCTCAAGCGTGATGTTGTTGCGACCCCAGCTGAAATTGGTGTGGATCTCCTCGAAATCGAGCAGCATGGCTTCAGCAAAACAGGCAAACATCTGCCGCTGCGGACGAGCCATCTCAGCGACCTCCATCATTTGCCAGCCTATATCTTGCCAGAATTCAACAATCCCACCCTTGAGTACATGCACGCCTTCAGCAGCGGCTTTGCTGTCAAGATTCTTGGGGTAGCCGCCATCAATCATCAGACAGGGCTTCTTCAAACTGGCGGTGTCAATCTCCAGGCTTTGGGGCAGGCTCGCCACCCACACCACCACATCAGCCTCCGGCAGAGCCTCCTCCAGACTGAGGATCCGGCCCTCGCCCAGGCTCTGCTGCAGCTCGATCAGGGGCTGGGGGCGGCGGGCAACCAGCAGCAGCTCACCCACGCCGCGGCGCTGCAGGTAACGGCAAACGGCGCTGCCGATGTCGCCGCTGGCGCCCACCACCGCCACCTTGGCGCTGGCCAGATCGATCCCCAGGGGAGGGGCGTTGGTTTCCACCTGCTGGCAGATCACCCAGGCCGTGTGGGTGTTGCCCGTGGTAAACCGCTGCCAGTCGAGGTCCACCGCACTCACCCGCTCCTCCTTCAGCAGGTTCATGTCCTCGAAAATGATCGAGGTGAAGCCGCCGAGAGCGGTGATGGTGATGCCGCTCTTCTGGGCCAGCTCCATCGCCTTGAGCACCTTCCGTTTGGCCGTCTTGAAGCGGCGCAGCATCTCAGGCACGAACACCGAGTCGATGTAGGCACCCTGGATCTGTTTGCCGGTGCGGCTGGTCACGGTGACGCGCTCCACCAGCTGGGGCGGAGCCGCACACCACATATCGAGATCGCCATCGGCGTACTCGTCGTAGCCGAGTTCCCGCGCCTTCAGGCGCGCGTCCTCGAAGCTGGTGGAGTGTCCGATCAAACCGAACATGCAGGCGCAGCGACGCTGTGACGGACGCTACAGCCTGCCTCAGCCCACGAGGGCGGCGGCGGCCATGCGAGCGATCTCACGGCCGGTGAAGCCGATCTCGGTCAAGGCTTCCTGATAGGAGCTGAGGAAGTCAGCCATCAGGTCCTCCTGATCCATCTGGAGCACTGCAGCATCGCCGGCCACCTGATCGAGCATGCGGCGCACCAGGGGCAGGTTGTCGCGGTTGGCCTGCTCCAGCTCTTCGCGCACGCTCTCGAGATTGGCCTTCAGCCACTCCTGGCCGTAGTTCAGGTGGGTGTACTCGTCCTTGACAACCCCTTCGGTGATCTTGCGGGCGAAGGGATCGGCAACGGGAATGTAGATGTGATACGCCGATATCGCAAAGGCTTCGATCAGAATCGCTTGAATCAGCAGACAGGTCGTCACCTTGCCTTCGGCCAGGGCCTGCTGGAAGTTGTTGTGCAGCGGAGCGAAGAAGGACTTGGCAAACGGCATGTCGGCCACAACGCCAAGGTTGTTGGCACAGGCGGTGAAGCCCTTCATGTGCTTCAGCTCCATCCGCGCCAACTTGGTGAGTTCCTCAGCCTGCTCAGGAATCAGGCCACCGATGGCGATGTAGTTGTCATGGGCTTCCTGTTCGCCCTCGATCACGATCGCGTTGATGCGGCTGTAGGCGTCCTTGTAGGTGGCGCTGCTGAAATCAGGCAGGCCACCGGCGTCCGCTGCGGCGGACAGGGGTGAGGATGCTGCTGAGGTTGCTGCTGCCGCTTCGACGGTGGCCATGGCTGCAGAAATCAGATCGCGTTGGCGTCGACTGTAACCAGCTCTGGCCGCACCAGAAGCAGATCTGCGGCAATTGCCCACTCAACCTGGTGGCCAGTCGCTGCTGAGCAGAGCTTCAAGCAAGGTCTGCCAGCCGCTCACCAGTCGCTCCAGCAGGGCATCACCCAGGGATTCCGAAGCCTGGCGCGCATCGCCGATCACACCGCTCGTGGAGAGGTCCTGCATCAGCCAGGCCTCCGGCACGGCCCCCTCCAGGCTCCAACCCGGCGGCGGCGGCGCTGCCAATAGTCCATCCACGGGCCGCTCCGGACCCACAAGCCCGGGCGCAAGGCGCAGCATCAGGCTGGTCTCAGCCAGGCCGGCGTGGAGTCCCTGGCTGCGCTCCGGCTCCGGCAGCAACTCCGCCAGCCCCGGCGGCCCGCTCCACAGGAAACAGGGCAGCACGGCCATGGCCGGATGGGCGGCCCGCAGCTGCCGCGCTGCCACTTGCAGCAGAGCGATCTGGCCGCCATGCCCGTTGAACAGCACAAGCCGCTGGACGCCCATCGCCGCCAGCTGCCCGCCCACCGCCACCAGCTGGGCGATCAACAGCTCCGCCGGCAGCGTCAAGGTGCCCGGAAAGCTCTGATGCTCTGGCGAGAAACCAAAGCTCTGCAGCGGCAGCCGCCAGATCGGCAGCTCGGGCGCCAGCCGCGCCAGCACGGCATCCAGCACCGTCTCCGCGAACAGGGCATCGGTGCCCAGCGGCAACTGCGGCCCGTGCTGCTCAAAGGCACCGATGGGCCAGATGATTGTGCTGCCGGGACTGCGGGCGGCCTGTTCCATCTCGGGCCAGCGGAGCTGATCCAGTCGCCTGGATGGCGGCAGCGCCGGCGACGCGGATGCGGCGCCCGAGGCGGCGGCCGAAACCGATGGGGCAGGGCGGGATGCTGCGGGATCAGCGGAGAACGTGTCGCCTGGAGCCATCGCTGCATTCGAGGGCGGTCCCTACAGTGTGGTGCTGTGCGTTTTCACCTGGTCATGGCCGGTTCCGGCACACCTCAGCCCCCCCAGCCTCCGGCCAGTTCCGAGATCCAGGCTCCCTCGGCGCCCAGCTCAAGCCGGCCGGCACCTCCTGCGGCCAGCAGGTCTGCGGCCCCTGCGCCGGTGCGCAAACCGCCGCAGGTGCTGCAGCTGAACAAGCGCGATGAGCAGCTGCAACTGGAGCGTGAGGCCGCCGAGGCGCGCGCCGCCGCCGAAGCTGCGCTGCAACGGGCCGCCGAACTGGAGAACGCGGTGCGCGCCGCCCGCGGCGAAACCGCCGGCTCGGCTCAGGCCCCGACTCGGCCCAGCACCGCCGCCGGCCGCCCCGATGCCGACCTCTTCGACATGAGCGGCTTCGAGGGCATGAGCATGGCCGACCTGCTGGGGCCGGACGAGCGTCAGGGACGCCGGGGCGCCGGGGCCTCGCGGATGGCGCCGCCACAACCGGAGCGCAGCGCCGTGACGCCGCGCACGGTGGACGACTTCGACTTCGATGCCGACGCCTTCCTGGCGGCACTTGATGAGCAGGAATTCGTGGGGACCACCGGTGAGGTGGCCACCGGCACCGTGATCGGCATCGAAAGCGATGGTGTCTATGTCGATATCGGCGGCAAGGCGCCGGGGTTCATGCCCAAGAAGGAATGCGGGCTTGGGGTGATCACCAACCTCAAGGAGCGCTTCCCGAAGGGAACGCCGGTGGAGGTGCTGGTCACGCGTGAGCAGAACGCTGATGGCATGGTCACCGTCAGCGCCCGCGCCCTGGCGCTGCGCCACAGCTGGGAGAAGGTGCGAGCCCTGGAGAAGGAAGGCAAGGTGGTGCAGGTGAAGGTGAACGGCTTCAATCGCGGTGGCGTCACCTGCGACCTGGAGGGCCTGCGCGGCTTCATCCCCCGCTCGCAGCTGCAGGAAGGCGACAACCACGAGGCGTTGGTGGGCAAGACCCTGGGCGTGGCGTTCCTTGAGGTGAATCCCGATACCCGCAAGCTGGTGCTGTCCGAGAAGAAGGCGGCCACGGCAGCCCTGTTCCAGAACCTGGAGGTGGGTCAGCTGGTGGAGGGGCAGGTGGCGGCGATCAAGCCGTACGGCCTGTTCATCGACCTGGGTGGCATCAGCGGCCTGCTGCACCAGTCGGCGATCACAGGCGGTCAGCTGCGCGATCTGCGCGAGGTGTTCGGCCAGGGTGATCGCGTCAAGGCGCTGATCACCGAGATCGACCCAGGCCGCAGTCGTATTGCTCTGAACACGGCGCTGCTGGAGGGCCCACCGGGTGAACTGCTGATCGACCGCGACAAAGTGATGGCCGAGGCCGTCGATCGAGCCAACCGGGCGCGTAGCGTGCTGCGCCAGCAGGAACAGAACGCCGGATGAGCCAGGCCATCGAGGCAGCCCCGCCGTTGGCGGGGCCCATCCAGGCCGACTGGGAACTGGACTATTACTCGCGACCGATCCTGGAGCCGGATGGCAAGAAGCGCTGGGAGCTTCTGATCTGCAGTACACCCGCTCAGGGCGCGTCCTTCCGCTGGGCCCTGAACTGTCCGGCCAGCAGCGTCAACTCCAGCTGGCTGCGCCAGGCGCTGGAGCTGGCCCTGGCGGCGGCCACCGAGCAAGGCTTCGCACCGCCCCGGCGGCTGCGCTGCTGGCGTGGGTCCATGCGCACGATGGTGCTACGAGCTGCTGAGCCCCTCGGTCTGGAGGTGGTGCCAAGCCGACGCTGCTACACCCTGGTGGAGTGGCTGCAGGAGCGCATGGCCACGGTCTACCCCCATGAGGAGGGCTTCATGGCCGGGCCGCTGGCCCCACCGCCGCAACCGATCCAACCCCTGGTGGTGCCTCTGCCGGAAGCCGCCCGCGGCGATAGCTGGAGCTGGGCATCGCTGCCACTGGGCGCCTTGCGCGATGCCGCCGACTGGGACGTGAGCTTTGCCGGCCTGGTGCCACTGCCCAGCGATCTCGACGATGACGCCCTCGTGAGTGGGCTGCGGCTGTTCAGCGCCAGCCGCTCCCTGGCGATCGCCGGTTGGCTGGCTGGCCTGGAGCCGGTGCGACTTGAAGTGGCTGATCATCAGCTGGTGCTGGAAGCCGGCATGGAAGACCGCTGGCTGCTCGGCAGCCTGGCGCCGGAGGAAGCCACCGCTGCGGCCGAGGCTTTCCGCGCCGCACGCGTCCAGACGGCTGGCATCCAGTTCATCGCCGTGCAAAGCAGCGAGAGCCAGCAGGGCTTCGACGGCTTCTGGATTCTGCGCGACCTTCCCGATGCCTGAGTCGCGCCGCCCTCGCTGCTGCCATCACCATGGCTGAGGCTGTTGATCCACCCTTTGATCGCCCGGATTCGGGCTTCAACAGCCTCGAGGGCTGGACCTGGGTGGGCTGCTACGGCGGCTACTACCTGCAGGCCGATCTGTTGGCGGGGTTTGAGCACGGCTTCTTCACGCGCCAATGGCATGGCCGCGGCCCCGATCAGCTGGCCGGCAGCATCAGCGCCGGTGTGAGCGTGCACCGACCGCAGCAGGTGCACAGCGCCCGGGTGCTGCCTGCCAGCGACGCCGTTGGCCAGCCTTGGCCCGAGGCCGACGGACTGGTGAGCGATCGCGGTGGACAGAGCCTATGGGTGTGCGGCGCAGACTGCACGCCGGTGCTGCTGGCGGATCCCGCCAGCGGCCGAGTGGCCGCCTGCCATGCGGGTTGGCGGGGAGTGGCCAGCGGCATCCTGCTCCATGCAATTGCCCAGCTCGAAGCGGCCGGCTGCCGACGCGATCAGCTGTTGGTGGCACTCGGCCCCGCCGTGAGCGGCAGGCAGTACCAGGTGGAAACCGGCGTGGCTGAACAGGTGGCAGCAGCTCTGCCGGGTTCACTGGCGGATCTGGAGGCCTGCGGCGCCCTGGCTCCCGACCCGGAAGCGGGGCGCCAGCGACTGGACATCCGCGCCGCCAGCCGACGCCAGCTGGAGCTGGCGGGATTGGTGACCGAACACATCGCCATCTGCCCGCTGTGCACGGTGGCCGAGCCGCTGCTGTTCCATTCCTGGCGCCGCGATCAGGTGAAGGCAGTGCAGTGGAGCGGCATCGTCTCCCAGCAGCACGCCTGAGGGGCAGAGGCCGCCGCAGCAACCGCACGACACGGCCGATCGGGCTTCAGCTCGGACCAGGCCTCAACCCAGATCAAGGCTCAGCTGGCCGGGTGCATCGCTGCGGCGGGACCGGCGACGCCGCCGCGCCGGCAGCGCAGCGCCTTGCGCATCGTCTGGGCTGCCGGCACCGCCCGGGGCTGCGTGATCAAGGCCGGCATCGGTGCGGCGTCCCGGCTGAAACCAGCTGAGCAGAGCCTGCCACTGGGGCTGATCCAGACGATCAAGGTCGAGGGCAGCAGGAAACAGCGGCGTGCGCTGCTGGGGCAGGCGCGCCATCGCCAGCCGCAGGTCCGTGATCTGACGACGGCGGCTGTCCAGGATCTCAAGGCGTCGGCGCCGGGCGCTCTCGTAGTCGAGAATCGGCCGAGGGTAGGCCTCCATCGGCGGCGGGGCGCCGAGCTGATCATTGGTGAGGTCGGCCAGCTCCGGCAACCAGCGGCGGATGAACAGGCCCTGGGGATCGCAGCGGTCCACAGCCACCTGCCCCGGGTGATAGATGCGCGTCCAGCTGCCATCGCCGGCTGCCGTCACCCCCGCTTGCATCGCCCACTGGTAGTGATCAATCGGGCAGTCGCCGTCGATCAGGTGGCGCATGAAATGGATCGCGCCCCAACGCCAGTCGATGCCGCAGAGATTGGCGAGGAAACTGGCGTAGATGGCGCGGCTGCGGAAGTTCAACTCCAGCCAGCCGCCCTCCGCCGCCAGGCAGCGGGCAGCTGCATCCACGATCGGGAAGCCGGTGCGTCCCTGTCGCCAGGCGGCATAGAGATCAGCCTCAACACCCTGTCCGGGCTCAATCCCAGCGGGAGGCTCGCTGCCAGCATCAAAGCTGCTCCACAACGAGTACTGCTCCAGCTGCGGCAGGTAGCGGAAGCGCTGATGCATGCCGGCACCCCAGCGCAGGCGACTGATCAGCTGCATGCCACTGCGCTGGCGGGCGGGCTCCTGAGCCGCCAGGGCCGCCAGGCGCTGCAGGCACAGACGCGGTGTGATCACCCCGAATTTCAGATAAGGACTCAGACCACTGCTGACGCGGGCGGCGGGAAAACTCAGCTCCCAGTAGTACCGACGCGAAGCCGAGCCGATGCAGAAGGCCTCCAGTCGCGCCAGGGCGGCTTCAGTGCCTGCCGGGGGCAGGGGTTTGCCGTCACCGACCAGACCAAGCTCCTGCAGCGTTGGAATCGGTCGATCCGGCAGCTGGGTGCTGGCCGGCGGCACGGGAATGCGCGCCGGCGCGGCCGCTGGAGGTGCAGCCATGGCGGCATGCCAACGGCGGCTCCAGAGCGGATAACTGAGCAGGGCATCAGTGGCACCGGCCGGTTCGATCCAGTCGATTGACATCCCCTCGACGGCCAGGCGGCGTTGAACCGCTGCATCGCGCCAACGACCCACAAGTCGTTCACTGTCCATATGGGCAATGACGCGATCGGCACCGGCGGCCCTCACCACCGCTGGTAGCTCTGCCACAGGATCACCCCGGCGCACAAGCAACCGTCCGCCACGGCGGCGAAGATCACGGTCGAGGCTGCGCAGACACTCCAGCAGAAATGCGACACGCGCCACAGCTGTTTCCGGGTGAAACAGCAGCGCCGGATCAAGAATGAACAACGGCAGCACGGTCCCGCGTCGACAACCTGCAAGCAAAGCCTCGTGGTCGGCGAGGCGCAGGTCGCGACGAAACCAGATCACGCTGGAAGCCATGCTGCCGCTCAAGCGCTGTACGAGCCTTGCCAATCGGCCGGCGGGGTGTGACAATGCAGATGTTGCATAAGTGTTGTCCTGATGCTCACCGGAGCTGACCTGCTGGCCAAAGTGAAGGAACTTGGCGATGCCAGCAAATCCGACATCGTTCGCGCCTGCGGCTACGTCTCAACCAAGAAAGACGGCACGGAGCGCCTGAACTTCACGGCCTTCTACGAAGCCTTGCTCAATGCCAAAGGCGTCGAGTTCGGCGGCGGCCCCTCCAAGGTAGGCAAGGGAGGCCGCAAGCTGAGCTTCTCCACCAAGGTGCAGTTCAACGGCAACCTGATGGTGGGCAAGGCTTACACCGCCCTGCTCGACCTCAAGCCCGGCGACGAGTTCGAGATCAAGCTGGGTCGCAAACAGATTCGCCTCGCTCCCCTGGGCTCCAGCGACGACGAAGAGTGATTGCCACGGCTTCCGCCACGCGGATGCCATCAATCCCCGCCGAGAGGATGCCGCCTGCATAGCCGGCCCCTTCTCCGGCGGGGTACAACCCTGGCGTGTTGACACTCTCCATCGCCTGAGCGCTGCCCTCGCGATGCCGCGGCAGCCGGATCGGCGAAGAGGTTCGCGTTTCAACGCCGGTGAGCATCGCATCGTCCATCGCATAGCCGGGGATGCTTCGGTTGAAGTGGGGTAGCGCTTCACGCAGCGCCGCGATCACGTCCGCTGGCAGGGCTTCACTGAGATCAGCCAGTTGGATGCCTGGTGCGTAGGAGGGTGCCACTGAGCCGATCTCGCTGCTGGGCCTGCCAGCCAGAAAATCACCCAGCCGTTGGGCCGGTGCCGCGAAGGTACCGCCGCCCAGTTCAAAGGCCCGCGCTTCCCAGTGGCGCTGAAAGGCCACGCCGGCCAGGGGATCACCGGGTGCAGTGCCGTAGGGCTCCACATCCTCAGGATCAATGTTTACAACGATCCCGCTGTTGGCGTTGCGCTCATTGCGGGAATGCTGGCTCATGCCGTTGGTGACGACACGTCCAGGTTCCGAGGTGGCACCCACCACCAGGCCACCGGGGCACATGCAGAAGCTGTAAACGCAGCGCCCGTTGCTGCAGTGATGCACCAGCTTGTATTCAGCCGCTCCAAGTCGCGGATGACCAGCGCAGGATCCCCAGCGCGCGGCATCGATCAGAGGCTGCGGATGCTCGATGCGCAAGCCCACGGAAAAGGGCTTGCGCTCCATCGCCACACCCAGTTGATGCAACATCGCGAAACTGTCGCGGGCGCTGTGACCCACCGCCAACACCACCTGCTCAGCGGCGATCAGCTCGCCATCCGCGAGCTCAACCCCACGCACCGCCCGGCTCACTGGATCGAGATCCAACCTCTCCACACGGGCCTGAAAGCGGATCTCTCCACCAAGCTGCTCGATCTGAGCGCGTAGACCGCGCACCACCGTCGCCAGCTTGAAGGTGCCGATATGCGGTCGATGCAAGACCAGGATCTCGGCATTGGCGCCGGCGGCCACCAGCTCTTCGAGCACCTTGCGACCGAGATGGCGGGGATCGCGCACCTGGCTATAGAGCTTGCCGTCGGAGAAGGTGCCGGCACCACCTTCTCCGAACTGGGCATTGGAATCAGGATTGAACGGTCTCTGACCGCGCCAGAAGCCGAACGTGTCCGCGGTGCGCTCCTTCACCGCCTTACCTCGCTCCAGCAGAAGCGGCCGGAAGCCCATCTGAGCCAGCAGCAGTGCGCAGAAGTAGCCAGCGGGCCCCGCTCCCACCACCACTGGGCGAGGAATCGTGCCGGCGCCCATGCCGGCCGGGGCCTGCGTCACCAACCGGTAGCGGCAATCGCTGGCGGGCTGCAGGTGCGGATCGTGGCGATAGCGCTGCAGCAGTTGTTGCTCCAGCTCAGGGTCGAGCTCAAGCTCAACGCTGTAGATGAACTGAATGGCATCACGGCGGCGGGCATCGATGCTGCGTTTCACAAGCCGCTGGCTGTGCAGCTGAGGGGGCTGAAGCCTGAGCCGGCGACAGATGGCCTCACGGAGATCGCTGTCGCTGTGATCCAGGGGCAGCTTCAGTTCATTCAGCCGCAGCACCCGCTCAACCCCCACTGCTCTTGTTGTAGTCCAGCGCCTGGCCGACCCGCTGGCGGCTCAGGCCAGCGGCCGACCTTTCCAGGTCCAACCGCGGCCGCTGAGGGTGCGCCAGACGGAGGTGGGAGCAATCGCCGCCAGCACAAGCCCGCCGGCCCCCATCAACCACCAGTGGCGCATGGGCAGCTGAAACTGCTGGCGGCTCCAGAGCCGCAATGCCCATTGCAGGCCGATGCCGAGCAGCGCCAGCATCAGGGCCAGCACAAGGGGCAGCGGCACCTGGGGAATCACAACCAGCGCGATCGCAGTGGCTGGCGCCAGCAGCCAGGGGCCGCTGAACAGCAACAGCACCACCGCCCCCGCTGCGAGGGCGAGGGGCACATTGCCGCCAAGACCGAGCAGCCAGTTCTTGCTCCAGCCCTCCCAGAGCGCCGGGAAATCGGCGTACATACGCAGGTCGACCGCATCAAGACCCAGCAGATAGCGCAGGCGATAACCAGCAGCCTTGATGGCACGGGCGAGGGCGAGGTCTTCCACCACCTCGGCAGCCAGGGCCCGGTGGCCGCCGATCGCAAGGTAGCTGCTGCGGCGAAACAGCATGAACGGCCCGGCTGCGAAGGCAACGGCACTGGCAGGATCGTTGGCGGCAGCAATCGGAAAACCGAGGCCCAGCAGGCTGGCGATGATCGGCTGCACCATCCACTCCGCCAAGCAGCCGCAGCGCAGGCGCGGCGCCAGGGTGAGCAGGTCGGCGCCATCAGCCTGCGCCTGGGCCAGGGCCCGCCGCAGCGTGGCCGGTTGCAGCCGCACATCGGCGTCCACGAACAGCACCCAGGTGCTGTGCACCTGCTCCATGGCCTGGGTGCAGGCCCAGTTTTTGCCAACCCAGCGCTGATGAGCAGGGCGAGGTCCGGCCGCGAGCACACGGAAGCGATCGGATCCGGCCGC
>Ga0129333_10006639_pt1 | contig 10942 bp, 1 predicted proteins | sample CPB6_08_DNA_FD_94474 | JGI IMG/M metagenome (GOLD analysis project Ga0129333, IMG submission 94474) | Freshwater to marine salinity gradient microbial communities from Chesapeake Bay, USA - CPBay_Sum_0.6_0.8_DNA | ecosystem: Environmental > Aquatic > Marine > Coastal | place: USA: Chesapeake Bay...
CCAGTTGCTCCAGTTGCTCCAGTTGCTCCGGTTGCTCCAGTTGCTCCAGTTGCTCCAGTTGCTCCAGTTGCTCCAGTTGCTCCAGTTGCTCCAGTTGCTCCAGTTGCTCCAGATGCTCCAGATGCTCCAGTTGCTCCAGTTGCTCCAGTTGCCTCAGTTGCCCCAGAAGATGAAAGGAACGGATTTAAAATCGCCATCTCAGTGCCGTAAGTTGAAATACCCAAATACAACCAAATTGGAACTGCATTTGATGATGGAGGTGTTGAAGTATACGATATTGCTTGACTCGATGTATTAATATATATCAAAGGATTCGTATCAACCCCCGAAACGTTTCTAAAAAATCTACCGTTGCTATTCGGCGCAGTAAAAAAATTTCCTACATTTTCATAAAATGTTCCAAAAGGTTCAAATGTAACATAAGGCCTGTCAATCGTTGGCAATCTACTAACAATACCAACTGATAATTTAGCATTAAAATTATCACTTCGTTTAAACGAAAACGGAATTGTAGCCGTGTCATAATATACAGGGTCTCCAACTTTAAAATTTGGTATAGATATAGGATTCATCTCAATATTTATATTTATACCATTGGCCGTACTAGATGATAAAAATCTTGAAGTTTGTTGAGATATAAATTGTGTTGATGGAGTAATTGAAACTGCGGAAAATATTGGTAATCCAATCATGTTAAGCTCGTATATATATCCAGATGTAATACTGTTTGAGGGAGCTGCACCTTCACCATTCGCCGTACTTATTTTATTATATCTATTTACGTCTTCGACAATAAGGTCCGCTCTTATATTACTAGCTGCACCAATAAACGAACCATCTGCCGGAGATATCAATGTTAAATTATTAGTTCCAGTACTTAATGTAAGTATGGACTTTATACGAAAAGCAAGTCCTCTTCCTGAGCTGTCACTACTGAGATACATTCCGGGTCTAATATTTGCAAGATTATAGGTTCCGTATAAATGCTTTTGTCCAAAAACACCATTGGTAAAAATTAAACTAACGGTATAACCATAAAATGGACCTTGGATTTGATTTCCTGTAAGATAGTTGTTTCTTAATCCATTAATCCGTAGACATAAAGGCGGATCCAATGGCATTATCGAACTATATTATTAATAACTAAAAAAATTAATTTAAAAAGGTAAAAATTAAAATAAACGAAAATGATTCTACAGGAGCATAAAATATATTATTAGTAGAAAGTCCGATTGGATTATTTAACATCCCAGCTTCGGTGTAAGTTAACGTAGCTTCAGTTGATGAAGTTAAAGTCAATGCCGGGCCACTTCCAGATTGTTGCGAGTATGGAATCGAATATGATGCTACTTGAGGAGTTGACCCATCTTGAAGTAATTTCAAAGCTTGTCCAATATAAACAACTAATTTAGTTGTTGGTTCTTGACTTATAAACCATGAATATGGGCTTTTTAACGTTATTTTAATAGTTGGACCGCCAAATGCTTGAGCAGTAAACATCGTAGATGCGTCTCCGGATAATATTAATTGAGATGTAAAATTTTCTCCAGTTGAATCGGTCCGCAACTTAATTAAACCCGTTTTATATACTCCGGGTACTCCGGGCGGCCCGGGCGGCCCGGTTGCTCCAGTTACCCCGGTTGCTCCAGTTGCACCCGTAAAACCTCGTTGTCCTGTAATTCCGGGTGGTCCAACTTTTCCACGAAACCCATATCCTTGTATAACCCACTCGGTACTATAAAATGGAACGCTTTCTATACGCCACCTGTTTGAATAGTAATACAAGTCCCTTGTTATATTCCAATTATAACTATAATATTGTTGTTTTTCGATTATCCAATCACTACTATTAAAAAGGGGTAAACTTTCGATTGTCCAATTACTACTATTGAATGGGTGCCTCTCGATTATCCAATCGATAGTATTATACGGCTTCGTATAGATTTTCCAATTAGTACTATTGAACGGATAACGGTTGATTACCCAATTGTCAGCATAATATGGCTGAGTTGCAATTTCCCAATTTATACTAGAGTATAACCTTCGTTCGATTTTCCAATTTGTACTAGAGTATACCATTGGTTCAATTTTCCAATTTACACTAGAGTATATCCTTGGTTCATTTTCACTACCCATGTATTAATTTTATATAAATATTTTATATAAAATATTATAAAATATTTATAAATAACTCTATTACATTTACATTTACATTTACATTTACATAATTTTTACATTTACATTTTGATATCAATGTGCTATGGAGATGATAATGCTTCTACAATGTTCGAGGGGTCTCCTGTACACAACGTGCCTTCGCCGGCGTTGCCAAAATATGCTATAACAGAAAAAGTAAAAACAACATTCGGAGCAGACGTTGTAACGAAGTTGTAAAATAAACCTGTTTGTAAGTAAATGGGAAATATATTGAAAGAAGTTGTAAATAATGGTTGTGCTTTATTAGTTATAGTTAAAGTATAAAGAGATATATCGCTCGTGGGGCATGAGGTATTAACAGTGTTCCCCGCGATTACTGCGGTTGTCTGGTCTGCGATCCATCTAAATTTAATATTACCAGGGGTAACTATAGGACTAATTGCTATTGGTGTTGGGGGGCGTTTTAAATAACTATACGAACGTCCGAAAACATAAGCGGAGCTTAAGAGGGCGACTTGAGTCCCGGCGTATGCAAATAGTCTGTGCTCGTATAGCGTGCTATCGTTTAAACCCGTTATTGTTGCCATAGAGGCATCAGTACCAAGCACTTCGGTAAATTTGGACTCATCATACCAGAGGCCATTATGATATCTAGTTAAAATAACGTATTTGGTAATATCGGAATACGGTAGTCTTTCAGATGCCGTTGGTGGATTCCATTTTAATTTAACAGTCTGGGGTGGTGGTATAGGATTTGGAACCCACGTCAAATTTGTAACCGGTGGTGGATAAGCTGATCTGGCTCTTACTGTTATAGGAGCTGACTCTTTGGTTCGGGGTGGTAAACCGCCCGGTTGATTTGTACCTACAATAAGAACCACTGTCCATTCTAGACCATTTACTTGATTGTAAAATTGTCTAGATGTATTTCCCGCATCGGGACCGAAGAACAAAATCACCGTGCCTGCCTGAAGCTTCAAGAGGTAGTTATCGATTTGGGCGTAACCAAGTTGGGTTATCGTCCAAGAGATTGTAAAGCCGCTGTCTACCTCGTTCTTAGATAGAACTGGGATGGGGGGGTCAACTGATACCGGTATACCCTTAGTAACTAGGGTCCAGTCCCCGTCTGTCGTGACTGTACCAACTACATTTTGAGTTTTTACCCTTACTCCGTACTCCCTACCGTTGACTAATTCTAATATAGTCCCTGTCGATGGGACGGCCGGCACCCACGGAACTGATAGAGTGGTGGCGGTGAAACCCGATGATGTTGGCGTAGCCTCTATAAAAAAACCTGTTATTGGTAAATATTGCCTTATGGTAGCCGCGCTTGGGTTAGTCCATCTTACAGTAATATTCGCGTCTCCGACTACTAAATTAGTAATTGTAACCGGTGGAGGTTTATTAAACAGCGGTATTCCCGTGCGACTATCTGAATAGTTTCCTTCAATGCTTGTTCCAGTTGCCTTTACTCTAAAAGTATATTCTGTTCCGTTCGTTAAACCTGTAATTTCCTTAGTTAGTGTACTAGCGCCTGCTACAGTTACTGTCGCGCTTCCGCCTACGGGGGTTGGCACAATAGATATTAAATATCCAGTGGTATAATCCGTACTCGTCATAGTCCAAGTTAACCCTATCTTCTGGTCTAAGATAGTTAACGGCGACAAGACGGGTTGTGCTGGTAAAGTATTTGACGGCGTTCCTGTAACAGAAGACGATTCTGTGCCACCTACTGTATTATTTACAGCTAATGTTCTTACTGTAAATAAATATTGCTGAGAATTTGTCAGGTTTTTTAAAGTTGCCTGGAATGAACCAGGTTTTACGTACAGGTCTTTAGCTTTTATCGGTGGCGTGGCGTTGGTATACGCCGTTATAAGATAACCCGATGTCGGGATATCGGTGGCAATTATTGCAGGCATAGTCCAATATACAGTTACAGCACCGTCTCCGGCTATTGTATTTCCGATTATAGGAGTGGGCGGTCCTACACTCGGGAGTGTTACATCCTTCTCTACCAAAGCACTAGAGATAACATTGGCGCCACTACCATTTTCTGTTGTTATTTTTATATTGTATTCCTGCCCCGCCGTTAATGAAGTCATGGTGTAATCAGTTACAACTGGCGATGCTGGAATAGAGACCACCTGATTAGCGAGAGCGATCGGTTGGGCCCCGGTTGTTGTTATATTAATTTTATACCGTGTTAATGGCATATAAGTACCGTTATTCGATGCGTCGAAGTTAACTATAAAACTGTTCGTGCATGCGATAACCTTCCCAATGAGAGGCGGTGGCGGAAGTTGAATTAAAGGAGTCTCACTTTTTACACTCGGTTCGCCCTGAATTGGGGTGCCAGATAGCGAAATTATAGTAAATGTATATTCTTGTCCGTTTGTTAAGCCGGATATCGCTTGGCTCCCAGATATCCCCCCCGGTAGTTCTATTCTACGACTGGCACTAGGTACGGGTGTTGAACCCAATGTAGTAACTGTCAACACATGTGCAGTTACAACCGGACTAGTCCCGGCAGGAGGGACAGTCCATGATACGGTAATTTCGCCATTGCCGATAACAAAAGAATTAAACGTTGTAGTTTTCGGTATAATCGCGGTGGGGGTAGCGACGAAGAGACTACTTTGCGCGGTATTATATAGACCATATTTAGATAAGAGACCGGTTCCAGATATTGCCCTTATACTAACGGTATATTGCCGTCCATTTGTTAAGCCCGATATAGTTCCTTGAAAATTGGGTCCCTGCAATGTATCTGCTTTATAAATTGCGTCTACTGTATGAATAGTACTATATAGACTGGATGCGGGAGCTGTGGCCTTAATGTAGTATCCAGTTTCAACCGAATAAGCGTCACTAGTGGGTAGAGTCCAAGTTACTAAAATTTTTCCGTTTCCGGCTATCACGGCCCCAAGCGTGGGTGTTCTAGGTAAAGTAGATTTTGGTGTAGCAGTTACAACCGAAGATTGCTTTACACTAGCGCTATTGAGTTCCGGGTATGCTTTTACGGCAAATGAATAAAGGACTCCGTTTGTTAAACCCGTTACAGATTTAGAAGTGGCAGTTGAGCTTGCATCTACTGTTATTGTTGCGTTAGGCGCTGGTGGTGTAGCGGTTATAACAAAATTATTTACGGCTTTAAATCCATATGTACTACCCATAGACCAACTTACCGTAGCACTTGCATCTCCTGCTACTACACTAGTTATTGTAGGTGTTGCAGTAAAATTTGATATTGGTATCGCGGAGCGACTAGAAGAAGATAATCCAAAAACCTCACCACTTACTGAATACACAGTAAATCCATACGATTGTCCGTTTGATAAGCCAGTAATAGTTTTATTATAAATACCTCTAGTTACACCTGTTCCAACTTCATTTGTAAGTGGAACATACGTTATTCCAGTGGGTACTCCAACAGGACCACCGGGCGAAGTAGTAGTTGCTACTATATGTCCCGTGATACCAGCTTTAAGCGTGTTCCACGATAAATCAACAGAAGAATCCTTGACTACCGGTGCTTCGAGCGTGGGTTGGGGGGGTAGGGCTAGCGCAGTACCAAAGCTTTGGGATGTCACTGGTGCCACAGTCGACGCCAACCCCGACGGAGTTCCTGTATTGAATGCTTTCAAGGCTAGGGTATAATTTGTGGCATCGACTAAGTTGGATAGAATCGCGTAGCGTGCAAATCCAGATACAGTAGTAGTTACGGTGGTGGCACCAAATGCGGTCGCTGTAAGAGTATAACTATCCGTTGGGGAATATTGAGTGACATCGGTTGGTAAAGTCCAACCAACTAGCAACGAATCGGTGCTTTTCAATACTGTAGTGGTACCAGTAACAGTAGCGACGGTAGGTGGCGCGGGTGCTACTGAGCGCGGTGTTGCAGTAGATGTCGTAGTCGCAATTTCGGATAGAATCCATCCGGCCGGCTCGACGGCTGCGCGTGCATATATTTCAAATGTGTAGAGCGTTCCGTTACTTAAGTTAGGCACCAGAAATGTACGTAAATTACCTGATATATCATTCGTTACAAGAGTTCTTGTCCCAGTTGCACTAGCGACATGAGTTATTTTGAAGTCGGTTACAGCGGAATATGAACTCACAACGGCGGGTAGAGACCAGTTTACGGTAACCGATGCATCGCCGGCTGTTAGACTAGTTATGACAGGCGTCGGGGGAGCATTCGATTTTGGTATCGCACTTACTTCTGTAGAATAGAGCCCCTGGCTCGTGACAGTCTCGTTAGTCCCCAGCTCACTTAATTTAAATGTATACGACTGCCCGTTTGTTAATCCCGACAAGAGAGTACTGCTTGCATCCCGTGCTATATATTTATCGTTCACATCTAACGGTACCGGAATTGTACCCGTAGTTGTAGTATTTAGGAAATAGCCAGTTCTATTTGTATTAGCAACGACAGTCCAAGATAATGTTACACTTTTATCTCCCGCTGTTGCAGTGATTGTAGGACGGAGTAGGCTCACAACCCTAGGTGTTATTTTTATTGGGTCCGATCGGGTTGACGTCTTGCCAGTTTTAGTTCCGATTAATGTAATTAAATATTCCGCGGCTGTTAAGTTTTCTACAGTTCCCGCCACAATTGGGTAAAGGACGTTTTGTTGCGAAACGACTGAAGCTGTAGCAACGTTTAAAGCCTCTATAGTGTAGTAATCTTCTAGCGTAAAACCAACGGGTCTATCCCAGTTAACAGTAACATAATTTGAGTTAGCCCCGGCCGTCGAATATGTACTAATAGCAGTTGCTAGACTAGGAGATATAGGTGTTCCAGAAACCTCCGCCGAGCTGCCGTAAAACCTGTTAGTGTTATATTCGGTATAGGCTTGTATAACAAATGAATATGTACGTCCGTTAATTAAGTTATCTACGACTGGATTTGGATTACTAGTGCTAAATGAAGATGCTGGTAGATTTTTTGTCACTTTATGTTCTACGTCAAACCCGGTACTAATAGGAGCGGTAGCTACTACTCTGTAACCGTCGATTTGGGCAAACCCGATAGTAGATATACTAGCTGTTAGCGTAACCTCTTTTTCACCACCTGTTGTCGACAAATTTGTAAGGGTTGGTGGAAAAACTGATACAGGCGTCACTGCAGGATTTTGTACCGCTTGTCCGTAAACAATAGGAGTTCCCCTGCCTACTTTTATCGAAACTGTGTATGCACGTCCGTTAATTAAGTTATCTATAATTGCACTGGTAGCGCCCGCAAGTGGGTTAATCTTTTTCGTATCAATCACATTAACACTATCCGCGGGGGATACGGCTTCTATTTCATATCCCGTTACAGCAGCAAATTGACTACTCTGTGATATATCCCATTCTACTTCAAGTTCGCCGTTACCGGGTGTTACAGTTAAGTTTTGGGGTGTTGGTACTGTAGTCGAGAGCGGTGTTGCAGTTAAAGTGTTAGAGGTGTTAAAAATGGCGGTAGTTATTATCGATGTTACTACAAAACTATACAGCCTACCGTTAGTGAGGTTACCCACATTATTCGTTCCTGGCGTCGCTGTTGTTGTGGCGGAAAAGCTGGGGATTGCTCCATCCGCGGGAGCCGAGGCGGTTATCTCGTATCCTACCGTAGTAGAAAATCCGAGGGCACTTCCCGCCGTAAAAGTAACAGCGACAGCTCTATCACTTGGATTTACACCGCTAATTACTGGCGGGGGGGGTAAAGGATTTAGCGGTTCAGCCGAATTGGATGATTCTACACCAGTTCCGTATGTAGATGTACCAGTTCTCGCCTCTACCTTAACTGTATATGTTCGCCCATTTGTTAAACCGTTTATAACGTAGCTATTTTGTGGCGGTGTGGAAATAATGTTAACTATATCAGCGGGTGTGTCGATGAATACACCATATGATACAGTCTTAGCAGTTATTCTGTAACCGGATATTGAAGCAAAGGCGGAAGTGTTTGGTAAGGCCCAAGATACAGTGAGTTGTCCCGTGGTGTTAGTACTTACGCGCGTAACCGACACATTTATGGGGGTTGGCGGAAGAGTTGATCTTGGGGTGGCAGTTAGAATATCAGAGTCTTTAAAAATACTGCCTGATATATTTGCTCTTACAAAAAAATTATAGTCTTGTCCGTTTATTAAGTTGTTTATAGTTTTCGAGAATTCATTTGTCGTCGGCGCAGTAGAGGCGCCAGTTGCTAGTGTTCCGTTTTGGTAATAATGTAATACGAAATTTTGTGCCACAGAAAAAGCGGATGTCTGATTAGTTGTCCAATTTACAGTAGCACTTTGACTTTGAGTACCTACATCTACATTACTAATTACGGGAGTGTTTGGAAATTGAGACCTCGGAGTTGCGTCCTGCGTAGTTGCAACGGCGGCTATGTATGTAAAAGGTGCAGTAGCATTAGCTGACGTCGCTATTGTTACTGTATATATTCGTCCATCTGTTAAGCCAGATATAATATGGCTAGTTGCACCGTTATTAGGTTGTGCAAAAGTGAACGTTTGATTTAGCGCGGGTAACCCCGCGCCCGCCGCAGAGGTAGCTATTATTTGGTATTGAGTTATTGGAGAAAACCCCGCCGTGGCTAAGTTCCAAGATACAGTGAGTTCTCCCGAGACGTTAGTGCTTGCGCGTGTAACCCCCAAATTTGTGGGGGATGGTGGCGAAGATGACACCGCAGTTCTCGTAGTAAACGGACTTGATGATGCATCCGTTCCGAACAGGGTACCTACTGCAAATGCTAGGGGACTACCGGTAGGAGCGGTCGCGGCTGCTTTTAAATTAAATATATAAATCCGGTCGGCTGTTAACCCGTCTATAACTGTAGTATTTGTAGACGGTGGTGTAAAATCGAGTTCTCTAGTTAGCGTTGTCAACCCGGGTGTAGCGGAGGTAGCTACTAGTCTGTAACCTAATACTGCAGAAAAAGCGGTCGGGTTTAATAGGGTCCAATTTATGTCGACCGTTTGTGGAGAATAGGACGTTGGTTGATTAACTGTTACTGTTCCGATTGGTTGTGGCAACTGAGACCTCGGAATAGCCGTACTTTGTGGCGTCGTTGTGTCGAATGCCGTAAGGTTTGTAATTGTCGTTGCCGGGATAGTATACCTAGTTCTTATTCTAGCTTTATATGTTCGCCCATCTGTTAACCCGGTTAGAATCGCGGTATTATTTTCAAAATTTGTGTCACGCGTATAATTATAACTTGCTGTCGACACATCGACAATAAAGCCGGATGTAAGCTCTATTAAATTTCCTAATGCCTCAGATATTAGATTTATTTCGAAACCGGTCGGTGGGAGGAATCCGATAGAGTAAGCATTCCAAGATATACTGAGTTGTCCCGTGGTGTTAGTACTTGCGCGCGTAAGCGTCACACCTGTGGGAATTCGTCCAGAATTTGTTGAAGTGGACGTTGGTGTGACGTCAAGCGACCACAATACATACGCATCAGGTGTCGTTGCCACGGTGGCACCACGTGATAGGATACCAACAATATAAGTGTCGCTGGCGGACAGTCCGGCTACTAATTTCGTTCTTTGGTCCGAACCCACGGCAATAGGTTGTGGCCACGTAGATGGGGCTGAATTTTTTACATAATAACGTATATAAAAAGAATCTAGATTAGTAGAAAAAGCGGATGTCTGAGTATAATCCCAACTTATTGTAAAAGCGGCGTTCTCCGCAACTACATTACTAATTACGGGAGGTTGTGGATATTGAGACCTCGGAGTTGCGTCCTGCGTAGTTGCAACGGCGGCTATGTATGTAAAAGGTGCAGTAGTATTAGCTGACGTCGCTATTGTTACTGTATATATTCGACCATTTGTTAAGCCAGATATAATATGGCTAGTTGCACCTGCTGTCGGTGGTGCAAAATTGAACGTTTGATTTAGCGCGGGTAACCCCGCGTCCGCCGCAGAGGTAGCTATTATTTGGTATTGAGTTATTGGAGAAAAAGCGGCGAGAATGTTTGGTAAGTTCCAAGATACAGTGAGTTCTCCAGAGACGTTAGTGCTTGCGCGTGTAACCCCCAAATTTGTGGGGGATGGTGGCAAAAGCGAGCGCGGAGTGAAAGATTTTGGAGATGAATAGATTCCTTCATAACCGTTAGAAACTGCGCGTACTCTAAATTGATATTGTGTTCCATCTGTTAAGCCAGATACAATAGTAGTCGTTACGTCGCCCCCGACGGATGCGGGGGCAACGTTCGGAGCAGGTGTCACGAGGATTGTGTAAGTATTGACTGTAGAAAAATCGGACGGGGTTAATAGGGACCAGTTTAATGTAGCTTTCCCGCTACCCTCCGCACCCGTCGGGTCAGCCAGAATAGGCGTCGGTGGCAGCCTTGTTGTATCGACTGGTTGTGCTTCGTTAGTAGTAAAAGTTGCTTCCGCGACATTAGTCGCTTCTGAACCTATTGCTTGTACAGTGTATGTATATACACGACCTGGAGTTAAGCCTATTATTATTGCTTGAGCATCGGGGGGTACCGCGTTAGCGGTAACCTCTTGCGGGTTGGGAAACCCAGATGCCGGAGAGGAATTAGCTTTTATAGCATACCGAGAAACCCTGTCTATGGCGCCGCTTATAGTCCATCTTATGATACTTCTGTCCCCACCGGCGGCTACACCCTGTATTGTAGGTGTTGGTACCGGGGCCGTACCACCAGTTGCGGCTGTTACTGTTGCCTGCTGTCCGAACGTGGTACCTCCTACAAATGCTGTGGCAGCACCGGTAAGAGTGGCAGTCGTCGCTTTTACTTCAAAGTTATACGATGTCC
>Ga0129333_10006640_pt1 | contig 10941 bp, 9 predicted proteins | sample CPB6_08_DNA_FD_94474 | JGI IMG/M metagenome (GOLD analysis project Ga0129333, IMG submission 94474) | Freshwater to marine salinity gradient microbial communities from Chesapeake Bay, USA - CPBay_Sum_0.6_0.8_DNA | ecosystem: Environmental > Aquatic > Marine > Coastal | place: USA: Chesapeake Bay...
AGCGGTGCGCGATTGATGTCGGAGTTGCGCCAAGCACAGGCGCGTGCCGACCGCGCCGAGCGCGAGCTCGACCGCACCAAGCGCAGTGCCGCATACGTCGTCGGCGACCTCTTCGTACGCGCCGCGAAGGATCCTCGGCGGCTGCTCATGCTGCCGCGCGACCTATGGCGCACATGGCGCCTGCGCCGCGCCCGTCGCGCTGCACCGAAGCCCAGCGGCCACGCGCGCACGCGTGAAGTTGTCGACCTCGACGCCGCCCGCCTCCTCATCCCACGCATCGCCACGGTCGCCCCCGGGCGCGGCCTCTCGATCGCCGGAGCGATCGCCAGCACCACGGCACGCGGGTGGGCGCCCTATGCGGCGGTGAGTCCGGCCCTTCCGCATGAGGCGGCCGCGCTCGTGGAGGCGATCGATCCCGATGTCGTCGTCATCGACACGTCTGCTGCCCTGCCCGGACAGGCCTGGTCGCACCTGGGCGATCCGGCTGCTGTCGACCGGATCATGGCTGCGGGAGCCCTCGTCGATGCCGCGCACGCCCTCGGGCGCCCCGCCGTCCTGCTGCGCATGTCCTCGCCCGCACACACCGCCTACCTCGACGCGCTGGCGCGACGTTGCGACCTTGTGGTCGACGGTCCGGGCGCCGCGCGGCGATCGCCCTGGCATCCGGGTGTGGATCCCCTGGCCGAGGCCCCCGTGCCACCGACCACGGCTCTGCTCATCGCATCCACGCCCAGCACGCTCACGGACGAGATCGCACGCGATGCGGCCCGCAGCCTCCGCATCGATCCCGCGCTCCCCCTTGACGTCGGCTGGTCCCGCGCACTTGCAGCGTCCACGGGACTGCTCGCCGAACCTGTGCCCGCGGGTCGCCTGGGCGCCGCGCTCGACAGCGTCTCGGCTCTCGTCGCGGGACGCCGCGTCCTTGCGCCCGGCGATGCCGACCTGGCGCGCATGCTCTCGCCGTGGGAAGCCGCGCGCACCGCGGTCGCGACGAGTCCCCACTCCGACGAGTTGGCGGAGATCGCACGGCGAGGCCCCACGGCGCTCACGGCAGATGAGCACCGAGCAGCCTTCGCCGCGATCCTTCTGGCAGCTGCCGCACCCATCCAGCTCACCGTGCTCGCCGAGCGACTCGGTATCGCCTCGCGTCCCCGCGCGTGCTGGGATGTTGCCCTTCTTGCCGATGCCGACGTCGACCCCGACCGCGTCATCGCTCAGTCGTGGCGGCCGCGCGAGCTCATCGTCTCCGGCCCACTCGCCGACCGAGCGCGCGATGCCTTGGTCAGCGCCGGTATCCAGGTTGTCGTCGCCGAGCAGGGCGCGTCACTCGATCCCGCCCTGCTCGGGATCTCCTCTCCGTACCTCGCCCGGCAGATCGACCTACGCGACCCCCACGACCTGCTGGACCTCCTCGCCGAACACCTCCTCGGCCAGGCCGCTCGGTCCCACCCGACTGACGCAGTGCTGGTGAGTGCCACATGACCCGAGCCCTGCGCGCCATCGTCTACGGCGACGTCAACCTCAACATCCTGGACGGCTCCGCCATTTGGGTGCAGTCGATGTGCGAGGCGCTCTCCCGTGCCGGTGTCGATGTGCGCGTGCTCCTCAAGGCACCCGTGGAGACCGGGCGCCTCGTCGACCCCGTGCGCGCACTCCCCGGCGTCAGCGTGGTCGACCCCTTCACGTCCGGGATGACATCCGAGCGCACACCGCTGAGCGCCGACGCTGCCGTGTCACTCATCGAGCGCCTGGACGGCGAGTCACCGGCTGATCTCATCGTCGTCCGGGGATTGCGCCTGGTCACAGCTGCCGCCGGGTCACCGCGCCTGCGCGGACGGCTGTGGACCTACCTCACCGACATCCCCCAGAGCCCGCTGGACATCGACGATGAGCAGCGCGATCGGCTCGCGGCCATCGCCGGTGCGAGCCGCTGGATGCTCTGCCAGACCGAGGAACTGCGATCGCTCATCGAGGCGAGCATCCCCGGGACCGGTGGCCGGTGCGTGCTCTGGAGCCCCATCGTCCCCGCTCCCGAGGTCGTCGGCCTCGAGAGCACGACCGGGGGTGCACCCCTGCGACTCGTCTACACGGGGAAGTTCGCACCGCTGTGGAACACCCTCGAGATGACCCGCCTGCCCGCCCTCCTCGCCGAGCAGGGCATTGCGGCCGAGGTGCACATGGTGGGCGACAAGGTCCACGATGTGCCCGGCGACCCTGAGTGGTCCGCGCGCATGCGCGCGGCACTGGAGTCCACACCCGGTGTCGTCTGGCACGGCGGGATGCCGCGCCAGGAAGCCATGGCACTCGCAGCCTCGGGTGATCTCGGTCTCTCCTGGCGGGCACCCGAGATGGATGCGAGCCTCGAACTCAGCACCAAGGTGCTCGAGTTCGGCGTGCTCGGCGTGCCGGTGCTGCTCAATCGCACGCCGATGCATGAGTCACTCCTCGGGGCCGACTACCCCCTCTTCGTCGCCGACGAGTCCGACATCGCCTCTGCGTGCGCGCAGGTCGCGCGCGACCCCGAGCTCCTGGCGCGCCTTGGCCGCCGCATCACCGAATCGGTCGCGCCCTACCGCATGGAGGCAGCCACCGAGCGCCTGCGCGCCCTGCTCGCCCGCACGTTTCCCGAGGAACCGGCCTGCGTCGCAGCAGCGTCACAGGCCGCCGGTCGACCGCTGCGGGTCGTCGTCGCCAGCCACGACCTGAAGTTCTTCACTCGCATCCAGGAACACCTCGCGGAGTTGCCCGGCGTCGAACTCCGACTCGACCACTGGGAGGCGCTCTCGGTGCACGACGTGGCCACGAGCGAGGCCATGGCGGCATGGGCGGACGTCGTCATCTGCGAGTGGGCCGGCCCCAATCTCGTGTGGTATTCCCGCCACAAGCGCGCCGGTCAGCGCCTCATCGTGCGCCTGCACCGCTTCGAGCTCGACGCCGGATGGCTCGCCGATGTCCGCTCGGAGGCCATCGACCAGGTGGTATGCGTGAGCCCGTTCTACGCGCAGCTCACAGCCGCGCGCACCGAATGGCCGGTCGACCGGATCGTGGTGATCCCCAACTGGGTGGACGTCGAGCAGTTCGATCGACCCAAGCTCGCCGGAGCGGAATTCACACTCGGCATGATCGGCATATCGCCCCACCGCAAGCGTCCGGATCTCGGCGTCGAGATCCTTGCGCGCCTGCGCCGCCGGGATCGCCGCTATCGCCTTGCGGTCAAGTCCAAGATGCCGTGGGACTACTGGTGGATCTGGCGCAAGCCCGAGGAGCGCGCCGAGACCGAGCGCCTCTTCCACCGGCTCCACGATGATCCCGCCGTCGCGGGTGCCGTGACCTTCGATGGATTCGGCAGCGACGTCGCCGCGTGGCTGCGCCGTGTCGGCTGGGTCCTGTCGACATCGGATGACGAGAGCTTCCACCTCGCGCCCGCCGAAGGCATGGCATCAGGTGCGGTGCCCGTGCTCTTGCCCTGGCCTGGTGCCGACACCATCTACGACACCCGTTGGATTCACGCCGATCCCGCTACCGCTGCCGATGCCATCCACGAGATCACCGTGTCGGGCCGTTGGGCACGCGAGGGCAGCATCGGCAGGGACCAGGTCCTTGCTTCCTTCCCGCTCGACGCCGTCTGCGACACCTGGGCCCGGATCCTCGTCGAGGATCTCTCGCCCGAGACGGCCCAGGGCACGCTCGCCCGCGACGCCTAGGACCCTGGCGGGAAGACAGCGGAGTACGCCGCGACTCCCCCGCGGCATTCCGCAAGAGCGAGAAGGTCAGCGCCGTGGATGAAGGCGATCGTCTCCACCTCCGGTGCGCCCGCCGGCCAGGGGATGCGCACCCCGTGGACCACCGAGCGCACACTGCCCTCGTCGATCTCCACCCACGGAAGCGACCGGCGCGCAGCCTCACCCGCAGGCATCGGTGCGACGTGCCCCAGGTCCTCCGGCACGACTGCGTCATCGAGGGTGAATGCGCCCGAGCGCGTCCGGCGCAGGGCCACGATGTGTCCGCCTGTCCCCAGGCTCGCGCCGACGTCGCGCGCGAGTGCCCGGACGTACGTGCCCGCGGAGCACGCGACGCGGACATCGATCACCGTCACGGGCACGCCTGACATGTCGTCATGGCGGAGGTCGATCAGGTCGAAGGCCTCGATCATGACATCGCGCTCGGGGACATCGACTTGCTCGCCGTCGCGCACACGCTCATGGGCGCGACGGCCATCGATATGCACCGCGCTCACCGCGCTCGGACGCTGGCGGACCTGCCCCCGCCACGGCTGCATCGCGGCTTCGACCTCCGCAGCACTCACCGTGGCACCCGATGCACTCAGCACCTCGCCCTGGGCATCATCGCTCACGGTGGCTACGCCGAGGACGATCGTCGCGACGTACTCCTTGCCCTGCCCCGACAGGTGCCCCAGCAGGCGCGTCGCCGATCCGAGCCCCAAGACGAGCACCCCTGTCGCGAGCGGGTCGAGTGTGCCCGCATGGCCCACCCGGCGCGTATCGAATGCCTTGCGCGCACGCCCGACGATGGCGTGCGACGTCGGCCCCTCGGGCTTGTCCACCACGACGATGCCGTGCGAGCCCGACAGGGGCGGCTTGGCCGTCCCGCCGGGCCCCACCTGAAGGGTCATCCCTCCGGGTCCTCCTCCGACGGATGGCGGTACGGATCGGGGTCGCCCGCGTAGTGCGCACCCGTGGCCTGCGCGTGCACCTGGGCGTCGGATTCGGCCGCGGCGCGCAGCAGGTCATCGATGTGCTTGGCATTGTCCGGCAGTGCATCGAGGACGAAGGCCAGCGAGGGCGTGTGCTTGATGCCGGTCTGGCGACCCACCTCGGTGCGAAGGATTCCCTTGGCCGACTCGAGGGCAGCCGCTGTGGCCGCGCGCTCCTCATCGTCGCCGTAGACGGTGTAGAACACCGTTGCTTCACGAAGATCCGGGGTGACCCTGGCGTCGGTGACTGTGATGAAGCCTAGGCGCGGATCCTTGACCTTCATCTCCAGCGTCTCCGCCACGATCTCGCGAACCCGGTCCGCGAGCTTGCGGGCGCGTGCTTCAGCCGCCATCAGCCCACTCCTTCGTCATCGCCGCCGAACAGCCGCCGACGGACTCCCACCAACGTGATCTCGGGAAGTCCCGAGACCCACTCCTCGCACGCATCGGCGATGCCCCGCGCATGGGAGGCATCGCCTGAGACTGCACCGACTGTCACCAGGGCCCGCCGGTGCAGGTCCTGGAAGTCCGTCTCGGCAGCGGCCACATCGAACCTCCTCCGCAACTCCCGGACGATGGGCTTCACCACGGCCCGCTTCTCCTTGAGGGAGTGCACGTCGCCGAGGAGGATGTCCATCTCGCACGTCGCCACGAACACGTGATCAGGCCTAGGCGCGGGCCTTCTCGCGCATCTCGTAGGTCTCGATGACGTCGTCGACCTTGACGTCGCCGTAGGTGCCTAGATTGATGCCGCACTCGAAGCCCTCGCGCACCTCGGTGACGTCGTCCTTGAAGCGCCGCAGGGTCGCGATGGAGAGGTCGTTGGCGACGACCGCGCCATCGCGCACCAGCCGCGCCTTGGTGTTGCGCCGGATCTCGCCACTGCGCACGAGGCAACCCGCGATCGTGCCGAACTTCGAGGACTTGAAGACCTCGCGCACCTCTGCGGTGCCGAGCTGGATCTCCTCGAACTCGGGCTTGAGCATGCCGCGCAGGGCTGCCTCGATCTCGTCGATGGCCTGGTAGATGACGGAGTAGAAGCGGACGTCCACGCCCTCCTGGGCGGCGAACTCCGCGACCTTGCCCTCGGGTCGGACGTTGAATCCGACCACCACCGCATCGGAGGCACTCGCGAGGGTGACATCGCTCTTGGTGATCGCACCGACGCCGCGATGGATCACGCGGAGCGAGACGCCATCGCCCACCTCGATCTTGAGCAGGGCATCCTCGAGGGCCTCGACCGAGCCGGAGACGTCGCCCTTGAGGATGAGGTTGAGCTCGCGGAGCTCCCCCTCCTCCAGGCTCTTGAGGAAGTCCTCGAGAGTGCGCCGTGCGCGGGACTTCGCGAGCTGCGCGTTGCGCTCGCGTGCCTGGCGCGTCTGGGCGATCTGCCGCGCGGTGCGGTCCTCCTCGACGACGAGGAAGGTGTCACCAGCGCCCGGCACGGAGGTCAGGCCGAGGACCTGCACCGGTCGTGAAGGCAGCGCCTCATCGACGGTGTTGCCGTCCTCGTCCAGCATGGCGCGCACGCGTCCGTAGGCATCACCAGCGACGATGGAGTCGCCGGGGCGCAGTGTGCCGCGCTGCACGAGCACGGTGGCCACGGGGCCGCGGCCGCGGTCCAGGTGGGCTTCGATAGCCACGCCCTGGGCATCCTGGCTCGGATTGGCGCGCAGATCGAGCGCCGCGTCTGCGGTGAGCAGGATCGCCTCGAGCAGGTCGTCGATGCCGGTGCCCTTGACGGCAGACACATCGACGAACATCGTCTCACCGCCGTACTCCTCCGCCACGAGGCCGAACTCGGTGAGCTGGCCGCGGACCTTCGAGGGGTCAGCGCCCTCCTTGTCGACCTTGTTGACAGCCACGACGATGGGCACCTCGGCGGCCTGGGCGTGGTTGAGCGCCTCGATCGTCTGCGGCTTGACGCCATCATCGGCAGCAACGACGAGCACGGCGATATCCGTCACCTGCGCGCCACGGGCGCGCATCGCGGTGAAGGCCTCGTGGCCCGGCGTATCGATGAACGTGATGGGCCGCTCCGCCTCGCCGGGGTGGGCGATGATCTGGTACGCGCCGATGTGCTGGGTGATCCCGCCGGCCTCGCCAGCGACGACATTCGTCTTGCGGATCGCGTCGAGCAACTTGGTCTTGCCGTGGTCGACGTGGCCCATGACGGTGACGACCGGCGGACGCGGCATGAGATCGCCCTCGTCGCCCTCGTCCTCACCGAAGTCGAGCGAGAAGGACTCGAGCAGCTCACGATCCTCGTCCTCGGGCGACACCACCTGGACGTCGAAGTCGAGCTCGCCGCCGAGGAGCTTCAGCGTGTCGTCATCGACGGACTGGGTGGCGGTGACCATCTCCCCGAGCTTGAAGAGCACGGTGACGAGATCTGCCGGGCTCGCATCGATCTTCTCCGCGAAGTCGGTAAGGCTCGCACCGCGGGGAAGCCGCACGACCTGACCGTTGCCGCGGGGCAGGCGCACGCCGCCGATCGTCGGAGCCTGCATGTTGTCGAATTCCTGGCGCTTGGCGCGCTTGGACTTGCGGCCGCGCGACGGGCGACCGCCGGGCTTGCCGAAAGCACCGGCCGTGCCGCCGCGACCACCGGGACCACCACGACCACCGGGTCGACCGGCGAAGCCACCACCGGGTGCGCCACCGGGCGCACCTCCCGGACCGCCGCCGAAGCCACCACCGGGTGCACCGCCGGGACGACCGGGGCCGCGACCACCGGGTGCACCGCCGGGACGACCCGCGCCGCCACCGGGACGACCGGGTGCGCCACCGGGACGACCGGGTGCGCCACCGGGCGCACCGCCCGGGCGAGCACCGGGCCGGGGAACGCCCGGCACGCGCGGCATCATCCCCGGCGTAGGACGCGGAATACCCGGCACGGCCGGAGTGGCGCGACCCATGCCGGTGTTGCCCGTGAACGGGTTGTTGCCCGGACGCGGGGCCGCGGGCCGCGGAGTCTCGCGCGCCGCGACATTGCCCGTGAAGGGGTTGTTGCCCGGGCGCGGACCCGCGGGTCGCGCCGGGCGCGCAGCCTCGTCGTCGTCGGCCGAAGCGTCGGTCGGGACAGCCGACGCGGCTGCCGGAGCGGGTGCCGCGGGCGCAGGCTCAGGGGCTGGCGGCACCGCAGGTGCCTCGACAACCGCCTCGACGGCGACCGCCGCGGCCTCTTCAGCCGCTGGCGGAGCCTCCTTGGGTGCGGCCGCCTTCTTGGTGGCGCGCTTGGGCTTGGCATCGGCCGCCGGCGCAGCCGGCATGGCGTCCTTCAACTTGCGGACGACGGGGGCTTCCACCGTGGATGATGCCGAGCGCACGAATTCGCCGAGCTCCGCCAGTTTGGCGAGCACGACTTTGCTCTCGACTCCGAGCTCCTTGGCGAGCTCATATACCCGGACCTTCGACACAACTCTCCTGTCTTTGGTCCGGGTGGCGCGCTACGGGCGCGCGTCCGGACCGTCAGTGCTGGACGACCCTGCTCATGGCTGGGTGCTCATCGGTGGCTCATCCTCGGATGCCCATCTTTCGCGACTACGGTGCTTCGGACGTGTACGTGCGCTCGACGAACTCCCTCAGCACCGTGAGATCCGGTGCGGCGGTGGTTCGCAGTGCGCGGGTGAACGCCTTGCGGCGTTCGGCGACCTCCATGCAGCCGGGGTGCAACCACGCTCCCCGGCCCGGTCGGGTGGCCTTCGGGTCGGGAAGAACTGCCCCGGCATCGAGGACCACCCTGAGGAGGCCTTCCGGTGAGCCCCGTTCCCGGCAGCCGATGCACATGCGCACGCTCAGGGTGCGGGCTGCGCTCACATCGGTCCCGGGTCGGATCCACTCGGACGCCCGAGTGTAACGGTGCAGGGCCCGTGCCCGGGCACCGGTGCCGTCAGGTGTCCTCGGGCGCGGGAGCAGGGGTCGCCTGCTCGGTATCCGGACGGATGTCGATCCGCCAGCCCGTGAGGCGGGCGGCCAGCCGGGCGTTTTGCCCCTCTCGGCCGATGGCCAGGGAGAGCTGGTAGTCGGGCACGGTCACCCGGGCCGCACGGGCATCTCGGTCGACGACCTCGACCTTGCTCACCCGGGCGGGCGACAGGGCGTGGGCGATGAGCTCGGCCGGATCCTCGCTGAAGTCGACGATGTCGATCTTCTCGCCGCCCAGCTCGCTCATCACCTGGCGCACCCGCTGACCCATGGGCCCGATGCACGCACCCTTCGCGTTGAGCCCGGGGACCGTCGACTTGACGGCGATCTTCGTGCGATGCCCGGCCTCGCGCGCGAGACCCGCGATCTCGACGCTGCCATCGGCGATCTCGGGGACCTCGAGCGCGAAGAGCCCACGGACGAGCGCAGGATGCGAGCGCGACACCGTGACCTGCGGTCCGCGCGGACCCTTGCGCACTCCAGTGACCACGCACTTGATGCGCGTGCCATGCGGGTAGGACTCGCCGGGCACCTGCTCCGAGGGAGGCAGGACCGCCTCGACCTTGCCGAGATCGACGCGCACGACGCGTGGGTCGCCGCCCTGCTGGATGACTCCGGAGACGAGGTCGCCCTCGGTGCCGGAGAACTCGCCGAAGGTGCGGTCGCTCTCGGCGTCGCGCAGGCGCTGCAGGAGCACCTGACGGGCCGTGGCCGCTGCTACGCGACCGAAGTCGGTGGGGGTGTCGTCGTACTCACGCGGCTCGGGGACGACCTCGCCGGCGACCTGCTCCCCCACGGGTGCGGCGTCGCGGGCCCACACGGTCACATGGCCTGTCTTGCGGTCGAGCTCGACGCGCGCGTCCGCAGCCGCACCCTCGGTGCGCTGGTAGGCCATGAGGAGGGCCTGCTCGATCGAGTCGGCCACGAGATCCCAGGAGAGTTCCTTTTCGCGCACGAGCGCCTTGAGCGCATTGACGTCGATGTCCATCACGCCTCCTCGTCATCGGTCTCGGTCAGGGCCGACCCCGGCCTGCGGAATTCCACCTGCACCTCGCCGCGCACCAGGTCGGGCCACGGAGTACGCCGTTCCGCTGACTCGGGCTTGCCCTTGACGTCGGTGGCCAACACGACCCCGTCGTCATCGACGGTCGTCACGCGCCCCTCCACCACCGAGCCATCCGACAGGTGGGCGCGGACGCGCCGGCCGACATTGCGACGCCAGTGCCGGGGCAGGGTCAAGGGACGGTCGATGCCGGGCGAGGTGACCTCGAGCGTGTAGGGGTCGTCGCCCATCGCATCACAGGAGTCGAGAGCGTCGGAGACGGCCTTGCTCGCCTCGGCGATGCCATCGAGGTCGACACCGCCGTCGCGGTCCACGACCACGCTTACGCGTCTGCGTCGCCCCGACGTCTGCACATCGAGATCTTCGAGGTCGAGATCGAGGGAGGCGACGACAGGCTCGAGGAGGGCGCGGACCGCGGCATCTTCATCTGCACGCGAAGGACGTCCCATGGCACCTCCCTCGCTATTCACGTGTGCGCGTGCGGCTTCCGTCGTGTCGTCCGCGGCACGCCGCAGCCGACAACCCGAGGGTACCTCCTCCCGTGGCATGCTGACCGGCGTGCAGGGCCATGAGACCTCCGAGGAGGCACTCCGGGGTCGGGTGACGCGGCGGTCCCTCATCGGCGCGTCCGCACTCATCGGGGCATCCCTCGTGGCTGCCGCATGCTCCCCGAGCCCATCCCCCGAGCCCACGGATACCCCCGCGCCTGAGCCGGACGTCGACGCCGACGCCCAGGTGCGCTCCGACGTCGCCGCCCAGGAGGCGGCGATCATCGCTCTCTACGACGCGGCCATCGCCGCGCATCCCGAGCTTGCGACGGATCTCGCCGCCCTGCGCGACGAGCACGCCGAGCACGCCGAGGCCGTGGGGTCCCCCGCGCCCGCGCCCAGCGCGCCGGCAGTCGGATCGCGCGCCGAGGCGCTGGCCGCCATCACGGAGGCCGAGAAGCAGGCCATCGCGCAGCGCACCGCCGCGTGCGAGGCAGCGTCCGGCACCGACCTGGCTCGCGTCACGGCCCTCATCGCGGCCTCCGAGGCCGGCCATGTCGAGTACCTCCGAGGCATCGCATGAAGCCCGCCGCCGATAGCGCTCTCCTCGCCGCGATCCTCGGCGAGGAGGCGGCCCTCTATGCCTACGGTGTCGCGGCTCCCCATCTCGATGACACGGATCGCGATCGTGCACTGGGTGGCCTCGCCGCCCATCGCGCGCGCGTGCTCGTGCTGCGTGGCCGGGCGAG
>Ga0129333_10006641_pt1 | contig 10940 bp, 8 predicted proteins | sample CPB6_08_DNA_FD_94474 | JGI IMG/M metagenome (GOLD analysis project Ga0129333, IMG submission 94474) | Freshwater to marine salinity gradient microbial communities from Chesapeake Bay, USA - CPBay_Sum_0.6_0.8_DNA | ecosystem: Environmental > Aquatic > Marine > Coastal | place: USA: Chesapeake Bay...
TCCACAAACCCAAATGGGGTCATTTCTTCTTCCAAATTTTTCATTTGGTCTTCGTATAGGTCACGGCGAATGTCGCTGCCTGTGATGTCTTTGAAATACGCTTGGGTTGTAAGCCACCCAAACAGCACAAGTGTCATCACCAAATCGTCGTTGTGGTTGTCCTCGGCTTCGTAAGAGTCACCGCTAGCCACAAACGAACACAACTCGTCCACAACCCCAAAGTCTTCAACTATGAGTTTGGTGTCTTCAATCAAATTTTTAAGAATGGCACACCCGATACGCTTTACGGCGGTGGAAGTCTTTACGCCTTTCATGGCTGAACCACCACGACCAAAGCCGCCGTTTACCACCTGTCCTTTGCGTCCCTGCATTTGGACATAGATGATGTTGTCGTATTCCATGTCGTCGTGCAGAATATCGGCTACCTGTTGTCCAATATCATTGATTTCCACCAACACGAATGCGTTGTTGTATTGGCGAGCCACAGGGTAGATGGCATTGGGATACAACATGGGAGCCAACTGGTTGTTGCGGAATGTGGCTACCAGCCTGTACGGCATTTGTGTAACATCCACAACCGTGAACGCATGGTAGTCCTGCCCCACACCACGAGAGGTGTCTACCACAATCACATACTTGTGTTCAGTCTGTGGCTTGGCGTATACCCGCAGCCCCTCACTATTGAAATATTCAGGGGTGCGGTATACAAGACACTTTAGTTTTTCAGGGTGAATCAGGGTGTGAACCGACCCCAAAAACTCGGTTTCAAACTCGGTGCGGAACTGCTCTTCAGAAGTGTTAGAGATGGTTTGCCGTTTCCACTCGTCGTCTCGGCCAGGAACATCGCTCCAATGCACCTCAATCGGGAAGTATTCGTTCTTGCCTTCTTCGCCTGCCTGTTTGTTGGCATTGACCCACAGGCGATAGAACATGTTCAAGCCCTTTGGGGTTGACACAATGATTACTTTGGTTTCTTTACCGCTGGTGATGGTGGGATACACAGACGAGAAGAACTCTTCAGCCACATTCTGCGGCACATACGCAAACTCGTCCAACATGATGCAGTTATACGAACCACCACGAACGGCAGATGACGAGGTAGCGGCTGCAAGCACTTTAGAGCCGTTTTCAAGCACAATTGAGCCTTTGTTCCACTCCACCACTCCCTGCTGCAACCATGTGGGCAGATACTCGTAGGCTAGTTTCAAGCGACCAAGCAGTTCACGGGCAGTAGCCAGTTTGTTAGCGAGGATGGCTACACTCATGTTCTGATTGAACAGGATGTAGTGCAGCAAGAACGAAATCATGGTTGTAGACTTACCGCTCTGACGAGGCATCTTGCAAATCACGAAACGATTCTTATGAACCGCTTCAATCATGTCTTCTTGGAACTCATACGGTTCAAACGGAACCAAACCCTTGTCCAACGAAACAATTTTCACATAGTGCTTGATGAAATACAGCGGGTCTTGAGAACACTTCACATACTCCTCAATCTGCTTGGGAGTAAAGTTGATGTTGACTCCAGCCGCCTTCAGGTTGGAGTTACCGAGATACTTTTGGCTCTTATTCACAGAAAGAAACCTTTCCCAAAATCTGTCCGTTCAATTTAAGAGTGAAATCTCCACCAATAACAAAAAGAGCGTTTCGTTTTTCTTCGTCGCTGTATGTTAAAATAGTTTTATACATTGACTCTACTTGTTCTATTTCTTCTTTGGTTGCCTTTTCTGTACAGTCACATGCCGATGGATCGTATATTTTTTTTGCTTTTATGTACCATCCGCATATCGCACTTGGCTTACTGAATATGCCATCATTGATATTTTCTGTAGAAAACAAATGTTTAACCAACTCTAAAGGACTTTCAAAAATATACTCATACATTTTATAATCTCCTAATCATCCACCTACAAAGTAAAAAAAGAAAACAGGAACCACCATAAACAATTGGTAACAAATACAAGCAACCAAACATAAAACAAAAAATGGCAGAATACCACACACCAAGACAAAACGGACACGAAAACAATCTAATGAAAAATGAAGGATATTTGGCATTAACAAAATCGGTGTACTTTAGAGTGATATCATGTTGTCTAAAGGATTCATATTCTTTTATGTGAGTTATCTTTTCCATAAAAGTAAACAACCTTAAATATTCATATACAGCGGTTGTTCCAAAAGACACCCACAAAATAAACGCAACCCAACACATTGCTAAAATTATTTGCATTTCAATCCTATCAAGAAAATTTGTCATTTGTCTTCTTGCATATCAATAAACGCTTTGGTACTGGATCGTGCAGAATTTATGATATCCTGTAGTTCACGAGTTGATCCCACATAGATGGCATTGTTTGTGGTGTGGTTGTTAGTGGTGTTGTTTTCGGTCTTACGAATACTCTTCACCTTGTCGTGCAAGTCTAACAGGTCACGATTGGTTTCTGAAAGGGTCTTTATCATTTGGGCTACCACCTCATATGCACGGGGGGAGTCGCCTTCTTGGGCTACAGCAATCACTCCGTCTAGTGCGTTTTTGCCTGCTTCTACCAATTCACGCAGATTTTTGCGAGCAGTCTCGTAGTCATGTGTCAGGTCTTTTGCCAGTCCCTCTTCTGACAAGGGCGGCATCTCTACCTTGACCATAGGCATAGGTGCAGAAGGCACAATAGCCACGCTGTCTGCTGTGCTTCCTACTCCAAGAACACTTTCAATATGAGAAAACCCGTCACTCATAAAATCTCCAATCAACTAGGATACGGTGGGGCAGTTATGCCCATGTCTCCAAACCATTCAACTGTAACACCTTGAGCAAGTGTGCTGCCGTTTTGATACTCGTAAATCTTGGTATACGGAGTATAGTTATACTTGCTGGAACTGGCTCCGCTTGGTCCTGTGATTCCCGTGAACACCTTGCTGCTGATGCCTGTGACACCTGCAAGAGTATTGCCTGCGGTGAAACTTGGGAAATAGTTGAAATCGTAAATCTTTGCGTCCACCTTCTTGATGTCGCTGTAAGACTTGACAGCACCAAAGATGTATGACTTCATAGTAAAATTAAGAGTGAAGATGATGCTACGGCGGGTCTGGAAGTCACCCTCGTAATCTTCTTCCGATGAAACAGAGTTCAAATACAAAGGCACATCCACCTTTTTATTTACTTCATCAAAGTTTATGGTTGTGATAAACTCTGGAGAGAAATACGGAAGAATCTGCTCCACGATCTGCAATCCGTCGTCCATGTTTCTGGTGTAGATATACAGACCAAAATCAATATTGTAAGGAACCTCTGCGTAGGTGTATTTCATCGCAGCAGTCTGTGTGTCCCGCACAATATTCTTTTGCAGGCTGTTACGCTTACGGGCAGGATCGTATGCAAATCCTGTTATCTCAAATGCCATGCGTGGAAGAGTGATCTGCATGGGGTTTTGCAGATACGGGTCGCCTGCAAGACGCACCTTGTATTTTTCTTTGGGAGCATACGCAATAGGAACCTCAATGTATTTGGTTCCGCTGCTCTCTTCGCGTGATATCTTGATTTGGTTGAAAATAGAACCAAATGCCACCACCATTCGCCTGATTGTGCCGTTGTAGAATTGAGAGAACATCAGTATAGCCCTTCAGAGAACGGGTCTTTCTCTGTGAAGTCAAAGATGTTGTCACGATTGGCTTCCAAGTCCAGTGCTTCGTTGTCTTGAATATCCGAGTTGGTGACTCGTGTATCGGTGTCTTCAATAGCGGTAATAGTGTATGCAACTGTGCTAGTAACACCACGCACAACATCACCCACTTCAAATTTACCGCTGCTAACATTTACAGTCAAGTAGAACGGTGCATTTCCAGTCGGATCAAACTTGGCATCAACTCTACCAATTGCGTGTTTGTTGGTGGCAGTTCCAGCGTAAACTTCTTCACCCACAACATAACTTCCGCTACCAGTAGCAATGTTGATGGTGAATTTCTTTTGATATGTGGCAACAGCCTTAACAATGTCGTCCATGTCGCTTTCGCCTGTGTCGATTTCTTCTTGTGTATACTTGAAGGCTTCACAATACAGTTTGAACGAGTATCGCTGCCCTAATGGATAGAATGGATTGTCGTGCTCTACATATTTGATTTCAAACATGTTGAACGGGTAGTCAAAATAGATGATATCGCCTTCACGGGGGCGACCCAAATCACGAATGGTTTTGTTGTGTCCCATGACTTCAAGAAAACGACGCTTTGATACTACAAAGGTACAGTTTTCACGAATATCCAAACCAAACCGAGTCATGTCGCTTTCGCCATCAAATCCCTCCGCATTTTCCATATACATTTCAATGCGGTTTGCGTCCTTGAACTTGGACACCTCTTCTCCGAAAATTTTGTCGTCTTTCACCGTTTCTCGCGGAATGTATACCATCTCGTGACCGTGAATTTTGATCGCTTCGGTCGTGAGTGATTCTAGTAGGTTTTGCTCGCCTACATTATTTCTGCGAAAATACGGGTTAACTGCCATGCTTTAGCCTGTGATGAAATCGGGTGGCAACTGGTACTTGGTTTGCACGCTCTCTTCTAGTTTTTCTATTTCTGCTTGTGCGTCTTCGTATATTTTTGAACCGTTGAATGTGACATTTCCAGGTAGAGGCATACCTTCATACTTGGACAGGTTTACACCCCATTGACGCTTGATTAGAGCAATGGTGTATTTCTTTAGAAAATTGTCGTTGTAGATTTCGGTTGCGCTTTCTGGATTGTTTGCGGTATACGCCTCAATCATTAGATATGTACCTGCTTGCATATCGCTCATGGTTGCGTCAATATACAACCGATTGTTTACTCTACTAAAACGAACCTGCTTTTCAGGATCAAGCAACTGCTCCAACATCTCAATGTATTGCATGGTGGACACATAGTAGTTCAGGTTGGTTTGACCTGTTCTCAATCCATAAAAATCGTTGAGTGCCAACTGGTAGCGGATATTAAAGATGTTGTGGGTTGAGATGTTGAATCCCATATGAAAAATTCTATTGATGGTCATTATGGACGGGTCAACAGGATTAGTGTCAATCCACTTACGAGATATGTCTTCGGCTGTTAGTTGATATTTGTAAAACATCCGCATACCACCGTCGTGGTGATACTTGGCAAAATACTGTAGGGCTTCGTCAATACGGTCTTCAATCTGTGAGTCTTCCACATTGACCTCAATCACAGGATGACCAAGTGCCCGCAGGCAGTATTCTTTTAGTTGTTGACGGGATTGTGGAAGGGCCATGCAGTCTCCTTTTCAAGTATTTAGGAGATACGCAGACTCGCTATTCTCCGTTTTCGGCCTTCAATCTTTGCACCAAAATGGCTAATTCGGGTTCTCGACTACACCATCTGTCACACCCCGCATCGTCTTTTCGAAGATATAGGGTATTATCACCGTCAGTTATGTAGTGGCGAACTCCCTTTTCGTAAACTCGGGTATGAAAACCAAAAGGAACGCTGTAGTCGCCACAGACTTTTAAAAAATCATCCCACGAGTATTCTCGACCATTGAGAACCACTTTGCTGTGACCATAATGTATAAGAGAGATGGACATGAGATATCAATCAACAAAATTCAAAATTTCTTGTTCAACACTAATATTCCAATAATTTTCTGGAGAACGAGAGGTCTTTGTCACGGTAGACAACGGACTAATGAAAAGAGACTCGTTTCCAGAAGCAGCAAGTTTGCTAACGATAGCAGCAGATGTTGTTCCTGTTAGCCTTTTCAGAGACAGCATTGACGATTGTGAGTCTATAGTGTTAGAAACAGAAGAGAAACCAGAATTTGCTCTGTTGAAATACAGCAAAACATCTTGGTATAGATTTGCTGCCGCAGCGGTAACAAAGTTGTAGTATATTCCATAAGAATCTGCTATGGAAACTGGCAAAGTACTACCAGCAACAACAATAGAATCGTAAACCGTTTTCAAATAATTTATATTACTCTCAATTGGTGTGTAAGTGAAAGATGTGGGGAAAGTGGAACCACTATACAGATTCTTGAAATCCCCACTGGCTCCGCTTGCTCCATACATGGTAAGCCCCAAGTAATATCTGAAAGTGTATTCGTTCAGGTCTTTTCGATATTGCTTGGCTGCTGTTAACCCGCTTGATATTTCAGTTACGGATGTGGGAATCCAACACGCACCGCTGTCGTATCCGAAAATGTATCCTGCGGATGCACCTGCGGCAGCGTGACCACCGCAAACACCGTTTAGTGAGGCTGTCCACATTCGTGAAGAAGTAACTCCAATACAACCATAGACATAAAGACTGCTTCCTTGGAATGCCACATTACTAGCCATCTTGTTTGTGGTGTCACATGGGAAATACGATGTCCCATCTGGGCCATCCATGCTCAAGTAGTAAACTGTATAATAGCCTGCATCTTGGTGTGTTGATGGAACTGTGGCAGTTGTTCCGTGTCGAAATCCGCGAAGAGCCTCAAGAGTATTTCCAACACTAACAACAAGATCGTCTACCCATCCCTTGAATGGATTTTTTCCACTTCCACCACAACCAATATACACAGAAGATCTGGTTCCCCGCAAAGAACCAGTTATACCTGGAGCACTGGTATCAACACGATTTCCATTCCAATAAGAACTAGCAGTTGCACTATTTCCTGCGTTTGTATATGCCACAGCAAAGTGATGCCACTGATTTAATGTTACTCCACTTGGAGAAACCATTATGGTGTATGGATATGTTGTGCTTGATGTGTTTGCTGCTGTGTGGAAACTAAACTTGAACATGGAGTTCATGTTGTCATACCACAATCTAAAAGAATCGCTAGTGCTTCCACTAACACCATCTTGTCCTCTAAACAAAAGAATCGGTTCATATGCTCCAGATGGAGTAGTCTCCATTAAAACCCATCCAGAAACTAAAAAGTAAGTAGAAGATGTGAATCCTGGAAGTGATATGCCTGCCGCAGCGGTGTTTGTATCTAAATAGGAACCTTTGAACTGTGCTGCACGAAGACCAACAAAACCGTTAGTTCCTGTGGCTCCTATGGTTCCAATTGTCGGATTATATTCTGTGGCAGTAGCACCGCTAAGAGTGAGATAGTTGATTACTTCTGGAGTTATGATGGACTGAAATACTAACTCGGTAGGAATAAATGTACCGTATCCTGTGCCTTCTATTTTTTGCTCGGCTATGGGAAGAATATTTCCTGACCTTGTAGTGATATTTTTTGCAGAAGTGTCTATTGTTTCGTTTCTAATCCAACTAACAGACTGTTCACCAACAGTTGAAACAACATCAGGAACAGTATTTATTTGTGTGAATGATGCTAGTTGGCTTGAATAATAATTACTGTTGTCGGTGAATGGAACACGAACGCTATCAACTGGAATAAATCCTGTCTCAATATTTCCGTATTGAGTGCTAACTGTAGTCAAAGAATCTATTGGAAACACATTATTCGAAGGATAAAGCGATGGATTAAAATTGCTTTTGTTATAGTTTGTTTCTAAAACTGTAACAGTTCCATCAGAATTTATTTGTACAAGACTTGTTGGCATCTGTATTATCCTTTAGTATGACCAAGAACGCATAGACGCGATCCTGTCTGTTCCAACCAAACCTATTCCGCTAGCATTTCCTGGTGGATATGGGCTTCCAGTCATCCACCAATAGGCTGGCGGATAACCAGTTCCTGGAAACAGAGCGACTAGTGGTGCTACTGACTGTGTAGCGTTTCCTCCTCCTCCCTGACAATACGATGCGTAATTCCACGAAGGAGTATAACCATCCAACAATATGGGAATTTTATAGTGTGAACCACAGGTCAATCCTACTTTGGTGTGCAGCCACCATTGGTATTGAGGAACACCAGCAGGGCAATTCATCGGGAAATTGTTAGCACCCGCAGCAAACTTCTTTCTGCTTGACAGACGACCACCAGTTCCTCCTGTTGCTACAGCAGTATCTTTCAAAGCCATGTGAGCAAAACTATAAGAATCGTCTGGAGGAGTGACTGCATAATTATCAAACTTTGGAGGAACACTTCTACCAACAGGAGACAAGAATCCGCCTCCACTAATAGAAATAATTGGAGCAACAATATTAGTAGTGAATGCACCAGTAGCAGTGCTGCTGCCTTCATCAATTCCAGACTGATATCCGTCAAATGCACTCACTCTGTGTCCCCATCCGTTTGTTATTTGATACGGATTTCCAGCAAACTCGCTTATTCCAAGACCTTCTGAACGAACCAATACACTCCATCCGACGCATTCTTGAGAACGAGTATTGCTTGTAACTCCAACTAGAGGATAACCAATACCTCCCCAATAACCGAATCCATATGTGTGTCCACTTGGAACATTTAATAGTCTTCCTGTTCCTGTTGATGTTGAAGCAAACAACTCAAAAGCACCAAGTCTTGTTAGGGGCCATGTTATGGCAGCAAGATTTCCAAGATGATAAACTCTGGAACCCATTCTACTTGTTATCACATCGGCTCTTCCAGAAAGTATCCATCCAGGATGAATGTGCTTACACAATACATTTCCTAGAGTGGCTGTAGAATTTCCGTCTAGTCTAATTGCATTGTGAGCACTTTCTTGAGTGCAGATATACGAAGAAAATACTCCAGATGCTTGTCTGACTCGTAGAGACGAGCCTTCGTATAGAGCAACTCCGTCTACTCCTCCTTTGGTCCACAAGCCTTTGGTTATGTACAAAGAACTGCCGCTACCAATTGCAACAGCATCACCTTGACAACCACCGTACATGTAAACTCCACCGTCTCGGATATTTGCATCTGTCGCTACTCCGTTTGCAGCAAATCCTCCAGGTGTTATATGTGACCAAGAGTGCAATGCAGCAGTAAATCCTCTACTTGCGCTAACACCACGAACAAACGAACCGTTTTGACTTCGTAGATTTATAGAACCGCTGTCAAAACACAATCCACTAACATACGAAGTTCCAGGCTCATCTGAATACGCACGAATTTCGCATGTCCATCCATCAAAAAGGTGTTGAGCCAAGTCAACCCATCTGCCGTAAAATCTATGGGTTCTTAAGGATGACCCATATTTTCCGTTTAAAAGATATCCATACAAATTGACTCTTTGCGTGTAAAGAGGTTGACCTGTTGTGTACCCTGTTACTGTTGAACCTGTCCATCCACTGCCAAATGTAGAATCAGTTTGGAAAGTCACACCTGTATCGGCTACACCATATATTCTACCAATATAATCTAAATTATCTCCAGCGGCAGCACCAACTATTCCAAGTCTAACATCTCTGAATGTGTTATACGACCACGCTTCAGGATTGTAGAATCCAGCAGTTGTTCCTAGAGTAGAACCTGCCCAAACAGGAATGTTTAGTGTCATTCTAAAACAAGGGAGTCCTGATATTTGATTTGCCCATGCTGTTGATAAATTTATCTTTCCGTTAGGATAAGCAATAAATCCACCTTGTAATGCTTGAATCCACACAGAAGCATCGGTCAGATAAACTGTTCCAGGATTGCTACCCAACACACTGTTGAACTCGCTGCTTTCTCCAACATAAACACCAACTCTCACTAGATGAGACATCAATACAGGAGCATTGTCTAGTGGAGCATTTGCTGAATCTGCACTAAATCTGTTGGTTCCTGCTGTGTGTTGATTTGAAACGGTTGTTGTTATGCTTTCTGCACCCAATGATGTGTAAGCACTAACAGTAGAAAGTTTGTTTAAACGAACCGCCGCGTTATATCCGCAGATTCCTAAATGACGAATTCCGACATGTGCTCCGTCATCAACCAACAAGCAGTCTGGAGCAGGAGTCTTGATGTCAGGAGTTGCTTCTTTAAGGCTATACGATAGTGACTGTGAACCAGAAGAAATTCCATCAACCGCAGCGGTGGTAAAGAACAGATTCCGTATTGCTTTAATTTTTCCACCACGAACAACTAGTGGTGTTTTATTTGCAGCAGAAACTATGGTGCTACGAATGACCACTGGATAGTTTGTGACAGTAAAAATCTCATCTGAAATATGAGTCACACCAGCAGGTCTTGCAGGATAGTTTATGTTTCGTTCAGCAGTCAATCCGTAGTAGCCGTTTGGTTCAGACAATTGCGACTCGGGCCAACTGTTAGCATTTCCAGCCCAAGGGCCGTCGTTGCTTAATCCTGGGCCTATTTTTCCAAGATGTCCAGTAGTCGGAGTGTCTTCATAAAAACCACCAACTCTGCTGTCGAGATTTTGATTTTTGAATGCTAACCCAAGTGCGTCAACCGATCCTGTTGCACCATAAATTTTTGCTAGACCAACGATTCCGTCGCTGTCTTCGTATGGATAACCGTGAGAGAAAAAGTGATTTCCCCAGTTTCCCCAAGAGGTAATGTTTCCAGAACCTCCTCTGTAGTTTTCTCCGCGAACATCGTAACGAACATCACGGAAAGCAGTTACACCACTTACTTGTGATGGATCGTCATACCACTCTGCACTACCAAGACTCACATTAGAGATAGCAACATAACCACCTTGGTCTTCACCTGTGAATCCGTGGGCGGTTCTCCCACTCAAGTTCCACAGATACACATCACCCGTGTGTCCCCAATGGCTGAATTTAGCCAAATCCCATGTGTAGTTGGCTACTCGCCACAGATACTTCTGCTTGACCGCATCAGGATCGCCCTGAATAATAATGTTGCCGCCCTGTGGGTGATACAGATTATCGGGGAAGAAGTTGTCGTGGGTGGTTCCACCGTTCAGGTCGTAGATGCCTTTTTGAAACTGGATATACAGAGTGGCATCGCCAGTGATTACATTCTCTTGTGCAACTTCCCACGCTTTCTTCAGGGTGGCAAAGGGCTTGCCTATTGTGCCGTCACCTGTGGTGTCGTTTCCGAGGGTTTGACCTGTCCACGAACCTGCCGAGCCTGTCTTGCCTGCCGATCCTGTCCA
>Ga0129333_10006642_pt1 | contig 10940 bp, 8 predicted proteins | sample CPB6_08_DNA_FD_94474 | JGI IMG/M metagenome (GOLD analysis project Ga0129333, IMG submission 94474) | Freshwater to marine salinity gradient microbial communities from Chesapeake Bay, USA - CPBay_Sum_0.6_0.8_DNA | ecosystem: Environmental > Aquatic > Marine > Coastal | place: USA: Chesapeake Bay...
AAAAGGTAAAACTTCCAATGACGAATTGCTGATTGTTTTAAACATGACTCCAGTTGAACGTAGTAATTGGTTCCTTAAAGTAAATGAAAAAGGAGTATGGGAAGAGCTTTTTAATAGTGATTCTATTGAATTTTGGGGAACGAATCATTTTATCAATAAAGGAGCATTGAAATCGCAGATGGAGAAGGACGGAGAAGAATATTTATTGGTCAATCTGCCACCACTCGCAGGTTGTGTTTTTAAAAAGAAAAGCTGATTACATTTTTTCAGGCACATTGATGCCCAATAATTGCATTCCAGATTTCAAAATGGTAGCTACCATTGATGAAATTTTTAATCTCAATTGTTTTTTCTGCTCTGTTTCAGCATTAGAAATACTCAGTGCTGCGTAGAAGGAATTGAATGACTGTGCCAATTGAAAAAGATACATGGAGAGGGTTGAAGGATCAAGTGACTGACCAGCTTGCTTTAGAGTTTGTTCAAATAACTCGCATTGAATCAATAATTCTTTTTCCATTTTATGCAAAGGCTCTTTAAAATCATGCATAGATGGATCCAATTCATTTTTCCGTAGTACACTTTTAATTCGCGCATGCGTATATTGAATAAAAGGACCAGTAAATCCATGGAAATCGATTGACTCTTCTGGATTAAAAATCATTTTTTTCTTTGGATCTACCCTCAGTAAAAAGAATTTCAATGCACCCAGTCCGATTGTATCATATAACTCCTTTAATTCTGTAGATGAAAATTCTTTAACCTTACCGAGTTCTTGCGTATGTGCTGCTGCAATTGAAACCATTTCATCAATCAGATCATCTGCATCTACTACGGTTCCTTCTCGGCTCTTCATTTTACCAGTAGGTAGCTCAACCATTCCATATGATAAATGATGAATTCCATCTGCATAAGGGAGTCCTAATTTTTTACAAATCAATTGAAGCACTTTTAAATGGTAGTTCTGCTCATCGCCAACTACATATATGCTTTGATCAATTTTGAATTCATCATATTTCAGCTGTGCAAGTCCGATGTCTTGAGTTATATAAACAGAAGTGCCATCACCTCTTAAAACCAACTTTTCATCCAGCCCTTCTGAAGTTAAATCTATCCAAACACTACCATCATCTTTCTTAAAAAAAACATCATTTTTTAATCCCATTTCTATAGTGTCTTTTCCAAGCAGGTAGGTATTGCTTTCGTAATATGTCTTGTCAAAATCAGATCCAATACGACGGTATGTTATTTCAAATCCATCGTAAACCCACTGATTCATTGTTTTCCAAAGTTCAATCACCTCAGGTTTTCCATTTTCCCAATCAATCAACATTTGTTGCGTTTCTTTCATGATTGGAGCTTCTTTTTCAGCATCAGCTTTACTCATTCCTTTTTGGACGAGTTCTTCAACCTCCGTTTTATAAGCATCATTGAACATCACATAGTAATCTCCAACAAAATGATCACCTTTTTTATTGGTGGAAGATGGAGTAGCTCCATTTGCAAAACGCTTCCATGCAATCATACTTTTACAAATATGTACACCTCTGTCATTGACAATACAGGTTTTTGCAACATCATAACCATTCGCTTTTAATATTTCAGCAATACTTCTTCCCAAGAAATTATTTCTTAGGTGTCCAAGATGAAGTGGTTTGTTGGTATTGGGTGAAGAATACTCAACCATGATTTTCTTTTCATTCATGGCTGCTTTTCCAAAACATGGATCTTGATAATGTTGGTTGAGCATCTTAAGTAAGAAATCACTCTTGAGTACTATATTTAGAAATCCTTTGATGATATAATACGATTCAAAAAAGGCAGTTTCATTTTCTACCAAATAATTACCAATAGCGTTACCTATTTCATCGGGGTTCTTTTTAAGTGATTTGATCAATGAAAAAAGAACAATCGTATAATCTCCTTCAAACTCAGGCTTGGTTATATTAACCTGCAAATCCCTCTCAGACAATTCAATTGCATAGATAGATTGAATGGCTTTGATTGTCTTACTTCTTATGATATCTGTTAACATTTTCTAAGGATTCACACAAAGGTACGATTCCCATATTTTAATTGAGGCATTATTGGTAATTTTGCAACTCAAACAATGAGATTAGTAGAAGTAGCGGATCAGAAAACCGCAAAGCAATTTTTAGAGGTGCCATTCCTTGTTTACAAGGGTGATCCAAATTGGATTTGTCCTTTGTTTAATGATATATCGTCAGTTTTCAATCCTGCTAAAAACAATTTCTTCAGTTTCGGAAAATGTACCAGATGGATTTTATTGAATGATCAAGAGCAGCCCATTGGAAGGATTGCAGCATTCATCAATAATAAGAAAGCTTATAATGATGAAATCCCAACTGGCGGATGTGGATTTTTTGAATGTATTGATGATCCTCAAGCAGCATTTACATTATTTGATCAGGCTAAATCTTGGTTGATGAATAATGGGATGAAGGCAATGATGGGGCCCATTAATTTTGGAGAAACTGATATGTGGTGGGGACTCCTGGTCGATGGATTTACAAATCCATATTATGGGATGAATTACAATCCACCTTTTTATCAAAAATTCTTCGTTGAGTATGGATTCAAAGTAAAATATGATCAAATCTCTAATAAGATAGAGATTGCTAAAGGCATGCCAGAGAAAGTCATAAAAATTGCGAAATGGGTAGAGAAAAGGAATGGATATATTTTTAAACCGCTAGATCCTAAGAACATTTCTTCTTTTGCCTCAGATTTCAAAGAAATATACAATGATGCCTGGAAAGATTTTGAAAATTTTACACAGGTAACTGATGCCACAATACTTGAAACGCTTGAAAAAATTAAACCAGTAATGGATCCCAATTTGATTTGGTTTGCCTATACATCAACTGGAGAGCCTGTGGCTTTTGTTATGATTTTACCAGATACCAATGAATTGATAAAAGGATTAAATGGCAAGTTGGATATTATTGGGAAAATGAAATTTCTTTGGAACAAGTTCACTGTCAAACATAAAAAAATGCGAGCTGTGATCATGGGAACCAAGGAATTGTATAGAAATCAAGGAATTGAATCATGCTTATTCATGAAGCTTCAAGAGTATGTACAGCCACTAGGTCATTATGAAGAGTTGGAATTGTCTTGGGTTGGGGATTTCAATTCGAAGATGTTAGCCCTGCATCAGGGTGTAGGTGCAACTTATGCAAAGAAACATACTACTTATATTTTAAAGTTTTAATACAGTCTGTTGAAAAAACTAATTGAATATATTCTTGATCTAGTATATCCTTATTTCAATAAAATAATAGATCGAACAACTTTTAGGTATGCAGCTTGTGGAGGTGCTAATACAGTGTTTGATTTATTCCTTTTTTTCGTTTTTTACAATTTTGTGATTCAAAAACAATTAGTTTCACTTCCTTTTGTGACAGTGAGTCCACATATCGCTTCTTTTCTTTTAGCCTTCCTTATTAGTTTTCCAGTTGGATTTTACCTCAATAAAACGATCGTTTTTCAAGAATCTTATCTAAGAGGCAGGGTACAACTATTTAGATACTTTCTCACCGTTTGTCTTAGTTTAATCTTGAACTATGTTTTTCTCAAATTCTTTGTCGAAAAGCTAAAATTCTATCCAACACCATCAAAGTTTCTCACAACTTTCTTCGTTGTTGGCGTCAGTTATGTTTCTCAGAAATATTTTAGTTTCAGGTCAACTGCTCAGAAATAAGCCTTTTTCAGACAGTTAATCTGACAAATTGTGCCGATTTATACATTACAACACATTGTTTGTCAGTTATTTGCATAAACACATGACAAGTTTTCTTGAATTTCCTATCGGCATACTGATTGCACAAGAATTATATCAAAACAAGAAATTATGGCAAAAATAATCGGAATAGACCTCGGAACAACAAACAGTTGTGTTTCCGTAATGGAAGGAAATGAGCCAGTTGTAATTGCAAATGATGAAGGAAGAAGGACTACCCCAAGTGTGGTGGCATTTCTTAAAAACGGAGAGAGAAAAGTAGGTGATCCTGCAAAACGTCAGGCTATTACCAATCCAATCAATACCATCACCAGTGTAAAGAGATTTATGGGTCGTCGTCATGATGAGGTGACTGAAGAAATTAAACACTGGAGCTATAAGGTTGCAAAGGGTGATTACAATACCGTTAGGATTGATATTGATGGTCGTTTGTATACTCCACAGGAAATCAGTGCAATGGTGCTTCAAAAAATGAAGAAGATTGCTGAAGATTACTTGGGGCAAGAAGTAAATGAGGCAGTTGTTACTGTACCAGCATACTTCAATGACGCACAACGTCAGGCAACAAAAGAAGCAGGTGAAATCGCAGGCTTGAATGTTCGTCGTATCATTAACGAACCTACTGCTGCAGCACTTGCATACGGACTTGATAAAAAGAATGTAGATAGCAAGATTGCAGTATTTGATCTTGGTGGCGGTACGTTTGATATTTCTGTTTTGGAATTGGGTGATGGAGTTTTTGAAGTGAAGTCAACCAATGGTGATACTCACCTGGGAGGTGATGATTTTGATAAAGTGATTATGGATTGGCTTGCTGAAGAGTTCCAGAAGGAAGAAAATGTTGATTTGAGAAAAGACCCAATGGCATTGCAGCGTTTAAAAGAAGCCGCTGAGAAGGCAAAAATTGAATTGTCATCTTCTGCTGAAACTGAAATCAATTTGCCGTATATCACTGCAATTGATGGTGTTCCAAAACACTTGGTGAAGAAATTATCTCGTGCAAAATTTGAGCAAATAGCAGATAATTTATTTGAGCGGTGTCTTAAGCCTTGTGAGCAGGCATTGAAAGACGCTGGAATGAAAGCTTCTGAAATTGATGAAGTAATTCTGGTAGGTGGCTCAACTAGAATTCCAAAAGTGCAGGAAATAGTTGAAAAATTCTTCGGGAAAAAACCTAATAAGAGTGTAAATCCTGATGAAGCTGTTGCCATAGGAGCAGGCGTTCAGGGTGCAGTATTAACCGGGGAGGTAAAAGATGTGTTGTTGCTTGATGTAACTCCACTTGGTTTGGGTATTGAAACGATGGGTGGTGTGATGACGGTGTTGATTCCATCTAACACAACCATTCCAACCAAAAAATCTGAAACTTTCTCAACAGCATCTGATAACCAACCAGGTGTTCAGATTCATGTTCTTCAGGGTGAAAGACCAATGGCCAATCAAAATAAAACATTGGGCATATTTAACCTCGATAATATTCCACCAGCACCAAGAGGTGTGCCTCAGATTGAAGTAACTTTTGATATTGACGCCAACGGAATTTTGAATGTGAGCGCAAAAGATAAGGGTACTGGAAAAGAGCAAAAAATTCGCATTGAAGCTGGTAGCGGATTAACCAAAGAGGAGATTGAAAAAATGAAGGCTGAAGCAAAAGCCAATGAAGCAACCGATAAAGAGACACGTGAAAAAGTAGAAAAGGTCAATGCCGCAGATGGATTGATTTTCCAAACAGAAAAACAACTCAAAGAGTTTGGAGATAAAATTCCCTCTGAGAAAAAATCAGTCATTGAAAATGCATTGAACAAACTTAAAGAAGTTCATAAGCAACAGGATCTTGATAACATTGAAGCAGCAACAAAAGAATTAAATGATGCTTGGATGGCAGCAAGTCAGGATATGTACAATGCAACACAAGGTGAACAGCAAGGTCAACAGGCTGGGGCTGAACAGCAGGGTAACGGAACAAATGCTGAGAATGTTACCGATGCTGAATTTGAAGAAGTAAAATAAATGTTGGTTTTAAGCATATACAAAGCGACTTGATTCTTCAAGTCGCTTTTTTATTTGATTTCAATCCAAGTATGATCAGCCAACATTTTTACAGATGCAATATTATTCAATTGGTTATTCCACTCGCTGGGTGCAATCATTGACAGAAAATAGTTCCCATCTTTTTTTTCATACAGATGATAAATATTTCCAATCACCGGAGTGAAGTTTAGCTGTGCATTATAAATCATCATGGAAAGTTCTTTCCTGCGATTAATTTCTTGTGCTTGTGACGCCAACAATTCAATTTGTTGTCTGATTTGATTTAACTGCAGGTCGGTTTGTTCCTCCATTGCAGCAAGTGCCTTGTGTTTAATCATGCCTACTTCTGTAGGTTTAATAACTGCGCCAGCTACTGAAGCTGCATAGGGTAAAACACTGAGTTGTTTATGATAAATCGAAATATCAACTTGTTCTTCTCCAAGCTCATTAAATTTAGTTTCAGTAACCTTTAGATAACCATTGTGTAGAATTTCATGGTTGATGCTAACAAATGGAGCATCATTTGAAAAAAGGTGTATGGTGAAGTTTTTGTGATCTTCAAATTGATAAGCGGCTTGATTGAAAATCAGGTTATTCGAAACTTGGTGTTTATTTCCATCTGGAGTGATATGATAGGATGTGTTATATGCATGATTGTCTATTCCAACCCAATTCATTTCAAAATGAAGTTGGGAGGTGGCTTCATGAAAACTAAGTTTGTATATGCCTGATTTTGGCCTCTCATTAGAATGATAAGTTCCCATTTCAGGAAACAGCTGCCAGGAAAACAAAAAGTTATATAACTCTTGCATAATATTATCAAAAACAACTAATTATGAAAATTGTTGCATCAAACTCCTGTAATATGATCTGATGTATTTGAATTAACTTTGTGGTATATGACAATAGAGCATTTAAAAGATATGAGAGACCGTGTTGCTGTCTTGAGGAGGTTTCTTTGACGTCGAGAACAGACAACATAAAGTAAACGAAGACAAGCAAAAGTCTCTTTCACCCGGATTTTGGGATGATAATAAGCGTGCAACTGATATATTAAAGAATATCAAGCTGAATGAATATTGGTTAAATCTATTTCAATCAACCTCAAATGCAGTTGAAGATTTCTCCATACTGTTTGATTTCTGGAAAGAAGGTGAGTGTACTGAGGAAGAAGTAAAGCAGGCATATGAGAAAGCCTTGCAAGCGCTTGATGAATCAGAATTCAAAAGCACATTGAACCAACCAGAAGATGAACTTCCTGCAGTATTACAGGTCAACAGTGGTGCAGGAGGTACAGAGAGTCAGGATTGGGCAGAAATGCTGGTCAGAATGTATAGAATGTATGGCGATAGGCAGGGTTGGACGGTTACAGAATTGGATTGGCAAGATGGTGATGGTGCTGGAATCAAGTCGGCCGTTTTACAGTTTGATGGACCATTCGCATATGGTTTTTTAAAAGCCGAAAATGGTGTACATCGCTTAGTAAGGATCTCTCCATTTGACAGCAATGCCAGACGACATACATCGTTCGCTTCTGTATATGTTTATCCATTGGTTGATGATTCAATTGAGATTGAAGTAAGTCCGGCTGACTTGGAATGGGAATTCTACAGATCTGGCGGTAAAGGCGGACAGAATGTAAATAAAGTCGAAACAGCAGTGCGTTTAAAGCATATTCCTAGTGGAATTATTGTTGAATGTCAACAGGCTAGAACACAGGGGGAAAACAGAGAAAAAGCGCTGAAGATGTTGAAGAGTAAATTGTATGAGGAAGAAATGAGAAAGCGTGAGGCACTCAAAAATGCCAATAATGCATCCAAGAAAAAGATTGAATGGGGTAGCCAGATAAGGAGCTATGTATTCCATCCATATAAAATGATCAAAGATCATCGCACAGATTATGAAGTTGGAAATGTTCAACCTGTGATGGATGGTGAATTAGACGGTTTCATCAAGGCATATCTCATGATGGAAAAAGAAAATGTTTCATAATTAAAAATTGATATAATGAACAACGGTCATTACAGTTTGCCATTACCGATCAATGAACCAGTATTGTCATATACACAAGGTTCAAATGAAAAAAACAGATTGAAAGAAGTTTTGAAAGAACTTAAATCAACCAAGGTGGATGTCCCTATGTATATAGGTTCCAAAGAAATCAAAACCAATCATAAAATTGAAATTCGTCCACCCCATGAAACCAAGCATTTACTTGGGCATTTTCATGTTGGTGATGCCAAGCATGTGAAAATGGCAATTGACGCTGCATTGTCGGCAAAAAAGAATTGGGAAAACATGCCATGGGAAAGTAGGGCTGCAATATTTTTAAAAGCTGCTGATTTAATCGCTGGTAAGTATCGTCCATATATGAATGGTACTACTATGCTTGGACAAAGTAAGACTGTTTTTCAAGCAGAAATTGATAGTGCTTGTGAATTGATTGATTTTCTCCGTTTCAATGTTCATTTTTTGAGTGAGATTTATCAGCAACAACCTGTTTCAAGTCCTGGTATCCACAACCGACTTGAATACCGTCCTCTGGAAGGATTCGTACTTGCCGTTACTCCATTCAACTTTACTGCAATTGGTGCTAATTTACCTGCTTCAGCTGCACTATGCGGGAATACTGTAGTTTGGAAATGTGCAAATACTCAAGTGTATTCCGCTCAGATGTTTATGAAAGTAATGAAAGAAGCAGGATTGCCTGATGGTGTGATCAATTTGATTTATGTAGATGGCCCAACCTTGGGAGATGTATGTTTCAAACATCCTGATTTTGCTGGAGTTCATTTCACAGGATCAACTGGAGTTTTTAATCAGATGTGGAAAACAATCGGGGAAAATATCTCTACCTATAAATCATATCCAAGAATAGTAGGAGAGACTGGTGGTAAAGATTTTGTAATGGTTCATCCATCTGCGGATCCTGATGTTGTAGTTACGGCATTGTTGAGAGGGGCATTTGAGTTTCAGGGACAAAAATGTTCGGCAGCTTCAAGAGCTTATATTCCTTCTAATCTGGCCAACATCGTAAAAAAGAAATTAGTGGATGGTGTGAAAAGTTTCAAAATGGGGTCTGTTGAAGATTTTAGAAATTTTATTACTGCAGTAATTGATGAAAAGTCATTCACTAAAATAAAATCATACATAGATGGTGCCAAGAAAGCTCCAAAGGCTAAAATAATCGTTGGTGGTAAATGTGATAAAACCAAGGGATATTTTGTTGAGCCTACTATTATTGAAACAACTGATCCTAAATACACTACAATGTGTGAGGAAATATTCGGACCTGTATTGACCATACACGTATACAACGAGAAAAAGTTCAACGATACGTTGAAGGTGGTTGATCAAACATCACCATATGCATTGACGGGATCAATCATTTCACAAGATCGTGAAGCAGTTGTTCAGGCTACAAAAGTGCTTAAAAATGCTGCAGGAAATTTTTATATCAATGACAAGCCAACTGGCGCAGTAGTTGGACAACAACCTTTTGGTGGAGCAAGGGCTTCAGGCACCAATGATAAGGCTGGTTCTGCAATAAATTTATACCGCTGGTTAAGTGTAAGAACCGTTAAAGAAACATTTGAGCCACCAAAAGATTACAGATATCCATTTTTATCCGCTGAATAGAATTGTAATTGAATCAATACCTTTGAATATCATATGACAGGAGTTAATACGATAATGGAAGAAAAGCAACTCAGGCTCACCTTGCAAAGGTTGGCACATGAGTTGATAGAAAACCATTTTCCATTTGAGGATACATGCTTGATTGGTATTCAGCCAAGGGGCATTGTAATCAGTGATTATCTTTATGATTATATCAAAGAAATTCATCCAGAACTTAATATTAATTATGGGAAACTTGATATTACTTTTTATAGGGATGATTTTCGTGGACAAATACATATTCCGAGTATCACTGATTTGCCTTTTTCAATTGAAAACAAAAATGTGATTTTAATTGATGATGTTTTGTATACAGGCAGAACAATTCGAGCTGCAATGGATGCTTTACTGGATCATGGACGTGCTAAAAAAGTAGAATTGTGTATTCTTGTAGATAGAAAATTCAGTAGGGAATTACCGATTCACCCAGACTATGTCGGTAAATCAATTGACTCAATTGTAACACAGAAAGTGAAAGTATATTGGGGAGATGAAAAAAAGGTTATTTTATATGAAAGTGTGTGAAGTAAATAAAAATTCGATTAATCACAAGAAAACAATAGCTTTGCATCCTAATGCAGCTTAGTACTAAACATCTACTTGGCATTAGAGACCTTCAAAAGAAGGATATACAGCTCATTTTAGATACAGCCAAACAATTCAAAGAAGTTTTACAGCGTCCAATCAAAAAAGTTCCATCCCTCAGAGATGTAACAATTGTTAATTTATTTTACGAAAATTCAACGCGCACCCGGATATCTTTTGAGTTGGCAGAAAAAAGGCTAAGTGCAGACACGATTAATTTTTCTACAAGTGGATCTTCAGTTTCAAAAGGCGAAACACTGCTGGATACCGTTAATAATATCTTGTCGATGAAAGTCGATATGGTAGTTATGCGCCATAGTGCTACCGGGGCACCACATTTCTTGGCTCAACATATTCCTGCAGCAATTGTAAATGCTGGTGATGGTATCAATGAACATCCTACACAGGCCTTGTTGGATGCACTATCCATTCAGGAAAAATTAGGCGGACTCTCAGGTAAGAAAGTAGCAATCATTGGTGATATAATGCATTCAAGAGTAGCCTTGAGCAATATTTATCTATTAACCAAAATGGGTGCAGAAGTCACAGTTGCTGGTCCACCTACCTTGATACCAAAATATTTAAAGGATTCTTTTGGCGTAAACGTAACATACAATGTTCGTGAAGCACTTGAATGGTGTGATGTAGCAAATGTTTTAAGAATTCAACTCGAAAGGCAAAACCAGGTATTGTTCTCCTCATTGAGAGAATACAACAGAGCTTATGGAATAACTAAATCTTTATTAAGTTCACTTCAAAAGGATGTTATCATCATGCATCCTGGTCCAATTAACCGAGGTGTAGAATTGGATTCAGATGTGGCAGACAGTGGTCAGTCAATCATCTTGGATCAGGTGGAAAATGGTGTTGCCGTAAGAATGGCAGT
>Ga0129333_10006643_pt1 | contig 10940 bp, 5 predicted proteins | sample CPB6_08_DNA_FD_94474 | JGI IMG/M metagenome (GOLD analysis project Ga0129333, IMG submission 94474) | Freshwater to marine salinity gradient microbial communities from Chesapeake Bay, USA - CPBay_Sum_0.6_0.8_DNA | ecosystem: Environmental > Aquatic > Marine > Coastal | place: USA: Chesapeake Bay...
ATCACTGCGATGCTGTCTCTGTCAGTGGTGCTGTAACTGTCGATGGTAAATGTTATCACCATACTGTTGTCATCAAATATGACTAGGTCAGCATTTACACTAGTGTCAACATCGTGATTGTTCAGTTGTTTTTGCCAAGATAGTTCACCTGTGTCTGAAAATTTAGAAATTATTAACTTGTCGTTGCCTGTATCGTAGTTACTGACGTGTAGGGTAATCATGTTACCGTCACCGTCATAGGCCACTGCCTGCGGTGATACACCGTTGGTAGCTGCCTGTTGATTACGGCTAACTAGGGCAAAGTAATCTGTGTTGCCCACGGTGACTTTGACTTCTTTATCGTCAGTTAGAGTGTTGTCTACACTGATACCAACCAATCCAGGTTCAATTTCTGTAATAGTGCCGTTGATTAAAATCTCTGTGACATTTTCAACACTTGGGCCAACACCGTCGCCAACTGATATAGATCCACCACCGCCTGTAGCATCAATTCTGTAAATGCCACTACCTTCATCTCCAACTTCGTATCCAGTAAGATTGTCACCAATTTGAATTTGTGTAGGATGTAGTGTTAGGTTAGAATTACCTAGGTTATAGAAATCAGGACCACCGCCTAACACTGAATTGCCTTCGCTGTCTACAATGTCACTACCTGCGGGCAGTTGTAGGTTACCGTCAGTGCCAAAAGACCAAGTTCCATTCGCACCGTCGTTGGGGGCTATGTCAATAGCTTTGCCAGGATTTCCGGCAATTATAAGACTATCAAGTTGTGCACCAACGAATCCAGTTGGAGTGTCAAGCAAATTAAATTGAATAGATAAAGGAACAATTATTTCACCACTTCTCCTAAAATTAACAGAGAGTGTAGTCTCTTCATCGATAGCTAACTGACTAATAGTAAAGCCATTGACAGTATCGCTTGATAGACTAGCACCTCCAGGTAGTTGTAGGTCGCCATCGGTTTTAAACTGCCACTGTTTTGGTGTTCCTTGTATATCAGCATTTATCAATACATCATCGGTTCCTGATATAACAACCGATGAGTTTGTTGATCCAAGTTCATTGCCTTGTATAAACACACTGTCGCCGCTGACCGCCGGAAAAGACACAAGACTGTCTGAACCTAGTGTTAGTTGTTTATCACCGTTAACTAGTCTATCTGTAGTTACCACACCTGGAGCATCTGGCACTGGTGCTTCTGTTTCTTCGCCAGGATTAGTAACCTGTTGTACGACTAGTTGTCCGCCATCGTTTGACATTTTGATATCACCGATATAGATACTACCGTCACTTACATAAATGTCTCGCCATTGTTTGTCCGGAGCACCTAGGTCGTAGGTATTGTCTGCACTAGGAACAATATGTCCTGCATAGTTTGACAGCACAGTTTCTTTGTCATCAAAATATGATAGACTGTTCCAAGCAGTTGAGCCTGTGCCTATCTTAATTTTATTATTGGTTAAATCAATACCGATCTCGCCTTGTGCTAGTATTGGATTACTACTGCTCCAATTAACCGCCGTATCTCTTCTTAATTGTATTCTACGTGCCATTTTATGCTCCGCCTCCATCTAAGGTTATTTCATTATTAAACACAGTGGAGGCTGCTCCTCCATCAAAATCTTCTACTAGCAATTCAATAGGAACACCATTTAGTGTTATACTTCCTTGTACTTCTAAATCAGAAGTTATTAAAACTGCTTGGTCGACAATCACATTACTGCTATCAGTAGTAGTTATTGTATTATCGGTGAATTCAAAACTACCTAGATTTAAATTATTATCATTTAATCCTAATGCAGTATACAATTCAGTAAAGTTATCATTTACTTTACTAAATGCTGTGCGTAAAGGATCACCGTTACCTTTATCAGCTATACCTAAATTTATAATTTGTTTTGCCATTATACACGCCCCACAGCAACTTCGATAACACCAGCCTCTAGTGTATCTTTATCTTGTAATGCTTTTCCTATCAGTGTTCCTACTTGAGGATTAATTGCTTTTGCAGCATGACCCGGAGTAGCTGATGTGGTTAATAGATCTCCTTTCTGAACTCGACCTACTACTTTACATTTTACTCGACCTTGTAATGCAATTAATGCTCTCGTTCCTTCTAGCTGTCCGTTCATGGTAAATGCAGCATTATCACTTACTACACCAGCAACACGGCTATCACCAAAAACTGTTGTAGTGGTTACTTCGGCATCGCCTCCAAAAACAAGAACAGTGTTTGGTTCATAATCTTTGTCTGCTGAGTACCATTCTGCTAAGTCAGCGGCAAAAGTCGCATTTAGTGTTGCCCCTGATCCTAAAGTCCATTGTCCTAATACAGTTACCGGAGTCGAGTTCGCTGCTGTTCCTGTTGCACTTAAAATATTAACACCTCCAGGTGTTCTGACCTGTAATGTTGTACCAGTATATGCTAAAACTGTGGAACCATTTAATTGCAATCCTTCTACGTCAATTAGACTACTTGCAGTGGTTTTTACTAAGGCATTAGCAGCACCATCTGTGGATATTAAAGTTGATGTAAAAGTTGATGTACCTTCGGTAGCAGCTTTATTAAAAGTATAGGCATAAGCAGCTCCATTAGTTAGTCCACTATTAAGTTGATTCCAAGTTGCCTTGGTTAGAATTGATTCTGGTGTGAGTTCTTGTGGACTGGTTGAACTACCAGTAAAATTACCTAATACACTGCCATTACCTATATTTTCGATTTCTGTTCTAGCCACTCCTCCCAGTTTAATTCCTATAAAACCATTAGAGCTGACTTCAAAATTAGCACTATCGAATATTCCTATACCTCTTTGAAGTGTAACAGTTCCTCCTGTTGGTGAACCTCCTGTTTCAGAGCATGTAATTATTGTTTGAGTAAAACTGCTAGTAACTACTACCCAATCTCCGTTATAATTATTAGGAGTTACACCTCTTACTGCTATAACTTGTCCAACATTAAATGGAATACCTCCAGGGTTAGCATAATTTAATCTAATTTGACCTGCAATAGGAACACCTGGTTCTATTAAGGTTAATGGTATGGATAAAGTACTTGTTAAAGATCCTACCGGAGCGTATCCAATGTTTAATTTTTGTTGTTCAATTGCTGCATTATCGACTATGTTTATATTTGTGATAGCATCTGTAGTAATGCTGGCAGTAATATTATTTGCACTGCTATCAAAAACAAATTCTAAATCTCCTACTACATGTGCATTTTGAAATACGTTTCCTGAACTATCTTCTGTGCCTACGTAAACAAATAAATCTGCTGCTCTTGGATCATTTATTTCTACATCTAATAGTTTATATAAACTGTCTACTGTGGCAATTTGTTCAGTAACATATAATTTAGTTACTGCATCATCATCGGCTAATGGGGCAGCTAAACTGGTTATTCTGTTACCTCCCATTACCATATTATTAGTAGCTGATAATGCTCCATTACGAGGCATAAATCCAGGACCAATTGAAGTAGTGCTAGGTGCTCCAAGTTGTGTTAATCCAAGACGTTTATTAATATAACTTACTACAGCACTTTCGGTTGGCACAGTATCTGTAGCTGAATCTACCATAGTGTCATCTGTACTAAATTCATTTACAGTTACACCTCGTTTAAAACCAATACCAGTTAAATTACTTAAGGCAATCCCAGCATTAAATGTAACATCGCCAGTTCCTTGGTCAACAATAAAGAATCTGCCTACTCTAAAAATACCATCTTGGTCAGTGCTTACCCAAAAGACACGCCCTGTAGTTTCTTCTACTACTTCTTTTTCTTGATCTGGATTTTGAGTAGATTCTCCGAATAAAACACTCGGATAGTTTGTACTGTTATAGCCCCCAGTACCAATGTCTAAAAAGTCATGACCAGTAGCTCGCATAGTACTAATACGTACAGTTAAATCTGCTAGGCTACCAGCAGGCAAACCTGCACGTAAAGTAAAATTATCAGTTATACTAAATGGCTCTTGTAATCCATTTACTACCGGAACAGCAGCAACATTAATACTTGATGGCGAAATATCTGCTATTGTTATATAGGCTGGTATAATTCCAGATGATGTAGTATAGCTAACTATTCTATGTAATTTACCTTTATAGGCGAATTCTAAAATACCGCTATTTAAAGCATTTACATCTCGAGTGCTATTAATATCAAAAATAGCAATTTTTCTATCACCTGCCAATGATCCCATAGTAAAAGGACCGCCTAATATTGGATCTGTTGTGCTAACAGCTGATGCTTTTACTTGAGGTAAAACATATGTAAAACTAGTATCAAATGTTGAAATAATATTACCGGATGCCAATTGACCTAATCCAGCTGATTGTTGTATGCCTATAGCAATAGTTCTGTAGGTTACATTAGACTGATCTCTAAATACAATTGCACTACTAGGTCTTGTAACTACGATTTCATCTAAATTACTAAATTGAAAATTTTGTAAAATTCTTATATCTAAGATTTCATTATCAACAATAGTTTCTTGTAGTCCAGTAGACGAAGTATTATTATTTCCTGATGTACTAAGATTTACTTTTAGTACTTCTGATCCTGCTTGAGCTCTACCTCCGCTAGTATAATTCGAATATGCCACAACGTTAGTATTGATAGCAGTTACCAGTTGTTGGTCTTCATAAAGAGCAAATTCATTTACTGCATATCCTGATCTCTTAACATAATAAGGATCACCAGTAGAGTTATTAATTTGAGTCATACCAGTGACGAGATCTAATCTTACTAATTGTCCGTCTATGAAGTTGTGTGCTCCACTAGTGGTTACCACAGCAGGATTAGCTTTAGTAATATTAGTTATAGCTGCCGTAGGTACAGCTTTTCCGGTTCCTGTAGTAGAACCAGATGCTGTAAATGTTGTACCTATAGTATTAGCTGCTGCTCCTACTAATGTAAAATTACTAGTACCAACAAATTGAATTGTATAGCTTCGACCATTTACTAATTCGGTAGCAGGAATTCCTGCTGCTAAACCTGTACTTTCAACATTATTGATTTCATATCTAGTTGGTCCTTCTACACTATGATAGATTTCTACTTCGCTAACATTTAGTAAAACATACTGATAACCGTATAGATAAAAATCTTGATCAGCCAATGTTCCACTATCGTAAGGAGTAACTCCAGTTTTGTAGACTCTTGCTACCTGACTTAATCTGTTAACTAAAGTAATTTCATCAGGTATTTCTGTAGGATCTCCTCCAGCAGCTCTTAATCCATACTCGCCATTTGCACTTGAACAGTTTAATGCACGAATCTGCCCACCGTTATTTGCAAAAAATGAAGTGTAATTATAGTAAGTAAAAGTAGACACTTGTTCAGTGATACCATTGTTAGTAGCTACTATACCATATCCTAAATCATTTACTTGTGTAAAATCGTTAGCTAACATGCTACGATTACCTGCTGTTTCTAAAATTATATCTGGTGTTCTTGGATAAACCCATGGAACTCCTGTAGCAGGATCATTTACTGGCCAAGGAGTAGTAGGATTTAATGTTACTATTGCTACTCCTGTTGCAGCATTATAAGAGGATACTGCATCAATTTGAAATCTGTTGTCACTAATGTAGAAACTTGTAGGTGTATTAGGAGTTTTTTTCTGTAAATCACTTCCTTGTAAAGTAATAGTTGTAACACCGCTTACAACAGTTACTGATTGTATAGCAGCTCTAATTCTTCCTACAAATCCGTCGATGAATTGACCACCTGCAAATCTTTGTTTTGAAATACTGCCACTTAAACTAGTGCATGTTTGAGCATAAGGCGATTTACTTAAGATTTGACCTTCAGGGTCTAATACCATTATAAATCCACCGTGATTTTGAGCAGTTATATTTCTAAGAATTGTGCCATCATTACATAAGAAAACATCCATTTCTCTGTTATTTTTAGGTGGATTAAATGCCCCGTTAAACGCAAATGCAACTGTGCCTATTAAATTACTGATAGTATTTTTAATGGTAGTAGACAATCCTGATCCAAAACCAGAATTAATAAATGTTGCAATATAACCTATACCTGCTTGACAACTTGCAGTTAATGTTACATCAACAAATTTTCCTTGCATTTCTAAAACATTAGATCTGCCGCCTATTTCTAAATCAAGTATTAAAGCATCAACAATATAACCTATGTCTCTTTTACTTTTAGCAGTTTCTGTAGGACTTAAAGGAGGTCCTAAGCCATTTACATACGCAGTTACATTATTTTTAATATTTTCTTTATTAGCACTGATTAGAGTTGCAGCAGTAAAGTAATTTCCTAGGTTCTGATAAGATGGACCTGTATTTTTAGCAGTCGATGGGTTTTTTAGATAATGATAACCATACTTTACTACCGGATAAATGTACCAAGATCCAGAGTTTATACTAGCCGAACTAATTAAATCATTGTATATTTCTACTGTAAATGTAGATCCTAAAATACTTGTTATAATTCCTTCTGCTTGTCCTGTAGTGGAAAAAACTTTATCTATCCAACTAGCACTAGCAGATCCGCTAGCTAGAGTGAATAAAACAGTTCCAGAAGTACCACTAGGCACAAAAGCAGTACCATTACCAGAACCAATTCCTAAGGCAACAAACTGTACTCCTACAGTATTTGAAATTGCACCTATTGCGGTAAAATTTGTAGAACCAACACTTTCGATTACATAAGTTTGTCCAATTACAAATGAACCTGCGGTAACTGGTGCTTGCCCAGGATAAACTTTTACACTTGGAGCAATATTTGCGCCGGTAAAATTACTGACACGCATATTATCGAATACAGTATCTCTATAAAAGAATGTATCAGTCCACGGACTTTGACTAATTCTATCTTTAGGTCTAATTATTGTTCTTCTAAATTCGTCACCTTTAATACTTACATTAGCAGGTAATTTTATAGGATAGTCTTCGTCGTAAGTTCCACTTTCCACTCTTATTGTTATGTTAAGGTCTTTAACTGCTTCACCATACTCTAATTGTTCGCCATCATTAAAGTTAATAGGTTTAAGCAGTTGACAGGTAATTCTATCAAATCCTGCACTAGTATTTCGTTCGTATCTAAAAATCTTAGCCGTAGCATCCGATGTAACACCTCTAATTACTTTGCCGCTGGTAATATCTGTGTTTGCTGGATTGCCTTGATCTACATAGCCTACTCCTCCATTTGAAAAAGTAAATCTATATAGTCCTGTACCAAAATCTTCAACTGGCGCAGCATCTATTCCGTTTTCGATAATATCAGAAATAGTGTTAAATCTTGATAAAACTATATCATCAGTAGTATTAAATTCAGCAGGCACACTTCCATTAGAACTATAGCTAATAGTAGTGTTGTATACAGTTACAGGTGATAAATCATCTAGAGCTAATTGAACTAGTTCACTTGCCTTTTGAATTCCAGCAAGGGTTTGACCTAATTGTTGTCCGCTAGCTGTAAGAGCACTAACGTTTCTAAAATAAGATTTACCAGCTTTAACAGATTGAAAATTTCCGCCTGTAAGTAAATCTATACAAATAGCTTCAATAATAAGACCTACATCTCTTTTACAAGTAATGCTATCATATTGAAAATTTGAAAAATCAACATCACCGTAACCAGTTACATTTACAGTAAGTTCATTAGTAATTTGATAATTTAACCATGCTATAACTTCTTCTTGTATGAAAGCTTTGTTGTTTAATAAATGCGTTGTAGTTGTTGTATATCCTGTACCATTTATTACTTCGTAACTTGAAGCAGCTAACGTAGTAAATGTTTGGTCCTCTCCTAATGTATAACTAATTTTTTGCCTGTAAGGACCAGGTTCAAATTGTGATATTTCTAATAGATCATTTGCCTTAGCACAGGCAGCTGATATGGATTTATAGGCATAGGCAAATGCTCTTCCTTCTTTGCCAGAAGGAGTGTTAAGTTGTCTATCATCTCCAGTTGTACTGACAAAAAGATTAATAGCACTAGCAAAGCTACTGTTATCAACATAATATTTTGTAGCAGCTTGAAGATCGTCGGGTCCATTTGGAGTTCCTGCTCCTGATAAACTGCCGGGATGATCGTAAAGGTATAAAGGACCTTCCATATCATCGCCTTGACGCCTTACTGTTGATTTTCTTGGTAAGGCCTCATTGCCTGTAAAATTTCCAAACAATTCTGGATCAAAGTTAGCATCAACTAAAGTTTGAGTACCTGTACCTGACCCGTCAATTACATTAATTTTAGTTGTTCCATCGGCAGGATATTCTCTGGCATCAAATGCTGTTGCATGTAAACTAAAATGATCTTCGTCTACAATTTTAATATAATAAGTATTGCCGTCGACTAAAGGTGGTGCGGCAGAACCTGTAGTGTTGTATATAACTGCAAATCCATCAAACCCACTGTTTTTACCATGGGCAGGAACTTTAGCAAGTCCTGACCCTAAACCAAATACACTTTCGAATTGTGTGATAGTTTGAGTATACTCACTTCTATCTATAGGTTCATCTCTAATACGTATTGTTCCGCTGCCACTACCTGAACCAGTCTGTTGTACATATCTTCTATCTGCATAACCTCGATTAATTACTATGTCATCAGCTGTAATAGCGGATAAACCTGTTAAACTATGAGCAGTATTAAATTGTATCACTGCATCATTGGTAGGGTCTGCCACTCTGGCTATAGCAAATTCTCTACCATTAAGCGGACCACCTAACGAAGGACTTACATCTGACTGTACATCTACGTTTGTTGCTCTGATAACAATTTCGTTAGGGTCGTTATCTATAGCGATGCCTAATCCTGCTACAAGATCTTTAGCAAGAATTTCATCGCCAGTAGTGTTTGAAATGAACACTTGATTAGCATCATAAACAGGAAAGTCGTCAAGGTCACTGGCTCTAATTCTGTCGCCTGCACCAAAGATAGCATATAAGTCTCTAAAATTTTCATTTACTTTGCGAAAAGATTCTCTTATACTGTCTCCAGTACCGTCGTTACCTACTGTACCTATATCGATTACTTGTCTAGACATCGTTAAACCTCACCAAAATCATAATTATCATGCATTGAAAAACTTGACCCGCACCCACATGTACTTTGAACATTAGGGTTTTTTATAGTAAATTGTGAACCATGTATATCCTCGACATAATCCACTTCAGCACCGCCCATATATTGTAGACTCATGCTGTCAATTAGAACACTTACACCATGGGCTTCTATATTAAAATCATCTTCTTCTTGAATTTCATCTAAACTAAATCCGTATTGAAACCCAGAACATCCGCCTCCTTGCACAAACATTCTAAGTTTTAAATTAGGATTGCCTTCTTCTACACAAACTTCTTTGATTTTATTTGCTGCTGATTCTGTAATTGTAAGCATTTTTCACCTCTTTACTTAATATTTATGTTAAAATTTTATAATCTGAATGTAAATATATGATGTTTATTAAAGAAGAAAAAGTAAAAAACTCTTATTATAGAAAAAGCAAGTTAGGTCACTTGCACCAATATACAAGAAGTGTAACAACAATTACTTTACAATGTGATAATTGTGGTGATCATTTTATTAGAGACAAAGGCGCTATATGTAGTAAACGTCGTTCGAATCTCTATTATCACTGTTGTGCAAAATGCGATGCTAAAAAATTTGCTCAAATTAAATCGGTAGAAAAAAGAATGATTTGGAATATGCCTGTCAGCAGTACTATTACTCTAGATAAATTTTAAACTATGTAGTTTATAATAAATATTCAACAAGGAGATTTCTATGGAAATTATTATTGCTATTGTATTGTTATCTGCTATGGTGTATGTTGGTTATCGTATCTTAAATAAAGAAAACGACGATGGTAGTCATCCATTAGACGCTGCTACTCGAGCACCTTATAAAGTTGAACCTCCATCAACTACTAAACCGGACGGTATAGGTCATGAAAGTATACCAATTCAGCCTGTTATTTCTAATGTGTTAGATTTAAACAAAGATGGAAAAGTAGATTTAGAAGATGCCAAAGAAGCAGTCAAAAAGACCAAGAAAAAGGTCAAAGAAGTTACAGATGAAGTAGTTGAAAAAGTAAAAAAGCCAAGAGGACGTAAACCTAAAGCAGAATAAAAAAGGGCTCTTCGGAGCCCTTTTATTTTAGACTATGTTCATATAGTGCGAATGATGCGAGATTCTTGCCTTTGCTTTCTGCCATTATATCTGCCCATTCATTATGAGTCAATGCCCAATCGTTAACAGCACTATTCCAATAGAAGTCACTATGTGCTCTTAGTTTTTGTTTCTTATGACCTGACTCTAATAACACAGAATGATCAGGCAATGTGTTTATACAATGTCCAGGTAAAACATCTTCACGACTAACGCTATAATGACACACAGGACGCCGCCCACGCCAGCTGCCAATAACACGTTTAATCCTATCATCGCTAGGAAGGATATACTCTCCTTCACGGACCCAGTGGTGGTGTATGTCCAACACAATAGGCACAAGGTCGCTAATAAGTAAGCAGTCATCAAGTCCATAACTAATTTCTTCGTTTTCGATTGTTAGTGTGTTACGTGCTTCTGGGCTAAGTCTCTGATAAGCAGCACGAATACCATCAGGTCCTTGTCTTCCAGCTATGTGTACATTAATTTTAAAATCTTGAAAAGTTTTACCATAGCCCATCCAACGAGCCATATCTACATGGTATTCGAACTCGTCAATGCTGCGGGAGACAATATCTGGATCATTACTTGCCAATACGCAAAATTGGCCTGGATGAAAAGATAAACGCACGTCACGACCACGAGCCAGCTCACCCACTTTGCTAAACTTTGATTCACAGTAAGTCCTAACGTCATTGCGACGCCAAAAATAACTCCAAGTCCGCTCAGTGTATACTGGTAAAATGTCAGAACTGATACGAACCATTCTAAGTCGTTCATTTAAATCCCCCACTCG
>Ga0129333_10006645_pt1 | contig 10939 bp, 12 predicted proteins | sample CPB6_08_DNA_FD_94474 | JGI IMG/M metagenome (GOLD analysis project Ga0129333, IMG submission 94474) | Freshwater to marine salinity gradient microbial communities from Chesapeake Bay, USA - CPBay_Sum_0.6_0.8_DNA | ecosystem: Environmental > Aquatic > Marine > Coastal | place: USA: Chesapeake...
CTAGCTTGACTAAAAGGGTGAAGAGGTGTAATATATCAGTATGACTAACCAAGACTCCTCGAAGACTATTTTTGACGAACAGATTGCCCGAAAACCAGACAAATATCCTTGGGCGCAAGAGTTCATAGCAGTTATGCACGAAGGTTTTTGGACTCACAAAGAATTTAGCTTCTCTAGTGATGTTCAAGACTTTAAAGTAAACCTCTCAGATGAAGAGAGAGAAATTATTGTTCGCACTCTTTCTGCAATCGGCCAAATCGAAGTGGCAGTGAAAAAGTTTTGGGCCAAGCTAGGAGACAACCTTCCTCATCCTTCTCTCAGCGATTTGGGCTATGTAATGGCTGGCGTTGAGGTTATCCATAACAATGCTTATCAGCGTTTGCTTGAAGTTTTAGGTATGGAAGACATCTTCGAACAAAATCTAAAGCTAGATGTTGTTGCTGGCAGAGTTAATTATCTGCGCAAATACACTCACCGTTTTTACAAAGACTCCAAAAAGCAGTATGTCTATGCTTTGATTCTTTTCACTTTGTTCATTGAGAATGTTTCTTTGTTTTCTCAGTTCTACATTATTCTTTGGTTTGGTCGTTACCGCAATGTTCTCAAAGACACTACTCAACAAGTGACTTACACCAAGAACGAAGAACTTATCCATGCTAAGGTTGGAACAAAGCTCATCAACACCATTCGCAAAGAATGCCCAGAGTTATTTGACAAAGAATTAGAATCTAAAATTCTTCATGAAGCTGGCCAAGCTTTTGAGGCTGAATCTAAGATTATTGATTGGATTGTCGGAGATTGGAAAGACAAAAGAATTTCTGCCGATATTTTGAAAGAATATATCAAAACAAGAATCAACGATTCTTTGAAAGATATTGGTTTCTCACCATTATTTTCTATTAACGAATCTCTGGCTAGAGATTATGAGTGGATGGATGAAGAGGTTCTTGCCAACAATGCGGTAGATTTCTTCTACCAACGTCCAGTTGATTACGCCAAGGCAAACAAAACTTTTGAAATTGACGATCTAATTTAATTTATAACATGAGCAAATACTACTGGTTAAATGAAAAATCCCGCGAATTTCTATCTCGGGGCTATGTCAGAGAAGGTCAAACAGCAGAGCAAAGAGTCAGAGAAATTGCCGAAGCTGCTGAAAGATATTTAGGAATTCAAGGGTATGCTGACAAGTTCGAGGATTATATGTCTCGCGGTTGGTTTAGCCTATCTTCTCCTGTTTGGGCCAATTATGGCCTAGAAAGAGGTCTTCCGTGCTCATGCAATGGTTCTTACATTGAGGACACAATGGAAAGCATTCTGTATAAAAATGCTGAAATTGGAATGATGACAAAAAATGCTGCTGGGACTTCTGCTTACTTTGGTAAACTTCGTCATCGTGGGGCCGCTATCAGCAGTGGCGGAACTTCAAGTGGCGCTGTTCACTTCATGGAACTTTTTGACAAAGTATCTAATGTTGTTTCTCAGTCTAGCGTTCGTCGCGGTTCAATGGCTGCTTATATTGACATTGATCACCCAGATATTGAAGAATTCTTGCGCATCAAGGGAGAAGGCCACCCAATTCAAGATTTAAGTATTGGCGTTTGCATCTCCGATGAGTTCATGGAAAGCCTTATCAATAAGAATGAAAAAAATCTAAATCTTTGGGGTCAAGTAATCAAAAAACGTTTTGAGAGCGGTTATCCGTATATTCATTTTACTGGCACTGCTAACAAGAAAGCTCCAAAAGTTTATCGAGATAAAGGAATTAAAATTCACGCCTCAAATCTCTGCAATGAAATCCAACTCTCTTCCGACTCTGAAACTTCTTTTGTCTGCGTACTTTCTAGCATTAACCTCCTTCACTATGAAGATTGGAAGGATACTGATGCAGTTGAAGTTTTAACTTACTTCTTAGATACTGTAACTGAAGAGTATATAAGAAAGACTAAAGATATGCCTTTCATGAGTGCTCCTTATAAATTCGCCGTTGAGCAGCGAGCAATTGGTTTAGGGGTTCTTGGTTGGCATTCGTATCTTCAAAGCAAGAGAATCGCTTTTGAAAGCATGGAAGCTAAGCTATTAAATGCTCAAGTTTTTAAACTCATTGATGAAAAGAGTTTGAAGGCGAGCAAAGAACTAGCTGAGAAATATGGTGAACCAGAACTTCTTAAAGGTTACGGAGAAAGAATGGTAACTCGTCTTGCTATCGCTCCAACAACTTCTTCTTCCTTTATTCTTGGTCAAGTTTCTCAAGGCATTGAACCTCAAAACTCAAACTATTACGTTAAGAAACTGGCTAAAGGTTCCTTCACATACAAGAATCCTTATCTCAAGCAACTGCTGGAAGAAAAAGGCAAAGACTCTCAAGAAGTTTGGAAAAGTATTCTTGAACAAGGTGGTTCTGTTCAGCATCTTGACTTCTTATCTCAAGACGAAAAGGATGTTTTCAAAACATTTGGAGAAATCTCTCAAAAAGAAATCGTTATTCAAGCAGCCCAGCGTCAAAGATACATTGATCAAGGACAGAGCTTAAATCTCATGATTCCTCCGTCAGCAACTATTGGTGAAGTTGGTAAACTTCTTTTCTTTGGTTGGCAGCAAGGGGTTAAAGGTTTTTACTATCAACGTTCAAGCAACCCTAGCCAACTTTTAGCAAGGTCACTTAACGAATGTAAATCTTGCGAAGCATGATTCCTCTCATTGTATTAACTTGTCTCTGGTTAGTCTGTTTTTGGATTGACTGGAGAACTAAAAATTTTCGCTAAATAAATACTAGAAAAAAATATTTTTTAAGTGTAAAAATAGATCATGGAAGTAGATTTCTCTCAACAAATTATAGAAGCTAAAAGTCGTTCTGGCCCAAAGAGTTCCGCACAAACTCCAGCAAAGCCAGACGAACGTAAAAAGGGTTCTAAAATGAATGAGCCAGGTTCCGCTGGTACTACTCCAGATGCTAAACAACGTGCGAAAGAAGCTCTTGAAAGAAAAGATGAGAAAGAAATCGTTAAAGCGGAAATTACATTTAACGATAAAATCATCAACTCTTTAAAGAAGAAGGTTGAAGATCACAATTCAAAACATAGTAAAAAAGTAAGTCTTTCTCAATTAAAGAAAGTTTATCGTAGAGGTCTTGGCGCATTTAGTTCCAGCCATCGTCCAGGCAAGAGTCGTCAACAGTGGGCTATGGCTCGCGTTAACACTTTCTTGAAAATGATGCGCGGCGAAAAAGTTAAAGATGCGTATAAAGCCGCTGACGGTGATATTGCTAGAGGATCAGAAGCTTTCGATCACAATCATGACTTCTATGATTTTGAAGATATTGAATGGCAGCTAGCTCACATTAATCTGATCGAAGCTGGTGTTTTAGAAGAAGAAATGAATATCTTTAATGAAGATATTGACTACACTGAGGCTGAGAAAAAGACATTGAACAAACCTTTTCGTTTACCTTCAGGCTCAAATAAGAAATTTGGTGTTTATGTAAAAAACGATAAGGGCAATACTGTCATGGTCAAGTTTGGTGATCCTAATATGGAAATCAAACGTGATGACCCTGAACGACGCAAGAATTTTCGCGCTCGTCATCAGTGTGACACTAATGTTGGTCCAAAATGGAAAGCTCGATACTGGTCTTGCCGTTTTTGGAGCAAAAGCCCTGTTTCTAAAATGACAGCAGAAGAATTGGATAAACTAGACCCAATCGAAGCTTTCTACGTGAAGCAAGAGGAAAGACAAGCTTCTTTAGAAGATAGTGGTTTTGATGAAAATGCAATTCCCACCCAAGAAGAAATCTTAGCTCTCGACCCTCTTCTTGACAATGTTTATTACATTGAAGAAGAAATTGATCTTTAATCTGTAGAATATAGATATTGAGCGCGTATAATCTATGTGTTCAGCATCTATCATTCTGCATTTAATTTAATTAAGCATGGCTTCGTTGGTTGGCAAGAAAGCGTTCAAAACTCTTGCAAATTCGCTGACGAAGTAATTATTGCGGTTAATACCTCTTCTGATGGTACTAAAGAAGCCATCGAAGAAACTTTAAAAGATTTCTCTAATTGGAAAATCATTGAAACAGATTTTTCTTACCAAGACCCTTGGCTTGACGGTAAGATTAAAAATGTCGCTCTGCAAGCTTGTACTCAAGACTTTAAGATTCAGCTTGATCTTGACGAATACATTCCTCTTTGGCAAAAGCCAATTTGGGAGAATGTTGCAATGCAGTTAGCATTTCATCCTGCTCAGTGTGTTGCTGTAGCATCTGTTAACTTGTATAAAGATTGGAATCACTTGTCTTCTATTACAAACAAGCAATATTTCCATAAAGGACAGGCATATCGCGCACCTTCCATTCATGCTCGCAAACCAGATGGCACAATCAACACTAAGATGAGTGACGGTTGCGATTTAGTTGATCAATTTGGTAATTTCGTTCCAACAATTCCAACGCCAAATGATCAAAGCGTTTTGGAACAAAACGTAGCTCCATTTGTTGTGCATTTTGGATACGTTGATCTTGATTCTCGACTAAAGAGAAATCATGAGTTTTGGCATGAGCATTGGTATGTTGAGGGCGGAGGACAAGCGCCAGCCCATACAATTCATATGAAGCATGAGGATTTTGAATATCCTTATATCGAACATAAATTAAATCTATGATTAAAGAATTATTAAATGAATTGAAACCATATTCCTTACCATTTAAGATGGTAAGAGTTGGAAACCCATTAAGAGATGGTGGGTACGGTTTGTATGAAAAATTCACTTTGGAAAGTGACGCCGTTTATTCTTTTGGCGTAGGTCAATTACCTGAACAAGTAGAATTTGACCGTCAAATGGCTTCTATAGGTAAGAAAGTTTATATGTATGATTATAGCGTGGATGGCCCACCAGTTAATCATGAAAACTTCTCTTTCTATAAAGAATTTGTTTCATCTCAAAATGCTTATGAGTTTTTAAAACTTAACGGAGATTTGGATAAGAAAAATCTTTTAGGTCAATTTGATATTGAAGGCGCTGAGTATGAAATGATTCTTAATGTAGATAAAGATTTTTTTAACCATTTTTCGCAGCTATCTATTGAATTTCATTACTTGGATCAAGTAAGGGAGGACCAGTTAGAAACATTTAAATTGCTAAATGATAAATATTATCTTTATCATATACACGCTAATAATCATGGTAAAAAAACAGACGAGTCGGGAAAAATACCAGAAACTTTAGAAATCTCTTATTTAAGAAAAGATAAGGTTGAAATTATACCTTATCTAGATAAGAATCCAAGACCAATCATAGGAATTGATAGACCGTGTTGCCCTTGGGAACCAGAATTCTTTTTAGATTGGTGGTGCAAAGATGAATAAATATAATATCATTGCGTTCTCAGTATTTGACGAAAACTTCAAAATCATGCAGGATTTTGTAGAAACTAGAAACAAAAATTATTTTAATCAAAAAAATATTCAATACCTGAGTTTTTCAGAAAACTTAAAAAAATATTCTTCTGAAAAAATGTCTGATAAACACCAAAAATATTGGACAAAAATTTTCATCTTAAAAGATTTGCTTGAACAAAAATCAAATGCGGATTGGTTTTTTTTAATGGACTCTGATGTTGTGGTTGTTGACATGGATTTTGATTTAAATATCTTTCCAAATTTAATTCCAAACCATAAAGAATTCATTGTTTGCGACACAGATCAAAATTATTCAGATAAATTTTGGAACGTTAACACTGGAGTATTTTTTTGCAAAAACACTTCATACATGCTTGAAATCATAACTGATATAGTTAATATAGCTATAGAAAATGATTTTTTTGTAGAACAGCCAATTTTTCAACAAATGCTGTATTTGAATTATAAAAAACTTTCAGATAAAACAGCCATTTTTCCAAGCACGGCTTTTAATCATGAAGGAAAATTTTTATATCATGCTTGTAATTTTTCTACTTTAGACATGGACTTTAAAAAGGCTATAGAAGAAAAAACTAAATTTCTAAAAAATATTTGTATTCATCAATAATGAAATCAATCATCATCACTGGTATTACTGGTCAAGACGGTTCTTTAATGGCCGACTATATTTTAAGGAACACTGATTTATTTGTTTATGGAGCGCATCGTCGCCTGAGTGTTCCAAATCATAAGAATATTGAACACTTAAAAGGTCATCCAAGGTTTTCTACAATTGATTTAGACATTACCGATCCCGAAAATATTAATCAGGTAGTTAGACAAATTAAACCAGACTACTTTGTTAATTTTGCCGCTAATTCTTTTGTTGGCAATAGCTGGAAGATGCCTGTAAATCACATGCAAACAAACTGCATGGGGGTTCTTTTCTGCCTTGAAGCAATCCGCAACTTTTCGCCCGAAACAAGGTTTTATAACGCTGGTAGCAGCGAACAGTTTGGCGATGTAATCTACTCGCCACAGGATATTAATCATCCTTTTAGACCACGTTCGCCTTATGGCGCTGCAAAATGTGCCGCTCATCATTTGGTAAAAGTTTACCGCGATTCTTACAATATTTACGCTGTTCAAGGCATCCTATTCAATCATGAGGGTGTCCGTCGCGGAGAAGAGTTTGTAACGCGCAAAATCACCAAGAATGTCGCTAGAATCAAAAACTCTAAAAGAGAAGGAAAAGCGTTTCTACCAATGGAGTTAGGAAATCTTGATGCAAAAAGAGATTGGAGCGATGCAGAAGATTTTGTGCATGGGGTCTGGCTCATGCTAAATCAAAATAGTCCAAAAGACTATGTTCTTTCTGCTAATGAAACTCATTCGGTTCGTGAGTTTGTTGAGTTAGCTTTCAAAGCAGCCCTAATTGAAGGTGAATGGTCTGGCAACGGTATTGAAGAGGTCTTTATTGACAAAGAGACGAAACAAAAACTTGTTACAATCAATCCTGCTTTTTATCGCCCAGCAGAAGTTGATCTTCTTTGGGGAGACTCTGGCCCAGCTAGGCAAGAGCTAAATTGGACTCCAAAAACATCTTTCGAGCAACTTGTGGAAAAAATGGTTGCATCTGATCTTGGTTGGCCTTATAATACATTTTATGAATATCATTCAAATAGGATGCAATGACTGCAATGATCACGTTTTCAATTTTATTAAAGAAAACCAAAAGATCATAAATAATTTTTTTGTTGTAGATGCTTTACCAAAATGTTGCGAAAAAGCGAAAGAAGTTTATAACTTTATTGATAACTTAAAAATTTTCAATAAAGCAATTGGTTTAGAAAATACTACTTGTAGATTTTATTTTCCAGAAGGAGATGAGCAATCAGCACACGCATCTTTAAATAAAGATCATGTTCTGAACCATCATCACCCAATTATAAATTTTATTGATGTTGAATGTATTGACATTAATGATTTCTTAAATAAGTTGCCTAAAATAGATCGCTTATATATTGACATTGAAGGGTTAGATGTGAAAACACTACTTCATATGAATGATGAATATTTTGATATTCCATATATTGAATATGAATTCTATCATGGTCAAGATACATTTAATCCTGGAATAATGCATCAATTTCTGTTGCAAAAGTTCGCAAATCATGGATATTCAGTAAAACAAATCTCTGAATACAATTGTGTCGCAGAAAAAACCAAATAAAAAACTCATAGTCTCAAAGTTTGTCGAGATTCCCGCCAAATCAAAGCGGGAGTTTTGGCAGAGAGAATATGTATTGCTTAATCGGCTGATTGAAAGATATAGTTTAGAATTTTTACAAGACACTTCCTTTTCTTTTCAAGGAGAAAGTCTAGCTATCTTGTTTGCCGATAAGATTTTAAAAGACCTCGATTTACGATTCAAGATTTACAACTCTTGTCTAAAGAAGGAGGAAGAAATGATCGTATTACAAGACGATCCATCAATTGAAAAACGGCAGATTGCCAAGAAACCTAAAACAATTAGAGACTTTTTAAATGGCCAAGACTAAAACAACAGAAGAAAAAAAGATTACTTCATCAGATATTCTGAGCACATTCTTAAAGCAGAATGCAGAAGATCACTACAACTTTGAAGAAACTGTTGACTATAAGGTGTCAAGCGGTTCTTTACAACTGGACTTGCAGCTTGGTGGCGGCTTTGGCCCTGGCCTTCATCGCTTTGTAGGCATGAATGAAGGAGGTAAAACCTCTGAAGCTTTGGAAGTAATGAAGAACTTCCTTGTTGAAATTCCAAACAGTAAGGGTTTTTATATCAAAGCTGAGGGTCGCCTTTCTCCAGAAATGCAAAAACGTTCTGGCGTTAAGTTTGTATTTTCTCCTGAAGAGTGGGTTGCTGGAACATGCTTTGTATTTGAAAGCAATATTTATGAAACTGTTGTGGATGCAATGCGCAAACTCGTTTCCAACAATGAGGAAAAGATTAAGTTTTGTTTTCTTCTTGACGCTGTGGACGGTTTGATTGCAAAAGGTGATATGGATAAATCTTTTGAAGAAAGCTCAAAAGTTGCTGGCGGGGCAGTTATCGCTGCCACATTCATGAAAAAACTTTCCATCGCTCTCGCTAAGAGAGGTCATATGGCAATCTTTATTTCTCAAGTTCGAGCAGATATTAAGCTTGACCCGTATTCAAAAGCTCCCATTCGTCAAACTTCTGCCACTGGCGGCAACGCCCTACTCCACTTCGCGAACTGGATTTTAGAGTTCGAGCCAAGATTCAAAGGTGACTTGATTTTGCAAAATCCAAGTGATAAAACAATTGACGTTCAAAAGAATCCTCCAGTTGGGCATTGGGCTAAAGTCACTGTAAAGAAATCTCCAAACGAGAAAACTAACTTGACTATCCCATACCCTATTCGTTATGGCAGAACTGGTGGAAAATCCATTTGGATCGAAAAAGAAATCGTTGATCTGCTACTCGCTTGGGAAATGGTAATGAAGGGTGGCGCTTGGTTTTCTCCAAGCGAAGACTTCCTTGAACTACTTACTCAGAACGGTCTTTCCTTCCCAGAAAAGGTTCATGGCGAAAGCAACTTATTCAAGACGATTGAAGAAGACAAAGCTCTTTTAGAATTCTTGATCAAGTATTTCCGCAACATGATCGGCAATGAAATTTAAAACTATATATGGTAAAGAGAAAACTCTCAAGAATTCTCGCCAATATTTAATTGATTGGAGAAAAAAAACCCGTAGTAAATTTCAAGACGAGGTTAAAAAATTCCTATACAAATATTGGAAAGATGACGTTGTTTTTGAAGAGCTTAGGTTGGTTGAGACACGACTGACCTTTGATTTTTTTAACGCGAATAAAAAAATAGCCATTGAAGTTCAAGGACAACAACATACAAAGTTTGTTCCTTTCTTTCACGGAAACAGAGCTAAGTTTTTGCAGCAATTAAAAAGGGATTCTAAAAAGTACGACTTTTGTGAAATTAATGGTTTTAAATTGATAGAAATTTATGACGTTAAAGAATTAACAAAAGATTTTTTTGAATCTCATGGAATTTATCTATAATATTTAATATGGGAAGAAAAAAGAATCTCGAACAGCAGATGCCTAAATTTCACATGCCTCCTAATCTCATTGATCAGCTTTATGAGTTAAGTGGCAACGCTGATAAATATAAGGGAGTTATTGTTGCTTACGTGTCTGAAGATGGAATTCCGTTAATCTATGCCAAATATGATTCTCAAGTTGTTGAGTTTGGAATGAGAAAAGCCATGGAGAAATATTTGGAAAACGTCGAGGCTTCTGAATTCACGATTGACCCAAATGAAGGTTTTGGGCAAGAAGGACTTGACCAAGATGAATGATCGTGTATCGTATAGATAGCATGATCTATTCTTACGAGCTTGAAAAACAACTTTTGGCTGGGTTGATTAAAAATCCAGAAAACTATTTCGATATTTCTGCCTTCATTAATGAGAAGGATTTTTATAGCGAAGATAACAGTCTGAATAAGACAATCTTTACTATTATTCGTCAGGCTTTAGAAGCTCACGAAGAAATTGATGATGTAATTATTGCTCAACGAGTTCAGAATCTTGGAATCTCGTTTGATGATGTTGTCAATGTTGCTGAGTATGTAAAGTCTCTTGGCATGAGAAAGGTTTCAGAAGGAAGCCTTATCAAAACAGCTAGAGAGCTTAAAAAATACACAATCAGAAGAGAAATCTACGAGTCTTCTCAATCTATCGCCAAGAAGATGAAGACTCTACCTGCTGAGAGCAGTTATTCTGAAATCATTTCTGTAGCCGATAAGGAGTATAATAGTCGCATCAATCAATACGAAGTTGGTAACGACTCTCCAGAAAACATCTATGATGAAATGGAGAAACTGATCGAAGATCGTGGCTTGAATCCTGTCACTGAATTTGGCATGATGGGACCGCATGAGAAAATCAATGATATTTATGGTTCCCTCTTACGCCCAGGGAATATTACCGTTGTTGTTGCTCGATCTGGCGTTGGCAAGACTCAGTTCTGCATGGACTACAGCACGAAAGTAAGTTTAAAATACAATGTTCCAGTTCTACATTTTGATAATGGAGAAATGAGCAAAGAGGAACTTATTATGCGTCAGTGTTCTGCGCTTAGCGGCGTTCCCATGCACTTGATTGAAAGCGGCCAATGGCTTCGCGCAGGCAAGGAAGTTGTTGATAAGGTTAGAAGTGTTTGGGCTAAAGTTAAGAAGCTCCAATTTTATTATTATAATGTTGGAGGCATGGATGTTGATTCTATGATTAACACCTTGAAGCGTTTCTACTATTCAAAGGTTGGCAGAGGCAAGCAAATGATTTTTAGTTTCGACTATATCAAAACAACTTCTGATATGGGCGGCGGAAACAAAACAGAGTGGCAGGTAGTTGGTGAAATGGTTGATAAGTTTAAAAGATGCGTTCAGAAAGAAATTCTTCACGAAGGAGTTCCAATTATTCCTATGATTACTTCTGTTCAGTCGAACCGAAGCGGC
>Ga0129333_10006647_pt1 | contig 10937 bp, 5 predicted proteins | sample CPB6_08_DNA_FD_94474 | JGI IMG/M metagenome (GOLD analysis project Ga0129333, IMG submission 94474) | Freshwater to marine salinity gradient microbial communities from Chesapeake Bay, USA - CPBay_Sum_0.6_0.8_DNA | ecosystem: Environmental > Aquatic > Marine > Coastal | place: USA: Chesapeake Bay...
AGTCACTCGTTCTGGAAATCTCTCGTCGTATTGTTTATCATAGGAATTATCTCGCACCGCGCATTCTGTGTGAGAACAAAGGTGGATAAGTTGGTGTTTCCGAATGTGAATGAATAAAAACATCGGATTACATAAAGATAACAAACGATAACAGGGAGACAAATATGATACAAACTGATGAATTGTTACTATCATACATTATTACGTGCGACGGCGATAACGACGGGTTGTGCGCTTTTTGGCGGAGCGAGGTTTGCGGCGAGAGGCGCTCTTTTTGGCGGATGAACGGCTGCGTCGGCCTCCATAACTATCTGGGTTTTGCAACCTGTCGATATGATTAACATAATCGCGCGATGCTTGCTTATCTTGTTCGGTTGCGTTGTTATCGATTGATAACGCGTCACGGTATGCTTCCGCTGCGCGTATCATTTGTTGTTGAGCATTATATAATCGTTGGTTTATTTGTTCAATATTCGCATCATCATTAGTTGCGTCGTTTTGAGGATCTCGTAATGCCTCATTATATATTCTCTCAGCATCTGTTCGTTGTTGTAGCAAATTTGCTGGAAGGGGGGGGTGGGGGCATCAGTAAATTCTAAACGAAACTTTAAATTCTCCTTTTATATAAATACCCTATAAATAATAAAATATGTTCAAAACCAGCGTTTTCGGATATATTATTATTATTTTCATTATTGTGATTTGCCTCAAAATCTACCAAGAGTCAGATGCGTTTCAGTTGAAGTGTATTGTTTCTAAAGTCGATGGCAATAAGTATTGCGTCCGCGAACGCGCGAAATTGGAACTTGCTGCCGACCTTCTTGCGACAGTGACCCAAAAAATGAAGAAGGTTGTAAAACATATGGGTGAAACATACCCCGAGCGAGATAATGTGAAACGTTTAGTCAAAAACTTCCGACCTGAAAAAATAAGCGAAACGTTGCCTACGAGTGAGTATACTGCGTATAGTGAGAACAAGGGCGAGAAGCTCGCATTTTGTGTCAATACGACCAAAAAAGGAAATAAACTCATCGATGAAAACACGTTGACATTCGTTGCGCTCCATGAATTAAGTCATATTATGACAGAGAGCGTGGGACACAAAGACGAGTTCTGGAATAATTTCCGGTTTCTCATCGACGAGGCACATAAAATCAAGGTGTATCATCCGGAAGATTATAAACTCAAGCCGAAAGAATATTGCGGGATGACGATTAATGATAACCCGCACTTCGACAACTAACGCGGTGCGTCCGGCCGCACACCACGGGTTGGGGTAGATGATAATCGCATCGGACTCATGTCGAGCCCCGTCGGAATCCATGTCAAACCCGCATCAAACCCGCATCAAACCCGCGCATCGGAATCCATGTCAAACCCGTATCGGAATCTAACCCGACCCGTGGCACGCGGCGGAACGCGTTTAGATCTCAACGACGCGTTGTAATACGTAGAACACCGTATTCGGCGACCGTCTCTCCTTCATCGCACGAATATCCGCCGGTCGTGTTATTTTGGAAACAATTTCTTGATCGACATCCATTACGCGATACAAATGATTGCTCACCGGTCCTTCCGCAAAAAAGGAAATAAAAGGAGGAATGCTTTTTTCGTCAGTCCAGCACCAAATTGCGCGATTGAAATGATTATTTCGAAGTGACTGCCATTCTTCAACAGAGCCGTATTGATATGTCAACGGAAACGCGGCATCATGCTCGTAACTTTCATCTACAAATGTTACAAAAATATCATCAATCGGAAATAACATCTTACCGGTCGTCGAGCAAGGTGTAAGAGCTTGTTCGTAGATCGACGCGCCACCAATAAACCATACAACGTTATAATTCATCGTGAATTTATGAACATCCGACAGTTTTTTTACAAAGATCACACCAGGTTTATGTTCTTCCGTATCAAAATCATGTAACGCAGAGACCACAATATTGTCGCGAAATGGAAGAGGTTTAAACTCCGCAGGTATACTTTCCCATGTTTTTCGCCCCATCACCACCGCACTATCATACGGAAATACATGAGATCGGGTCATATGTGAAAAGAAACGGAGATCTCGGTCGATTTTAGGCCACGGAAGTGTTCCTTCAAACCCGATACCTCCACCACGGCAAAGTGCGACAATCATTTTAAATTCAGTTGTAGTCGGTCTTGACATAGTGTCTCTATAACTATTGCTCCTTGTATATTTATATCGTGTGTAAATCTGTTTATACCATCATCATATACTTTATGTAAACGTATAATTCATCGTGATATGATAATAAAGTATAATCTTCTTATCATATAATAGTAACATCTGAAATGGAAAACGTTGTATCAGATATTCCTATTTATAAAATTTATCACATACGTTCACCGGATGTAACTAAGCCTAACTCTGTTGATGATGTAGAGGGGGCAGCGGCCGTGTCGGAACTTTCACCAGAATACAACGTAATTTACGTATTCTATGGCGATGTAGAATTCATGGCAGATGAAGGTCGAATTGTAGATATCAACGATATTTTTTCACAAGAGCCAGAAAACCCCCACTTTCAAAGGATATTTAGTGATTATGAACTAGTATTGATCCGTCAATATGATGTAAAGGTTGTTTTTCTTCCCGAGAGAATATACCCCGATGACTCGATTGAAACGATTAAAAAGAAATTTCTTTATCTTACACGCGATAAGGTCGCACTTTCCTACGCAGAGTTATATTTATTCAGTAAGCAGGCAAAATATATAACCTCACAACAAACATACGATCAAATTACGTCGAATGGAAAACTCGAACTTACGCAGGTGAGACTTCAGAATTACTTATTGAATATAGATAACCATTCGAAATGCGCGGATGTGGATGCTGACGCGGGAAAGGAACCGCAGTATATGAAACTTGGCCCGCCCGTTGACGGACGTTATACATATACAAATATCACAAACTTAAAGCTAGAAGATACTAAACGTATTGTAAATATCGCATTAGGTCAAAGTGTGAATATTGCGTCGGCCCACGAATATCCTTATGCGGTGAATCCGTTTGACGCGTTAAACGCCGACCCGTTTTTAGAAATACATGCGGCTGAACTCGTAAACACGACAAATAAAATGGTGTTAATCGATTATGGTATGTTTTGCGATAATGTAATATATCTAGTCTCAGCGGAAGACGCGTTAGTCTACGCGAGAGAAATGGAATTACGTAGACAGTCATTATTACAGAAATCGTCTGGAGGGGGGCAATTCGAAAAATCGATATACGAGTCCTATATCGTTTCATTATATTATCCTTATCTCTCAACATTTCGAGATGACACAACGCGAACATCTCTCGAAAAAGGATCCGCGGAAGCGGCCGGCGAAACCGACCTGTCAACCATCCACTCATATAATACGCTGATGCTTCATAAACCGAAATTATTTGAAGCGGATAAACGTATCATAAATGAGAAATTCATGCGCCAAACAGCCAATATCAAGCTTCTTCATGACATCTATGAGAAAAGACTACCGGAACATGAACACAATTACATCGATAATGGCATTCGAGGCGTCGAATTCATGTTACATCCAGAGACATCATATAATCAATCTCTCGACGCTATTTTCAAACTCATCCACTGCTCTGATACCATTCCATACATCAAACACAATCCAGGTAAGAAACGTGATAACATATACAAATTATTCATTTCAGGAATAAGTCGAAGCGGTCGTAAAATTCCATACCTTCCGAAGGGAGATATATTTCGATTAATCAAGACAAGTGCTCGAAAAAAAAGTGTGGCAATCTATATTAACTACATTTATTCAAATCCAGTTATACCAGATCACAAGGCGACACATTTACAAATACCCGTTTTATGTGAATTTTATCCCAACGGGTCGATTTATGTCAAATTATTCGCCAAGTATTCATTTACGACAACTGAAATCGAACAAATTATCATCGCAACGGTAAATCCGATTCTTCGCGTAATCAAGGAGCATGTTGAACAGGGTGGATTTCAATTGAATCTATTTACGCGGTTGTATCATCCACAGATCGAAATCATTAATCTTGAACATTTTGCGCAACTTCCGATCACGCGAAATATAGAAATCAAACAGATGATCAAATGTATTTCTAGTGTCTTTAATGAGGTAGAAGGAAGTTTAAAGAAGGGAATTGTGCTTCGCTATAAACGAGTAAGTAACTATAATGACATGTCAAGTCAAGACGCATATATTATCGAAATGATGAATAAACGTCAAAGTGATCGAGACATCATAGATGGATTGAGAGATAATTATGGTATCAGCGATCAAGATGCTAGAATTAAATTGTCTTCATTTTTATCATCGCTTCAAACACAACAGGTTTCGCGGTTTCGTGGAGGGGCTATCCGTATCAAAAATAATCCCGGATTTCTTACAAAAATCACAAAAGGGGCATTCAATAACATCATTACGATCGAAATTACAAATATAAATAACATATTATACCTAACGTCATTACATGCGTATATCGATTCGATTATTCGTATTTATCAGAATCCGAGCACTACACGTGTTCCGTATGAAAAAATATCCGAGTTATGCGCGAATGCCGCGATGACCGCCACCGCCACCGCCACCGCCACCGCCACCGCCACCGTCGTAAAGTCGAAGCCGCCGAGTTCTGCTTCAGTTGCTGAGATACCACAATCGGTCGGTGAGATAGTTGCGAGTGATAAAGAAGAGTCGATTGAACTCATGGAGGAAATCGTCCCTGTGATAAAAAAACCGGGACCAGCCACAACGGGAGGTCCTGCCGCTGCTTCCGCTGCTTCCGCTGCTGCTGAACCGATTTTTGGTTTTGAGGTTGAAAATGCCGCACCCCAAAAAGAGGATGAAATCGATTTGTTTGACTTGTTACAAGACGAAGACGATGATAATAATGATGATAGCACACCGAGTAGCACACAATACGGTGGTGGCGGTAGTGCTGCGGTATATACTGCTGCTTCAAGACGCATGAGCGAACCCGAACCCGAACCCGAACCCGAACCCGAAGAAGAAGAAGACCTATCGGACATAACTGGAATGGAATTAGCGAATCCGAATCCATTTTCGAAAAGAATACAAGAACGTGATCCGGTTATTCATTTGAATGAAGATGTCGGTAAATTTAACGCTTATTCTCGAAGTTGTCCATGGAATGTCCGACGTCAACCGGTGATACTAACGAGTGAAGAAAAAGATCGTATTGATCGTGAACATCCGGGTTCATATTCACATAGCATTACATACGGTTCCGACGCAAGCAAACCGTATCATTATATATGTCCACGTTATTGGAGTCTGAAACATAATACCAGTTTAACCGAAGAAGAAGTGAAGTCTGGAAAATACGGAACAGTTATTCCTCAAAAGGCGAAAAAAATACCACCGGGTGCGACCATTTTTGAATTCACCGACGACAAATACCATGTTGATGAGAAGGGAAATTATAAACAACATTATCCGGGATTTCTAAAAAAAGATGCGCATCCCAAAGGATTGTGTGTTCCGTGTTGTTTTGCGCAATGGGATAAGCCGGCACAAACCGCAAGAAGACAAGAATGCCAATCAAAGCAATTTGAAGCTGTAAAATTAACAACGGTGCCGAAACAACAAGAAAAAATAGAGAAAGACGTCGAAGCTGCTTCTGATGCGGTGATGTCGGCGTCACTAGATGAAACGCATCGCCCACAAGCACCGGTTCAAGCGGTATCATTTACTCCAGATCCTGTAAAATTACATGAAATGAAAGATGATCGTATTTTAAGTTCAGATAAGTTTCCACTAGAAAATAATCGATTAGGATATTTACCACCACAACTTCAGAAATTTTTATTTACGGATAACCAAAATTGTCAAATAAGTCTAAAAAACGCGTCAATAAAAAAAGATACACCATGTCTATTGAGGCGTGGTGTTGAAACGAATGACAGACAATCGTTTGTGTCCGTTGTAGCATATTATTATAAAGAAAGCATGAATACGGAAAAACAGTCGATTACATTAGTATCGGCAACGGCAACGGCAAAGGCACCGCCTTCAGATCCTGTAAAGCAACAATCTAACGCGTTGGAACCAGTTTTATTATTACCGGATTCTACAAAAGATGATATTCTTAAAAAGGTTACAGATACAATACAGAAAAACGCTAAGATAATTTCAAACCGAGTAGCATCTGCTGGAGGTGGTGTTGTCGACGCACAAATCTCTCAATCCGCGGTTGTATCAGAATCGTCACCACTAGTCAAACGAACGAACGATTATGAGTCAGACGAAGATACGCCGGTTGCGATGACACCGAGAGCATCGACCGCGTCCGTTGCGGCGGCAGCAACCTATCAACGAGAATCAACCATCTCGAAAAATGAAATCAGCAGCGATAGTGAATATATTCCATCGATTCGAGAGATGCGCAACCTTATCATCCAATCTCTCGACGTAAATATGTTTAGAACTCTCCATAACGGAACCTTAGTAGATTCGTTTTATAATCCAAATAAGGAACTTCTGGAAGAAGATATCGTGCGAAAATACGGAATCTCTCAAACACTCCCCAAGGAAACCTTCGCAAGGATATGTAACGCATATGAAAACTTCATCGCATACCTTGACGACGATACTACTGTTATCGATCACACATACCTTTGGGATATTATAAGTCGTCCTAACGAGAGATTATTTAAACATGGAAATAATATTATACTCATTCACATACCGGATGATGATATTACCAATAATGTTCAGGTGATCTGTCCAACGAACGCATATTCGGGCGAGGTGTTTGATACAAACCGTAAGACCATCATCATAATGAAACGCGATACATATTACGAACCTATTTATTTATGTGAAAGCAAATCCAACGGAAAATTCACAACACTTGGTCGGTTTTCTTTAAAAAGTAAAACACTTATGCCAAAAATAAAACATATTATAGAGAGTGTTCGCGATATTTATTTTTCTTATTGTCGCTTACATGCGAGTCAGCCACGTGAATACAAATACCGAATGAATTTACCCGCTTCAACTATAGCAAAGATAGTAAAAGACGCAGGCTTTACGATTCACGCGCAAGTGATGAATTATAATGGAAAAGTGATCGGATTACAAATTTCACAAACAATATCAAAACTAATAAAGTTAGATCCATCAGAGGTTACAAAGAAACATTACGAGCGCATACAATTGAAAGGCGTGATTCCTACAGCGGTTTCGGCACCTCTCGAACATGATAGCGGGGTAGCGTCGGGGTCAACTCCTCCTCCACATCCGCCAATCATTCTCATGGATGACGAACAATTATGGCAATTGAGTTATCGTCAAGTCGTTACATTTTTAAAAGAAGTTCAACAGCATGTAAAGAAAACAACAAAGAAGGAACTATATTGTTTACCACGAGTCAAAGTGGTAGAAGACGGATTAGTTGTCGGCGTTATTACAGAAACAAATCAATTTCTTCAAGTCAATGTTGAAAATGACCCACAACTCAATCAAAATGACGAATTACCCACAATTACAGAAGGAAATCATCTTATTGCGGATAAGGTTGTTGAAACTACTCCGACGGATAAGAAAGCGGACAAGACGCGCGAGAGATATGTCCGCAATATTCGATTAGAAACGAATTTCTATAATGTATTCAGAAACACCTCTCGTAATGTATTGAATCGTCCTGAAAATAAAGCAATCAAGGATAATATCGAGAAAATAATCGGGTCATCGTTCATGATATATACGAATAAACTATCACAGATTATCGCTTTTATGAAGAAGCTATTATCAAAACATGTGTCATTTATTCGATACACAAAAGACACATTAAAACATGTAGGAGAGGTATCAGGATGTATTACAGGCGATGATGAGACGTGCGGTAAAAAGAGTTATTGTTTGAAGGAATTTGGTGGTATGTGTAAACTGCTTCTACCTCAACGTAATCTGATGTTTCCTGATATCGATAATCAAGTCGCATATTACGGTAAATTAGCGGATGAAATGATTCGGTATGAGAGAGTTCGATTATTCATGTTTGAACCGATGAAGTATCCAACATTTCAAGATATAAAATACGATCTCCGAGAGAATGAAATTATATTATTGGAGACCTTTATTACACAAGAATATTTTGAGAATATGGAGCCAGCAGATGCGAACCCATATATTCATCAGACGAATTTTTATACAGTCGCTCCTAGCGATGCGGGTAGCCGAGGTATACAGAATTATGATCCGGTGTATCGAAAAGAGTATGTTGATCAATATTTTGAATTAGAAACAGGCGTTAAACGCGCACCTAATAAACTTAAACCGATTACAAGTGAAGTCGGTGAAGGTCTAACAATACGAGGAAATGTTGCTGCAGGCGGTATTGACGAAAACCCACCACCGGATTCTGTATTACATATAAATGAAATCAACCATGTCCTCGACTTTTGTCAAGAAGTATCTAAAAGAAAAATAACGTTTAAATTACGAAACACATTTTTTCCGAAGATAAATACGTTTGAAATACTTTTTTCAAACGAAACTAAGGAATGTTCATTCGACATTATACTAACAATATTGCGTAGTGTTGCGCAAATTGCGTCTAAATGCCCAAGCGGTCATTCATGTATTCGTAAGAGTGGCGATGTAGCGGCGGTGGCAGCTGCGGAGGATCCCGAGACATGTGTGAAATGTCAATCGAATATCCGAATGGATCAAGACGATTTTGCCTGTCGGCGTTGTAATTATTTCATGTGTGATAATTGTCGTTTTCAACACGTCGACCAATTCGCCAACATCACGATAACGCGATTAAAGGATATACTTGTCACTGAATATGCGAAATTAGCAGCCCTTGGTTTAGAAAAGAAACTTACTATGATATTAAACGGGTATGGTATGAAACAATATGCGGACATTATAAACGAGGGGCGTGCGACACTAACTCAAATTATTCAAAGTGAAAATTACTTTCTTACAAATATAGACGTATGGCTTCTAGCGGTATACTTTAAAATACCGATGGTTTTTGTCTCACAGACATTATTAAGTGAGAACGGTAAAAATTATATGGTATTATATGGAGACGAGATGACAGAAAGTTATTTTTTTATTCAACCATTTCAGGTTGTTCAAGACGTTCCATCACGGTTTGGTTTGATTGAAATTAAACCTCAAGAAAATATATCTCTTTTGAAGATTCCGTTGAATTATGTATCACAGGAATTACAGCAAAATATACGAACAGATGAGGATACACGTGTTTCACTCGAAGAATATATCCGGACATTTAAATTATTGAATATAAAACAAAAAAAGCGTGTGTTTACCATGATGAATAAAGAAAAATAAATAGAGAAGATATATAGGAAATAATGAATTCGCAACAACAAATATATGTTACAGCAGACTTTGTGAGTAATAACTCTCCATCAAACGTTATAAAGCTGCAGCAGCAGCAGAAGCAAATACACGAACCTGTGCAATACACCGCAAGTGATATATTTGAAATACCGGATGTAGTTTCGCCTGTGAAATTACAATCGAATCATGGTAACAATATTAATTTTATAAAATCAATCAATCATTCCGCGATGACAGACATCATGAATCAAGTCGTAAGTCAAAAACAAAAACCACCATCCGTATCTACAAAACAGTCTGATGTATCATTACAAGTGCCGCACCCAATCGTAAGTAAGATGACGGTGCCTACTACTGCTGCTGTTGTAACAAACACAATAAAAAATCCAACATCCGACACGGGTAATGGTGACGCGACGAAAAAACCCATTTCAAAACAAATCGCATGTAAACAAACATTAAATAAAAAAGTGATTGTAGAAGAAGAGGACAAAGAAAGCGCAATCGACTATGACGATGATGATGTCGAAATCAAAAAGATAAAGTTATCAATATTTCAGTTTGCCAAAGATATTACTTTCAATTTAATATTCACGATACCATTTTTACAGAAGGCAAGATTACATGCGATGTTAAAAGATCCAACACTAGCAATCAATCAGATCGAGCGTTTATTTGACGAATTTAAGGACCGGTTTTCACAATTTGACCTTGAAACGATCAAGAAATATATTTGCGAAGACGGAATACGTGACCAACTCAATTTCATACTCGTAAGTGGTTTCAATAAAATATTGTCAGATGGTGTCATCGATATTAATGACGCACCTCAGTTCAATCAGTTGGTGTATTATATTATCAAGTCATTTAATGACATCAATCAAGGTAAGGTATATCGGTTTTACGTCTCACGTGAACATGTCATGCTTCTTCTTCATTTCGTGTTAAAATCCGTTTTTTCTCTCACACTTAAAGGACAAGAAGAACAAATGGCTTTAGGATTATTGGATACAAGTTTTAAGTTGGTTCAATTGGAGGTATTACCGATTGTTTCAAAAAGGTGGTATCATCGATTTCGGATATGTAAAACGGCGAAACAAATCGAAGATATCATCGAATAATATTTAGGAAAATCTTCGGCGGTCGGCGATTTTTCTCCGAAAAGAACTTAAAGATATTTTCTTTGTATACTATGAGAATGTGCGATCCACTTCTCCTCCTTCGAGTAGATGGAGTTAGCGATTGTAATGTAACGTTTTTCAGTTTCTAAACTTCTTCACAAATCAATTGTCGTCACAAAATTATTTACCATATTCATGGTCCGAGTTGTGATGATTATCAATTAGAAAATTTTGATTTGTGGGTTGTAGAATTCCACAAACGTTGTATCCATCGTGATATGATTATACCGGTGTAGCTCAGCGGCAGAGCGTCTAAAACATCGTTTGTTACCTTTTTTACTACTTCCGCAAGGAAATGGTCCGTTCTACGAATGATTATCGCCTTATAAGCGGAAGGTCGTAGGATCGAAACCTACCGCCGGTATTGTCAAGCTGGACACTATAAACGCA
>Ga0129333_10006649_pt1 | contig 10937 bp, 15 predicted proteins | sample CPB6_08_DNA_FD_94474 | JGI IMG/M metagenome (GOLD analysis project Ga0129333, IMG submission 94474) | Freshwater to marine salinity gradient microbial communities from Chesapeake Bay, USA - CPBay_Sum_0.6_0.8_DNA | ecosystem: Environmental > Aquatic > Marine > Coastal | place: USA: Chesapeake...
AGTCTGCAACGGTCCACAATATTAATATCAGTATGCCCGCCCATTAGTTGACAAATTAAATGATTAATGCCATCATTTAGCCAATCAATATTAGCCACCGGGAAGGCTATGTCCACAAACCCTTCACAGGTTTTATGCAGTATATCTGGATTATTTAGAATTAGACAACTATGATTTTCATATAGCTCGTCATCCTCCCATTTATTTCTAATACTAGGATTGCCTACACTTTGTCCTACAGCAATATCCCAAGCTAGTTGACTCAGCGTAGTTTTACTCTTTGCTTTATAGGTAGCAATGAAATACTTGTCAAGATCAATTTCACTAGTAGTTTTAAACAGATCCATATTTGTCTCCAGATATACTTGGCACCTTAACACATAATACAGTACAATCTTCTAAGAAAATTGGATCTGCTATTTGATAAGGTTCAAGGACAAAGATGTCTCCAGGTTTAATCTTTGTTTCATTAATTATCATACTTCCAGAAACTAATAGGTTATATTCGGTAGCAATGGCATGATAGTGCTTGGGCCATACTTCACCTTGCTTATGTGTTAATAATCCTACCTCAAACTGTTCTGTTTTAAGTATGCTAGGATCAAAGTTACCCATAAACCACCCACGATGAAAATCACTTATTTTGTATGTTTTCATAGTGTTTAAGATATTTTTCTAAATCTTCTGGATCACCTACTGCATGATGTTGTTCATTTGGTATGTGATATATGCCTACGCTATGACCATATTTTATCATATAGTTATATGTAGGAGCTATGTAAAACTCCCCGTTAGGTGCTCGATCATTTTGGTTCATCATCATTCGAGCACTATGTACAAAGTATTTTCCTTTACGCCAATAGTGTATACCGTTTAATCCAATATTGCTAATAACAACTTTTTCCCGTAGTTCAACTCCTAGTCCTTTAGAGTTTATTTTAATGTAGCTATTTTTATCTGTGGTACTATAGTATGTAACTACACAACCTGCATAATTACTAGCAACCTGTAGGAAAATTTTACTATCCCATTCCATAATTTGGTCACAATTAGCAATAACTAATTCTTCATCATTGTTTATATAGTCTTCAAATAGTAGCGCACTACAGGCAGGGCCTTCTGTAGTTTTATCTATCTCAATAAATCTACTGAGTCCTACACTATTTTGAATTATATCTTTGACCTTTTCAGTATTTTCATCCTGTCTAATTATAAAATGGTAATTACCTTTTAATCGTAGGCTTTCTAGAGCACGTACAATCATTGGTTTACCATATATGTCTATAAGAGGTTTATGTGGATACTTGTCTCTAGGAAACCTTGATCCATTGCCACCCATTGGAATTATTATGTTCATTATATTTCCAACCAAGGTCCGCCTTTTTCTGGCCAAGCAGGGTGTTTAAATTTAACAAACATTTTTTCAGGACTATTATCTTCAATATTGAATAATGGATATAATTCTTTTAAAACAAAAAACGCATTAGATCCTATGTCATCACAACCTATTAGTTCATAGCCTTTCTCTTTGGCCAACTTGGTCAAACTAGTTAAACTTGATCCGTGTTGACTTTTTTGATTCCAAACATGATTAGGATTATATTCAGGGACCTTAAGTATTGGAGGGGGTGCCAGAGCATTATATTCTATGGTAAATGCTCTTGGTCTATAGGTCAGTGCTTTTAATAGCCAATAGTCCATACCGTCAATGTCCATATTTAGGAAATCAAATTCTTCTGGTACATTTCCTTCTTTAAAAATTTCGTTGATATTTTCAGCAGTAATGAACCTACAAAGAAAATTTACATTATACTTAGATGATATAGCACCTACTCTATAGTGCTTTGATTTATCGCCTTCAATCCATAAGGCCTGCCATCCGTGTTTAGATACTAGCCTAGTTGTATTGTCTTGGTTCCAATCATATATGCCAAATTCTACACAAAATTTATTTGTTGTACCAATTATACTGAAAATTTCATCTATTTTATTTTTTACAAACTCACTCATGTTCTACCTTTGTTTTAATTATTCTATGATGTCTATAAGGATATGTGTGATGATGCTTGTTATGTTTAACTATGCTTTTACCATTACACACGTACTTACAGGATTGTCTAATACGTTTGCTCCATTCTACATCTTCTTCTTTGCCCCATACTAAACTTTCATTAAAAGGATATTGTTTAAGAATATGCTTTTTGACCACTACATATCCCCCTGCTTGAAACTGATATCTAGTATGACTCCAATCATCATATTCAATCATAGTACCCCAAGGATGATTAGGATGATCAAATGTACACCAATCATGAAAAACTCTTTCTCCAGTTATATACTGTTGAGCATTGCTGGCTACATCCCAATCTTCACCAAATTCTACCCAATTCTTATAAAACTCAGGTTGAAAAATAAAATAGTCATTACAAATAACTAAATTATCAAAACGTGATTCTTCTCCTAAGATATTTTTCTTCCTAGTCATCCAACCCTTTTTTTCTGATTCGTCAAAATATATGTAGCTGACATTGTTTTCAGGATCTAATTTTTTATCTCCTATGATCAATATTTCATACTGATCTTTTGGTATTTGTAGGTTATGTATGCTATCCACTACTTCTTTTAGCTTTGACATTTCTTTGTATGTAGTACTTATGCCAAAACTAATTTTCATTTCCATACTCCATACTCTTTACCTTCTCTAAAATTTTCATCTATAGTAAGTGGATAATTTTTAGTATTATTACGTAGAATATATTCTAATAGACTATCAGTAGCTAGGTTAGTAAATTTACAGCTAACTTCTAAATTAGTTGTATATATGTCTTTCATTATTTCAGCAATGTAAGGAGAGCCATAAAAAATATGATTCTTAATATTATAAAGTTCAGTGACTAATTGATTAGTATCAGGTAGTCGTTTATTGCCAGGATGTACAGCCACTATTTCATTAGGTAAAAAAATTACAGGTTTATAAAGGTGAATGTCAAACCTAGTTCTAAATAATACATCATATTGTTCAGGATTATCTATTGATCTAAATCCTTCCTGCACAGGATACCATTGTCCTGCATTATAGGGCATGGTTTTTCTATTAACTATGCCTCCTCTGTATTTTTTATAATCTGGATCTTCACACACTCCAAATGATCCGTAATTTGAAAAAAAAGATTCGCTAGTTTGATTAACCTTCTTGTAACTAGATATACAAATTTTTTTTACATTTGGATATATCGAAAGGTTATCTTTTATTGCTTCTTCACTAAACCTAACATAATTAGCACCAAGCATAGGCCCAATGTGATTATGATCCCAGGTGCTTAGGTATAAGTCCACATCGTGTAGATCAAGTAAATTCTTTTTAAAGTCATTGAAATGTAGATTAAAGGTACGTAAGTGCCCTGTAATTACTACCGCTACCTTTTTTCTATCAATATTCATAATAATATACTTTTATAAAACTAAAGTATATTTAGTATGATCTCTTTCTTCTTCTATGATGGTCTTCCATTATTTCGCATAGAGTTCTGTTTTCATACCTAACACGATCCATACGGTTTTCACTGGGTGTGCCCCAATATAAATGTTTTGGATTGCTACACTTGCCGTTGTTGCAGGCATGACATACCAGTATCATATGTCCATTAGGTATTGTTGTATGCGTTTCGTGTGCTAATAGTCCTTTACATAAAGTACTGCCACCACCACGTTCTATACAATAGTCGTCAAGATCCAAATGTTCTTGACGTTCTTGTTTTGTTCTTTTGATATACTCGTATATATCTTCCACCAACTATTTATTTTGAGCTGGTGGTAGGTGACTAACTTTTTGTAGGGGGAGTTAATGATGCTGTAGCACTACTCTTGGCTACACGCTTGGGTCTAGGTTTAGTTAAAATAAAACCTCCATCGTCTGAGTCAAATTCAAATTTCCAATCAGGTACTAATCTTCGAACCATTCTTACATATAGGTCTTGCCTAGAACCTTCTTTAGCAGCAAAGGTCAGTCTTTTTATTTTTGAATTCTTTTTACTAATAAATTCTCTTATAATATTAACAACCACAGTGAATACTTCTGCAGAGCGTCCTGTTTGATTTATTCCAAAACGGGTAGGTCCCCCTAAAGATTCAAATTCAAGTTCCCAAACACCGGGTGCCTCGTCTGAATCTGTAGTTGCGTTAAACCTATACTTCATATTCCCAACAGTAAAATCTGCTACAACATACTCATCGTTAAGTTCGCTCCATTTTACACTGTTATTTACAGCGTCTTGTGCTCCAAATAGTTCACTAATTTTCATTTCTGTTTGATCCTTGCCTGCTGTGCCGCCATCTTTTACCGCAGTGACTTCACGCTTGGGTAGGCTGTTCAAGGCGTGTACCTGCATCAAATCCAAATCTTTAAAACTGGGTTCTATTTTCATAGCGTGCTGAATAGCAGTCTCTCTATTTGGAGCCCTAACCTTAACTGCCACAGTAGGTGTATCTTTATCTACATTATATACATAGAAAATAGGCATAAAGCTGCCGTGTTGTGGCTGTTGAGCACTAGTCCATTTTTCAGGTGCAGCACCTTTGTCTATGACAAACACGAATCCGTTATCACTACTATTCCTATACAATGGATCCTTTTGTATTTCATCAAATGGTATAACGTGCCACCCTACCTGCTTGGCCACACGTTTAGTTATGGTGTCGTACATTCTTGCTCTAGACTGTTCTTTTGCTGTGAAGAATAATCGATCTGGGTTATACATTTCCACGAAATCTTTACAGGCCTGTATAACCGTGGCAAAAATAACATTAGCGTTGCCACCACCTGTAATAGCATAACTGTCGCCTACTTTAAATTGAACTTCGTATTCTTTACGATTTCTGTGTGGAAATTCCCCGAATTCTACTTCTAATTCAACTTCTTCTTCGTCGCCATATTCGCCACCGAAGCCATCAGGATTTGTCACTGTGACATATCCTCTAGCCGCAATATAGTCACTACCCTCTGCCCATTCAAGATCAATGGCTAATTTAGGGTCGAAAAGTTCTGTGATTATTTCTCGGAATCGCATCTAATATTTAGCTTGATTCTAACCCAAAAGAAATTCCAACCCTGTGGCTTAAAGGATTAGTGTTATGTTTAAATCCTTTTGGTATGTACAATAGATCATTTTTAACTAGGTCGTATTCATATACCTTAAACCTATCAATTACTGTAAATCTGGTTGAGCCTATGACTTGCCAAAATAAAACATCACAAGGGTCATTGTGTAAACCGTGAGTAGATGCAGTGTTTGATAAAGAAACGTATAGGTGAGCAGTGGCCGTCAAATTAGGATCTAATTTATTAAACTCATCTGCTACCTTTTTAATATTTTGATTGACATAGCACTCCCTAATAATTAGACCGAAGTTTTTATATGAAACTTCATAATTATGATTTAAAGCATATGATAGACAATCAAACACATCATCCCAAGTTATATCGGGTAAATCATTGATACTAAACTTAAAATGTTTTTTATTTCCAATGTGACTAACTAGTTCTTCATTATCTATAAACATAGTTTTAAGCGTAGTATAATTCCGGATACTCCACAAGAATATGAACTCCACCGATCCTATATGCTTCTTTGTAACTTTCTACAATAGATTCAGTTTTAAGCAAATCATAGAAGTAGATATTTTTACACATATTTTGGAACTCTTTGTAGTAATTACCCTTGTGTTGATGTCCTGGATCTAATGGTTTATCACTACCTTTACCTAATCTAATGATTATATTAGCATCTTTACCTGTCATTAGATTGAATTTATCTAAATGATTGATCAGCTGATTAGCTGCTAGGATAATAAAGTCCCATCTTGGATAAAAAGTTACTACAGTTTTGCCGGTCATGGCTAGACCTAAACTCATACCCATTTGTGTTTCTTCCATAACAGGTAGCTCAACCATTTTATCTTTACTGACATTACCTAGTGTAGTACTCATTGGATTTCCAGCATATACAATTTGCTGTCCAATAAACACTGTGTCATCCTGTTCTCCTAAGAAGGTCATGGCTTCTGTGAGAGCATCCTTGTATGGTGTTAGTTGTGGTTGGCTCATAGTTTTCCAGGTGCCTCAACCACAGGGCTAGTCCAGCTAATTTCCCAATCGCTAAACTCTGCTGCTAAACAATCTACCTTATAATCTTTTCTCCCACCAACTGCTTCTTGTATAACATTTTTGGCAGTATTTCTAATACCATTTAGTCCGTGTGTTAGTTCAAGATTATTGCCATCCTTAATTCCACGACGATAATTTGACTCGTTGTGCCAAATATGTAGATTCATTTGACTGACTACTACTATTGCTCTAATAGTTTCAGCAGTAATAACTCCTTGATTTTCATTTAGAACTAATTGAATATCATGAACTATATCAGCTATCTCCTGACTATAAGTAGCTTTATGTTCAGGAATAAAAACTTCCTTAAGTTGTACTATAGTAAGGCGATCAATCAGATCACCTAATGAGTGTAAATATTTTCTTTGTGTCATAAGTTTGTAAAATTCCTATTATTGTGATTGATGATTAATGGGTACCCATTTATTAATTGTTTTATACCATAGTCCAAATTATATTCTGCAATCCATCCTAAACGTTCTAATTTTTCATTGCTAACAATATAGTTCCGTTTATCAAAATCTTCTTTAAACTCATCTTGCTTGATAACAAGATTAGGGATAAAATTTTTAATTTTATTTGCTAGTTCAATTTTACTAATATTGGCAGAGGACAACCCTACGTTATATACCTGATTATTGCAAAGTTCGTAATTACTTATAATGAAAGCAAAAGTTTTAGCTATGTCCTGAACATGAATGTAATTACGCTTAAAGTGTCCTTCAAATATTACCAAGTATCCATCATACATACTTTTATAAACAAAATCATTAACTAAAAGATCCTGTCTCATTCGAGGACTAATACCAAATACTGTGGCCAGTCTAAGCACTACGCCTGTACCCTTATCCAATACTACTTTTTCTGCATCACATTTTGTTTCTGCATAAAGGCTCAGAGGCTTGAAAGGACTGTCCTCAGTAATAATACTATCACTTGAACCATATTGACTATTAGTATTAGGTATAATTAGCTTTTGGTCTTTGCTCAAATAACCTACTATATTTTTAACATGATTAAAGTTAATGTCTATGGCCAGTTGAGGATTTTGCTTACAAGATGGCATACCTACAATAGCAGCTAAAGGTATGACAACATCGTGTGATTCAACTAAAGATTTCAGTAGATCAGTATTCCTAACATCCCCGTGAACAAACTTAAAATTTTCTCTTTTAAATAAGTGTAGTAAACTTAATTGCTTGTACATTAAGTTATCTAGTACAGTGACATTATAACCAAGATCTAACAGATACTCAGAAAGAGTGGATCCTAAGTATCCTGCACCACCTGTAATTAATATGTTGTTCATGGTTTAGAATTTAGGTTATACAAATGTCTATGATTGTTAAACCAATCTAAAGTTTTGGCTAATCCTTCCCGTACTGTGAACCTAGGCTTCCAACCTAACTTGGCTATTTTTTCATTGCTGAATAATCTAACTGAAGTCATAAAAGCCTTATTTTCTACATAGGAAATAGGATTATTGTTATTAGCCACTTCTTTTAGCATGCCTAATATTTCGTTAATACTATATCCTGACCCATAGCATACATTATAGATGTCGTATTTGTCTACATTTTCTGATACAAATACAATGCCTTCTGCCATATCCTCTACATAAATGATATCCCTTATATCAGTACCATCGCCCCAAACTGGAATTGGGTTTAAGTTATCAGCAACCTTTCTAATACTGGCAGGTGTTACATGGCATTTTTCATAATCGAATTTATCATTAGGACCAAATGCATTACTTGGACGTATAATCACACACTGCATAGGATTATGAATTTGGTTACTGAAAAAATCACATAATGACTCTGTGTAGCGTTTCATTCCTGCTACTGCTTTATACACTGGAATAAGATCTGAACCCCTACAATCTAAAGTTTCATCACAAAGCTGACTTCCAACATCTGGATACACAGTATTTGAGCTAAGAAATACAAACTTTTTAACACCATTGCGCCAGGCCTGTTCCATTAGGTTTACATTCATTTCTACATTAGGAGTAACGTGTAGTAGTGGGTTCACCTTAGTGTCAAGTGCGTTAGTAGTATTAGCAGCACAATGAACAATTACATCAATATTTTTTGTTACTTTTGAACAAAACTCTTCATCCCTAAGATCACCAATGTAATTAGTGACATTGGCCCAGGTTTCAAAGTCTTTTCTTAATTCCCTTGATCGGGTAGTACTAAACAGGTTAGTATAACCCTTTTCAGCAAATACTCTAAGAACATGTGATCCAATAAAACCACTTGCTCCTGTTACTAAAATGTTTGTGTGTTTATTCATATTTTCCTCAAATTAAATTATGGTGTTTTAAAAATGGTAATAGTTTAGTACTGACCCAAAATTTAGATCCTTCTAAACTTGGGTGGTGATCGAATTCTGATTTAAAAAAATCTATATTATTCTGTTCTTTCAAATATTCGTATATTCCTTCCTTGATTATTAAACTATGATCAAGTTGTTTTAATAGATATTTTACTAGTTGATGATCACGATTGTCAACAATATCCTTATATACTGAATCCATATAAAACTGATGCACAATTTTTATACCTTTTATTTTACAAAATTGATCTAAAAGTACAATATTTTCCAGCGTTCTATGTATGGCACCTATACCTGGTACATCTTTTTCAAAACTATAAAATTCTTGTATACAGTTGATTGTTTCATTAGATGCTCCTGTAGTTACATACCATCCACCGTTTTGATTATATTCAGTAAAAAGATTGATGCTTTTTTTTATCTTAATAGGTAGCTCCATATGACCTTCTAAATCAGAAAATTGTCTAAAAGACCATAAATTATTATATTCAGTTCTCCACTTATTTGCTAATTGGTCAATAATTAATGGGTTAGTTATATACCAAGAGCTGCGGTTGATACCACTCCACATCACTATCAGTAATATTTCGTTAGAAGGTATTGATTCCAATAATTTACTGGCTGTATACATAGCCTTTTTTTGAATTAAATCCTGACCTTGACTAGGGCAAGCTACATTATATAACGTATAGTTACTGTAGCTATCTCTAGTCATTGCAGTCAAGCAGGTCGGCCAATTTTTGTACCCTTCAGTAAAACTGCATCCTGATGTAATCAAGTGTAGATTATTTGACATTGTCTTTCAAATAACTGTCTAAGGTAAGGGATATTCCCTGTTTTAAATCAGTCATAGGCATAATATTATATTTTTTCTGTTTTTCTGAATCAAGACATCTGATAAGATCACCGTTGGGTTTGGTAGTATCCCATACAATATTTTTTCTTGTACCAGTAAGCTCGTAATAAGTTTCTGTAATATTTTCTATAGTTTCTTTGATTGTAATAGTAGTGCCGCATCCAAAGTTAATTATATCATTGACTTCTTTTTTAACTACATCAATCGTAGCCTGAGCAACATCATCACCAAATACAAAATCACGTCGAGCACTACCATCACCCCAACATACTATATCATCACCGGTAGTGTTTAGCAGCTTCCAAATATTAGAACTTATCACAGTTCCGTCTTGACTAAAATTATCATTAGTGCCATAAATGTTAGCTGGTCTAATAATACTCCAATTATTCCACTTATATTGTTGCTGTAAACTTTGTATGGCTAGCTCACCACATCTTTTACTCCATCCTGGAAACCAATCATTTTTACTGGGCATAGTATTCCATACATCATCTTCTCGCATAACTTCTGCAGGATGATATACTCCTACACTGCTTAGATAAACAAACCAATCTACATTGGCATCATGTGCTGCTTTAATCATATTGGTATTAAACATCATAATAGGGAATAAGTAATCAGCAGGCTGCTTTGTAGCTCTACTGGGACTGCCCTTAATGCCTGCCAGGTGTAAAACTATGTTTACATTGGTGTTATGAAAAAGTTTTTCGCATTGATCTCTATAAGTTAGATCAACAAATTTAAAATCAATTTCACTATGCTCTTCTATGAGTCTTGCTAACTTTTCACTTAATCTTATATCTACTGCAATAACTCTTGCGGCACCTTCTTCAATACATTTTCTAACAGTGGGCACACCTACTAGTCCACTTGCCCCTGTAATTAACACTGTTTTATTTTTAAAGTTCATGATAAAAATCCTACTAACATAAGTCTTGGTTCTTTGGCGTATTCTGTTACTGGTGTAACAGAATGAATGCCTTGATTATCTGTATTAGCCATAACTACTAATTTATTAAAAGTTGGTATAGTTACCTTGGCATTGTGTTCATCTTGCACAGTTAATAATAGTCCACCCCAGTCCCATTTCCAATCTTTACTTAGATATAGTATGAAGGAGTAGTCACCTAAAAATTCATCAATATGTAGTCTAAAATGTCCACCTTTTATCATTTTATAACACTTATATACTGTAACTTCTAAACTTCTACCAGCATATTGTTCTACAAGTGGTTTGATCCTATTATGAACAGCATCTTTTATTTCTTCTGAACTAAGCAAATAATTACTTGAATTACAAAAGAAACTGGTATAAACTTCATCATTATTAGGTAGGGTTTTAAATTTTTCGTTTAATTGTCTACTAAATTGTGAATCACGTTCTTGATAAACTCTATCAAAGTTACTCGTTAAAAACTTATCCCTTAGCTTTAGAGCAATGTTTTCAGGTAATGCGTTAAAATATTCTTTCATTAAAATGCAATCCATTTCCCAGATCCATAATGTGGATATTTGGATTTATATGAATAGTGTAGTACATCACTGGGTATCTCACGTTTAACATTCCAAGTAGCC
>Ga0129333_10006650_pt1 | contig 10937 bp, 9 predicted proteins | sample CPB6_08_DNA_FD_94474 | JGI IMG/M metagenome (GOLD analysis project Ga0129333, IMG submission 94474) | Freshwater to marine salinity gradient microbial communities from Chesapeake Bay, USA - CPBay_Sum_0.6_0.8_DNA | ecosystem: Environmental > Aquatic > Marine > Coastal | place: USA: Chesapeake Bay...
ATCCGTTGAGGCGCATGTCCGGGGTTTGATGGCAGATCATCACTGATTATTTGTGATAAAAAACAACTCGATCAACTTCTTCGATCGATCCAAGAATCACTGGAACCCTCTGGTGCAAATCCTCAGGGCAGACATCCAAAATCGGACCCAAGCCAGTGCTTGCCGCACCGCCAGCTTCTTCAATTAACAGTGCCATTGGATTTGCCTCGTACATCAACCTCAATCGGCCTGGTTTTGACGGATCGCGCGCATCGCGCGGATACATGAAGATGCCGCCGCGTGTCATGATGCGATGCACATCAGCCACCATTGAAGCGACCCATCGCATGTTGAAGTCAGTACCGCGCGGGCCCGATTTTCCCGCAAGTAGCTCGTCGATATAACGTTTGACAGGGGTTTCCCAATGGCGTGAATTCGACGCGTTGATTGCAAACTCGCGTGTTTGCTTAGGAACCTGCATCCTGTCCTGAGTGAGCCACCAACTTCCAGTCTCTCGATCAAGTGTAAAGCAGGCAACCCCATCGCCAACGGTAAGTACGAGCAGTGTTGAAGGACCATAAACCGCATAGCCGGCTGCAAGCTGTTGACGTCCTGACTGCAGAAAGTGACGTGCCTTGGGTTCGGCACCGACTTCTGGCATGCGCAAGACCGAAAAAATGGTCCCAATCGAAACATTCACATCGATATTGGATGAGCCATCGAGTGGGTCAAAGAGCAGTAAATACTCACCTTTCGGGTAGCGGTCTGGAATGGGGTATGGCTCGTCCATTTCCTCGGAGGCCATCGCCGCCAAATGCCCCCCCCAGGCATTGGCTTCCAACAAGACATCATTGGCAATGACGTCCAATTTTTTCTGCACCTCGCCCTGAATATTGGTATTGCCTGCGTCACCAAGATGACCAGCCAGAGCACCTTTGCCAACGGCATAGCTTATCCTTTTGCAGGCACGGGCAACGACTTCAAGCAAGAGCCTTAACTCGCTCGTAACCGTCAAATCCCTGCAGGGCTTCGAGTTTCTCTTGCTGCTCGATTGCTCAGAGACGGTAGCGTCGCTGCACTGATTCGATTCGCCTGACAAGGTAGCATTGCTGTACTGATTCGATTCGCCGGACAAGGTGGCATTGCTGCACTGATTCGATTTGCCGGACAAGGTGGCATCGCCGGACTGACGCGATTCGCCGGACACTGCCGTCGATGAGTTATCGCTTGATGCGGCTCTACGTGCTGCGCTCTCACGCTGCTTTTGAATCAAATACTGGGTAAGACTAATACTTACGGTCGAATGTTGAGTTTGGCCTGGATTCATCTTTGGTTCGTGATGTGGTGGTGAAGTAAGGACATGGCTTAGCTTAAGCGATCACGCTGGGCGATCAGGCAAGCTTTTCGGAGGACGGCGCCTGACGCGCCAACCTGTCGCATGCATACGCTTCGCAGGCTCGAACCTGACGCGCCAACCCGTCGCACGCATACGCTCAAGCCTGATTTTCCAACGAACGCGAGATGATTTCAGCGCTATCAGGCGATAAGGGTTGGTGGGCTCGCAGTCGCTCAAGGCAGGCTTGGGCAAGGCTTCGCGTTGGTTCGATCAGCGTTGGCCACCGATCCATCGCACGTCCTAATCGTGCCGCAACCTGCGGGTTGATTGCATCGAGTGCGAGAAATTGCTTTTCAAACCAGGCATACGACTTACCCGTTGGTTCATGAAACTCAGCAAGATTGGAATGACAAAAACTAGAAATTAGGGCTCGAACTTTGTTGGGGTTACGCATCGAAAAACAGTTGTGTTCGCACAGTGCGATCAAATCGTCCAACACAGGCGGCTCTCCCTCCAGGCGTTGTCTAGTCGCTTGCATCATCAGCCATCGATCCATCGCGAGTGCCTCATCCTTGAACTGCTCTTCAAAGGATTCGAGCGCTCGATCACGGATCGGCTTGATCTGCCGCATCAAGACAGTCATACCCGCAGCTCGATCGGTCATGTGCGCTTGCGGGCTACATTGAGACTGCGCCACAGCAATCACCTCGGACTGCGACTCGGGAGAATCATCAAATGACCAAAGCAAAAGCGCAGCGTTGCTTAAGGCGCGCTCTCCAGCCTGTCGATGATTGGGTTCGTAGGTCCGTGATACCTCTGCGAGTCTAAGCGCTCGCACGGTGTTTGCAAGCAAGCCCTTGAGTGCCTTGGCACACCGCCCAATCAGGCGGTTGCGCTGGAGCCTAAGTGCTTGGGGGTCGAGTAAGGGAACCGCCTGAGCCAGTTCGAGTTCTGGCGGGAAGCTCAGCATCAGTGCCGCAAACGCAGGATCGAGCGTCTTATCGTTTAAGACGATCGCGAGTGCCTCAATCACAGGTGCTTCACTGCCAAGACCAAGGATTGCAGCACTCATCAGGCGTTGCATCATCATCCAGCGGTTAACGGGGTCGCCATCACAACTTGCAAGCCTGGCGATTTGTTCAACGCTCAAGTCATCATGAAGAATGACTGGGGCAGAAAAACCTCTAATCAAGGAGGGTGCGGCACCAGCTCTGCCGCTAAAACGCCGTTCCTGATCCCATTGATCGATCTCCCACAGCTCAGTATCAAGCTCCTCATCAAAACCAATCAGCACCGGAATCAGTAAAGGTTGAGTCGCTGAAACCACCTGAGGACTGCGAAGTTGAGGCGGCTGTTGTTGGATGCGCAAGATTAAATCTTCGCCCTCGCAGCGCTGATTACAGACCAGGATCGGCGTCCCAGGGGTGCTATACCAGCTGCGAAACGAATCGAGCGATCGTTGATTAGCCTGTGACATTGCATCCAGAAAATCATCACAAGTGACCGCTTGGCCATCGTACATTTTTATATAGCGATCCATGCCTCGCCTGAACCCTTGGGGCGTTAAGATCGTTTGCAGCATTCTGACGACTTCAGCACCTTTTTCATAGACGGTCATCGTATAAAAGTTATCGATCGCGCTATAGGTATCGGGTCGAATCGCATGAGCCATCGGGCCTGCATCCTCGGGGAACTGCAAGGCTTTTAAGGTACGGATCTGAGCAATCCGCTGCACTGCCCTTGCGCTTCTTAAGGCCGCCTCGCCAAGGCCCGCGTTTGCCTCAGCTGCCAAGTCAGCTGAAAACTCCTGATCCCTAAAAACCGTCAAACCCTCCTTGAGGGTGAGTTGAAACCAATCTCTGCAGGTAATACGATTACCCGTCCAGTTATGAAAGTACTCATGACCGACGACCGATTCAACCGCAGCAAAATCGGCATCGGTTGCCATTCTTGGGTGGGCAAACACATACTTGGTATTGAAGATGTTGAGTCCCTTGTTCTCCATCGCCCCCATATTGAAGTCCTCGGTGGCAACAATCATGAAGCGCTCAAGATCTAATTCGAGTCCAAAACGCGCTTCATCCCAACGAAGCGCCCGCTGCAGCGAAGCCATGCACCAATCAGTTTTGTCCTCATTGCCGGGCTCCACCCAGACCTGCAATAAGGCATTCTTGCCGCTTGCAGTCTTGATCATTGCTTCATTGGCAACGAGCGTCCCGGCAACAATGGCAAACAAGTAGCTGGGTTTGGGAAAAGGGTCCTCCCATCGTGTTTCAAGCCTGCCGTCATCGAGCATCGTGCTTGAAAGACAGTTGCCATTGGCTAACAGAACCGGATAGCGCTTCGGGTCGGCACGCAGGCGCACCGAATAGCGTGTCATCACATCAGGACGATCCGGGAAAAAGCTAATTCGGCGAAAGCCCTGCGCTTCGCACTGCGTGAGGAGATTTTGTCCTGATTGATACAAACCAGATAACGAAGTATTTTCTGCAGGCTTGATTCGAACGAGCGTTTCAAGATGAAAGTGGTCTGGGAGGTTCTCAATGGTCAATTGATGATTCTTAATATGATATCGATGTGGATCAAGTTGTTGACCGTCAACCAGAATCGATTCAAGTTCTAGATCTTCGCCATCAAGTACGAGTTTCTTTTTATCATTGCTGATCGCACTGAAATCTGCGCGCTTATTACTTTGTAGCGAACTTTCGCACTTACGCGATAGCTGCATACGACTATGGACTAGGGTTGACTCGGCGTCCAGATCAAAGCAAAGCGCTACTTGGTGAATCGTCCAGCCAAAGGAACGGTAGTCCAGGCGATGATGAATCGTCATATGATCAAACTCCAGTGATTTAAGCCATATTGTCTCAAGCATCACGATTGTTTAATGATACGGAGCCCAACTTCATGAAAACGAGCCCCATACCGCCGACAGGATCAATGCCATCTGATTCGCTTGGGCACTACCCCAGAGATTTGATCGGGTATGGTCGCAAGCCACCGCAGGCAAACTGGCCAGGAAGGGCCAAGATTGCCTTGCAATTCGTACTCAATTACGAAGAAGGTGGGGAAAATCACGTTTTACACGGCGACCCAAGTTCAGAGCAATTTCTCTCTGAAATCGTCGGTGCTGCAGCTTATCCCGACCGTCATATGAGCATGGACTCGATTTATGAGTATGGCTCAAGGGTTGGCGTGTGGAGGATTCTCAAGGAGTTTGAGCGCCGTAAGCTTCCTTTGACGGTCTTTGCAGTAGCCATGGCCTTGCAACGGCATCCCGAGTTGACACAAGCGTTTTGCGAGCTTGGCCACGAAATTGCCTGTCATGGCTGGCGCTGGATTCACTATCAGGCCATGGACGAGGCAAGTGAGCGCGCGCATATGCAAAGGGCGCTCGCTATACAGCAATCGCTGACTGGTGCCTTACCCGTAGGTTGGTATACCGGCCGCGATTCGCCAAACACAAGACGTCTTGTGGTCGAGCAAGGAGGTTTTCTGTACGACAGCGATTACTATGGCGATGATTTACCGTTTTTTACGCAGGTTTTATGCGGGGATGGTTCGCTACGATCGCATCTCATCGTGCCCTACACCCTTGACGCTAACGATATGCGTTTTGCAACGCCACAGGGATTCAATACCGCCGAACACTTCTTTAGCTATTTAAAAGATAGCTTTGATGTGCTTTATGCCGAAGGCGAGGAGTGTCCGAGAATGATGTCGGTCGGCATGCATTGCCGTTTGCTTGGCCGACCAGGACGCTTAAAAGCGCTGCAACGATTTCTTGATTATGTTCAAGCGCATGATCGGGTATGGATTTGTCGCCGGGACGCAATCGCAAGACATTGGATAGCCCATCATTCACCCAAAGAGCCAGGGTAGTGGTGTAAAGCAGGAGGTTCTCGCTGATTGCTCTGTATCGCTTGTTATACTTAGTAACTTTCCCCTAAGTTTTTACGAGGTTTATCATGGCTGAACGTTCACGCACTCGTCGCAACACACTCGAGCGCCGCGCATTACCCAAGTTGCTCAAACGCCAGTTTTCTCGCGCGAGCAAGTCGGTTTTCAAGATGCTCGAAAAGGTCAAGCGGAAGTAATTTGCTAAGCGTAGCTTTATCTTGCAGCGTTGAACTCGAAAGCGCTCCAGCCACTGCGTGACTTCGTCCAGGAGGTCACCCGTCTCGTTGACAAGACAGACGTAGAAGCCACCCTGTTACAAGGGGTCAAACCCTTGTTGCAAACGCTAATCGCCGACGATAACTGGCTGCCAGCTTCTTGCGCCCAGCCCCATCCTCAGTTTTATCGTCAGTACTTATTGCATTGCGATCCACTTGAGCGTTTTTCGGTGGTCAGCTTTGTGTGGGGTATGGGCCAGAAGACACCGATTCATGACCATACGGTTTGGGGTTTGGTCGGTGTCTTGCGGGGTGCTGAGCTTTGTCAGTCCTACGCTGCTGACGAGACGGGTCTTATGCGACCCCATGGTGTCCCACATCGCTTAGAGCGCGGCGACATCGAAGCGGTTTCGCCATGCATCGGCGACGTCCACACGGTCGCCAATGCGATGGCTCAGGAACCGTCGATCAGCATTCATATTTACGGCGCAAACATCGGTGCAGTCAGGCGGCATGTATTTTTGCCACCTGAAACGTCGGCAGCTTTCGCAAGTCTGAAAAAAGATTTTGTATCGGGTTACAACTCAGCCTGGGTTCCGAACCTTTGGGATCGCTCTTAATAAGTTCTGAGGCTTTCGCTCATACGACCCAGACTACGCGTCTGCATCACCTGGCTCCGTCATTCGTTTGGCGATAACTTTATCGATCCGATGACCATCCAGATCGACTACCTCAAAGCGCCATTGCTCCCAATCAACTTGGTCAGCGGTACGGGGTAATCTGCCGAGCAAGAGCATAAGCATGCCCGCAAGGGTGTGGTAGCGGCCCTTATCTTCTTCAGGTACCTCATTGAGTCCAAGCAAGTCCTTAAGTTCAGGAATTGGAATCAAACCGTCGAGAAGCCATGACCCGTCGTCGCGCTTAATCGACCAGGCATCGTCGGCATGACGAGGTTTGAACTCACCTGCAATCGCTTCAAAAACATCTTGTTCGGTCACAATCCCCTGGGGTTGTCCGTACTCGTCCATCACCACGACCATGGAGGTCGAGCTCGCCCGGAAGTTCTCAAGCAATTCCATTCCAGTCAGTGTTTCAGGAACGAAAACGGCTGATTGCATCGCCCGTTGGATGTCAGCCGGTTCTTTGCGCAATAATTGATTGAGCAAATGCTTCGCAGAAACAATACCGACAATGTCACGGCTATCGCCGCGCAGCACAGGAAACCGCGAATGATCCGAGGCGGCAATCACTGCAAGATTGTCTTCAGTGGGTAACTCGGCATCAAGAGCAACAATCTCTGATCGCGGCACCATTAGCGATGTGATTTGTCGATCATCAAGCCTGAATACATTGCGCACCATTTGGTGCTCCTGGGCTTCGATTACACCTGCATCTGAACCCTCTTCGAGCAGCGCTTCGATTTCCTCCTCAGTAACCGAGGGTTGCTCTTGAACTCGCCGCGGAAACATCGCAAGCACAAGTTCCGTCGTTGCAGTGAGCAAACTCACAAATGGCCGCACTAACAGTGCTAATAACTGCATCGGCGCTGCAACAATCCGGGCAATGGTTTCAGGATTGCCTTGAGCGAGTCGTTTAGGGACCAATTCGCCAAAGACGATCGATAAAAAAGTAATGATGACGACCACAAGGCCTGTTGCAATCCATTGCGATACATCATTGGCCATTCCGAGTTGGCGAAAACCAGCGGCAAGTGGCCTTGCCAGCGTTGCCTCGCCAACAATCCCCGATAGAACTCCCACCGAGGTAATACCAATCTGAATGGTGGACAAAAACCTTGTTGGCTCGCTGTTTAGTGCCAGTGCCGCGGCTGCTGCTGTATCGCCTTCATCAACTAATTTTTGTAACCGGGCTTTTCGGGAGGACACCAGTGCCATTTCTGACATAGCAAAGAGTCCGTTCAAAAAAATCAAAAAGGCGACGGCGAAGATTTCCATCACGAAAAGCCGGTAGTTGAGGTACCTCTAAGGTTACCGGCATTAGCGCGGCACGTCCATTTAAGCCGCCCAGTTCTTATCCGAATGCCATCATTTATTGGAGCTATTACAACAATCTGCCCTTAACTCATTGCAAAAGTAATTATTGCAAAAGTTTGGCCATTGCCAGGTTGTGATAATCAGTATCACCAAGGCGGAGCTCAAATGCTGTCAGACGTCTAAAGAAGTGGCCCACGCTAAGCTCATCGGTAACCCCCATTCCGCCATGCAACTGGACCGCCTCCTGTGAAACGCTACGAGCTGCAATACCGATCAAAAGCCTTGAGGCTGCAAGCGCGTGATCGCAGGAAGTAAGATCTTCCTGGGAATTAAGCTGATTCTTCAAACGTTCGCAAGCGTCGGCTGCCCGAATAAGCATGGAGTAGGATTGTTCGCTATGAATGAACATATCAACAGCGCGATGTTGTAAGGCTTGGAACCTTCCAATCGCTTGACCGAATTGCTTACGGGTTTGAAGGTACTGCTTGGTTTGGTTAACCAGTGTTTGCATACATCCCTGAGCATCGGCGCACCAAACCATCAATCGCATTGCCTGTGTTTGGCGGATTGCCGCAGCCGCGTCCTCGTTCAATAAGGCGCTCGAAGGTAGCCAGCAGTCGCGCAAGCTCAAATCAGCATACCAGCGTGAATCCATACCAGGATAGCTGCGAAGCTGTACGCCAGGGACTTCCGATCCAAACAAGAATACCCCTATGGGCGCGTCTTTGGCATGTCCCATCTTCGCAGATAGTAGCCATTGATCAGCCAGTGCACCTGCACATACTAATATTTTGTGGCCATTGATGACATAGCCTTCACCTGCTCGGTGGGCTGTTGTTTGCACAGCCATCATGTTGCCTTGCATAGGCGCTTCATCATGCGCTGGAACAATCATGCGTTGACCGGAGGCGATCGCTGCAAGTGCCTCGCTGATATGCTTTTGTTTTGATATCAAATATGTATCGGTTAATGTTATAGAAGATTTAAGACCTTGCAGAAGATTAACCGATTCAATAGCAACCTCTTGCCAGGGTTCAAGGATCAGTCCGGGGGCAAGTGCTTGTGCGACAAGCATTGCATCAAATGCATTGCCCCCAATGCCACCGTCTTCCTCTGGCACCATCAAACCGAGCAATCCGAGTTCTGCCAGTATTTGCCAGCGCCAGCGCGGCGAACCTGGGTCAGTAAGTTGTTTACGTCTGGCATCAAAGCCATAGTCACGTTCTAAAAATCGCTGTACGCTATCGATGAGCATTTGTTGCTCAGCATTAATTTGAAAATTCATCGTTATGCCCCTCGCGCTTAAAGTCCCAACACCATCTGGGAAATGATGTTGCGCTGGATTTCGTTGGATCCGCCGTAAATCGTGGTTTTTCGCATGTTTAAGTAGGCCGCACCAAGTGGAATAGCCCAGGGCGCAACAGGCGCTTGTGCCTGCCATCCTGCATTGATCCAATCACGCTGGAAAGGGATTGCCGCTGTACCGACCGCAAGCATCATCAGTTCAGTCAGCGTTTGCTGGATTTCGCTGCCCTTGATCTTTAGGATTGATACCTCAGGACCAGGGCTCCGCTTTTCGGCCTCTGCAGCGAGCACTCTGAGATTCGTGATTTCAAGCGCCATGAGTTCTGCCTCAAGTCGAGCGAGCCTGGTTGCAAACAAGGGATCGCTTAACAGGGCTTGTCCATGGCGTGTTTCGCGGGACGCGATGCGTTTAAGTCTGGCTAATTCACGCTTTGAAATGCCCACGCCGGCAATATTGGTGCGTTCGTGGCCAAGCAAGTATTTGGCATAAGTCCAGCCGCGATTTTCCTCACCAATTCGATTTGAAATTGGAACCCGAACGTTATCGAAAAATACTTCATTAACTTCGTGTGCGCCATCCATTAAAACAATCGGCCGCACCGTGATCCCGGGCGACTTCATATCGATCAACAAAAAGCTGATGCCCTGTTGAGGCTTATTGGCTTGGGCATCGGTGCGCACGAGGCAAAACATCCAATCCGCGTAATGCCCGAGCGTTGTCCAGGTTTTTTGCCCATTGACCACATAGTAGTCGCCTTCTCGAACTGCGCTGGTTTTCAGTGATGCAAGGTCAGAGCCAGCGCCAGGCTCGGAATAACCCTGGCACCACCATTCATCAGCACTGAGAATCTTTGGCAAGTAGCGGGCCTGCTGTTCGTGCGATCCAAAGGCCATGATGACGGGTCCAACCATTTTGAGCCCGAAGGAAAGTAGTCTGGGACCTCCTGCCGCTGCGTGCTCCTCTTCAAAAATGTATTGACGGATTGGATCCCAACCCGTACCGCCAAACTGGCTTGGCCAACTCACCCCCGCCCAGCCTTGGGTATGAAGGAGCTTTTGCCAATTGATGTAGTCATCACGGGCAATGGCAAGGCCGTTGTTGACTTTCCAACGGATCGATTCGGGTAAATGACTTGCAACAAAATCGCGTACCTCATTACGAAATTGCTCATGTTCGGAACTAAATTGAAGATCCATCAGCTCTCCCCTGCAATTGGAGCTTGTAAAAGATTTCGAATTATCGCGCCGATTTTCAAGGTCAGATGTCAACCTTTTTCGACTCAGTGCCGTTAAGAACTATGAAAACCAAGGAGGGCCATCACATGCTTTGCAAACGGAATGTTCCCAAGATACTTATTGGCCTTGGTATCTTGCTTGCAAGTGCTTCAGCCACGCTTGCCGCACCGCATCATCATGGTCATGGCCTCTCACTTAACGCCTCCCACCGGCATAGCACTTACCAGGTTCACTCGGGCTATGTTCGAAGCCATGGCTTTCATGGCCATCACCGGTACCATGGCCATCGTTTTGGCTTAGGTGCGGTCACACTTGGGCTAGTGGGTGGTACGGTGCTTGGCGCTGCCATCGCTCATGCGGCTTCACCCGTGGTGCTTAGCCCCGCCCCGATTGTGTATAGCCATCCTGTTGTCGTCAGCTCGTCCTTGCAGTCGCAAAGTTTTGTGGCCGTTCAGTCGCAGCCGCCGAGTCCGGCTTTTGGTTCGGTTTACTCTGCCTTACCTTCAGGCTGTACCTTAGCGATGGTGCAAGACCAAAACTACTACCGATGCGGCTCGTATTGGTACTTGCCACAGCTTGGTCCTCAAGGCGTTCAATACCTCTTTGTTGCGCCACCGCAATAGTTTTTAGATCTTTTGCCCGAGCCCCTCAGAGCGAAACTTCAATCAGTGAGGGGCCTCTCGAGGCGATGCCTCGGCTAAGTGCTGATTGAAAGCCTGCTGCATCGCTCACACGCTCTGCGCTCACGCCGTGTCCACGCGCAATCGCAACCCAGTCGAGATCGGGTCGATCAAGGCTTAGCATATCGGTTGCTCGCTGCCCTGGGGAGCCAGCGCCGACAGCATTGAACTCACCCCGCAAGATCGCATAGCTGCGGTTTGCAAAAATGACCACCGTAATGGCCAATTGTTCGCGGGCCATGGTCCAAAGCGATTGCTCGGTATACATGGCTGAGCCATCACCCTCCATACA
>Ga0129333_10006651_pt1 | contig 10936 bp, 11 predicted proteins | sample CPB6_08_DNA_FD_94474 | JGI IMG/M metagenome (GOLD analysis project Ga0129333, IMG submission 94474) | Freshwater to marine salinity gradient microbial communities from Chesapeake Bay, USA - CPBay_Sum_0.6_0.8_DNA | ecosystem: Environmental > Aquatic > Marine > Coastal | place: USA: Chesapeake...
AATCTATCGCGCTTGTAATTTTAAATATTGCGGACTCACAGACCCAAAGAAAGATTTCTACTATGCAGATGGAACTAAACACTCTAGAGGCAAAATTAAAGGTGCTGAAGGAGAATGGAAAGATCGCTCCCGCAAACACCGATATGTGATGATTTTTGATAAGAAATTAAAGTTATTGTGGTAAAGTTATATTCGTATTTTCAGTTCTGATGAGAGTGTCTGTTACGTATTCTGAAGATTCCGAATACAACATTTCAACTCTCATATCATTTAAGAACTGTTGTAAATATGCTGGTTTCAGAAGATAGATTGATCTTTTCTCGTCGTTCTTTCTGGTCTCATACTCATAATTAGTGATTCCAGTTACAGGATTTAAAGTTGCTGTAGGATCTGCTGGATTTGGAATCGTAAAGTTTTGAGTGACCACTTTACCTGCTGGAAGAATCAGACGATTTGAAGAATCTTTGACTTCTGTGGTCTCATAAAATCTAATTTTAGTCAGATCATTTCCATATTTGTTCTCGGCATAATTATAAATTTGATAGTCTGATAATGGCCACTGATCTCTGACATTTGTGATATTGGCAGTAACTAAAACAACCCAATCTAGATCGGGACTCCCATAAATCTCGTCGGCAACAGTATCTGGACGAGCACCATCTTTGATTTCATATTTGTTGAAGATCGTAAAGACATTATATAAGTCATCACGAAGTTTGACTCTCCTGAAAAGATTTTTTACGATCACATAATCTTGCGAGGAGTTTTTATCAGGTAAGAAAGACTGATATGCGAGGTCTGGTAGTTCTCTGAAGTATCCCATTTTAGTATCCTACTCCTCCTACTCCATCATTATAATCACCAGAATAAATTGGCTCAAGTTCTTTAAATCCCAAATCCATAATCATAGAAACTGGTGTTCCACCACCATCTTTAACACTCCCACCATAAGTTGCATAAACTCCTTCTCCAGTATAATTTACAGACATATCCGTAAGAGCACATTGTTTAAACTTATGTAAGAATGGATGATTGTCTGAACCTTTTTTATAAGTGAGTTCAAAAATATTTGGAGTATTTAAGTAAATTCCATCAATTTGTGGAGTCATATTTTTCTTCAACGTTCTAATAATATTTTTAACTTCTGCTGCTTCTTGTGGACCTCTTGGGGTTAACTTAAATGAAAATTTAAAAGATCTTAAATTTACTCCTTCAAATAATAATTCCATATTTGGATTTAAAATATTTCCAGTTTGTCTTGCTAATAATTGTGAAGCAGTGAGATTTCCACCAAAAGGAATATTTGCTGCAGCTGCCGCAATGTTTCTATTAAAATACGCAAGTGCTTCTGGATTAGATATGACTCCTACTGCTCGTCCAAGAGCTGTTTCTATAAACTTACCCATATCATTTAAACTACTAATGCTTCCAGCACCAACAGTATTTAAAGCGTAATCTAAAACGCTTGCAGTTAATCCATCTAAATTTCCTGGACCAAAATTTACAGAATTGCCATCTTGAATATTAGATGGTATTGGTAAAATAATTGATCCAAAGTCACTTTTTACATTAGTATTAACGAGTGGATTTGTTTTTCTATCTCTAATTGCAAATGATTTTGATACAACAGTTGGCCTTGTTATTGTTCTATCATTTACAGTTTCCGTAATTTCTCTAATACCTCTCTCTGTAGTAGATTTGCCGGGTTGCTTATAATCTACAATATTAATCTGTAAAAAATCAGACGTTTCGTTTAATTTACCTAAGGGATATCTGTAATTTGCCATCTTGGCTATTTTTTAACTATTTAGACGGATATTGGCAAAAGGAACCTCTCTTAAATCTGCCAATTCATCTGGATAAACTTCATATAACTGTCCAGCAACTTCATCATAAGTATATTGCCTCAATTGACCCCAGTGAAAGTTGATGGCTTTAAATCCCCATTTATAAACTTCAGTCACTGCGACTAAAGGATTTTGATCGTAAGATATATTTGGTGTCTTTGGATTATAAACGAATGTATAATACTTACCTGCCTGTGGAACTCGTCCACTTTCTTGTAACACACTCATAATTTCAAGCATTAAATCATTGGGATCTTCAGTTCCGATTACATTATCAATGACAGAACGTACCCGATTATCATTATCATCGGTCGGGTTTCTTTCTTGCCTTTGCTTGAGTGTCTTTCTAGGCATATTAAATACCTAATTCGTTTTCTGTAAGAACTTTGAATTCATATCCACGATCAGCACACCATTCTTTTGCTGCTTCCCATTTTGCCTGATTTTTGGCATATTCGTATGCCTCATAGAGATACTTTTTAGTTTGTCTCTGTTGTTTGGGAGGAGGAGTTGTTTGCTTTTTTGGTTTAATCTCAATCAAATATTTTTTAATTTGACCACTAGATTCTTGAACTTTGATATAAAAATCTGGGAAATATCTATGAGGTTTACTGTCTATTGGTGATCTGTACCATACAAACATTTCTTCTGATCCCCATTCCAACACTTTCTCATTGAGATCACAGTAGACCATAAATTTCCTCTCCCACAATGATCTGTATATGATGTTTGTTGGATCTCCCTTATATTTTTTGGGGAATGATGGTTGGTATTTTCCCTTATACGACATCTAAATACTTTATAATGTAAGGTTCGCACAAGGTATTTAGAGTGGCAAATTCTCTTGTCAGAAAAATTACTATGAGTCAGATCAAAGATCTGGTAGGAAATTTGGCACAAACAAATTATTATCTTGTTGATATTCCTATTAATTCGCCAAAATTAAAGGCTCATTTTCAGACTAGTTATCCAGATTTAGGTAATATTGATGAATTTGTTAAAAATAAATTAGGTTTTCTTTGCTCTGAAGCGACATTACCAACAACTTCTTACGCTACAACAGAAGTCAAAGATAATTTTATGGGAGTAACGCAGGAATTTGCCCATACTCGTCTTTATACTGATATGGATATGACTTTTTATGTTGATGTTAAGTATGATATATTAAGATTTTTTGAGGGGTGGATGGATTATATTTCTGGAGGTAATATTCCTGATGAAGAACCTGCTGCAGCAACTGATCTTGGAACAACTATTTACAGAAGATTTAATTTTCCAGAATTTTATAAAGTTCAAAAAATGACTGTAAGAAAATTTGAACGAGATTATAATAGGGAATTGGTATATACTTTTGTCAATGCCTTCCCCAAAGGTCTGACCTCAATTCCAGTTTCTTATGGTCCTGCAGATTTACTAAAAGTCACGGTTACTTTTAATTATGATCGTTATGTTGTAAGTAGAAATTTTACTGGAGAAATAGATAAAGAAATTCGTAATAAAGCTCTTACAGCAACTGAACCTTTTAAAGATCCTAGAATACCTGGCACATTAATTCTTCCAACAAGACAAGATCCTAACGAAGGATTGGCATAATAAATAATCACAACTGAAGTTCTATAGGTCATTATGCCTTTACCAAAGATTAATACACCAACTTATGAGTTGGATTTACCTTCTACTGGAAAAAAAATTAGATATCGTCCTTTTCTAGTTAGAGAAGAAAAGATTTTGATCATAGCACTTGAATCTGAAAGTATGAAGCAGATTACAAGTGCGATTGTTCAAATCTTATCCGATTGTATCCTTACGAAAGGAGTTAAAGTATCAGATCTGTCAACTTTTGATATTGAATATCTATTTTTAAATGTTCGTGCCAAATCGGTTGGAGAAACTGTTGAAGTTAATGTAACTTGTCCTGATGATCAAGAAACTCAGGTCAAAGTAGAAATCGCAATAGATGATATTAAAATTCAAAAAAATAACGATCATAATAATATTATCAAACTAGACGATACCCTTTCGATGAAAATGAAATATCCTTCATTGGATCAATTTGTTGAAAACAATTTTGAGACAAATGATGATATAAGTGACGTTAATAAATCTTTAAGTATGATCATTTCTTGTATTGATATGGTTTATGATCAAGAAGAGTCTTGGAGTGCTTCTGATTGTTCAAAAAAAGAATTGGAAGATTTTGTGGAGCAGATGAACACCAAGCAGTTTAAAGAAATTGAAAATTTCTTTACAACAATGCCAAAATTATCTCACACAATTAAAGTTAAAAATCCAAACACCGATGCTGAAAGTGAGGTTGTTCTTGAGGGTCTTGCAAGTTTTTTCAGTTAAGTATGGCTCATACGAGTCTTGAGTCATACTATCAGATTAATTTTGCCTTGATGCAGCATCATAAATATTCATTAACAGAGCTTGAAAATATGATCCCTTGGGAAAGAGAAGTATACCTTACTTTACTTGAACAATATATTGAAGAGGAAAACCTAAAGGCACAACAGCAGAGTGGACATTAATCAAATCTACAAAGCACCATCAGTACCAAAATTAAGTAGAAGAAATATATCTTCTTCGGTGCTTCGTAGTACCTCTGTTACAACTGCTGTTCCAAAATTAAAAAGAACAACATTTAGTTTTATAAGACAAAAAATAAGTCCAGAGACATTAAAGACTGATATATCTAATATACAAATATCAGACTCATTAGTAGAAACAAATAGAATTCTAGTTGAGATACAAAAACAATTATCTTATGATTTTGCGATGCGAATCGCAGAAGAAAAAGAGTCAATTAAAAAAATAAAAACAGCAGAGTCAAAAAGAAAATTTGCTGAAAAAGAAAAATTTGTAGAAGAAACTAAAAAAATTGGAGGAAAATTAGATAATATAATTGGTAAAGTTACAGCACCAATTCAAAATATTTTTGAAAGAATTAAAGAGTTTTTTAGTTTAATACTAACTGGTATTGTTTTAAATACTGCGTTTAAGTGGTTACAAGATGAAAATAATAGAAAACTATTAGATGGTATTTTTTATTGGATAGGAAAAGCATTTGTTCCTGCGGTTGTTGCTATTCTTGGATATAAAGTCTTTAAGTGGGTAAGAAGACTTTTTAAAATTGGTAAATTTTTATACAAATTACCAGGAAGAATTGGTAAGTTATTTGGAATTAAGACTCCAGGTGGATCTCCTACACTTCCAAAAATTCCTTGGTGGCAAAAAAATCCCGCTTCCTTAAGTAGATCTAATGCTTCTTACTCTAAATTTATAGCAGGAACATCAAACATTGGAGATAGAACTAGATTATTAAAAAGAGGAATGATAGGTCCTCAACAAATGTTCACCAAAGGTGGTCCTGAAGCACTTACGGGAACAGCAAAAGCAGCACCAGCAGTAGGCACTGCAACCACTGCCGCCGGAAAACTTGGTGGAAAAGCACTTAAAGCAATACCTTTTCTAGGATCAGCTATTGCGATTATTGAAGGGATCGCTAGATTGAAAGATGGTGATATAATGGGAGCTATGCTGTCTTTTGGAACAGCAATCCCTGGAATCGGATGGGGATTTTTAGCTGCTGACATTGTTAGAGCAATAATGGGTGACGCCAAATTTGATTCTGCTTTAGGAGACGCCTTCAGCGGTCAAACTGGTTTAAGTGAGGAAGAAAAGAAAAAGAGAATGAAGGGATCCGCACTTAAAAACGCACTTCTTACACCATCAATACCAATGGGAATGGGTTTTTCAACAGGAGGAACTATTCCTGGAAAAGGATCTGGGTTTGTTGATAGTGTAAGGGCAATGCTTGCTCCCGGTGAAGAAGTGATTCGTACAACGTCTGCTATGTTGTTTAGACCACTCTTAAAAGACATTAATGATAATGCTGGAAGATTGTGGATTATATTCACTCAAGCAATCAGAAAATTACTTGCCGTTTCAGAATATCAGAAAGATGTGTCCAGAGAATTTTCTAAAGTTATAGAAGATTTTAATAAGTATCTTAAAGATGATATTTTAAAGAAAAAAACAAAACCAGGTGGAGGTGGATTCCGAGTTTCACCCACAAAATCAAATACTCAATCAACAATTTCATCGGCACCAAAAATTGCGAATATCAATATGAATATATCTGCTGGTTCTGGTGGAATGACTTTCTTACCAATGGTTCTTCCAAAGCAATCATCGGCTCCGCCACAAATACCACAAATGCAGGGAAAAGCGACAGAAGTTCCTACTATATCACCCATCAATTTTGCCAATTATTGGATGGAAGTGACACCAGAACTTTATGGAATAGAATTATACGTATAAGATATGGAAAATCAAGTACAAAATTTAAAACTTAATGTCACCAACATTAAAAGTTATCTCATCAATTCAAATAAAGAATTAAAAAGTCTTAAAATTCAAAAGAAAAATTTATTTACAAGACTTGAGAAGCAAAAAGACATAAGAGTTAAAGAATCTAAATTAGAATCTAAAAATCTTGGAATTGGTGCTGGATTTTCCAGAATTATGGGTGCCGTGACAGCTCCTGCTAGAAGTATTTTTGATAAAATACTTGACTTTTTGGGACTAATTGTTCTTGGAATTCTAGTTCAAAAACTTCCTGCTATCATAGCAAAAATTGATGAATTTTTTAATAGTGATTTTATAAAAGCAATTGGAAATGTATTTAAAACAATTGGGTCTGGATTTAAAAAACTTGGAGAACTAATTGATCTTCTTACCCCACAAAAACAAAAAGAATTAGATAATGAATTGAAATTAATTGGAGATGAGGCAGATAGTGATTTAAAATTAGCAGATCAAGCAGACAGGGATATATTTGAATTAGAGAAAGAATTAAATAAAAGAGAAAATAATAAACAAACTCCTACACCAACGATGCCAATGGCACCGATGGCACCAGGATCAATGTATCCGGCACCAACTCCACAAGTGCCAACATCAACATCAAAAACACAAGATCCACAAAAATTTTCAAAAGGTGGAACAGTTCAAACAACAAATGGTCAAAAATCACAACCTGCGTATACGCCAAGAAAAAGTGGGCAATTAAAACAATCTGAGAGAGGAATGAGTGCTGGATTTGAAGACTTTTCTTTAGCAGTTGATAGTATTAACCAAACAGCTCAGCGAGATGAAAAAAATGTTATAGCACTCGCAGAGTTGTCAAAAAACTTTAGAGAATGGAGTTCTTTAAATCAACCTACAAGAACCAAAGGTCCTGGATTTGGTCCTCAAGATCAAAAAGATCTTCAAGCAACCCGCGATCAACAATATTCTGGAGAAACATATGCTTCAGGTGGTTATATTGGTGCAACTGGAGATACTGATGGAAATCAGACTGGACTGGATATGAATTTACCAGGGGGCATTGGAACACCAATTTACGCACCATTTGATCTAATTTATAGAAGTAAAGGAACAGATGGAATGCCATCTGTTGGACTACAAGGAACTGCCGATGTTTTAGGTCCTGCTGGAAGAGGTTTTGGATATTATGGTGCCTATTATTTTAGAAAAAATGATAAAGAATATGAAGTTTTAATGGGACATTTTAAAAATCTCCCCTATAAAGGTGCAAAAGATGGAGAAATTATTCCAAAAGGAACTTTACTGGGATATCAAGGAGCATCTGGAAGAACAATTGGATCTGGAAATAAACCATATCCTCACATATCATTACATGTGAATGGAGTTGGATTTAGGGCATCAAATAATCTTTTGGTTGATGTTGCAAATAAATTAATAAATTCTGGACCATCTACTGGAAAAATCAAACCAGCACAAGTTGTTCAACCACCAAAAGGAATTAAATTAGAATCTGTTTCACAAGATCCAATAAGCACAGGCGCTGGACAATTACTAAAAGCATTACAAAGACCTGGGGGCGGTGGAAATAGATTATTAAATAGATCAAGTAATAGTGGAAATCAATCAATGTTTATCTACGCGGTACAACCAGTAGAAACCTTTGTTCCCTTCCCATATCCAGTCCCCACACAACAAACAACAAGTTCATCACCACAAAAAACAAAAGTTCCACCAATATGGAGAGCATAAGATAAATGAATAAGGCAGCAGCAGCATCAGCATATGAAGTCTTTCAAATTGAAAAGAATGGAAAAATTATTGATATCACCGGCACCGATCCCTATGGTCCTAAAACGACAAGTTTTGATTATTATGAAAGTCTCCTATCTCCAAATGTAAGTGCTGTTCTATCAATAATGGATATTGGTGGATCATCCCAGTATGATTCAAAATATGATAAACAATCTAGAGATGGAACATTGAGTTCTGCGTTTTTGCTGTCTGGTGATATTAATGTTTCATTTAAAATTACATCTAAATCTGGATCAGATGTTTTAGATTTTACAAGAAATCCATTGATTTTTGATAAACAAATTAATCCAAGTCAAGAATCAAATCGTGAGGGAATTGTGATTGGTTTGGTCTCACAGGCAGCAAAAACAAATATGGAAAATAAAATCCAAAAAACTTATAGAGGTAAAATATCAGAAAATGTGAGAAAAATTTTAAGAGAAGAATTAAAAGTTATCAACAATAGAATTTTTGCTGATGAAACAAAAATTTCTTACGACTTTGAGGGTAAAAATAGAGATGCTTTTAGTATCATTTTGGGATTATGTCCAAGATCAAATCCCATTCAAGGAAATCCTGGATATTTTTTCTATGAAACTAGAGATGGTTTTAATTTCAGATCTATTGACAATTTGATATCTCAATCACCACCTGTGGGAGTAAGTGAATATTTTAGAACTGATGCTTTACAATCAAATTTAGATAATGATTTTAACGATTATAAAATTGTTAGAAAATTTGATATCAAAAAAGAGGATATTATAACTTCATTAAAATGTGGAATTTATAGATCTAGAAATTATTTCTTTAATCACAAAACACTAAAGTATGAAGAACTTGATTACTCATTAACAGGACTAGAGCAATCACTTGGAAAAAGTGTTGAAATTCCAAATGTAAATTCATATACAAGAACTTATTTTAATATAAAAGATATAGCATCTTTAAGTCCAGTTGTAGGTGGATCTGAAAATAATGATCCGAAAGAGTGGCAGGCAAAATCTCCAATGAGATATAATTCATTGTTCACTCAAATTATTGAAATTCAAGTTCCTTGCAATTTAAAGTTGAAAGCAGGAAACACAATTATTTGTAATTTTGAAACCATAACCCAATCTAAAAAAGTAGAAGGTGCGATTGATCCGGTAAATAGTGGTAAATATTTGATTTTAAATTTATGTCATCATTTTGATCCATTAAGATCTTTTACATCAATGACACTTGTTAGAGATTCATACGGACTTTATAAGAAATAATTATGGCAGCAAAACCTTACGGGAACATCAAATACGAAGAGATGTTCATCGGACAAATTCCACCAAATCAGGTACAGGATAAAATAGATTCCGATGGTTGGGGTGATAGAGTTAAAGTAAGAATTCCTAATTACCATAGTCCAGATACTCCAGATGATAAACTACCTTGGGCAATTGTGGAAAGACCTACATCTCAAGGAAATGCGAGTCGTGGATCTACAGGTCTTTGTGGAGGAGAATGGGTTCGTGGATATTTTATTGATGGAATTCCTGTAATTTGTACTGTCTTGTCTAGAGGAACTTATGAAAATAATGTTTCATTACAAGAAGCCAAAGAAAAAAAATCAACTGGATTTAAAAATATTACAAGGTATAATTCATTTTCACCTCACTCTGGACAGGTTATTGGTGGTGATAAACCAAAAGAATCAACACAACCAACTAAACAAGAATTTGAAAAGGCAAAAGAAATTCCAAAAGATCAAGAAGACCTTGCTTTTAATAGACAAAAAATTGACTGATAAATATCAAAACGAAGAGGTAAATTTATAATGTCACAAGATAAAATACAAGATTTTATTAATGAAAATAAAGGAAAACAAATTCCAGTAGAAGGTCCAAAACCTAACCAAAAATATATTGTAGAAATAACCGCAGATGGTAAATCTATAGTTAAAAATCTTACTACAGGTGCTGTAGGAAAACCGACACTTATTACATTAGAAACTATTGCTGAACTTCAACAAATCAGACTTGCAGAACCACCACTACAAGAATCTCCAGCAACACCAGAACCACGAAATCCTTTTTATACAAATAAAGGAACTAAACAACTTCGCAAAGATGTAGAAATTCTTACAGGTCTTCTTCAAAGTGATGCTGTTGAATTAGATAGTGTTGTTATATCTGCTGGTCCACCACAACAGACTTTATTGGATCGTATTGAAGAATCTGGAATTACTCAAAATTTATATAATGAGTTTCCGCAGTATACAGATTTAATTAGTTCTTATGCCGATAAAAGACAATCTTTACAAGATCTAGAAAAAATTCTTGAAAACTATTTAAAAGATGTTGAAAATGAGTGTGCTAAACAGTTAGAAACAACAACCTCTTGGTCTGGTGATGGAAAAAAATGTAAACAGGCTTATAATTATTCGGCATTAAGAGCACTAGAAGCAGATATTGAGAAACAATTGAATGAACTTCCAGATCCTTGCGGAAAGAGCACTCTTGCTGGAATTAATAACGCACTACTAAACTTCTTTGATTTTCTTAAAGGAATTAAGAAATACTATAATCTCTATGTTCAGGGAACAATCAATAAAATTCAAAATCTAACTTCCATTATTGCTAGAACCGCTGACATCATAGCATCAATCTTAAAGTTGCTCATTCAAAGAGTTCGTAATTATATTTTAAATCTTTTAAGAAAATTAATTGAAAAAGTCATTGATCGTATCTTGACATCTTTATCAAAAAATCTTAAGAATGCCGTCATTAAAGCAATTGTTGATTCCATAATCTGTAAGTTTAATGAAATTATCAAAGGATTGAGAAATCTCGTCGTAGATTTTCTATTTGCGATGATTGGAAACGTAATCAATGCTCCTATTTGTGCCGTGGAGCAATTTACCAATGCTTTAATTAATAATATCGCAGTTCAAACAGACAGAGCACTCGCACCAATTCTTGCTGGAATTAATGATG
>Ga0129333_10006652_pt1 | contig 10936 bp, 22 predicted proteins | sample CPB6_08_DNA_FD_94474 | JGI IMG/M metagenome (GOLD analysis project Ga0129333, IMG submission 94474) | Freshwater to marine salinity gradient microbial communities from Chesapeake Bay, USA - CPBay_Sum_0.6_0.8_DNA | ecosystem: Environmental > Aquatic > Marine > Coastal | place: USA: Chesapeake...
ACGCCGCTGGCGATCTCCCTCGCCCGGTTCCCGCTCAACCGGTGCCAGCATCGCCAAACGCGCTCGACGACCTCCATTACGACCCGAACTCCGGCCAGTGGTGGACCCGCAACTCCTGGGGCGATTACGCCCAGATCAACGGCGAGCGTGTCCGCACCCTCTTCACTGAGTCCGGCGTCTCCCCCACCAAGGACCAAACCGGCGCCTCCGACGTGGACCGCGAACTCCTCCGGCGCACCCGCGACACCCGGATCCGGTATGCCGGCTGCGTGGCCGGTCACCGCGCCGGTCTCTACGGCAACATCCTGGTCACCGAATCCGTCGTCCCCCTCCCCGCCGTCCCCGGCGACTCAGCCCGCATCCAGACCTACCTCCACAACCTCCTCGACCAGAACGACGACCAATACTGGCGCCTCATCTTCTGGCTCGCGCTCCGTCGCCGCGCCGTCCTCACCAACACCTGGCGAGCTTCGCAGGCCCTCGCCCTCGTCGGCCCCGCCGCCTGCGGCAAGTCCTTCGTCCAGTCCGCTGTCATCACCCGGCTACTCGGTGGCCGCATCGCCAAGCCCTACCGCTACATGAGCGGCGCCACCGACTTCAACGGCGACCTATTCACCTCCGAACACCTCTGCATCGAGGACGAGGCCCCCGGCCGCGATATCCACTCCCGGCGCACCCTCGGCTCCAACATCAAATCGATGCTATTCGCCCAGAACCAGTCCTGCCACCCCAAGAACCGCCAGGCCATCACACTCCGCCCCATCTGGGCCATGTCCATCTCCCTCAACGACGAGCCCGAGAACCTCCAGGTCCTCCCGCCGCTCGACCCGTCCCTGATGGACAAGCTCATCATCCTCCGCTGCGTCCGCCAGACCCTCCCGTGGCCCGGCGACGAAATCACCATCCTCAAGGACATCCTCGACACCGAACTCTCCCAGTTCGCCCACTACCTCGACGGCCTCACCGTCCCTGAGCACCTGGTCGAACCCCGCTGCGGCCTCAAAGCCTACCAGCACCCAGCCATCCTCGAGGAACTCATGCAGCTGTCGCCCGAACACCAACTCCTCGGCCTCATCGATACCGTGATCTTCGAGAACGAGTTCCTCACCTGGAAAGGCACCGCCTCGGACCTGGAAACCGCTCTACGTGACTCCAAGTACGCTCGCGAGGCCGACCGCCTCTTCCGCTTTAACACCGCCTGCGGAGTCTACCTCGCACGGCTCCATGAACAGGATCCAGAGCGCATCAAGAAGACGAAATCGAACGGCAAGGTCCGCTGGTCGATCACGCCGCCAGCTGGATCGAACACCTCCGTGTGGGGCTGAAAAACCGAAAACAGGGTGAGGGTCATTTGGAAATCCAGTGAAAGTGGGGCTCCCCCCTCACCCTGCGTTTTCGGTCTGGGAATGAGCACATTTCGGTCGGCTTGCTTGACAAAAGTAGGGGGGTGTGAGGGTCGCGTTAAAATTGATGGCGGGGCGGCGGCGGAGACTGGCGGAGCCGGCGGACGGCCACTGGATACTGCGGAACCATTAAGTTGTACTTTACCCTCATACCCCCCTACCAGTAGACGGAAAAGTGCTGAGAGTGAGGGCAAAAACGCAGGGTGAGGGTCAGAGCATACCCTCACTGGAACCCCTACACTACCCCTCGTTGTAGAACGGTTTATGTCGGTTTGAAAAGTGTCCTAGGTATTGGGGAGGGGGTCCCGTTGCGGATTCCCGGCCGGGGCGGTCCCTACCGGTGGCACCCCGTGGGGACGGTCTGGGCCCAAAGGAATCCCTTGTGGGTCTCGGCGTCATGGCCAGGCCGGCCACCTTCGCCAGGCGCGCCGCTGTCCTGGTCTGGGCGGGGCTTCGACCTGGGCACTACCTCGGCAAGCAAGGTACCGACCAGGTCACAGGTCCTGAGGCGGGCCGACCGGTGACACATCGTCCAGGACAGCCTGGCGCTTGCTACCAGGTGCCGAGGCCGGGCGCTTGGTCCACCCGATCAGATCCAGCAGCTGACCTTGGATCGAGACCAGGGCCCGAGCGGCTGCGACTCGGTCGGCAGCGGGGGCGCCGGCATCCTGGGCAAGGTCCGACATCTCGGCCGCGCAGCGCCTGAGCCGTAGAGCCATCGCGCCGGGCTCCATTGCCCGAGCCAGGGAGAGCACCACTTCCCCGCGCTTCGCTCTCCTGGTCAGCGACTTTCCGTCATCATTCGGAACCCGATTTTCCAATGCTGGCATGACGTAGCCATACACTTTTCGACATCAATTTCAACCAATGTTTACCGAGTGAATCCGCACAATCTGCAAACCAGGTGTTGACACGGAAAGCGGTTTATGGGATCTTGACGGCTCGGTCGCAGTTCTAACAACAAAAACAACATGAGCAACAAGCAAGATTGGATCGCCCAACTGAAGGCGATCGCCTCCGAAAACTACGAAACCGGCTTCGGCTACCAGGTGTTCGTCGAATGCTACGACAGCAGCGACTGGTTCGACCTGGTCGAAGACTGCGAGACGTTCGCGGCCGCCGAGGAGCTGATGCACCGAGTCGCCGGACTCCACACGGACCGCTACCAAGAAGCCCGGGCTGAGATTTTCTGATCCCATGAAAAACAAACCCACCACCACCCGCCGCCGCGTTTGCCAGGCGCTGATCGCCCTGGTCCTTGTCGCCCTGGTCATTGTCCAGGGACTTCTCGAATCGTCCCAGGGACTCACGCCGAACCACTGAAATCCCATGAAACTCTACACCATACTCGATTCTCAGGGTCCAACGACCTACCACCGCAGCCGCGCAGCCGCCGCCCTCGACGTCCTGGACCGACTCGACGGGACCGGGCCGCGTTCCCTTACCGGCGCCGAGATCGTCCAGTCGCTGACCAGGTCATCTCGCCTGTGGATTCTGACGACGACCGGCCGAGAGGTCTCAGTTGACTGGACGGAGGTGGGCCGATGAAAACCGTGACAGTAAATCGCGATCCGTTCGCTAGGCGCGAAACCGTTCGACGGGTCGTTGTGACCGACCACGAATGCGCGGCCTGCACCAGACGCGCCCGGTTCCAATACGGCACGCAGTGCGACGGGATCGGCGCCCGCATCCACTGGGACCCTGTCCTGGTCTGCTCCCTGGCGTGCCACCGAGGGCTGCGCGACTGACCCGGCGGCGCCCTGAGTGACAGGCGGGGCGCCTGCGGATCGGTTGATCCACTTATGAAATACACCTACACCGCCCGAATCTTCCAGGAGCCCGACGGCTTCCACTGGAGCCCTGAAACACTGCTTTTCCTTGACGCCAGGGGCCGAGCCTATGGCTCGCGCTCCGAGGCGCTGCGGGCCGCCTACGGCGCCGGATACACCCACGCTCGCGGCTGCGCGGCCGGGCGCCGATCGATCCGGAGCCTGGTCAGCCTGGATGAGGCAGACCACGCCAGCCATGAGCGCCACGTTGCATACCGGGAAAACCTGGAAGGGAGGCCGCTGTGACCTCCTGGTTTATTCTATCCAATCAGAACGGCGCTGAGATCAGTCGCCACCGCACGCTGGTCCGCGCAGTCGAAGCCCAGGCGGCATTCGGCCACACGTCCACGATCACCAGGAGCGCCTCGAGCGAGCCCGTCGATCAGCAGGACATCGAGATCGCAGCCGAGATCCTCCGAACCACCCAGGAGCGCCGAGGGTTCGAGTTGCGAAACTACTTCCACGGGATGCGCCTGGGGACGTATGCGACCCGGGAGGCCGCCGAGGCCGCCTGGCGTGAGCAGATCGCCCTGAGCCCGGCCAACCGGATCAACTGCGGAGTGGAGGGGGTCCGATGAAGACTGAGATCCTCGAAGCGATGCACCGGTTTATCGGCCAGCGGTCCGGCATCGAGTGGGTGAATTACGGCGGCAGCCGGGAGGCGTTCATGCAGGATTATCGCCGGATTCTGCGCGACGGTCGGGAGGCTCGCGCCATGCTCCGAATCGTGGAACTCTCAACGTGCCTGCCCGAGTCGATCCTGGCCGACGTCTTGAAGTCTGGCCGGTTGACCTGGGACGGGAAGCGCCTGGAGTTCTGCGCCTGCCAATATTTCCCCACCGAATACCGGGCGGCAGCGTGCCGGGCGCTGGCGTCGGCGCTGTGGACTTACTGGCGGGAGGCCGGCGCCCCCAGCTGCGATAAGATCCGGGCGATTGCGCGCCGGAACCTCGGGCGCGGCATTGCCCGGCGGTGGTTTGACTGATCAGAGCACGGCCGCCCCCACGTGGGGCTGCCCTCTCTGGCCAGTAACCAGAAGACAACACGAACATGGACAACCAACAAGCGCGGGGGTGGATCATCGATCCAGTCGCCCGCAAGATCGAAGCCGCCACCCTCACCTGGGACGGCGTCTTGAAACGCATCGGCGCCGACTACCTCGAGCGGGTCCACCTGCCGGAAGGTGGGGAACTCTGGGTCGATGAAGAGGGAATGATCACGCCTGGCAAAACCCACTGGGTCCTCGAGCGCCAGCATATCCTGGCCGGGGCCGCGTTCCTGTGTGGCGACGAATGGACGGACCACGACGGCGCCGAACTGCCCAAGGTGGCATGGCTCCGGCCAAACGCCCAGGTCGAGGTGCCCAGGGCCCGGGCCTACCCGATGACGGCCGATGGATGGGCTGCCATGCAGCGCGACGCCAAGGAGGCCCAGGGGCACCTGGAACTGGCCGCCGTTGGCGCCGAGCCGGCCGTGTGGCCCATCGATGAACAGAGCCGGCTGGCTGACGCGCCCCAGGTGGGGGATTTCGCCACCGATCCGGATGGGTTTACAGGGATGATCATTGCGATCGATGGCGAGATGGCGACGATCCGGTTTGTCGATGGGCGCGAGATGCAGCTCAACGTGGAGAGGATGAAGGTGGCCAATGAGTGACCTCACCATCGAACGCGGCCGAGGCGCGACGTATTCCAGCGAACGTTGGACCGTGTACGAGCACGGCACCTACGGTCGTGACAGCGTGCTTTCCGGGCAGAGCCGGCGGAGTTGGCTGGACGACTTCGAGACGCTCGAGGAGGCCGTCACGGCATACCCCGAGGCACAGGTGATCGATGGATCGACCTACCAGCCGCCGTGCCTGAGTCACCTGCCTGGTGATGAGGATTGACCACGGCAAACGATTAATGTACAACAACGAGCCCTGGGCGACCGGGGCTTTTTTAATGCCATGAAAAGCGAACTACTTGCAGCCCTGATCGCGATCGAATCAGGGGGAGACGACCAGGCCCGGGGGCGCCGAGGGGAGCTTGGCGCTCTCCAGGTGCGTCCCTGTGTCGTGATGGACGTGAACCGGATAGCGGGCACGTCGTATCGATGGGCCGAGATGACCAATCGATGGGCCGCGTTGGGGGTGTTCCGGATTTACACCGGGCATTATTGCTCGACGGAGCGCCTGGGACGCGAGGCCACCAACCAGGACGTGGCCAGGGTTTGGAACGGCGGTCCCGACGGCTGGAAACGCCGCCGGACGCTGGCGTATTGGCGGAGAGTGCAATCGAAGATTTCCCCGCGCCAGTAACGCGGGAACGGAAAAACCATGAACGAGAACGAGAGTCAGAGTCCGGAAGAGGCGCCGCTGGTGCCCCCGGCAGTGAGTCAGGCGGCGTCCCAGCTGGGTCGTCGCGGTCGCGGTCGGCCGAAGCAGATCACCGATGAGGATCGGCAGCGGCGCAGTGACCAGATGAAAGAGTTGAACGAGAAGCGGCGCACGGTGCGGATTCAGGGCGTCGTGGTGAACGGGCCGCGTGGGAACACGACGATCCCGCAGGCGGTGAAGACGCCGCTGATCCAGCCGGTGACGAACCCGGCGGTGATCGATTCGATCAACCGTGCTTCGCAGACTCCGCCGCCGTGGCAGGGCCAGAAGGTTGCTCGGATTGAAGGAAGGAGGGCATCGTGAGTGAGATCACGAAGCGGACGGTCACCATCGTGATCGAGGATGCCGATGGCGGCTTCCACCTGAGCCTGGACGTGCAGCCGCCGCTTGAAGGTGACGGCACACAGGTTCGGCCGACGGCCGCTCTGATTGCTGGCAGCGTTGCGCGCCGTGCGATTCAGGAGTTGGTGGCTCAACAGCCGCCGGCTGGAGGATCGAACTGATGACACGCCGGCAGATCGCGAGGCAGGTGGCCGATGAGTGCGGCCTGCTGGTGCCACACGCCCAGACCGTGGTGGATTCGGTGGTCGAGATCATCGTTCAGGAGATCCTGAAAGGTGAGATGGACGTACCTGGGTTGGGTCACTTCGAGGTGCGCTGGACGAAGCCGATGGTCGGGCGGAACCCGTTGAAGCCTGACGTGGAGATCCCGATCCCACCGAGGCCCAAGGTGTTCTTCAAGCCGACGCGGGATCTGGCCGATCGGGTGATAAAAACACTTGCGGTTGTGCAGCCCAAGACGTAGGCTACCACCGCTTGTAGGAACAGTTGTCACAGCCCCTGGGATCGCGAGGTCTCAGGGGTTTTTCGTGGTTAGATCCGGAGGTGTCGCCCACTCGGCCGAGACAACCCCGGGGAGCCGGCGCACGGCTGCTATCACCAGCTGGTCGTTGAACGCCCACGTCACGGCCGAGTTCCGCACGTCGATGTCGTTGCGGACCTTGGAATCCTTCACCGGGCGCCTGGTGACGCGCAGTCGCCGGCCGCCTGACAGGTTGACCTCGAAGGTGTAGGGATCACTCACAGGAGTAGATGGTGTTGGAGCGGCGGAGGTTGTCAGGCCATGCTGGCACGTCCGGGGTGAATGACTTGTCGATGACCAGGAGCTTGTCGGTCGGCTGGATCGTAAGGTAGCCGCCGTGAGTTCGGATGAACGTGAACTCCTTTGCCTGCGAAGGATGATCCGAGAACGCGTCGTCGAACGGCGCGGCGGTGAAGAGGTACTGGCCCAGGAACTCGCCGCCGTTGGTCTTGGCGATAACATCCATGCCGCGCAGGTAGGTGTACTCGATGCAGCTGAAGCGCCACCCGTAGCAGTCCCAGCGTTGGGCGTTTTCATGGCACCAGAATTCGCTGGGATCAGGATCCTTGATGAACCGGATCGCATTCGGCGGCAGACTGCGGTAGATCGCGCCGCACTCCAGCAGGACGGTGCATCCCCACATACGCCCCGGGGTGGAGTTGATCCCGAACCAGACAGCTGGGATCAGCTGGCCGGTGGGGTTGGTGCAGATGAACGTGTCTGGGATCCAGACGTACTGGTGCTTGGGGAGTTCGCCGATGTGAGAGAACATTGTTGGAATCGTTTGAGGGCTTGGTATTGACGGAGGATGCGTGTGCAGGTGTAGCACGGGTCAGGCTGCTGGCAGCCGCAGCCGATGCGCTCGGCCAGGGCTGCCGCAATGGTCTCAACGTTCATGCCGATATTTTCGGACGGTTCGGTATGAGACTCCAAGGAGCTTCGCGAGTTTGTAGTTTCCGATGTAGCCAGGCGCCCCTCGGATCGCGGCGACCTTGGTGGGATGCAACGGTGGCCGGCCGATGCGTTTGTGCGGTCCTATGATGGCTTTGATGATGCGCTGAATGATGTTCACAGGTTCTCGATGATGGTTCGGATTGAGTGCGGACGTTTCCGTGCTGGCAGGTTCAGGAGGTGCTGAACCCAGACGTGCAGATTGAGCGTGGCCGTGTGGACCCAGTCGCCTTTGGCGCGGTCCATAATGCGCGCCTGCTCGCAGTTCAGGACGCGGATCTCGCCGGTGAGTCGGTGGCGATAGACGAAAGCGAACTGGCCTTCGAGGGGGCGGTCGTCGGGAGTCATGGCAACGGCCCTCCATTCTCCCACAGCAGCAGATCGGCTCGCATGGCGTCGTTCTCTCGCTCTAGTTGGGTGATTCGCTCACGCTGCGATGCGATGACCCGTGCAGTCACTTCAGGCCATTCGCTTGGATTGTTCTGATGCCAGCACTTGAAGTCGCTAGGCATGAGCGGTGTAAGAGCGTCATGCCATTGCTTGATGCGAATATGCTGCTCCGCTAGTCGCTCCCCCGCTTCAGCGACTGCCGCGTTTGCCGCGCCATCGTAGGATTGGATTTCTGTTGCCAATATGTGCATGGCTGCGATCAGTGTTTCGGTTGAGGTTTTCACGGCTTGGCCTCCTTGGCTTTGCGCCATGCACGCTGGGCAATCAGCAGTTTCGCAAACCCATTCGGATCTTCTCCTGCCTCTAAGATTACGGAGGCGTATTCCAGCGCATCCCCCGCCTCCTCCAGCCGCTTGATGCGCTGCTTCGCATCCGTGTACTTCCGTGCCAACTCGGCCGCGATGGTCTCAGCCACATGGTCACCAACGCACACGCCGTCCTTCTCGGTCGCGCCGGGGAAGTTCTTCTGGTCGTCCTTGAACCACGGATAGTCGAGAACCTTTCCGCAGGTCTGCTCGATCTCGAGGTTCTGCTTGGCGATTCCATCGCGCAGCCGCTTGATGCGTTGTTGTGCGGCGTTGAGTTCGCGTTCGAGTTGGCGGACAAAATCGGCATCGCAAACACGATACTTTGAATCATGCGGAAGGAATGCTTCGGCATCCGTCCTCGGTGTATTGTTCATTTGCACTCCTTCCATGCGAATTGCGGCTTTCCGCTCTTGTCGGCCACCCACTCTGCATGGCCTGCTAAAACTGCCTGTTGCTGCATTTCATTAGTCCCTCTATCGAACCCCTTGATCAGCCCCATCGTAGCCAAAAACACGAACAACAGAGTGCATGGAATCACTAGTGTGTATTTCCAGTATTCGTCGCTCACGGCTTGGCCTCCTTCTTTCTCCTTCGATAAATCTCCCGCCCATGTGCCAGCACCTCATCGATGCGACTCAACGGGCAGCGAATTGTCGTCGCGATGTTTTCCTTGTGAATCCCTTTCATGGACATCTCCCAGGCACGAAGGCAGGCATACTGTTCCATAGGGGTCTTCTTGTGCCTGATAAGATCCAGCTTCGGCTTGGGCCGACCATCGATGGTGAACTCGGTGCCATGCGGGTACGATATCAGGCCGCGTGAGATGGCTTTACTGATGATGCTTGGGGCTTCCTTGAGTAGGTTCATTGATCACGGCCGAGCGCGCTGCACTCGGGGAAAGGCCGAATCGCTTGCCGAGTTCGGCCCAGGTGTAGGTTGGGTTTTTGCGGTAGGTCTTTCGGATCTCGGACGCCATGGAGGGCGTGACGGTTGTTCGACGCTTGCGCTTGGGTTGTGACGCAGGAGCCGCACGTTGAACCGTCACGCCCAAAAGGCGTGTGATTTGCTCAGAACTCAGCGGAGCTTTCATTCTTCAAGACCCATGTCGGGCTGGAGATCATGCTGGCACTATCCCCGTTGTACATCGGCCAGGAGTCTGTGTCCTCGCAAGCCATCCACTGCCGAATCCAACTCTGCCAGGTGCGCGACGCAACCTCGCAGGATTCGCGATCCAACTGGTACACGGCCACGGCGTAGGGCTCGAAGTCTTCGACGCAGACCCACTGCCACTCCCGTGTCTCGCCGGTGATGTCACGCCACAGATCGCGGTAGTAAGCGGCCTGCACGTCGTAGCGCAGCTGGCCAATCTGACGGCGGAAGCCCGCCTTGCTGGCATCTCGGCACTTCTTCAGATCGACCAGGACCTGCATGGTATCAGGCACCCGATCGATCAGGCCCTTGCGTTCGCAACCATCGAACTCGCCGAAGATCCCCACCTGGGAACGCCCGGCCTGCTTGAAGAGCAACTCGGCGGCAACCGGGTGGGCGCGGATGCTGGCAACCATCTTCTCGACGACCTCGATCTCCTCCTGCTTGAAGACGGTAACGCCGCGATCGCGGGTCTCGTCGCGCCATGCGCGGGCTTCCTTGGTCCGGAAGTCATCGTAGGGGCTGGTGGTGAACAGGTAATCGGTGCCGAGGACCTTGTGATCCAGCAGGTTGCCGATGTTCATGGCCTCGGTGGGCTCGCGTTCTTCCTCGAACCCAGCCAGCGCGTGGGCCGGAGAGCGGGCGAACGCCTTGAGTGAAGAGACGTTGATGGCCGGGTGGGTGCGGTACTGCGATACGCTGATGGGGTGGATGATTTTCACTTCGCACCTCCTTTCGCCATCTGACGAGCGATGCCGCGCCGGTTGCGGATCACCCAGTTGGCAATGTCCTCTGGAAGGTCAGCGGAGGTCGGGTGCGCCTCGGGGTTCGGCCACCAGCTGAGTTCGGTGGCCATGGCGACCAGCTGCTCGTAGGTGAGGCCGATGGACAGCAGTGTGCCCTCGACGGTCTCGACGTTCTCGGCCGGAGGTGCAACCGGTGCAGGCTCAGGTGTTGGCACCGGCTCAGGCGCGGTGGGCGCAGGCTCGACCTGGGCCGGCGCCGGCTCCTGCACGACGACAGCCTCGGGCTCCTTTTTGGTGCGGCGCGGCTTCGGCTCAGGCGGTGTCGGAGTCACGTCCATGACGACCGGCTTCACGACCTGATTGGCCTCTGGCGTGTCGTGGATCTCCTCGGCGGTGTGCATACCGAGAGCGATCTCGGGCGCATAGGCCCGGGTCCAGAACGCAGCGGCGCGGTACTGAAGCATCTGCTCCGGCATGGTCTTCCACTTGGAACCGTTCTTGGTGTACCAGCCTTCGGCCTTGGCCATGGCGATCGTCACCAGGGCGCCGACCAATTCGAGGTTCCCCTCGCGCTCGACGGCATAGGCGCGGCAGCCCCACTCGTCGGTGTTCTCCTTGCCGACCCAGCGGAACCGCATCGGGGAGAACCGGCCGCAGCTGTTGACCGTCGCGATCAGGAAGGCGGCAGACCACGTGGGCTTACCGTGAATGGGAACCATCGACTGCATCACGGCCATCACCGAGGCGCCGATGCGCTGGGAGAGTTCCAGCGCGATGATGCAGTTGCCGAGGTTGGCCTCGCCCCGATACGCGTCGGGAACGAGCGTGCTGGACGCCAGGGCCTTGGCCATGCGTTGGACT
>Ga0129333_10006654_pt1 | contig 10934 bp, 10 predicted proteins | sample CPB6_08_DNA_FD_94474 | JGI IMG/M metagenome (GOLD analysis project Ga0129333, IMG submission 94474) | Freshwater to marine salinity gradient microbial communities from Chesapeake Bay, USA - CPBay_Sum_0.6_0.8_DNA | ecosystem: Environmental > Aquatic > Marine > Coastal | place: USA: Chesapeake...
ATGGTCGACTTCAGATCGTCTGGCAGCACGACCGGACGATCCGCTCATTGGTGTGGCCGCTGGAGTAAGGCGTAGCGTCACGAGCGGTTGACACAACCACTCGTCTGAAATCGATTTAACTTGAATGTGCCGCAATCGAGGTCCACTCTCGGCTTGCGGGGGGTTTTCTCTGTCTAACGGTGTGCCAGCATTCGTGCGGCACTCGACGAACTGCGGGCGCCGGGTTGTCCCGGCGCCGCGCAGCCAGTCGTCGATCCCCTTCCGGGTTCACTCTCGTTGCGAGCCAATCGCCTAATTTTTGATTTTGCGTAATTCGACGAGTAGCGTCTCGGCGAGCACCGAGGGATAAAACTCGAGGCGCGACTGCTGTGCGCGCTCGACAAAAGCGATGAGCTCGTCTCGATCCTGGCGCACCGGGCAATCTTTGAAGCGGCCTGCGAGCACGTACGCCGGATAGCCTAGCTGCCCGGCGAGACGTCCCCAGATCGCCGACTCGCGAATGAGCTCGCCTGCGCGACAAAAATCCTTGCGTGCTTGGTACGCCCCGGAGAGGTAGAGATAGCCCGTCACGAACAAGGCCTGCGGGTAGTTTGTGGCTGCCGCACCCTCGATATGGGGAACCGCTTCGGCTACCCGACCCGAATACGTGAGCACCCGCGCAAGCTGGTAGGCGATCCGCGGATTTTTCGGATCGCGCGCAAGCTCGGTCTCGCACGCAGCGATGGCCGCGGGAAGCTTGACGTCACGGGTACCCACGCCCGGCGCGACGCGGTTCGGATCATCGGGGTGCGCGGCAAGAAGATCGCACTCCGTCACCGCCTGCGAATACGGGCTCGGATCCCATTGCCTGAATTCGACCGCCTCGGCGGCCGACCCCGGTCCGAGTAATGAGGCAGCGATACAAAACGCGATCCATTTTTTCACGGTGATGATCCTCGGTCTCGAGTTTTCCATGTTAGCTTTCCCGCTCTCGGCCCCAGAAGGTCTTGAAGCATAATATTGGCGTCATGAAACTCGCCAATCAAACGCAGTCACCGACCGTGGCAGGCTTCTTCGATGCCGCCACCGCCACCGTCACCTACGTCCTCCACGCCGGTGATGGTTCCGGCTGCGCCATCATCGACCCCGTACTCGACTACGACCCGAAATCGGGCAGAACCAGTACCTCCTCCGCCGACAAGGTCGTCACCTTCATCGAGCGGCATCGACTCAAAACCGAGTGGATTCTCGAAACCCATGCGCACGCCGACCACCTCTCTGCGGCGCCGTACCTGAAGTCGCAGCTCGGTGGGCGCACCGGTGTAGGCGCCGGAATCAAGATCGTGCAAGAGACCTTCAAGGGCGTTTTCAATCTCGAGTCTACGTTTGCCACGGATGGTTCGCAGTTCGACCGGCTTTTCGAGGACAACGACACGTTCACCGTCGGCGCTTTGCAGGGCTCGATCATGGCGGTCCCCGGACACACGCCCGCCTGTATCGCTTATCGTATCGGCGATGCGGTATTTCTCGGTGACACGCTCTTCATGCCCGACGTCGGCACAGCTCGTACCGATTTTCCTGGCGGCGATGCGCGTACGCTGTACCGCTCGATCCGTCGCGTGCTCGCCTTACCCGCCGAAACTCGTCTTTTCATGTGTCACGACTATCCGCCGGGAAATAGCCGCGCAGTATGCTTCGAGACCACGGTGTCAGAGGAGCGCGCGAAGAACATTCACGTGCGCGACGGCATCAGTGAGGACGAGTTCGTCCGCATGCGCACCGCTCGAGACACAACGCTCGCGATGCCGATGCTGATCCTGCCTGCGATACAGGTGAACATCCGCGCGGGCGCGCTGCCGCCCGAGGAGTCGAACGGCGTGGCCTACCTCAAAATCCCGCTAAACGCGCTTTAGCGGGAATTCGTCGCGGGATACTCGAGGGGCGCGTCCGGACCGATCGGCAGGCCGATAGCAAGCCATATTGCGAACATCGTCGACCAGCCGACCAGGAAGCTCATGGAGTACGGCAGCATCACCGCGACGATCGTACCGAGCCCTGCGCGCGGCTCGTACTTCTGGAAGAAGGCGATGATGAGTGCGAAGTAGCTCATCATGGGCGAAATGATGTTGGTGACGCTGTCACCCACCCGATACGCTGTTTGCGTGAGCTCGGGCGAATAGCCGAGCAGCATGAACATCGGCACGAACACCGGCGCCATCAACGCCCACTTCGCAGACGCCGAACCCATGAGCAAATTGATCGATGCCGTGAGTAAGATGAACATCGCAAAGAGCGGTAATACGGACAAGCCTAGCGACTGCAAACTCTCCGCGCCGTTCACCGCGAAAATGAGCCCGAGCTGCGTCCAGTTGAAGAAGGCGACGAACTGCGCGGCAAAAAAAACGAGCACTAAATAACCGCCGAGCGTCGACATGCTCGCACTCATGCCTTTGATGACGTCGTTGTCATTCCGGATGGTCTTCGCGCCGACACCGTAGGCGATGCCACTCCCGACACCGAAGAGGAAAATGATCGCCACCACGCCGGAGAGCAGCGGCGAATTGAGCAGATCGCCATCCGCGGGATTGCGTAAGAACCCCGCTCCCGGTGCCGAGCCTGGCGGCAACATCGCCCAAATGAGTCCGACCGTCATCAAGAGAATCGCGCTGCCCGCAAAACGCAGTCCGCGCCGCTCCTCGACCGTGAGATCACGGGCGAACGATGCATCCTCCTCGCCGGCTACCTGCTGATGATCTGGAAAGCGCGGCGCCGTGAAGCGCTCGGCGACGAACCAACCGAGCAGCGTGATCACGGGAGTCGAGGCGGCCATGAAATACCAGTTGGCGACCGGGCTCACGACGTACGCGGGGTCGACGATACGGGCGGCCTCCTGCGAAAGTCCCGAGAGCAACGGATCGATGGTACCGATCAGCAAATTGGCCGAGTAGCCTCCGGAGACTCCTGCGAATGCGGCCGCCATGCCGACGATCGGGTGCCGACCGGCCGATTTGAAAATCAATCCGGCGAGCGGGATGAGCAACACGTAGCCGATCTCGCTCGCCATGTTCGACATCACACCGGCAAAAACGACGATAGGCGTCAGAAGCCGCCGCGGCGAGGCGAGCACGAGTTTGCGCAGAGCCGCGCCGATCAGGCCGGAGTTCTCTGCAACGCCGATGCCGATCAGAGCGACGAGCACGGTGCCGAGTGGTGCGAAGCTCGTGAAATTGGTGACGAGGCTCGTGAGGATGCGGTGTAAACCCTCGAGGCTCAACAAATTGACGGCGGTGACGATAGCCCCGGTCGTCGGATGCCGCACGGATAGGTCTGCCATGGAGGCGATCCATGACGCCACGATGACGATGAGTGCAAGCAGCGCGAACAAGGTCGCAGGATGCGGAAGAGCATTACCACCGCGTTCGATGGCATCGAGAAAGCGGTCGAGGCCGGTTTTGCGTGTCATGGTCGTCCTCGCCGATCAAAATGCATTGATGCCGGTGAGCTCGCGTCCGACGGAGAGTTGGTGGATGGTCTCCGTGCCTTCATAAGTGATCACGCTCTCGAGGTTCAGGGCGTGGCGGATCGGGACGTACTCGGCGCTGATGCCGTAGCCGCCGAGCATGTCGCGCGCGTCGCGGGCGACCTCGATGGCGGCGCGGCAGTTGTGCCACTTCACCATCGACACCTGCGAGGGCGCCATACGGCCGGCTGCCTTCAATTGCGCGAGCTGGCGCGACATCAGTTGCGAGGTGGTGATGCGGCGCGACATCTCGGCAAGTCTGATCTGGATCGCCTGATTCGCCGCAAGCGGGCGTCCGAAGATCTGCCGCTCTTTTACGTAGCGCAGCGCCTCATCGAAGCAAGCCCGCGCCGCCCCGGTCACCCCGAAAGTGATACCGAAGCGCGCCTGCGTAAGGCAGTTGAGCGGGGCCTTGAGACCCACCGTGGAGCCGGGCAGCAGGTTCGCCTCGGGCACACGCACGTCATCGAAGAACAGCGCCCCGGTCGCCGAGGCGCGCAGGCTGAACTTGCGCTCGATCGGCGGCGTACTGAAGCCTTTCATGCCCCGCTCGACGATAAAGCCACGCACGCCCGTATCGGTCATCGCCCAAACGACCGCCAGATCGGCGATCGGAGCGTTGGTGATCCACATCTTCGAGCCGTTGAGTATCCAGTCGCCGCCCTGCCGCTTGGCATGCGTGCGCATGTCACCGGGATCCGAACCCCCGTGCGGCTCGGTGAGCCCGAAACAGCCGATGAGTTCGCCCTTGGCCATACGCGGTAAAAATCTTTGGCGCTGCTCCTCGCTGCCATACGCATGGATGGGAAACATACAAAGCGAGGACTGCACGGAGACGAAACTGCGGATACCCGAATCACCGCGCTCGAGCTCCTCGCAAATGAGACCGTAGGCGAGCGGCCCTAGGCCCGCGCAGCCGTAACCTTGCAGGGAACTGCCGAGCAGACCGAGCGAGGCGAGTTCGGGGACGAGATCAGCCGGGAACGTGTGCTCATCGAAATGCGCACGGATCACCGGCAGCACACGCTCGTCAACGAAGCGCGCGACCGAATCGCGTACCAGACGATCGTCCTCCGCAAGATCAGGCAGTAGCGACAGATAGTCCTGAGGGTCGACATTGAACGCTGGCACGACTTTCAACCTCCGCTCGAGCCTCTAGTGTAAGCCGAATCGAGCAACGGCATGCCGCCACTGACGATCTCACGCAGCACGAAACTCGATTCCACGCGCGCCACGTTCGGCAGCTTTGTAAGTACCGAACTGTGCAGCCGCTCGAGATCGGCCGCATCGCGTGCCAACACCCGGAGAATGTAGTCCGCCTCTCCCGTCGCCAGCACGCACTCGGTGATCTCCGGAACCGCACTCACGGCGCGCTCGAAGGCGCGCAAGTCGCGATCAGTCTGCGCCTTCAGCGTGATACGAACCATGAGACTCATACCCCAGCCGAGCTTCGCGAGATTCAGTTTCGCCGTATAGCGCTCGATGAAGCCCGCCTCCTCGAGGCGTCGAACTCGGCGCAGGCAAGCAGACTCGGAAAGACCCACGCGGGCAGCAAGCTCGGCGTTGGCGATACGGCCATCGAGCCGCAATTCGTTGAGCAGTTTTAGGTCGATCTTGTCGAGAGACATAAAGTTGATTATCTAGTCTTTTATTTCGAATATTATTGCTTAATAACGTAACTAAACAACAGTTTACACAAGCGCCTGTCTCGCTCGCTAATGCATTCTTCAATTCATGAAAATCGGCGTTCCCAAGGAAATCAAGGTCCACGAGTATCGCGTCGGCCTGATCCCCGGCTCCATTCGTGAGTTGACCCTAGGCGGACATGAAGTGCTCGTTCAATCCGGCGCCGGCCTCGGCATCGGATGCCCCGACTCGGAGTACGTCGCGGCGGGCGCACGCATCGTCGCTGATCCCAAGTCGCTCTTCGATGCAGTCGATATGATCGTGAAGGTCAAGGAACCGCAGTTGCCCGAGTGCGCGATGCTGCACCCTGGCCAGGTACTCTTCACCTACCTCCACCTCGCTGCAGACAAACCGCAGGCGCTCGCGCTGATGCAATCCAAAGCGCATGCCATCGCCTATGAAACTGTCGAAGGACGTGACGGCAGCTTGCCGCTGCTCACGCCGATGAGCGAGGTGGCCGGGCGCATGTCGGTCCAGGTCGGCGCGATGCTGCTGCAGAAAAATTTCGGTGGTCTCGGCGTACTGCTCGGCGGCGTGCCCGGTACGCCGGCAGCGCGCGTGCTCGTGATCGGCGGCGGCGTCTCCGGTGCCGCCGCTGCCGAGATAGCGCTCGGGATGCGTGCTTCCGTTACGCTCATCGATAAATCACTGCCCCGACTGCGCGAGCTCGACGCTAGATTCAGCGGTCATGTCCGTACTCTCGCCTCTTCGGCGGATATTCTCGAACGCGAAGTCGCCGAATCGGATCTCGTCATCGGTGCGGTACTGATCCCTGGGGCTGCAGCACCCAAACTCGTCAGTGAGAAGATGGTCGCCTCGATGCGTCCCGGGTCGGTGCTCATCGATATAGCCATCGACCAAGGCGGCTGTTTCGCAACGAGCAAACCGACCACGCACTCGGAACCGACTTACCAGGTGCACGGCGTGACGCATTACTGCGTCACGAACATGCCAGGCGCCGTGCCTCGCACCTCTGCATTCGCACTCAACGCAGCTACGCTCCCCTACGTCAAACTGCTCGCCGATCTCGGTTTGGAGGGGGCGCTCTCCCGAAATGCGGGGCTCAAGGCGGGGCTTAACGTGAGCGCAGGAAAGATCACCTGCAAGCCTGTGGCGGATGCACTCGGTCTATAAAACGACTTCACTCCAAACGCTTGCAGCGTGCGTTGACCGCACGATCCCCGCCGCTCGATTGGCCGCCCGCGCCAAAGCCGACGCGCGGCGAGTCGGGTGTTGCCCAACCGGTGCCGATGACCTCGGGCGCGCCAACCTCCTGTAAATAAAGCGTCAGCAATTCGACGAGATTGTTGCCCGAGTTCGAAGGCCACATACCGCGTCGCAGCATCAGCTCGAGCGTGCGTGGCGGTGTCTCCTCGGTCGTTAGTCTGACCGTACCGCCGCGGTCGTGTACTTTGAGACCCGTACGAGCGAACGACTTGCCGTTCGGCACGTCGACGGCCACGAAACAGTCGTAATCGTGTGCGCGGCCGAGCTCGATCATCACCGATTCTCCGGATCGCTCGATCCACAGCTCCTCGGTCCCGAGCCACCATGTCTTGCCCGCCACCCGCGGTAGGCTCCCGGCACAATCGCCCTCGGGAGTCGCGCGCCATAGGCCGTTGACGTGGGCCCAACGCCACCGGCAAGCGGTGCCCTCGAGGCTCGTGAGTATTTCTCGCGTCACGCTATCGGCGGAGAGAGTCAGCACGCCACGTCGCGCGATCGACTGATGCTCGTTGCCGTCACGCTCCTCCAGTGCAAACACGAGCGGAGAATCGCTCTGCTTGATCAGTCGAAGGTTCAGTCGTGAGGGCGCGGTCGCGCCACGCTTCATTCCGGTAAGGTAATGGCGCTGCGGCTCGTTGTCGTATTGCCCCGCAAGAAGACCCGCAATCTGTGATAACTGAAGTCGGCTCTCGGCGACGCCCAACACGTTCTCATCCGCCTGCGCCGACACGGCGCGCGCCATCAGCAGCAACATCAAGATGAAAAATCGTAATCGCATCACGAGTAAATCTCGATCGGAAATCCGTCGGGCGTCGCGATCACCATCGCGCTCACCTCCCCCGCACCGGGTAGCGTCAGTCCTCCGGGTTCGCGAAGCACGCTGACGCCCGCAAGACGTGCACGCTGAAACACGAGATCGACATCGGCAGCGCGGAAAGACCACATGCCGATGCCGCGCGAACGCAGCCCGAGCGCCTGCGGCGCCGGCAGCGCATTGTCGAGCAACTGCATGATGACGAGGTAGCCGCTGCGCGTGTCAGGTGCGAACCACTGCTGAAAATGAACTCGGGTTCCTTTCGGCAGTCCCATGCCCCCTTGGGGTCCTTCGGATTCGAAAGTGAATTCACGGCGCAGCTCGAGTCCGAGAATCTGATCGAGAAATGCGCCCGTGCGGGCGACGTCCCCCACGAGAGCGCTCGAGTAGTTCGGCCCGCCCATGCCTAAGACGCTGTCGATCGACCCGATCGGTGTCATATCCGAGCGATCGACTCCGAGTACCAAGAACTCGTCAGGCGCGACCCAATGGGTTTCCCCGACATCGTAGGTGGTGCCGTCGGCACGCGGAAACGCCATCACGGTGACGCCGGCCCGAGCAGTGAACCCATATTGTTCGACGATGGCATGTCGCTCGCGCAGGCCGCTCACCGCGAGTCCGAACCCGAGCGCACCCAAGTAGCGGCAGTCGAGATTCGGCCGAGCGATCGGGGCCGAGGGGGAGACGTGCAGTACGCGCAACGTCACCGCGTCATCGACTTCGGGTCGCTTGAATACGGTGACCTCGATCGAGGCGCGCGGCTCGATACCCCAATGATCGGCAAGGCGCACGGCTCTCGCCCCTTCGAACCTCTCGAAGGATGGCGTGAGTGCGAGTGCGCCTTGCATCATTCGCCGCATCCGCGCGGGATCGCCGCTTGCAACCGTTACCGCGGCGAGCGGGCCGCATACGAGTGGCTTGCCACTCGGAGTAGCCTGCATCGGATCACCTGACTTCGTCACTCGAGTCGACTCCATTGCTGGTTGCGGTAGAAGGGCCCGACGAACCCGCGAACCTCGAGCTGAGCACCGCTCTTTTTGGGCGTCAGCCGCAAGCGATAGATCTTGCCGTCGTTGGGGTCGAGGATGGTGCCGCCCTCCCAATACCCGGCTCGAGCATTGAGGCGCATACCCTCGATGATGACCATGCCCCGCACGGGCTGATCCTTGCGGGCATCCTCGCAGAGCTTGCAGCGCGCATCGCGCTTTCCAACATCGAGGATTTCTTCGATACGACCGCTCAAGACGCCATTTCGCTCGACGATACGCACGTACGAACGGGCTTCGCCGCTCTTGTCATCGATGGTCTTCCAGAGGCCTACCGGCGAGGAGGCCACGGCGACCGCCGAAACTCCCGCGGCAATCCAGGTGACGACCAGCAACACCCCCCTGCCTGCGGACCCTGTCGGCATATCGGTACGACTCCTGCAACGACGCCGGATATCGACGCCGAGGAAGTTAACGATACGCATCGAGTGTCGGCACTTCAAATTGGGGTCCTATGGGCGCCAGCCGGGTTATGGCGGCTAAGGGATTATCCTTACGGGCCCTAAAAGTAGTATCTTTCGTCCATGATCAGGGTCACTTATCTCAGTCAGGAAGCCGTTGCTCTCTCGGCGGACGGCCTGCTCGCACTCGTCTCGCAGTGCCACCGCAATAACCCGGGCAAGGGCCTCACGGGAATGCTTCTTTATGGCAACGGCACGTTCCTTCAGGTACTCGAGGGCGATGAGGCGATCGTCGACACCTTGATCGCAGCCATCGGACGTGATCAGCGCCACACGAACATGAAAATCGTGCGCCGCGAAAACATCACCTCGCGGCAATACTCCGACTGGAGCATGGGCTTCGAGCGTGTTACGGAAAATACGATCCGCGACGTTCCCGGACTGCGAAACTTCGGCCTGCGCAATTTCAACCCGGAGTACCTGAGCGGACATGGCGATGTCGTCGAAACACTGCTTGAACGCCATCGTGCGCCGCACTGGGATCCGCTCATTCGCGAACTCGATGCACGCGACAAACTGATCGTAGAACTTCGCAAGGAACTCACCCAGGCACATAACGACAATGAAATGGCCGCGCTCGTCCTAGAAACTGTTATCGAAACAGCTAAGGACGGTCGTCTCGACGAGGCTCATCTCGACATCTGTCGCTCTGCGTTACGCGGCCTGCGCTGACGCGAGTGCCGGTCGATGAAAGAATCGACCAAAGAAATTCTAGTTTTCGTACTCACCGGTGTCGGTGCGGTGTTGCTGTTCTCGGGCTACAAGATCGCCGCGATGCTAGGCTGGTGATCCGACTCTAAGCAGCGAGCGTCTCGATGGACGCCATGCAAAACAACCTCGTCCGCTACGGCGTCAGAAGCAACAGGCCAAGCGCGTTGCCGAGAACGACGTCAGCCACGAAAACCGCGGCTACGAACACCATCCAAATTTCCGGAATTAATTCAGCGCCCGGTACGCCACTGCTGCGACAGCGCGTAGAGCGCCGGGAGTACGAACAGGGTGAGAAGCGTCGAAGAAATCACCCCACCGATCACCACCGTGGCGAGAGGACGCTGCACCTCTGCGCCGGCGCCGATTGAGATAGCCATGGGCACGAAGCCGAGGCTCGCCACCAATGCGGTCATCACGACCGGCCGCAGGCGCGTCGCTGCGCCCTCCAATATGGCCTCCATCAACGCAACGCCCCGCTCCCGCAGGTCACGAATGAAACTCAGCATGACGATGCCGTTGAGCACCGCGATTCCCGACAGCGCGATGAAGCCTACTCCGGCGGAAATCGACAGCGGCAGCCCGCGGGCGGCGAGCGCAAACACGCCGCCCGTCAGTGCAAGCGGGACACCCGAGAAGATTATGAGCGCATCGCGCAAGGACCCGAAGGCCATGAACAGCAGGATGAAAATGAGCGCGAGCGTGAGTGGCACCACGATCGCGAGACGCTGCGCCGCCGAGGAGAGCTGCTCGAAAGTACCGCCGTAGTCGATCCAGTATCCATCGGGCACGGGAACCTCCCGACTGACTCGCTCACGCAACTCGGCGACATACGAGGCAAGGTCGCGACCGGTGACGTTTGCCGTCACCACGATCCGACGCTTGCCCTCCTCACGATTGATCTGATTCGGCCCCTCGACGAGCTTGAGCGCGGCAATCTCGCCGAGCGGGATACTCGAAAACGCTCCACGATCGCCCGTAGAGATTTTCACCGGAAGACTGGCCAACGTTTCGATACTGCCTCGTTCCGCTTCACCGAGGCGTACGACGATCGGGAAGCGACGATCGCCCTCATAGAGCGTTCCGGCTGCCGTTCCGGCCACTGCAGTGGCGACTAAATCCTGCACCGCCGTCATGGTGAGGCCCTGCCGCGCGAGCGCCGCCCGATCAGGCTCGACCACCAGCATCGGCAGACCCGTGACTTGTTCGACCTGGACGTCGTTCGCGCCATCGATTTGCGCGGCGATAGCGCTGATCTGCTCAGCCGTTCGCAAGCCGATCGATAGGTCGTCGCCGAAAACCTTGACGGCGACATCCGATCTCACTCCCGTCATCAGCTCGTTGAAGCGCATTTGTATCGGTTGTGTGAGCTCGTAATTGTTGCCTGGTACCCGCGTGATGACCTGCTGAATCTGCTCGATGATTTCATCCTGCGTGGCACGAGGATCAGGCCACGCGTTGCGCGGCTTGAGGATGATGAAGGTGTCAGCAAC
>Ga0129333_10006655_pt1 | contig 10932 bp, 9 predicted proteins | sample CPB6_08_DNA_FD_94474 | JGI IMG/M metagenome (GOLD analysis project Ga0129333, IMG submission 94474) | Freshwater to marine salinity gradient microbial communities from Chesapeake Bay, USA - CPBay_Sum_0.6_0.8_DNA | ecosystem: Environmental > Aquatic > Marine > Coastal | place: USA: Chesapeake Bay...
CCCCACGCGACGGCCTGGCACAGGAACAGCTTGCCCAGTACCGGTGGGCCACCTCGGTGACCGCAGAGATGGTCTCGGTGGCCCTGCTCAAGCCCCAGCGCATGGGCACGATCGACCTGTTCCAGTACATCCGCCACCTGCAGGCCAACGGCCAGACCTCACAGCGCTACGAAATCGAGTTCTGGCGCAAGGTGTTCTACCCGCTGAGCTGCCTGGTGATGGTGGTGATGGCACTGCCCTTTGCCTACCTGCACTTTCGCAGCACCACCATCGCCACGCTGGTGTTCGGCGGCGTGCTGATGGGCATCAGCTTCTTCCTGCTCAACAACGTGTTCGGCTACATCGGCAACCTGCGCAACTGGCAACCCTGGCTGGCCGCTGCGGTGCCGGGGCTTCTGTATTCGCTGCTGTCGCTGGGCGCCTTCGGCTGGCTGGTGCTGCGGCGTTGACGGAGCGACCATGACCTCTCCCTCCACCGGCATCGTCCTGTTTGCCCATGGCTCGCGCGACCCGCTGTGGCGCGCCCCCATCGAGGCCGTGGCCGCGCGGGTGGCGGCCCTGTCGCCCGCCACCCCGGTGCGCTGCGCCTACCTGGAGCTGACCGAGCCCGACCTGCCCAGCGCGGCGCGCGAGCTGGCGGCGCTGGGGGTGCACGCCATCCGCGTGCTGCCGATGTTCCTTGGCACCGGCAAGCACGCCCGCGAAGACCTGCCGGTGCTGATGGCGCAGTTGCATGCCGAGCACCCCGGCATCCGGTTCGATCTGCGTGCGGCGGTGGGTGAGGATGCGCGCTTGCTGGACCTCATTGCCCGCATCGCCCTCGACTGAGCTCGCCTTATCCGTGCGCAGCATAATGCGGGGCTTCTTTAGTACCGCATTCGCATGAACCTGCATCAGTTCCGCTTCGTTCAGGAGGCGGTGCGCCGCAACCTGAACCTGACCGAGGCGGCCAAGGCCCTGCACACCTCGCAGCCGGGGGTGTCCAAGGCCATCATCGAGCTCGAGGAAGAGCTGGGCATCGAAATCTTCGCGCGCCACGGCAAACGCCTGCGACGCGTGACCGAGCCCGGTCAGCATGTGCTGCGCAGCATCGAGCTGATCCTGCGCGAGATCGGCAACCTCAAGCGCATCGGCGAGCAGTACAGCGCGCAGGACAGCGGCACCCTGTCGATTGCCACCACCCACACCCAGGCCCGCTATGTGCTGCCCGTACCGGTGGCGCGGCTGCGCGAGGCCTACCCCAAGGTCAACATCAGCCTGCACCAGGGCTCACCCGACCAGGTGGCGCGCATGCTGCTGGATGAAGTGGCCGAAATCGGCATGGCCACCGAATCGCTGGTGCACTACCCCGAGCTGGTCACCCTGCCGTGCTACGAGTGGCAGCACATGCTGGTGCTGCCGCACGGGCATCCGCTGGCCGACAAGGAGCGCATCTCGCTGGAAGACCTGGCGGCGCAACCGATCATCACCTACCACCCGTCGTTCACCGGCCGCAACCGCATCGATGCGGGCTTTGCGCAGCGCAAGCTCGAACCACGCATCGTGCTCGAGGCGATCGACTCCGACGTGATCAAGACCTATGTGCGTCTGGGCATGGGTGCCGGCATCGTGGCCGAGATGGCCGTGCGCGACGACGATGCCGGCAGCAACAAGGACTTGACCGTGCGCCCGCTGGGCCACCTGTTCGGCCAGAACCTCGCCCGCGTCGCGTTCAAGCGCGGCACCTACCTGCGCAACTTTGTGTACCGCTTCGCCGAACTGCTGAGCGACCGCCTCGACCGCCACCTGATCGCCAAGGCCATGAGCGGCCACGCCAACGACTACGACCTGTGAACACCATGAGCTTCGCCACCCCCGTGCTTCAGACCAAGCTGCCCGCCGTGGGCACCACCATCTTCACCGTGATGTCGGCTCTGGCCACCGAGAAGAACGCGGTCAACCTCGGGCAGGGCTTCCCCGACTTCGAGTGCGATCCGCGCCTGATCAACGCCGTCACCGACGCCATGCTCAAGGGCCTGAACCAGTACCCGCCGATGACCGGCGTGCCGGTGCTGCGCGAGGCGGTCAGCCGCAAGGTCGAGGCGCTGTACGGCAAACGCTACGACCCGAACACCGAGATCACCATCACCGCGGGCGCCACCCAGGCGATCATCACCGCCATCCTCGCCGTGGTGCGCCCGGGCGACGAAGTGATCGTGCTCGAGCCGTGCTACGACAGCTACATCCCCAACATCGATCTGGCCGGCGGCACCACGGTGCGCGTGCCGCTGATTCCCGGCACGTTCCGGCCTGACTTCGACAAGATTGCAGCCGCCATCACGGCGCGCACCCGCGCCATCCTGATCAACACGCCGCACAACCCGAGCGCCACCGTCTGGACGCGCGAAGACATGCTGCGCTTGCAGGAAATCCTGGCGCCCACCGACGTGCTGCTGATCAGCGACGAGGTGTACGAGCACATGGTGTTCGATGGCCAGGAGCATCAAAGCGCGGCGCGCTTCCCTGGGCTGGCGGCGCGCGCCTTCATCGTCTCGAGCTTCGGCAAGACCTACCACGTGACCGGCTGGAAGGTGGGCTACGTGGCCGCCCCCGCATCGATGAGCGCCGAGTTCCGCAAGGTACACCAGTTCAACGTGTTCACCGTCAACACGCCGGTGCAGCATGGTCTGGCCTCCTACATGGCCGACGCCAAGCCCTACCTTGAACTGCCGGCCTTCTACCAGCGCAAGCGCGACCTGTTCCGCGAAGGTCTCAAGTCCACCAAGTTCCGCCTGCTGCCCAGCGAAGGCAGCTACTTCCAGTGCGTGGACATCTCAGGCCTGGGCGTGCCCGAGCGCAGCCTGCCCGAAGCCGACTTCTGCAAGTGGCTCACCAGCGAGATCGGCGTGGCGGCCATTCCGCTGTCGGCCTTCTATGGCGATGGTTTCGACCAGCATGTGGTGCGCTTTTGCTTCGCCAAGAAAGACGAAACGCTGCAGTCCGCGCTGCAGCGCCTGGCGCGGCTGTAAGCCGCGCTACACCGTCGCGATCGGCGTGGCCGGAGAGCCGATCGCGCCAGGCAGCCGTAGCGGCGGCGCCGTCAGCAAGAAGCGGTGGCGCCCATGTGCGCGCAGCCAGTTGGCCAGCGGCGTCAGGTGCCAGATCTCGCCGAGGTGCACCCCCAGCTTGAACAGGCAGTGCTCATGCAGCGGAAGCGCAGCGCAGGGCCCGGCCTTCTCGGTGGGCGGCAGGCCTTCCACCGCATAGTTGTCGGCGATCAGCGCCACCAGCCCGCTGTCGGTGATCCACTGCAGCAGCCTGGTGTCGCGGCCTTCGAGCACCGCGCAGCTGTGTTCCACCACCTCGGCGGTGGGTTGTTTGTCCAGTTCCAGCAGCAGTTCGGCAAAGCCGGTGTGCAGGCAGACCATGTCGCCCGGCTCCACCGTCACGCCGTCCTTGCGCAGGATGTCCGACAGGATGTCGTAGTCCACCTTGACGCGTTCGCGGCCGAGGTGGGCATGCAGGTCGACCATCACCGCACGTCCCTGCACGCAGCGCTCGGACATCTTCTCGATGCCCAGCGCCTTGGCGCCCGAGGTGGACTCGCGCGGCAGCGACGCGCGTGTGAGGCGCTCGATATCGAAGATGCCCGCGTCCTCGGCACGCTCGGGGCCCACCACGTCGATGCCGGCCCGAAAACCGTTGTAGTACAGCGGCTCGGGCACGCCATCGCCGTCGGCATCGAACATCGAGCCCACATGCGCAAAGCTGTCCCACTGCGTGCTGTACTGCAGGTGCATGATGACCAGGTCGTCGCTGACCACATCGGTGCAGTTCGGGTCGATGCAGCTCATGCGGTAGTTCAGGTTCGGCTGGCCGTTGCGCACCGTGGGCCGCAGCACCGGCGGCATGCGGCGCGGATTGAGCACGTTGCCGCCCGGGTAGTCCAGCGGCAGGCTCAGGTTGAAGGTCAGCCCCTCCTTCACCTCGGCCATGCCCTGCTTCACCTTCTCGGGGGTCAGCAGGTTCATCCGGCCGTACTGGTCATCGGGCCCGAAGTCACCCCAGGTGGAGCCTGGCGGGCGCTGCTTCCAGCGCGGGTTGGCGGCATGTGTGCTCATCAGGACTCCTTGCGCGCCACTTGGCGCAGTCACTTCAGGATGGTCAGCAGGTTGGAGAAATCATCCGTCCACGCGCGAAAGCCCGCGCGGGGCTCGAGCTGCCTCGCTTCGCGGATCTCCGGCGGCAAAGCCTGTGCACGACCGGGCGACATCAGCAGCACCCAGGTCGAGCCGAAGCAGTAGGGGTCGCCCGCTTCCTCGTCAATGTCGCGCAGCAGCGCCACCAGGCCGAGTTGCTGCGCTGCGGCCGCCATCACCGGCTTCAAGTCCAGATACTTGTTCGAGATGTGCACCGCCAACACGCCATCGGAGCCCAGGTGGCGCAGGTAGCCGCGCATCGCCTGCAGCGTGATCAGGTGGGTCGGGATGGAGTCGCCAGAAAACGCGTCCATCACCAGCACATCAAAGCCCTGGGGGGGTTCGGCCTCGAGCATCAGCCGTCCGTCACCCAGCACGGAGGTCACGGCTGCCCGGGTGTCGCCAAGGAAGCTGAACTCGCGGCGCGCCAGGTCGAGCACCTGGTCGTTGATCTCGTACGCGCGAATCCTGTCGCCCGCGCGTCCGTAGGTCAGCAGCGTGCCGGTGCCCAGCCCCACGATGCCGATGTGACGCGGCCTGTCCTGCGGCAGCGAGTTGAGGATTTGCCCGACGCCTGAGCGCTCGCAGTAGTACGAGGTGGCGCGGCCGCGGTGCGCCGCATCCAGCGCCTGCTCGCCGTGATTGATGCGACCATGCACCAGCTGGCGCACGGTGCCGAATCCTTCGCGGTGCACATCCTGCACACGCAGCTGGCTGTAGAAGTTGCGCATCACCACGCGATAGTCCTGAAGCTGTGACACGGCCTGGTAGGCCAGCCAGCCGCCATAGGCCACCACCGCCGCCAGCATCAGCCAGCGCCAGGCCCGGCGCAGCTCGTTCCACACGACGATGCACACCAGTGCGGCGCACAACAGCAGGCCGATTGGCAGTTCGTGATAGCCGTTGAACAGGGCGGGCGCAGCGAGGCCCACCAGCATGCCGCCCAGTGCACCGCCCACCGACAGCATCAGGTAGAACAGCGTGAGGTGCTGCACATCGGGCTTGCGGCGCACCAGCTCGCCATGGCAGACCATGCAAAAGACAAACAGCGCAGAGCACAGCAGCGCGACCATCACCGGCACGCCGGCACCGTTGCGCAGCACATGGTCCACCGCCACGAAGGCGGGCACCAGCGCCACAAGGAACCAGCGCCGTGCGTAGTAGCGCGGCGCGTCGAAGCACAGGATGAAGCTCAACAGGTACAGGCTGAGCGGCACCACCCACAGGAAGGGCACAGGCGCCACATCCTGCGTGAGGTGGCGGGTGATCGCCAACAGCAGGATCGATGCCGTGGCCGCCAGGCCCACCCACAGCAGCCGGTCACCCCATCCAGGCGCCCGGTTGGCGCCAGCGCGTACCGCTTCGTTCGCGGGCGATGCGGTGGCGGCGCCCGGCACGCCCCGCATCGACCATGCGGTGGCGACACAGCAGGCCACGAAACCGGCGTACAGCATGGACCAGGCCCAGCCCTGCGCGGCCACGGCCATGAAGGGCTCCACAACCACCGGGTAGCTCAGCAGCGCCAGCATCGATGCCAGGTTCGACAGCGCATACAGCCGGTAGGGCTGCGCGTTGGTGTGGCCGAGCGAGCGCCGCGCATACCAGGCCTGCATCAGCGGGCCGGTGGTCGACAGCATCAGGTAAGGCGCACCGACCGTCGCCGCCAGCACCATCAACACACCCAGGCTCGGCGTGTCGGCCGCCATCGACTTCCACGACGGGTCTGCAATCACCGGCAGCGTGGCGAGGCTGGCCAGCAAGAGCCCCGCATGCACCTGCAACTGCCGCCGCAGCGCGAGTCGCGCGTGCAGCCAGTGCACATAGGCGTAGCCCAGCAGCAACTCGGCCTGGAAGAACACCATGCAGACGCTCCACACCGAGGAGCTGCCGCCGAACCACGGCAGGATCATCTTGGCGACGATGGGCTGCACCTGGAACAGCAGGAAGGCGGAGAGGAAGACGGTGGTGGCGAAGATCAACATGAGGGCCGCATCATGCCAGCGCCAGCAAGCGGGTCTGCGGCGCGCCCGCCAAACAAAAAGGCCGGCGCTGGGAGGCGCCGGCCTTCGAATGGGGGTGGTAGGACGTACAAGATTCGAACTTGTGACCAACGGATTAAAAGTCCGCTGCTCTACCAACTGAGCTAACGTCCCGAACCATTTACCTCACGCGCGACATGCGCGGTGCTGCAAAGCCTCAAATTATAGCGCGGTTTTCGGCGCCTTCTGGCTGCCGGCAATGCGCTCGAGCACCCACCCGGCAGCGCACATGCCGAAGGTGGCCGTCACGCCCACCACCGAGCCGTAGCCATGACAGCTGAGGGCGCCATCGCCCTGCCCTTGCACCTCGCATGAGGCGTCAGGGGGCGCCACCGCCTCACGGCTGAACACGCACGCCACGCCGATCGGCTTGCCCTCGCGCGGCGCGCCATGGTGCTTGCGCAGGCGATAGCGCACCTGCGCCAGCAGCGGGTCGTGCGTGGTCAGCGCGAGGTCGGCAATGTCCACTTTCTCGGCGTGCCGCTTGCCACCGGCAGCACCCACGCTGATGAAGCAGGCCGCATGGGCGCGCGCCCATGCCGCCATGGCCGTCTTGGCCGCCACGTTGTCGCAGGCATCGACTACTGCGTGTGCGGCAGACGGCAGCAAGCCGCCCAGGGTGTCCGGCTCGATGAAGGCCTCCACCGCGTCCACCACGCACCCTGGATGGATCTGCGCGATGCGATCGCGCATGGCCAGCACCTTCGCCTGGCCCAGCGTGGCATCCAGCGCATGCACCTGGCGGTTGATGTTGGATTCGGCCACATGGTCCAGGTCAATCAGCGTAAGCCGTGCGACGCCGCTGCGCGCCAGCGCCTCTGCCGTCCACGAGCCAACGCCGCCCACACCGACCACCACCACATGCGCATGCCGGATGCGCCCTGCACCCTCAACGCCATACAGGCGCGTCAGACCGCCGAAGCGGCGGGCTTCATCCACGGTCGACACATCGGCGGCGCGCAGCGCGGGCGCCGCACTCACGCCATGCGCTCCAGGCGCCACATCTGGTAGCGCAGGCCCAGCCACGCGCCGGCGACGATGGCAGGCAGCGCCACAAAGCTGTTGAGGCTGAGCGTGGAGATGCCGCTCAGGCCCTGGCCGACGGTGCAGCCCATTGCGGTCACGCCCCCCACGCCCATCAGCAGGCCGCCGACGAGGTGATTGCCCAGGTCTTCCACGCTGGCGAAGCCTTCCCAGCGGAAGGTCTTGCTTGCCAGCGCCATCACGCAGGCCCCGGCGATCACGCCCAGCACCGAAGCCACACCGAAGGTCAGGACCTTGCTGCGGTCGCTGAAGAGGATCAGCCAGTCCACGGTGTGCGCCATCGGAGCGGTGAAGGTCAACGCCTCGGCGCGCCCCGAACTGGTGGCAACGAACACTTCTTCCAGCGTCTGCGGATGCTCGGCAACATGACCGAAGTGGCCGCTGAGCCACCACATCGCGACCAGAACCGCGCCGATGCCAAAGCCCGCCAGCAGATGCTCGCCCCGGCGAAAGTCGCGACTGGCCAGCGCCCAGACCACCAGCACACCGCCCACCACAAGGGCCGACCACAGGGCCGCGGCCCTGGCGTCCAGCACGCCGGCCTGCGCCAGTACGCCGCCCAGCGATGCGGTGCCGCCCAGCTCCAGCGCCACGCGGTCCACGGTAGACACCCGCAGCACCGCAGTGATGCCCTTGAGCGTGGCAAAGGCGGCGATCGCCATCACCAGGAACACGACCAGCGACTTCAGGCTGCCCGCGCCGATGCGCACCAGCGTCTTGTTGCCGCAGCCCGACGCCAGCACCATGCCAAAGCCGAACAGGCCACCACCAAGAAGCGCCGACAGCCACAGCCACTTGGTGCCACCGTACAGCGTCTTGGCCGGATCGATCAGGCCCATCCCGGCGAGCACGCCGAAGCCGATGACGCCCACGCCGATGGCCAGGCCCCACTGACGCATGCGGTTCCAGTCCCCCATGTTGACGACATCGCTGACGGCGCCCATCGTGCAGAAATGGGTGCGCTGGGCAATGGCGCCCAGCACGGCGGACAGGGCAAACGCGCCCCACAGCACCTGTGTGGTGAGGGTGTGCAGATCGGCTTCGGTCATGGTCGAACTTCGTGCAATGCAGGCCTGCGGCCCCACGCGCCGCGGCGAGTGCCTCGCAGCGTCAGCGCAACCGTGCCAGCCGCTCGCGCGCGGCGGCGGCGGCTTCGGCCTTGGGGTGGTCCCGCAGCAGGTCTTCCAGGGTCTTGCGGGCGGCCCGATTGTCCTTCAATTCAATCTGGCAGTTCGCAATGGCAAGCAAGGCCTCGGGCACACGCTGGTGGTTCGGGTCGCGGGCCACCAGGGCGCGAAACGCGGCCATCGCCTCGCGGTACTCGCGTGCGGCGTAGTGCGCGCTGCCCAGCCAGTACTGCGCCGAGCCGGCATAGCCGCTGGCGGGGTAGCGCGCAAGGAAGCCGCCGAACGCGGCTGTCGCCCCGGAAAAATTGCTTTGCCGAAACAGTGTCAACGCCGCGTCGTAGTCGCGCTTTTCCGCCGGATCGACCGAGAACTCGATGCCATCGACCGTCACCTTCACCGGCTCGAACCGCTTGAAGCGGTCGTCCACCGAGGACAGCCGGTTCTCCAGGCCCGCGGCAAGGTCTTTCTGGCGCTGCTGCATGTCAGACAGCAAGCGCGCCATCTGCTCGTTTTGGCCACGCAGGGTGGCTATTTCCGAGCGCAAGGCCTCGATCTGGTTTTGCAGGTCCAGCAGGCTGCGACGCAGCGGTGCGGTTTCGTCCGTCAGGCGCTGCCGCAGTTCTTCGGGCACACGCTGGCGCACCTCTTCTGCAAGACGCTGGTTGGCGGCTTCGGCAGCGGCCCGGTTGGCCTCCACGCGCTGGCGCAACTCAAGAATGGCGCGCCGCGCCTCCTCGTCATCGAACAGGCCCGCGTGTGCAGGAACAGCAGCGCAGGCACCCATCGCCAGCGCAGCAGCCCAGCGGCGCACAGCCAATGCCACCGCACTGCGGCGTGTCACGGTACTGCAGCGCGGCGCCATCAGCGGTAAACGATTTCAGCGCGGCGGTTGCGCGCAAACGCTGCCTCGTCGCTGCCGGTGGCGGCGGGTTTCTCCTCGCCCAGGCTCACCGCCTCGACCTGCGCATCGGCCACGCCCAGCAGTGACAGCGCGCGGCGTACCGCCTCGGCACGCTTTTGCCCCAGCGCCAGGTTGTACTCACGCCCGCCACGCTCGTCGGTGTGGCCCTCCACAGCGATGCGACGCTTGGTGTCGGCCTTCAGGTAACGGGCGTGTCCGTCGATCAGCGACTGGAACTCGGGCTTGATGACGATGCTGTCGTAATCGAAGTAGATGACACGCGCCACACCGCTCGGCCCCGCGGCCGGACCCGCTGCGGCGCCCAGGTCCACCGGTGCCACGCCGCTGCGTGCGCCAGCGTTGGCGCCCGCCCCGGCAGCACCTCCCGTACCGGGCGCCGCAGCGCCGGGTGCCTGAGCGGCCGCGCCCGTGCGGTCTTCCACCGGCACATCGTCCAGATTGACGCTGGAAGCGCAACCGGCAATCACTCCGGCCAGCAGCAGTGCGGCAAGACGGCTCAGCAGACGCAGATTCATTTCAGGACTCCAAGGGAACAGGGGTGTGATTTTCGCAGGGCCGCGCAGGGCTTACTTGAGGTACAGGCCCCAATCGGGCTCGCGGATGTCGCCGCCCTGCCCGGCCAGCCGGGCCTTGATGCGGCCGTCCAGCGTGGTGGTCATCAACGCCTCGCGCCCTTCGTGCCGGGTGGCGTACATGATGAGGCGGCTGTTCGGCGCAAAGCTCGGGCTTTCGTCTGCGCCGGTGTCGGTCAGCGAGGTCACCGTGGCGCTGGAGAGCTCCATCACCTGCAGCTTGAAGGCGCCACCGATCCGCGACACATAGGCCAGCCAGCGGCCGTCCGGGCTGAGCGCCGGCGAGATGTTGTAGCTGCCGTTGAAGGTCACCCGGTCGGCGCCGCCGCCTGCCACCGGCATGCGGTACACCTGCGGGCCGCCGCCACGGTCGCTGACAAAGTAGATCTGCTGTCCATCGGGCGAAAACACCGGCTCGGTGTCGATGCTTGCGCTTTGGGTCAGCCGGCGCGGCTCGCCGCCCTCGGCATTCATCAGGTACAGCTGCGAGCCGCCATCACGGCTGAGCGTCACCGCGAGCTGTCGCCCGTCGGGTGACCAGGCCGGCGCGCTGTTGGAGCCGCGGAAGTTGGCAATCAAGCGGCGGCGGCCGGTGGCAATCTCATGCGTGTAGACGACCGGCTTGCGCGATTCGAAGGACACATAGGCCAGCTGCCCGCCGTTGGGCGACCAGGCTGGCGAGATGATCGGCTCGGGGCTGCTGAGCGCCGCCTGCGCGTTCTCGCCATCCGAATCGGCCACCCACAGGGAGTGACGCGACGCGGTTTTGGTGACATAGGCGATGCGGGTGGAGAACACGCCCTTGAGGCCCGTCAGCTTTTCATACACATGGTCGGCGATACGGTGCGCCACCAGCCGCAGGTCGGCTGCCACCACCACGTAGCTCTGACCACCCAGGTCCTTGCCGCCGACCACGTCCCACAGGCGAAAGCGCACATCGAAGCGGCCGTCGGCCAGCCGGGTGGTGCTGCCGCTGACCAGGGCATCGGCGCGGCGCTGCCGCCATGCCGACAGGTCTGGCCGGGAGGTTTCATCCAGCGCCACGCCCGA
>Ga0129333_10006656_pt1 | contig 10932 bp, 11 predicted proteins | sample CPB6_08_DNA_FD_94474 | JGI IMG/M metagenome (GOLD analysis project Ga0129333, IMG submission 94474) | Freshwater to marine salinity gradient microbial communities from Chesapeake Bay, USA - CPBay_Sum_0.6_0.8_DNA | ecosystem: Environmental > Aquatic > Marine > Coastal | place: USA: Chesapeake...
AGCGGGCTGGTGCCCGCCAGTGCTATCGTCCCGGCATGTCATTGCCCGGTGTGTGTGCGCTGCGTCTGGCGCGCTGTTTGGTGTGCGCTGTGGCGGCCCTGATGGGTTCGCTCGTCGTGGTGGCGGGCACGTCAGCGCACGCCAGCAGTGCCGCCGTCAGTGAAGAGGTGCCCTTCATCGTCTCGCCCGACAACGTCACGCTGGAGATGCTGCGCATCGCGCAAGTGGGCGCGGCGGATCATGTGATCGACCTGGGCTCGGGTGACGGGCGCATCGTCATCACCGCAGCCAAGCGCTTTGGCGCGGGTGGCCTGGGCGTGGAGATCGACCCCGAGCTGGTCAGGCTCAGCCGCCAGTCGGCCCGCGATGCAGGGGTGGCCGACAAGGTGCGCTTTGAGGTGCAGGACCTGTTCGTCACCGACCTGTCGCGCGCCACGGTGATCACGATGTACCTGCTGCCAGAGTTCAACCTGCGGTTGCGTCCGTCGATCCTGAACCTGAAGCCGGGCACACGCATCGTGTCGCACGACTGGGACATGGGCGACTGGAAGCCCGACCAGACCTCGGTGCTGTCGGTGCCCGACAAGAAGGTGGGCCTGGACAAGCAGAGCCGGGTGCACCTGTGGGTGGTGCCCGCGCAAGTGCACGGCGTGTGGTGCGGCAGCGGACGGCTGGGCGCCTATGTGCTGACGCTGCAGCAAAAGTACCAGGAGGTGCAGGGCACGCTGCAGCGGCGCGAGCGCAGCTGGCCCATCACCGGCAAGCTGCAAGGCGCCACACTCACCACGCAAGACACCGAGGTGGGTCAGCTGCAGTTGCAGCACGAAGGCGCGCGCCTCACGCTGGTGGGTGGCCGCGGGCCGATCGCGCTGGCGCGTGGCACCACCTTCACTGCGGCACCGGGCGCGGGTTGCAGCCGGTGATGCGGGGCGGGCTGCCGAACGGCTAGCCCGCCTTCTTCTTTCCGCCCGCAGGCCCCTTCAGCGCTGCCAGCCGTGCGGTGGCTTCCCGCTTGCCGATACCGCGCAGCGACGAAATCGCGATCAGGCTCTTGCCGCTGGGTCGCGCCTTGCCCTGTTCCCACAGATAGACCGACTGGCCCGATGCGCCCACCAGCAGGCCGAAGTCTGCCGCCGACAGGCCCAGCCGCTTGCGGTTGGTGGCCATGCCGCCCGGGCGAAACCGCAGCTTGCCGGCACTGGCGTCATCGGCTGCGTCCCGCTTCACGCCTGCAGCGCCCGACGCCACGCCTGCCTTCTGGCGCGACAACACCTTGATGGCCTTGTGCAGCTCGGCCACCGTTCGCTTGAGGGCAGCGATGTCGGCGCGGTAGGCAGAGGCAGCCTTCTTCAGGCCGTCCACCTCGCGGCGCAGCTCCTTGCGGGCCAGTCGCGAGATTTCCTGTTTAAGGGTGGCTGCGAGATCAGGCATCGCCGCATTGTGCAGCGATCAGGGCCTGCTTGTGTAAATCGCACTATCGGCGCAGCGCCCCGGGGCTGCATGCGCTTGCCTTGCCCCGGCTCAAGGCGGCTGCGCTGCAGGCGCCTAGCATCGTGCTGCTTGCTTTGATGTGTCTTCTGAAAGGCTGCCATGCGCCGCATGTTGATCACGCCGTTGTCTCGGATGCTGGGCCTGGGGTGGGTGGCGCTGCATGGTGCGCAGGCGCTGGCCCAGGCTGGTGGTGCACCGCAGCCTCCTGCCCCCTCCGTGCCACCGTCGTGGGGCATGGGGCCGTGGAGTTCGGGACCATGGAGTTCGGGGCCAATGGGCATGATGGGTTCGCGCTGGTATGACGGCCATGCCTGCACCTGGGGCCATGGCGTGTGGGCGGCTGTGGTTCTGGTGGCGCTGCTGGTCGGCGTGCTGCTGCTGTTGCGCAGCATTCGCCAACACCGCTGCATGCACGGCGGCATGTATTCAGGCCGCCCCGACCCGCACCGCTCGGCCTTGCACATCCTGGGCGAGCGATTTGCCCGCGGCGAAATCGATCAGGCCGAGTTCGAGCAACGGCGCTCTGCACTGGTGGGTGAGCCCGACAAGCGCTGACGCGCACTGCGCGCCACGCGGCGGCGCCCCCGAGGCCTCACGCTGCGGTGCGCAGTTGGCCCAGAGCCCACCACCCGATCAGTACCGCTGCCGCCACCCAGATCAGCACCACCCCTGCGCCGCCCACCCAGCTGCGCGGCTTGCGGTGCTGCGCGGCCATCCACTGCTCTGCCTGGTGGCGCGAATCGGCCAGCACCTGCGGCGGCAGCAGGCGCACCGTCAGCCAGATCAGCAGCGGCAGCAGGATCACGTCATCCAGATAGCCCAGCACCGGAATGAAGTCTGGAATCAGGTCGATCGGGCTGAGCGCATAGGCCACCACCAGCGCGCCCAGCGCCTTGGCATGCCACGGAGTGGCCGGATGCGAGCGCGCAAACCATAGCGTGAGCCCGTCGCGCTTGATGCGGTGGGCCCAGGCGCGCAGGGTGGTCATCGCTGCGCGCGCGGCTTCAGATATAGCGGCACAGCCGCACCGCCTGCGCCGAACCCCGGCCTACGAGCGCGCGCCACAGCGCCAGCAGGCCGCGCGCCTGGCCGCTGAAGCGGGCAGCGGCGTCGTCGCGGTGCGCCACTTCATCGAGCCTGCATTGCTCGAGCAGCGCGCGCAAATGCAGCAGGCGGGCACGCTGCGGGTGCTGCGGCTCGGCGGCCAGCACATCGTCGATCCAGCGCACCTGTGCTGCGTAGTGGTGGTCTACAAAGGTCTCGACCGACTCGATGGTGGCGTACACCGCACGCGCGCCAAAGCACGCAGGCAGCGCGCCGGTGACCCAGCCCGACACGCGCCACAGCGGCAGCAGCCGGCTGCGCCAGCGCGGCGGCACCACCTCGTTGATCAGCGCCAGATGCCGGAGCTCGGTCTGCAGGTGATGCTGCGCAAACGCCCGCACCTGCGCATCACGTGCCACAGCCAGCACGCCGCGGTAGATCATCACCGCACCGGTTTCGCCGGCGTGGTCGGTGCGCAGTTCGCGCAGCAGCGCCAGCGGCAAGGCGCCGTACGCGGCGGTGTTGACGTGTTGTTCGTTGCCGGTGATCGCGTTGTCGGGGTGGGCGGGCTGGACAGACATGCCGCCGATTATGGAGAGCGGTGCCGTGCGCCGCCGCTGCGGGGGCTTTGCGTGAGGCTGCTGCGCAGGCGTACAGTGCGGCGTGAGTGCACAAGGGTGGGTGCACAGGCGTGAGTGCACAGACTTGCTGGCGCTGCGCTGCAACCCGGTACGGGCACATCAACTGGAGGGCATGGCCATGAACATGGCGTGGATGCGGGGCTGCTTCGTCGGCTGGGCCCTGGTGTGGGGCGCAGCCGCGCATGCGCAGCCGCCGGCCGAGCTGCCGGTGGCGCAACTGGCGGCCGAGGTGTCGCAAGAGGTCACGCCCGACGAGCTGGTGATCAGCCTGCAGGCGCAGCATGCCGGCAAGGAGCTGCCGGCGGTCAACCAGCAAGCGGCCGCCGCCGGCGATGCGCTGCAGCAACTGTTGCGCCGCTTCCCCGAGCTGGTGGTGCGCTCGCAGCGCATGCAGACCAGCATGGACTACGAGCAGGGCAAGCCGCAGGGCTGGCGCGTGCGCAACAGCCTGACCCTCACCACCACCCAGCCCGGCGCGTTCGAGCGTTTCTGGCGCGCGGGCGGCGCGCAGCTGGAGCTGGTCTCGATGGGCTACCAGCCGTCAGAGGCGCTGCGCAACCGCACGCGCCAGCAGCTGATCGCCATGGCCGGCGTGGCGTTCCGCGAAAAAAGCCTGGAGCTCGCCAAGTCGCTGGGCTACCAGCGTTTCGAGATCAAGGACGTGACCCTGCAAGAGCCCGGCGGCGACGGGCCCATGCCGGTGATGTCCACGATGTCGGCGCGCGGCGCCGTGGCCGCGGCCCCCGTGGTGCAGGAAGGCCAGGCCCGGCTGTCGCTCAGGCTGGCGGGCAAGATCGCGCTGCTGAAAAACTGAGGCGGGCACACAGCTTGCCTACCCGGCGTTGCAGCCAAGGTGACATGCCGGCGGCGCTGCGCGGCGCAGAATGGGCCGCATGAACCCGTCTGCCCATGTCGAGCCCTGCTCGATGCTGTTTGTGCCGGCCGACAGCGACCGCTTTGTCGCCAAGGCCGGTCAGCGTGGCGCCGATGCGCTGATCCTAGACCTGGAAGATGCGGTGGCGCGCCCGATGAAGGTGGCCGCGCGCGCCAACCTGGCGCCATTCATCGGGCGGCTGCGCCCTGCGGCGGTGCCGCTGCATGTGCGCGTCAACAACGAGCCGCATCTGCTGGCCGACGATGTGGAAGCGGCCCTGGTGGCCGGCGCCGATGGCCTGCTGATGCCCAAGGTGGACACGCCCGAGCAGATGGTGGAGCTCGACTTGCTGCTGCACCGGCTGGAGGCCCGGCACCAGCGCGCGCCGGGAGGCATCACGGTGGTGGCGCTGATCGAGTCGCCGCTGGGGCTGTGCAATGCGCTGCCGATCGCTCGCGCGTCGCGCCGCCTGCGCGGCCTGCTGTTTGGCGTGGAAGATTTTGGTGCGGCGATGTCAATGGAGTCGCACCCCGAAGGCATGACCGGCCCGGCGCAGACGATGGCGATTGCCGCCGCTGCCGCCGGCCTGCAGCCGATGGGCCTGCCGGGCAGCGTGGCCGGCTTCACCGACCTGGACGCGTACCGTGCACTCGTGCAGCGCGCGCGGCGCATCGGCATGCGCGGCAGCGTGTGCATTCACCCCGCGCAGGTGCCGGTGCTCAACGAGGTGTTTGGTGGCAGCGACGCCGAAGCCGAGCGGGCGCGCGAGCTGCTGCGGGTGTTCGATGCGAGCGTGGCCGCAGGCCGCGGGGCGGTGGCCTTTGAAGGCCGCATGCTCGACGAGCCGATTGCCATCCGCGCGCGGCGCTTCTTGCAGCGCCACGATGCGCTGAAGGCGCGCCGCAGCGCCGGCCACGGAGCGCAGGCATGAGCACGACGGCCGCTGCCGAATCGCGCTTGCCCTTGCAGGGCATTCGCGTGCTCGACCTGTCGCGCCTGATGGCGGGCAACATGCTGACGCTGCAGCTGGCCGACTTCGGCGCCGAGGTCATCAAGGTCGAAAGCGATCAGGGCGACACGCTGCGCGACTGGAAGAACGACGGCAAGCCGCTGTGGTGGAAGGTCTATGGCCGCAATAAAAAGAGCATCTGCCTGGACCTGAAGGACCCGCAGGACAAGCAGCGCCTGCTGGACCTGGTGCCGCAGGCGCAGGTGCTGGTGGAGAGCTTTCGCCACGGCGCGATGGAGGCCTTTGGCCTGGGCCCGGATGAACTGCACAAGGTCAATCCGCGGCTGGTGATGGTGCGCATCTCCGGCTGGGGGCAGACCGGCCCCTATGCCGAGCGGCCGGGCTTTGGCACGCTGCTCGAGGCCTTCTCGGGCTTTGCCGAGCGCAACGGGTTCCCCGATTCACCGCCAGCGCTGCCCAACCTGGGCCTGGCCGACATGATCGCTGGCCTGACCGGCGCCTTTGCCACCGTGACGGCGGTGCGCGAAGTCGAGGTGAACGGCGGCCAGGGTCAGGTGGTGGACCTGTCCTTGCTCGAGCCCATCATCGGCGTGCTGGGGCCCGATGCAGCCATCTATCAGCACACCGGCAAGGTGCCGCGGCGCCTGGGCAACCGCGCCGAGAACGCCGCACCGCGCAACGCCTACCTGTGCAGCGACGGCCAGTGGATGGTGATGTCGGGCTCGACCCAGCGCATGGCCGCACGCGTGTTCGAGGCGATCGGCCAGCCGGCGCTGATCAACGACCCGCGCTTTGTGGACAACGCCGCGCGCGTGGCGAACGTGCAGGCGCTCGATGACCTGATCGGCGGCTTCATTGCGCAGCGCACGCTGCACGACAACCTGGCGCACTTCGCGCGCTTTGAAGTCACGGTAGGCCCGGTGCTCAATGTCGACCAGCTGGTGCAAGACCGCCATGTGCGCGAGCGCCAGGTGCTGCTGGACGTGCCCGACCCGGAGCTTGGCAGCGTGACGATGCACAACGTGGTGCCGCGCCTGTCGCGCACGCCCGGGCGCATTCGCAGCACCGCACCACAACTCGGTGAGCACCAGCATCTGGTCGATCCCTCTTGCCCCCCAACCCCCAAGGAGACACCGCAATGAACCCGATCCATGACTCTCTTGCCGCACACGGCGTGCGGCGTCGCCGCGTGGCAGCGGCCACGGCCCTGGCCCCGTGGCTGCTGGGCCTGGGTGCTGTGCCCGCGCGCGCCCAGGGCACCTTGCCCAAGACGATCAACTTTGTGGTGCCCAACGCAGCCGGCGGCTCGAACGACGTGATGGCGCGCGCGGTGGCCATGCGGCTGCCGCAGTTCATTGGCGGCGGCAACGTCACCGTGGAGAACCGCGCCGGTGCAGGCGGCAACGTGGGCTCGGCCTTTGTGGCCAAGTCCGCCCCGCGCGATGGCAGCACGTGGCTTGTCACCGTCAACAGCACGCAGACCATCAACCCGGCGCTGTACAAGAGCACCGGCTTCGACCCGATTGCCGACTTCGACCCGGTGGCCGGCATCGCGGTGGTGCAGCACGCCATCCTGGTCAACAAGAGCCTGCCGGTGAACACACTGGCCGAACTGGTGGAGCTGGCGCGGCGCGAGCCCGGCAAGTACAGCTACGGCTCGTCGGGCAACGGCACCTTCTCGCACCTGCTGATGGAGATGCTGAAGAAGTCGCAGGGCGTGCAGCTCACGCATGTGCCGTACCGCGGCGTGGCGCCGGCCCTGACCGACCTGATCGCGGGCAACCTGCATGTGCTGGTGAGCACCATCCCGGCGTGCATCGGCTTCATCAAGAACGGCCAGGTGAAGGCGCTGGCGGTGCCTTCGCTGCAGCGCGCACCGGCACTGCCGCAACTGCCGCTGGCCAACGAGGCGGTGCCCGGCCTGGTGGGCGAGCTGTGGGTGGCGGTCTACGCGCCCAAGGGCGTGCCGCGCGAGATGATCGAGCAGATGCGCAGCGCCATCGTCAAGGTGCAGGCGCTGCCCGACATGGAGGCCTTCTTTGCGGCGCAGGGCGCCTCGCCGATGAAGGCGGGGCCTACAGAGCTGATGGCGGCTACGCGCGAGGAGCTGGCCAAGTGGGCGCCGATCGTGCGCGACTCGGGCATGAAGATCGACTGATCGCGCAGCGCCGCGCCGGGCGCAGGTCGGGCGGGCGCGGGCCCGCCCGCATGCATCAGGAGTCGGCCTTGAAGCCCAGTGCCGACACCAGCCGGCGCGCCATGTCCGAGTCGGCGGCCAGGCGGCGCGTGTGCTCGGCTGCGGTGCTGGCCTCGATGTAGGCGGCCAGCGGCGTGACGAAGTCGCGCATGTCCTGCTGGTTCATCGCGGCGCGCAGCGCGGCGTTCAGGTTCTCGCGGGTGGCTTCGCTGATGCCGGCCGGCGCGAAGAAGCCGAACCATTCACGCACCACCAGTTCGCCGAAGCCCTGCTCGCGGTAGGTGGCCACTTCAGGCGTGTAGGGCGAGCGCTCCGGCCCCGAAGTGGCCAGGATGCGGACCTTGCCGCCGCGGTGGTGCTGCACCCAGTCGCCCAGCGGCGAGGACATGCCCGCCAGCTGGCCACCCAGCACCTGCGGAATCGCCGGCCCGGAACCGGCAAAGGGCACGTTGGTGGTCTGCACATTGCCCAGCATGGCCAGGCGCCCGGCCAGCAGGTGCGGCATCGAGCCAGCCGCCGGGTTGCCGATGCTGGCCTTGCCCGGGTTGGCGCGTGCCCACTCGACGAAGTCCTTCGCGTTCTTCACCGAATCGGGTACGGCCGGGCCCACCACCAGCGCGTGGTCGGTGGAGTGGCCCATGCCGATGGGCGTGACGTCGGCCTGGGTGTAGCTCAGCCGCGTGTACGAATGCGGGTAGATCGTCAGCATCGACGCCGGCGAATACAGGATGTGCGCCCCGTCGGCCGGCGCGCTCTTGAGGGTGACCACGCCGAGCTGGCCGCCGGCGCCGGGCTTGTTGTCCACGATCACGGTGTTGGCGTAGGTGCCGCGCAGCTTGTCAGCCACGCGCCGCGCGAAGGCATCGGTAGTGCCCCCGGGCGGAAAGCCGACGATCACGCGCAGCGTTTCCACGCGCGTCTGAGCAAGGCCGGGCAGGGGTGCGATGCCCAGCACGCCAGCGGCGGCGGCACCTTGGATGAGTTGGCGGCGGGTGGTCATGGGGCGGGTCTCCTGAGCAACGGTTGGGGGGATGGCACGCGCCGCGACGATACGCGACGCCGCGAGTGAATCACCCTCCGGAAAACCCTGACGACAGCACCGCCATGCCGCGGCGCCGGCGCCCGCGCCGCTACATCCAGCGCAGCGGCTCGATGTGCACGCTGCCGGCTTCGCTGCTGAGCGTGACGGCGCCGTCCTGCACCGTGGCCTGCAGCTGCATGCTGCGCTCGGCCATGCGCGCCAGCTGCTGCGAGGCCTCGGTGGGCACACGGTACACCTGCAGCTTGGGCATGCGAACCAGCTTGCCTTCGATGCCCTTCCACCACACCTCGGCTGCATGGTGGAAGGCGTACACCCGCACCACATCGGCCTTCTGGCAGGCCTTGGCCAGCGGCTTGTCTTCGGGCTGGCCGACCTCGACCCACAGCCGGGTGGCGCCGGTGTAGTCCTTGATCCACAGGTCGGGATCGTCCGGGTCGGACAGGCCCGCGCCAAAGGCCAGCGTGGCGTCGCCACCGCACATGTCCTGCAGCTCGTGCGCGTTGAGCGCCAGCGCCAGCAGCCGCACCATCATGCGCTCGTCGGTCTCGCTCGGGTGGCGCGCCAGCGTCAGCGCATGGTCGGCGTAGTAGCCGTGGTCGATGTCGGCGATGGCCAGGGCGGCCTTGTAGATGGTGGACTTCAGTGCCATCGTGAGGGGCGTGCTCGTGCGGGGTCAGTAGCCCACGGCCGCGCCATCGCTGCGCGGGTCCGAGCCGCCGTAGCGCATGCCCGATTGCGGGTCGATCACGATGCCGTGGGCGTGGCCTGCCAGTTCCTCAAAGGCGCCCCAGCGGTCGATCAGGTGGCCGCGCCGCTCGAGCTCGGCAATCACCGCAGGATCAAAGCGCGACTCGATGTGCAGCGTGTCGCGCGCCTGGCCCAGTGCAAAGCGGCCCGACAGCCAGCGCGGAGCCTCCACCGCCTCCTGGATGTTGCGGCCGTAGTCGATCAGGTTCACATAGGTCTGCGCGTGGATCTGCGGCTGGCCATCGGCGCCCATGCAGCCCACCACCGCCCACAGCTGGTCATTGCGATACGCCAGCGATGCAATCAGCGTGTGCAGCGGCGTCTTGCCCGGGGCGACCACATTGGGGTGTGCCGGATCGAGCGAGAAGTAGGCGCTGCGGTTTTGCAGCATCACGCCGGTGTCGCCCGCCACCACGCACGAACCGAACACGCCGTACAGGCTGTTGATCAGCGACACGGCCTGGCCGTCCTTGTCCACCACCGCAATGAACACGGTGTCGCCCTTGAGGCTGCCGTACGAGGGGATCTTGTCCCACGGCAGCGCGCGCTGCGGGTCCATCAGCGGGCGGCGCTCGTCGGCGTAGGCCTTGGAGATCAGCCGCTGCATCGGTACATCGGCAAACAGCGGGTCGGCCAGATGGTGGTCGCGGTCGTTGTAGGCAATCTGCTTGGCCTGCACCATCAGGTGCGCGTGGTCGGCGCCGAAGGCCTCGCGCTGGTGCAGGTTCAGCGGCTCCAGCAGGTTCAGCATCTCCAGCACGGCAAAGCCCTGGGTGGGTGCCGGTGTTTCGTAGATCGTCACGTCGCGGTAGGTGCCGCGAATGGGCTCGCCCCAGCGCGCGGTCTGTGCCTGCAGGTCCTGTGCGGTGAAGAAGCCGCCGCGCGCCTGCGAGAACGCCGCAAGCCGCTGACCCACATCACCGGCGTAAAAGCCGGCCCAGCCGTGCTGGCCCAGCTGCGCGATGGTGTGCGCCAGGTTCGGGTTGCGCAGCAGGCTGCCCGCGCGCGGCACCTCGCCCCCGGGCAGGAAGATCGCTGCCGATTCCGGGTGCGCGGCGAGTTCGTCGCGGGTGCGCTCGATCCAGCCCGACAGGCGCTCGGTCACCGGAAAGCCGTCGCGCGCATAGTCGTGCGCGCTGCGCAGGTCATCTGCCAGCGGCAACTTGCCGTAGGCCTTGTGTGCCTCGACCCAGCTGGCCACCGCACCGGGCGTGGTGAGGGTGGCCGGCAGGATGCCGCGAAACGGAATTTCGCTGTGGCCCTGGTCGCGAAACCACTGGGCGCTGGCACGCGCCGCGCCGCGCCCGCCGCCGTCAAGGTAGCGCACCTGGCGTGTGGCCGGGTCGTGGATCAGCCAGAACGCGTCGCCGCCCAGGCCGGTCATGTGCGGATAGATGACCGCCAGCGTGCTGGTGACGGCCAGCGCCGCATCGACCGCAGAGCCACCGCGGCGCAGCACATCAAGACCCGCTTGCGAGGCCAGTGCGTGCGGCGAGGTGACCATGCCGTGAGGCGCCATCGTGACCGGACGGCCTGTGGTGATCTTCATGTGGATGTCTTTCGAGTTGAACTGACGGGAAGGAGGAAGGCGCCGCGCGCTCACTCTTGCCAGTGGGTGTGGAACTTGCCGGGCCGGTCGATGCGCTGGTAGCCGTGGGCGCCAAAGTAGTCGCGCTGTGCCTGCATCAGGTTGGCGGGCAGTCGCTGCGACCGGTATCCATCGTAATAGGCCAGCGCACTCATCAGCGCCGGCAGGGCAATGCCGTGCAGGGCGCCGAGCGCCACCACCTCGCGCAGCGGCTGCTGCGCTTGGGACACACGCGTGGCAACAGCGCCATCCATCAACAGGTTGGGCAGCGCCGGATCGCGCGCGAAGGCCTGCCGGATGTCTTCGAGCAGCCGCGCGCGGATGATGCAGCCCGCACG
>Ga0129333_10006659_pt1 | contig 10929 bp, 8 predicted proteins | sample CPB6_08_DNA_FD_94474 | JGI IMG/M metagenome (GOLD analysis project Ga0129333, IMG submission 94474) | Freshwater to marine salinity gradient microbial communities from Chesapeake Bay, USA - CPBay_Sum_0.6_0.8_DNA | ecosystem: Environmental > Aquatic > Marine > Coastal | place: USA: Chesapeake Bay...
AGACCAGCGCCACCAGCTGTACCACCGAGAGATGTACTCGCGGTTGAGGTATATTGGTTTGACATTAGTTTTAGTCTCCTAGACTATGAACGGTTAATTATTGAGAACGAAGGATAGATAGGATTTCTTCTGGTGAAGATGCCTGATTGAGGCGTTGGTCCAAATCTATTCCTCTGTCTGGTGTGATAGCACCTTGTGTTAGGATATCCTGTTGGCGTAGTGCCGCTAGGTCCTGTGTGTTCACGGGTGCTTGGTCAGCTACCTGTAATCCGAACAAGTCTGCGTTATCATCGAGCCAGCGTGATACTGACTCCTCGTTAACATCATCCAAGTCTTTCATTACAAGGCGTGCTGCTTTCTTATTCACACCCTTCTTTTCTAGGATTGTATTGACAAGTTGCTCACGCTGCGCCTTGGAATATGTCTCAAGTTGCTCAGTGAGTTCCTTAATACGCTTTTCATCAGCTCTCTTTGCTTTTCTTAATTTCTTAAGTAAGTCATTACCTTCGAGCTGAGGCTCGTTATCAAGGTCATCGTCTTCTTCATCCCAGTAGTTGTTGCTCATAGCAACCCACCCTTCTATTCGTTGTTAGTCGTAGGCCACAGTTACCATTCGGGGAAATGGGCTGGCTCCTACTCTCGGTCTTATACGCTGGCGGGGCCGATAGGTCCGCTCAGGATTCTAGAATTGTCCGCCTGTCTGACCTGTTAGTGATGTACGGCCTAAGCCGGATGTTCCACTAAAGGCTGCGATTTCTCTCTGCGTTAAGCGTTGACGCTTACGCTGTGCGGATGCAAGTGTATTGAACACTTCTTGTTCTGCTTCAGCAAGGCCGTATCCTTCTTCCATGCCTGCATAGATATCAGATAGCTTCTCTGCAGTAGGTAGAATGTCAGCGATAGTAGCGTAACCACGCTGTGCTTCAGCCTGGGTGATACCTTGTGCTGCAAGTTGCTCAGCAACAGGTACACCAATGTTGATGCCTTGACGGCCAGCAGCAACACCAATTTCAGATGCTGCAATCTGACGCTCAATCTTCTGGAACTGTTGATTCGGGTCAAGCACATAGGCTACCAAATCATTTTGTCCGATACCGTAGTATGTGCGGAGCATGCCCGAGATAGCTGGGTCAGCATTGCGTACTCGCTGAACTGCTGTTACTACTCGGTTAGATAGTTCAGCCACCGATACATCGTTAGCCAAGAATTGCGAGACATAAGCATCATTATCAAACTGAGTCAAGCCATAGGCGCGAAGTACCTGGCGATAATTATCCTCAAGGTTTAGATACTCAGATGGAGTAAGAGCTGTCAAACCCTTGCTGATACGAGCTTGATTAGCCTTGAAGCGCTCTTGATAAATTGGGTCTTCCTGCATAGCTAGCATAATTGTAGCTTCAGTTGCACCCTGAATAGCTAGCTTCTTAATAAGCGGAGCGAGTGCTCCAAGTCCATAACGATTAAGTCTTTCAACAACTAGAGAGTATGTATCTCTCTGGCTTGTTGTCATTCCATCTGGGCCAACAAGATTTATGTTTGCATTTGCATTAACATTTGTGTTTACATTAGCATTGACATTTGCATTAGCATTAGCGTTTGCGTTAGCGTTTGGGTTAACCGTTGCTGGAATAGTTACTTTAGAACCATCGCTATAAGAAATTGTTACACTACCATCTGGATTTGTCACTCTACCTGTTTCAGTTTTTCCAGGTTTAGATAATGTCTTTGGGTCAACAAATTTACCAGTTTTAGGGTCTATAACCCAACCTACAGGCGGCTTGATAATCATACCTGTCTTAGGGTCAATAGATAAACCTAATTCGGCAGCAAGTTTTTCAGCATTTTCTTTAGCTGCTTTTTGCTCTGGGGTCAAAGTAGCAGGTTGGCTAACCGTCCCGGAAGAACTTCCTTGAAAGCTTGTAGGGCCAGACCACATTGATTGAACTGCTGGAGTTCTGTTGCCAGTTACTGGGTCTACTATTTCATTAGTAGAAGCATCATAATAAGGATTTTGAGTTTTTATTAAATTCAAACTTCCAGATACATCTGTAGACCTGCTACCTACATCGGTTCTAAAGACATAGTTATAGTTATAGGCATCGGATGCTGGTAACTTTGGAGCCTGTGCAGCAGCCGCGGCCTCAGCCTTTGCTTTATTCTCAAAGTATAATCTTGTGCGTTCCGCGGACCTAGCCGCTACTTCTTTCTCAATACGAGCACGGCGCTCTGCAGCTGTTTCTTTAGCCATTTACATTAGCCCCATATCTTGTAGTGCTTTAACTGTAAGTCCATCTAAGTATGCTGTACCTTCAGGGGTATTAGCAAAGGCATCAAAGTACTTTGCTCTAGTTCCTGTCTGAACTTCTTCAATTGAAGGAACAACATACTGACCGCTCTTAGCATCGCGGTATCCTAGCCATGGTGCAACCTCGGGGGCGTTCCATGAAAGACTGTTCGGGTCAATACCAAGGTTCTTAGCTACAACTGATTTAATCCAGCCAGCTTGAAGCTCAAGAGATTTACCCGCTTGGAATCCTGTAGCAAATGCAGGGTAAGCATTGATTGCTTGTTTCTTAATATCTTCTTGAATATCAGCAGCAGTAGTCTCGCCGAGGAATAACCTTGAGCCTTGGTCTTCCCAATATTTGTCTCCGAATAAACCCGATACGCCATATGAATTAGCAAACTGCTTCAAGTCATTGATGCTGGTTACGCCAGCTCCACCTTGCTTCTTGAAGTCAATAGCGCTAGCGACTAGCTTGTCAAGGATATTGTTATCTCTAGCAGAGTTACTAAAGCCTAGAGAGTAGGCATCTTCTACCTGCTTTTGGACTGTAGCATTCCATGCGCTAGCTCCAAGAGCTGTGATAATGCGCTGCTTTTGTTCCTCTACATACTTGTCTTTTTCCTGTTGCCATACGCCGGGTTGTTCCTTTTCGGCAATAGCACGGGTGCGAGCTGTGGAGTTGTAGTTTTGATAGAACTTACTAGCCTTGACGAAGGCAATAAACTGAGCTCTATTCTTAGCGATATAGGCATCATAAGCCTTTTGCAGATTGTCGTCAATTCCCTTAAGTGCTAATACAATAGCAATCAAGTCTGCCATTTCGGCACTATCAGCGGTTAATCCAACTTGTGGCTCTGCCATTACATGCCTCCCGCTAATAGCTTCTTAAGTTCATCAGCAAATCCTATACCCTCAGCAAGTTCTGCCTGCTGTGGCATCTCAGCCTTAAGTCTTTCGGCTAAGCGTTGCTCTTCTAAGTCCTGCATAAAGCCACCCTTAGTGCTGACAACTTCTTCCATTTTGCCAGTCTTAGGATTACGCACTTTCTTTACGGTAGTAAGGGTTCCGCGCTCAGCTTTTCTTTCCCAATCCTTAATGACTTCATCTAAAATTTCTTTAGGCAGTTCTTCCATCATTAGAGTCTTGCTTGAAACCAAGTTAGCAATATCTATAAGGGTTCCTCTATCAACTTGCTGCATACGGCGTTGGGGAAGCTGTGCTTCTTCTCCAGCACCAGGCAATATATCTTTTGATAGTTTAGCAATCAAGGTATCAAAGTTTACTACAGGAAAATATATGTACAAGTCTTCTATGAGTAGAGTTTTCATCTGCGGAATAGTTAGGCTCTTTGAATAACCTAATTTTCCTAAAGTCTTTCTAAGCTCCATCCAGTCATCAGTTTGAAGTGTAGCTATAAAAGATGGTATATCCATCTTTCCGGTACCAGTTGTTACGGTTGTTTGAAATGGCCCCATTGACGCTGCACCGGTAGCTTTAATTCTCTGTTCAATTCTTTCATTATATGTTACTCCGCCCGGTGCCGGTATTTCGGCCGTGCTAGGCGCAGCAGTTGGTTTACCGCCAACAGGTGGTAGCGCTGTTGGGCGCTTACTAATAGGAGAAGTTGGAATAGGCATTGGCGAAGCACTTGGACCAACTCGTGGAGTCTCTGGAGCAAAGCCCGCAGGTACTGCAGATTGCCCAACAGAGCCAGCGGGAGCTCCGCTTTCTAGCTTAACAGACTTAGATGCAGCATCCCCAGCCATCATCTTTAGTACATTCTCGCCATACTCAGGAAATTGCTTCTTAAGTTTCTTATAATGAAAATCAAACCATTGCTTATAAGTTTTCTTAGCCACCACTACCCTCCATAAACATGGTCGAATTTGTCATTTCTAAAATATCTCTCATAGAACAATCCAAAGTCAGGACTCTGACGCTTCAGATTATCTACGAATTCCTCAATTTCTCCACGAAGAGGCCAAGCTCTTGATGAATCAATCGTAGTTCCTAGTACTTTTAATTGTTCGTATACATCATAACGGAAGTTTAGATACTGGGCTACGGCAAACCAGCGTGGATTCTGTGATAAATCTTTCCACATCTTATCGTCATTGATAGCGTATGTTAAAGCATCAACCAGTCTTTGGGTTCGCTCCTGACCTTTAGCGCTATAAGGAGCAGTAAACTCCCTATACCACATAGGATTTTGAACCTTCTGTTGCTCTAAGTATTGTTGCTTATAATAGTCTACTACCGAGGCTCCGTACCCCTTATTAGGGTTATACGGCGATTCTGGGTCAGTAGCTACCTGTTGCTTCACCGTTTCGATAAAGCGATTCCAGTTTTGCCATCCTTGATTCACGATAGATGAGCGAGCTCCTTCTAACGGCTCACCATATTCCTTGAACTTCTTATTGATAAATGGTATCTTTGTAGATTCTAAATAAGCCTGAGCTTTAGAGGAGAATGAATAGTTATCATCGTTAAAGATAGCACCAAGAAGCGGAAGATTTTCATCGCCAAGAATTGCTACTAAATCCTTCACCATCTCGGGATTGCGCTTTACTAAGCTAACAGCTGTATCGTCTGAGCGTAGTCCAGCTAGTGAGTTAGATAAGCTGTCTGCCAGGAAGAACAAATCTGGATTCATATAAATGAAATCCGCCTCACCATTAATTGGGTCAGCATCACGCATCTTAGCTAGCTCATCAGCATAAGGCTGCAACGCAGTCACATATCGTGGCTGAGCTGGCACTGTAAATGCAGAGATTACACGAATTGTAGCCATCAATGTTGAGCGTTCTTCAGATTGAGTTACCATCTGACTTAATTCCAAGTCGGTGGGGTGTCTATGATTCTCATCGTAGAAGTCAGCCATAGCTTGCTTCATGAACATATTCACATCTTTATTAAACTGCGATGCGCCACCCTGTCGAATACCAGCGCCAATAACTTGAGATAAACGGCGTACGGTATTAGGAAGTAATGCGTTAGCTGAATTAGCCTGAGCACCAAAAGGAAGAATCCAATTACTAATTTTTTCTTCTAGCTTGGATTCCCCACCGATACGCTTCACATACTCATTCCAGGATGCAGTCAGTAACGGACCTGCACCAAGCAAGGTTGAGCCAGTCGGGTTAAATGGGTTGAACCAGTCAACTGGAAGGCGGCCTTTGAGCCCAAGTATAGGTAATTCTACCTCAACATACTCGGTACCAAATGGGTCCTCTTCGACAGTAAACACTCTTTCAGGAAGAGTCTGCACGGCAAATGCCTTGGCAATAAAGTCTGGATGGTCTAGAGTAATTCTACCATATGCACGATACTGCTCAACGACAGCAGGAAAGAAGGCAATCATATAGTTTATGAATCCGCTATAGTTCATATCCCTGTGGAATGAGTTCAGTTTATTGCGGTATTCGTTAATTGCATAGCTTCTAGCTATACGCTCAAATCTTTGCTTATCATCAAGGGTTAACTTCTTGTTATCCATATTTGCCAAGCGTACTAACTTTTGCAGTTTATGCTGATACTTGAATGCAAAGTACGGAGCATACATCAACTTGGTTGTTGGCGCCGTGGCTAACCAGGCTACGCCCTCATCAACCATGTTTTTAAATTTTTGATACTTGGTACCCTTGCGCATGGTATCTTCAATCAAATCGCTCCATATTACTGGGCGCTGATTTACATCTGGATAGAGTCTACGCAGGGCATCTACGCTTACGGTATTATCGAGAACCATGTCTTGTATTTGCTTTGTCGGAGCGACAAGCTTTAAGGTTGCAGCTACTTGAGAAAATACTAGATTTGTATCAGTAGGCCTAAGTCCCATACGGGCTAGGTATTCTTGACCTTCAGTTGTTTGACGCAAGAATTTAGCTATGTCCGCCTTAGTCTTACCTTGCATCATGAGTCTAGCGACAGCGTCGTTGCCAACTTGGTCCTTAAGAATCTTGGTCCATTCAACTAAATGAAGTTGTTCATTTGCCTTAGGGGTAATGGCACGGCCACCGCCACCTTGAGCTCTGCGCAAATTGGCAGTTTCTATTTCCTTAATGCTAGCTAGGGCTCGACGGATATCGTCACGCATGCGAAGCTGCTGCATACTGATATCGCCGAATCGGCCACTGCTTGCTGCTGGAAACTCGTATCCATTTACAAGTATGCTATCTTTTGAGACTCTCTTGACTGGCGGAGCCTTCGCTACTATAGCTATCTCTTGTGCCCGCAAAGCATCTACGGTAGCCTTAAGGTCGTTTAAATGCTTGACATGTTTTTGCTGAGCTGGAGATATCTTAGACATAGGCTGCGTAAGGTCAACCTTAGCTTCAGTTAATGCTTTTTCCAGAGCTAAAATAGTAGTATCTCTAGCGGCAATATCCGCACGGATGTTATCTAAATTTTTCTTCGGGTTAACTGAGCCAAGGGCGCTCTTAACCTTTGTGGCGGTATTAGAAGTATTTGTTATAGAATGCAACATATCCGTAGTTAGAATCTTTAATACGGGGAACAGGGCCCCATCTCCAAACATACGGACAGCCGAGTCACGAATAACATTCAGTGGGAATCCTGCGCGAAGCAAAGTCAATCCTCGCCAGAGGGATAGAAATTCATCTGAAGCTATCTTGGCAGCTACGCCTGCTCGCACAGGCAAAGAAGCTTCTCTGCCATACTTTTTAGAATAAGCCTCAAAGGCTTTATCCCATAGCTTTGGGTCTGGTAAATATGCACCGTTGGCTAGTTGGCTTATAAGCTGTGGGTCTTTAATGACATCTCCAGCTGGGCTTACCATATAAGCTCTGCCTTCAATCTTGGCAGTATAGGCCTGCTCTAGCAAGCTCTTATGTTGTTCATCGTATCTTTTTAGAATTGTCTCTACCAGCATGCCAGAGAATTGATACTTGTCGCCTAGATTTTCAGCTAATTTTGCGGTGTACTGTTCTACGATATTATACTTTGTAGTCTCATCAACTGCACTAATGAAGTCATTGTACAACTTCAAACCTTCGTCTGGCTTTAATCCACCGTATCTAACTGAGTTACGGATATTAGCGCGGAATCTATCGGCAGCCAAAAGTCTATCCGAAAAATTAATTGTGCCCTTTGGGGCATCGTCGGTAAGTCTGTCGAAACCTCTAATCAATACAGAAAATGGACTTCTCTGATAAATTGTTTGGATTACTCCACCAATTGCTGTCTCACGGCCAAGATTATCCATAGTTCTACCAGAGCTAAGGTAGCCTGCCTTAGAAAGTTCTAGCTTACGAGCCGCTCTTTCTTTGGCCAAATCGTTACGGACACGCTCAACCCAGGTCCACTTGGATGCAGTTTGCTCAGCTAAGCCACCTGTAATAATTTCAGCATCTCGAAGCCACTGTTCTTCTTTTCTTAGTGACTCTAATTCCTTTTTCAGGTATGCCATTCCAGATGGCGCAAGGCCACTTGCTGTAATTAACTGACCTTTGTAAGAAACATAAGCTACGCCACCAGATTCGGCTATGCGGATGGCATCATCAATCCTAGTAACCTCGGCAATTTTTGCTGCGCTTTTAGCGTCTAACTCTTTTATAGCGGCATCATCTAATAGACCAAGTCTAAGGACTAGCGATATAGTTTGGTCGTCTGTTCCGGCTACCAAGTTCGCAGCAATCTGTGGTATATCTCCACTGCTACGGAATCCTGAGCGTTGACCTACTACGGCTGGCGAATTCTCACGGTAAAACTTGAATATTGGGGTGTATATAGTCTCTTCGCCCGCTTCTGTTCGCTTTATTAAATCAATAGCGTTCTGTCTTCTAACCGCTGCCTCTTCTGCGGCTTTAGCGGTGAGCCTGCCACTAACAATTCCCGGAGCCATCTCGTCTATGGGGGCTACAAAAGCTCTTCTACCTACAGCACCGACACCTTTTGCAAGTCCAATGTCTGGAGCAGTAGCAACTTCAAAGCCAAAGTTCAAAAGCCCAGAAAAAATAGCGCCGACACCCTGGCTTGTATCGCCTAAAGTCTTCCATCCAGATACTCTTGATGAAAAACGAACGACATCTCTACCGAAATTGTAGCTTTCTTGGCCAGCATCAGACTCTGCAAACTTAGATGAGCGGTATAAAAAGTTAGCTGTGCGCTTTACATAGTCAGTTTGGGCAGCTTCACGCTGTAATGAACCATAAATTGCACCACCGATAGAGGCTCCAGCAGCTGCACCGATAGGTCCACCTACCGCAAAGCCTGCAACTCCACCTAAAATTGCACCAGTTGTCGTAAATAATCCTGAAAGAATACCTAAAGTAGCATTTTTGTTTGCTACATCACGGGTAAATGCGTAGTTAGAGCGGACATTTTTGTAGCCGGCAGAGAGTAGTTTACTTGCTCCACCATCAGTTGCCTCATCTAGTTTACCGAATGCCCAAGAAACTGGAGTCATGATGGTGCCGAGAATATCAATACCTTTAACACGCAAGTCTTCAACGCTATCATTCCAGTCGCCGGGGTTTGCTGGAGCGTTAGCTGCAGAATCCTTAGCGAGCATGAATGGAATGCGGTTGTTTATCGCATTCGGTATGTACTGTGGGTAAGTATCATTATAGATACTTCCCATCTTATCCCATTGTGTTGAACTCATCGCGGAATAATCGTCCCCAGGTAGCGAACATATTCTTTGGTTGCTTCAGGCGTATCAGGCTGACTTGCCCAATAACGCATAAGCGGATAATAAGCTATGACTGTATCTAAATCTGGGTCACCAACTGGCCCCACAGGAAGATTCAAGTCGGCCATATCCATTCCGCCAGGAAGTGTTGAACCAGAGAAGATTGTTTCATCTGGGAATTGTGTCTCTGCTGTAATTGGAGTTACTGCAGGGCCACGCAAACCTGTTGATATGTTTCTAGCACGAGGAGCTGGAGCAGTTGCTTGCGCAGCAGTTCTTGCTACACCAGGTGCCGCCTGTGCTTGTGCATTAGTTTGTCCCGTTACGCTGTAACCCAAGCCACGATAATCGAGGCGTGGTGTTTTAGGGTTTTGTCCTCTTGCTCCAGAGACATCAATGTTCATAGGATTGTTCTGTGGTGCGGTTGGGCGTGGGCCTCCGCGATTCTCAACTGCCACGCTTATCCTCCTCTGGATTATAAGAATATTCTTCTGCGCATGCTAGCATACCTTTAGCTAACCATGGGTTCATATTTTCACTTACATCTGTCATAAGGTATCTTGTACCTTCAAAGTCGCTCCACTCGCTAACAAGTACCCAGCCTGTACATATCTGACTATCAGAATCATCTAGCTCTTCAGCTAGTACTCTCATAGCTTTATCTACAGCTTCGCTAAACTTGCTCACTTAGCTTGCTCCTCTACTTGGTAGGGGGCTGCTGTGTAGGCACTGACTCTTGCGGCAACTTCCATTGCTGCGATGGCATCAGCGCCTGCATAAAGAGCGCCAAGGGCGTAAGCACCTCCACTGCCGATGGCATAGAATCCTGCTTCACTCTTCATCACCGCCAAATCTTGGTCAACATCAAAGAGCTCGCCACCAACCGCGATTAGGAACTGGAACCTAAGTCCATCTTTATCTTTGTCATGAGGTTCATCAAAGTTATAACCATTTTCAATTAGGCATTTGCGCAACGAAGGCATAGCCTTAACAATCATATAGCGATAGGCATCTTTCTTATCTTTAGCTGAGAATACTGGAGGAGTCCAAATATTCTGCGCTATATCACAAGGAGCTACTTCTCCTGCTCCTGCAATTAGTAACGCACCGCGTGATGCTATCTTCTTCATAACTGGGTGGGAGTAAACCTTACCACCATCATCAGTTATACGGCTATCTGCAACGATGACAGACTTGTCATCATATTCGACACCAATGATTGTCGTCATCGTCCCCTCCTACTTTATCTGCGTCTGATAGTTCTTACGCTTGCGTTAGCTTCTCCGCCTGATGTTAGGCTGGAGAGTAAACTCATAATGTCCGGTGGTCCGCCAGCTTCCATAGGAAGAGCGCCTCCTGCCGGAGCTGCTGCGGGAGCAGGGGACGGTTGCTCAACCATAGGGGCGGCCCCAGCAGGAGGAACCTGTTGTTCAGGAGCAGGGAAGATTTCTTCTACTGCATCCTCAATAGCTCTGCCCTTTTGGCGAGCTTTAATTACCTGTGCAATCTTAGAAACAATACCGCTTACATCTCCGCCACCTGCTGCAATCTGTGGGATTGCTTGGGTGTAGGCTTGTAGCGATGTTAGAAGCGCAGCACGCATTTCTTCAATCTCAATCTTTTCAACTTCTTGGCTAACATTGACTGTAAATGGAAGTTCACGCATTGCCATATCCTTGGAGATAAGTTTACCACCAAGTGCTTGTAGCATGAATATCAAACCTTGTGCTGGATTTAGACCAGCGAGCATACCATAACGAACATCAGCGCTAAAGTCACCCTTGATATCTTTGCGTGGGCTGTATGTAATTTCATACGGTGCACCTGAATCTACGCCACGGATTGTCTTTTCCATTGGGAAAATTCTCTCATCAACTTCAAAGCATAGCGAGATAACATCACGGAGGGCGCTGGCAAAGACAGCCTGTGCAGATTTGACCTGGGTGTCGAACGCGCCCATGAGAGCCTGAACGCCCTGACCCGTGACAAT
>Ga0129333_10006663_pt1 | contig 10924 bp, 3 predicted proteins | sample CPB6_08_DNA_FD_94474 | JGI IMG/M metagenome (GOLD analysis project Ga0129333, IMG submission 94474) | Freshwater to marine salinity gradient microbial communities from Chesapeake Bay, USA - CPBay_Sum_0.6_0.8_DNA | ecosystem: Environmental > Aquatic > Marine > Coastal | place: USA: Chesapeake Bay...
ATGAAAAATCCAAAAAGTATACCGAGTTTCTCATGAAGATTCGAGAGGATATTGTCGTGAAAGTATTCAAAAATAAGAATACGACTGATGCGTATTTGCCGCTGTCCTTTTCACATATTGTCGCAAATGTTGCAGGAATGCAAAAAATCAATAAGAATTCGGAAGTGGATGTAACACCGCTGGAAACATTTATTATTCTGGAAGAAACGTATGCGCGATTCGAGCAGCTTGAATATGCTCCACCCACTGAACTGTTTAAAGTGATGTACTATTACTCGCTGACACCGCGCGATTTGCTGATGGTCAAACGGTTCAATCGCAAGGCACTTGTGGCATTGGCAGAAATGATGGTTCTCATGTACAAGCGCGCAATTGTCGCTCCAGGTGAAATGGTTGGCATGATTGCTGCTCAGAGTATTGGTGAACCGACAACACAGCTCACTCTAAATAGTGTGGCGTATGACTCCGAGCTATTACTACGCGTAAATAATGCGATTCAAGTTGTCAAGATTGGCGAGTATATTGATAATTATATTCCCAAAGCGGCTAAAAGCGAGGATCATCCGAATAATACAAAATTGGTATACGTGAATGATGACGAGGAAGTGTATGTTCCATCTGTTGATGAAGACGGAAACACGAGCTGGAAGCGGGTAGAGGCACTTACACGCCACCCAGTTGTAAATTTAGATGGAACGAATACGGTGCTGCGTGTGACGACCAAAGACGGCCGGTCAGTGATTGCGACAAAGGCCAAGTCGTTCTTGACAATTGATGACAATAATAAATTGGTGGCGACCAATGGTTCAGAACTCAAAGTTGGAGATTATCTTCCTGTAAACATTCGCGCATTTGAAATGCCGGATGTCCGCGATTTCGACCTGTCTACCATTCTTAAAAAATCGGAATACGCGTTTGGAAGTGAAATGCACAAGGCGCTTTCGTATTCAAGCGAACGATATTGGTGGTCCAAACACGCAAACATTGATTTTACGGTTCCTTACAATAGAAGCGATACATTCTTGGAAGCGATGAAAACGGAACCCCATGTCGATAAGAAAACCGGCAAGGTTGCATCTGCGCGCCAGCTATTCGTTTCCGGAATTGTTTACCCGAAAAAGCGGTTCATTGGTGGTGGTGAAATTCCTGAACACATTCCACTCGATTTCGATTTCGGATACTTGATTGGAGCGTATTGCGCAGAGGGGTGCACCACACCAACACAAATTTCGATTGCAAACAATTGTCGCGAATTCTTTGCACCCATTGAACGTTTGATGGAAAAGTGGAAAATTACAACCAAGTTTTATGTCCAGAAGAATAAAAACGGCGAAGGATGGACATCATCTGATCTGAGAATTTATTCCATCGTTCTCACGAATATTCTGAATATTTTATGCGGAAAGGGATCTACAAATAAATGCGTGAATTATCTCCTGTTTAACAGCAATAAAGAATTTATGACAGGTCTAATCAGCGCATATTTTGGGGGGGATGGATGTATAAGTAAAAAAGCTTGTGGAATATCTGCATACAGTGTATCAAGAACTTTATTAGAAAATATTCAGTCAATACTGTGTTTCTGGTTTGGAATATATACGAAAATTAAAAAAAATAAACTTCAGACACACAATAATATCGGTTCTAAAAATATTCTGCAAGGATACACTCTGAGTATCAAATCCGATGGTACAAAAATATTTGCAAATGAAATTCCAATGTTAATTGGATATAAACAAGAACGACTTAATCAGTTTAAATTACAATATTTAGAATTACAGTCACTGTCAACGGAAACAAGTGATATAATTCCAAAATTTACAGATAAATATGGAGATGTCCATACTAAAATGAATCGTAGTAAACTTCTTGAACGTTTTAATGTTCCATTCAAAGATGTTCGTTTCGATGAAATTGTAACCATTGAAGAAATACCAAATCCGACAGAATGGGTATATGACCTAACTGTAGAAATTACAAGGACATTTTCAGTATTAAATGGTGCAATTTTGAACGATACATTTCACTTATCGGGTGACGCATCTAAGTCACAAGTTACTCGCGGTCTTCCGCGAATTGAAGAGCTGCTGTCGTTGTCGGAGAATACGAAGAATCCTTCAACGACGATTTATTTGAAGCCGAGCGAGGAGTCAAACAAGGATGCGGCTGCAGACATGATACCGTTTATCGAATTGACGCGACTGGAGGATATTGTGAAGAGTGTGGAGATTTGTTTTGACCCGAGCGATTCGCCGAATGAGACGAAGATTACTGCGGATCGGTTGATTTTGGCGCAGTACGCGGAGTTTCAGCGGATGTTGAAGGAGGTTGGAGGCGAAGACGAGACAGAATGTGAGCGGGAGCGGTCGAAATGGATTTTACGAATGGAGATGGATCGGGAATCCATGTATGAGAAGCGGGTTACGATGGATGATGTGCATTTTGCGATTAAAGCAGTGTATTCGAAGAATGATAAGAGCGAGGTGTCGTGTATTTATTCGGATTATAATAGCGACAATTTGGTATTTCGAATCAGGTTGGATTTTCAGAAGAAGGAAAAGGATCCGAAGACGCTGGACCAGACGGATAAGATTTACCAACTGAAGACGTTTCAGGATGCGCTGATGAAGAATATTATTTTAAGGGGAATTAAAGGCATTAAAACGGTGCTGGCTCGTAAAGTTGTGGATTTGGTTGCGAAGGAGAACAACACGTATCGAAAGAAGGAGACGTGGGTGCTAGATGCGGTGGGGTCGAATTTTATGGAGATTTTATCACTGCAGAATATTGACGCGAGACGAACGATTAGCAATGACATTCAGGAGATTAACCGGGTGCTTGGTATTGAAGCTGCACGACAGGCGCTGTTTAATGAGTTGTATGAAGCGTTTGATACGACGTATATTAATCACCACCACATTAGTTTGCTGTGCGATCGCATGACGTGCAAGTCGGAAATGGTTTCGATCTTTCGACATGGAATTAATAATGATGACATTGGACCGATTGCGAAGGCGTCGTTTGAGGAGACGCCGGAGATGTTTTTGAAAGCGGCGCGACATGCGGAATTAGATGAGATGCGCGGAGTGTCGGCGAATGTAATGTGCGGACAAGAAGGGTACTTTGGAACGAGTGCATTCAAGGTGATGCTGGATATGGGACAAATCATGAAGATGGGACAGATTGCTACGGCGGACAAGACGGTAGAAGAAGAGAAGGAGGCGTTACTGCAAGGGTTTATGGATAAGATTGCGGCGGAAGATCCGCTGAACCCGTGCAGCAAGAACAAGTTGACGATACAAAGCACGCTGGATAAAGTGCAAGGGTCGAATCTGGGTTCAGTGGATCCGGATTATGATATGGGATTTTAACAGGTGATATCTGATGTCTAATAAATAAATGATGAATAATTTCGTTAAAATAAAAAAAATAAATATAATATTTTATTTTTTTTATAACCTTTTTTAGTTTATATTATAATTAATATCTATAAATATGTCGTGGTGTCATTTCAATCCAACCTCTAATACAGCGTTTACTTTCGACATAATTTTCCGAAACTTTAATAAAAGCAGAAAGCAAATCACTTATTTCTTCATATGTCCATTTTTCAGTTTTTGTACAATAGATTTGGTCCATTAGAATATCATTATCATATTTCCATAAAAATGATGACATCCATGGTTTTTTTATACGAAATCGAATTTGCTTGTTTATGCTGTTATTATTACCGCCAATCCCTCCTTCACTACGATTCAAGCATGGTAACTCTTTATTTTCTTGCAATAAACATGACTCTTTTATATGTTCAACAATATATTTATTTTCACCACCACCACCTTCGCATTTGTTTTTAAAATCCAACCAACGTTTCATATAATCTGGATGAGCATCTTTGTCGATAGAGAATCGCAATTTATAAACATAAGCTTCTGTATCTAAGTTCATACTTGATATTTTCTTATAAATATTAATAATAGTAACACTTTTAAATTATTTTATTTTAAGAATATAAATAGTGATATAGCTTTTATAGTTTGAAAAAAATAAAATTTAATCCACATAGTCAAGACCCTCATCATCATTGCTATCACTATCATCAATGAATTCTTCTCCTTCGGTAGTATAATAACTCTTGTATTCAATATAGTCATTGGAAGCGATGGCGCGTTTATTTTCAGAAATGTAACTTGCCAAGTCGGCATCTAATAATAGCATTTCATTTTCTTTCAGATTGTAACTGATAGAGTCAAATGTCAAATATTTGTTTGGATACAACATGAATGCGCGTATGCGCCTGTAACGAAGTAATTCATCAGCAAGTCGTAGATAATAATTATTTTCATTATCTGAACCATCGACCAAATTGCGTTTGGGAATATAGAGTCCACATTCTTCTGTTGTTTCTGATGTAGAAGAAGAAGAGTCAATAGAAAAACAGTATGCGTATTTTTTGCATGATGCGCTACTGCGTTTCGTAATACAACTTAATGTGGAATTTTCTTCATAAATATTTTTTAATACTGATGGATTCATTTCAACAAATTGAATGCTACGCTGTCCCAATATTTGCAAGAGTTTCTTCATCTGTTCAAGTTTTTTTAAATATAATTTATGTTGCTCGTCAATGTTGAAACGTTGTTCTTCAGATAAAGGTCGTCGACTATGAAATAGCACTTCAATTGCATTTCGTGTTTCCATCATTTCAAATCGATTTAAATGAATTCGAATAATGTTGCGAAAGGCATTATAAAAATTCGTTTCAAGTCGTATTTTTTCAACATCGTTGGTTCTCTCTTCATCTCTCTTGAGTACAAATCCAGTTCTAGTGATTTTCGGGAGAATAGATGCATCAATATTTACACTATTTCCAAGTTCAACATGTTTTAATTCGTCATCATCTTTAAATGGAACAGACTCACTAATTGGCATAAACTGGTTTGTTTCTGTAATAAAACCGATTACGTATTCATTTTCGACGACTTTTAGTTTGAGCGCACATGGAACTTCGCCGTTTAATTTTTTTTGAATAAAAGATGAAAATTCTTTTGTATGTTTATATGTTTTCCAAATTGTCGGAGTTTGGTTTATAAATAAAAGTTCATAGATTGGATCCGGATTTATGCCAGAAGGGTTGCAAAGAATGTTTCCTACAAGTTGTCGAGTTTGTTCGTTTCGTATAACGCTATACGTAACTTGCATTCCTACAACCTTGGCTGAAAAGTCAACAATTTGTTTTATATTTTGAAATTGAGTTTGAGATGTTTCTTTATTTTTGAGTATTTTAACAATTTCATCAAACGATTTATTTTGAACAATTGACTTGATAAGTTGTGCTGGTTTGCACGTAGATTGAAAAAATGTTTGTATTTTTGAAAGAGCAATTTTCAAAGATGGATCAACTGATGGTGAATTTAGAGAAGAAAATAAAACGGTGCTTACAATTTGACGTTTTGAAGTATATAAGTATGTGTAAAGTGGTTCATAATACCCTTCGTATTTTACAATGACTATATTTTTTTTATTTGAGTCAAAGGTTGAGGCCGAGTAATGATTAGTGGGACATAAAATGCTAACTTCTTCTTTATTATTAGAGAGTTCTAATATAATTAAATTTATTCCATATTTGCTTATGGGTAGTTGACGTTTTTCTTCTTTTTCTTTTAATCCAGACCACAAAACTGAGTCCATGACGTAGTCCCATAAATACGTGTAGTCAATTACAACTTCGTCATCTGACAAGTATTTTATGAAATTTTCATATGACATAATGATGGTTTTAAAAAAAACAACTTTATTATCTTCATCATTATCGAAATCCAAAGTAGCATCTTGGCCGAGTCCGAATATATTTTTGAATAAGGATGTCTCTTGATATTTTAACAAATGAATTTTATCAACGTATTCGAATTTTTTGAATGTTTCGATGAGGGTTCCATTTTGATAAGAAACAAAATTGTCGATAGAAAGTTTTGGAATAAGAATGCGGTGCTTGAATTCACTCATTGTGAGTGAAGTATCATTGAGAGAATTATAAATGTTCGCAATACAAGAAATAAAACACTGGTTGTAGTTTGAGTCTTTGCTTTCAAGAACGCCCATGCGTAAAACGCATATTTCATTTTCAACCAACATGTCACCTTTTGTTGATTTGCACTTTTTACTATAATTTTCATCTTCGAATAAGAAAAGTTGGAGAGAAAGCGGTAAAAATCCGAGATTATTCTGTTGAAGAGGAAATGCAGAATCAGGTTTTGAAACATAGATGTTTGTTTTTGATTTTTTCTTTTTTTCTTTTGCTGGTTCTATATCTTCCTGTTTTTCTTGTGCTTCTGCTTCTAGTTCAACGTCTGCTTTTACTTCAACATCTGCTTCTACTTCCACTTGTGTTGTTTGTTTCGTGTGTTTTGGTTGCATTGTTTCTTTTTCTTTTCCTTTTTTGCACTGGTTAATAACTTCTTGTTCTTTTTCAAAAACACGGTAATCTTTAAAATCATCACTATCTTTATCTTTTACTCCTGTAAAACAACATGGCAAACATTTTCCAGTTTTGGTTTTAAGGGTTTTGAGAAATCCTGGTAGATATGGTGTATATTTACCTGTTTTGAAATGCTCGAGAGGAGAAGTCAAGTCAATAATATATTTTTCTTTATTATTTGGATTATAATCTTCTTCTTTTGTCACAATATGCGCGTGTAGTTTATTATCGTCAATTTCTTTTTGAGAAACAGATCTTTCTTCAGGGACATTCCAGTATCTAGGACAAATGTAAAAATGTGTACTTTTGTCATTTCCTTCGCTGTCACCACCTTCCTCGTCTTGACTGCTGTATTGTAAAGGAATTCCATAATATGACGGTTGTCCAATTTTTTCATCATATGTATTTATTTTATCTAGTTCTTCTTTTGTCAAAATAATGGGTTGTCGTCTTGCACTCCATCCACACTTTGTTGCATATCCTGCTGTTTCTTTAAATAGTGATGGTTCCATATTTTTCAACCTCTTATACACTGGGTTAGACTCAAATGCACCTCCAATAAACTCGTCTTCATCTTCAGATTCAACAGCACCTCCTAGTATGTCAAAGTCTCCAATTTCATCTTCTTCTTCTTCTTCTTCCTCTACTTCTTCGACTACTGGTGCGACTACTGGTTGGGGTAATGGTTCGACTACTTCTTCGACTACTTGTTGGGGTGATGGTTCGACTACTTCTTCGACTACTGGTGTGGGTGATGGTTCAACTACTTCTTCTACTACTTGTGAGACTACTGGTTCGACTACTTCTTCGACTACTGGTGCGACTACTTCTTCGACTACTGGTTCAACTACTTCTTCGACTACTTCTTCGACTACTGGTGCGATTACTGGTGCGATTACTGGTGCGACTACTGGTGCCTGTGTTGATTTTTTAATAGAAATAGAAGGTTTCGTTATATCGCAGAGTTGTTTTACCAGTCCGACGGGTAAATATTTTTCATCATTTCCGAAAATGTGAAGAAGAGAATCCAGGTAAACTCGTATGGGATTTAATGTATATATATTATTAATTCCTAATATTTTTACTGTTATTTTATTATTTTTATCACCTAAACTTTTCATCATATGCACTTTAAATCCAGGTAATTTTCTAACATATATCTTCTTCGGCATTTGTTTTTTTTGTACTAATTTATTATACTTTCCTTCAAAATTTATTTTAAATTCTTCATAACTTTGTTCAGCTACTTTTTTTGAAACTAGCAAATTTGTAACAAGTAAATCAACTACTTGTTTTTTCTCTCGAAACCCAAGATTGTAAAGTAATTCGATATAACCTAATCGTAAAATAGCTTCATCAAAATTTGGAACTCGGACATACTGCATGCTGACACCCTTTTCATCTGAATTCCAATTATTCTCAATGACTTTCATTACGCTGGACATGCATCCATAAAAATTTTTCCAGACCAATGGTTCTGTATTATTTAGTTTTGATATTAATAAATATTTTATATTTTCTATAACCACATTGTCATCATACATGGAATAAAAGTCACGCATTTTGTACCCATTTTGTTGTAAGTATTCAACAACGGATCGTATATGTGGAGAAACTGCAGCACGAATCATTTCATCAACTGCCTCTTCATTATATGCATTTTTGAAAGATGCATGAATAAAAATATGACCATTCTCATCAAAGTCGCAAATAAAAACAATATTTTCACTATTTCTTACACCATATTGTCTCTCCATTTTATCATAGTTAATATAAATGCTAACACGGGTATTTGATTTTGATGATTGTTCTTTTTTTTTCTGTTTCATAAAAGTTTCATAAACTTTGTTCGATTCTGATTCATGTTGTAAAATGAAAAATGGAATTTTCATTCCTGTTTTTGTGTGATTTTTGGTATACATTCTTAAAATTGTATCTTGAAATTGTGGATTATATTTAATAACTTGACACTGTTCCGTTGCATGAAATAATTTAAAAAGAAGTTCCAATGGAAAATTGAATTCACTTTCTGGTAACAGTTCAATTTTTATTTCAATGATTCCCGCTTCTTCACTTTTTATTTTCGGTTTCGTTGACTTTTCAAAAATATCATAAAATAGTTGTATTTGTTTCATGTTTGTTTGAAATTCTTTCGATTCAATGAGTTCATTCGTTTTTTCACGTAATTTTATTTTTGTTGATTCAGATTCAAGCTGACCTAAAGTTTGAACTCCATCTGCATATAATGTAGGATAGTATGCTTTTAAAATGATAGAGTTTTCATTTTCATGACTAGTTTGTTCTAATTCCGATTCCAGTTTCATTACATCTCTCGCAAAACATGCAAACAGTGTATTATGAACCATGTTGTTTGTCTGCAACAAGAGTTCTAAGTTATTAACCTTTGACCTTATTTTTGAAAGTTCAATAACTTCAATATCATTATTAAAAAAAGGATTTACAAACATGTTTGACGGAATATTTTGACCAATTGAAACATCTTTAAACATTTCTCTCCCATTTAACACTTTTAAAGTAGATAAAATATTTTCAACAGGATTTAGTTCTCCTCCACTTGAAAAACTATACCCCATTAAATATTTTTTTATAAAATCAGTTTCACTTGTTGCATCACTGCTTTCATGGTCATCTTTCGATAGTTCTGTTATTTTATGATATACTTCGTTTGAGTCAAATGTTACAGGTGTTTTTGAAAACAAATACATTTCATCGTATGTGTAGTCAGGTATTCCTGGTACACTTTTAATTGCTAGCATTATTTTTCGTTTTACAGTATCAATTGAGTCATCTGAATATATTTTAAATGGAATCATGTGTACTTGAATGTCATATGTTGCAATATTTTTTAGTTCCATTTTGCTAAAAATGTCTTCAAACATTTTTGTATTGGATCCGTTTTCAATGTAATCGTTATAGAGGCGTGTTAAAACTTCTGATGACATCTCAAAAGACATACTAGTTTCGATTTCTTCAATGTTTGTACCATAAAAAACTAAAATGTGATCGGGTACACCACCTGCTACACCGACTTGTTGCTTCAATATGTTACACTTGTATATTTCTTCAATTGGATTTAATTTACTTGACATTTTTTATTTTTTCACAGAAACATATATATATTTGATATAATTTAATAAAAAATATTTATATTTAATTTTTTATTAATAATAAATACAATATAAATATTAATTGATAGTAATAATTATTTATAGAATTTATTAGAATTTATAATTATTTTACATGTCAACGCCAACAACACTTCCAACAATGAATATAAAAATAACAGATGAAAAGTTAAAAGATGTCACTCCGGTAACGATATCCCAAGATGCCGTTAAACGTTTGCTAAAAGATATACAACAAATTATAAAAAATCCACTACACGATCAAGGTATTTATTATAAGCATAGTGAAACGAATATTACGGAAGGCTGGGCGCTAATTATTGGTCCAAAAGACTCACTATATTGTAACGGTTATTATTTTTTCAAGTTCACATTTCCTCCAGATTATCCACATTCGCCACCCGTACTGCAATATTGTACGAATGATGGAACAACGCGTTTTCATCCCAACTTTTACAAGTCAGGTAAAGTGTGCATTGATATTTTAAATACATGGCGTGGAGAAAAATGGAGTGGATGTCAATCTATATCATCAGTTTTACTGACAATTATTTCTATTATGGATAATGAACCAATACTAAATGAACCAGGTATCACTAGAAGTAACAAAGATTTTAAAAATTATCATTCGCTTATTGAATATCGAAACTTGTCATTTTCAATTTATCAACTTGTATCAAGCATTGAAAACTTGCAGTTGACTATACCTACAATGAGCTCTGAATATTGTCAACACTTTTATGCCATTATGAAGGCGCATTATATTGACAATAAAGATGTTATTATGCAGCGATTGCAAGCTAATTGTGAAAAAATATTACACTCTGACTATTATTATTCATCTCTTTATTTATTTGGATTCAAAGTGAACTACCAGGAATTGATATCATCTTTTAATAATTTAAATTTTTAGCTTATACTTTTAATTTTTTTTAATATTAATAAAATTGAATTTAAAAGTATTTTATTTAACTTATAATAACATATAAGTAAAATCTGAGAATTTACTGACTGTTAATAAATATGAAATTTTGCAAAGTGTGTAAAAACATGTATTACATTATGATGGGGGATGCTCCAGGTTTGAGTCCGGAAGAACCAACAACTAAAATTCTTATTCATAGGTGCAGAAATTGTGGAGACGAAGAAAAAAATGTTGAGTCAACTGTTAGTGTATCAAAAACGTATTTTAAACAATCTGATCTTCATTTAGCAGATGTTGTGAACGAATACACACATTTAGACCCCACACTCCCACGAATCAAATCGATGAAGTGTCCAAATGTTGAGTGTGAAACAA
>Ga0129333_10006664_pt1 | contig 10922 bp, 8 predicted proteins | sample CPB6_08_DNA_FD_94474 | JGI IMG/M metagenome (GOLD analysis project Ga0129333, IMG submission 94474) | Freshwater to marine salinity gradient microbial communities from Chesapeake Bay, USA - CPBay_Sum_0.6_0.8_DNA | ecosystem: Environmental > Aquatic > Marine > Coastal | place: USA: Chesapeake Bay...
TACACCATGGATGCCGCCCGCTCGGTCACGGCGGGTGCCATCGACGGCGGTGAAAAACCATCCGTACCCTCGGCCATGCTCAAGTACCACGTGACCGAAATGAGCCGACAAATCGCCAACGATGCGATGGACGTGCACGGCGGCAAAGGGATCTGCCTCGGGCCCCGCAACTATCTCGGTCGCGGTTATCAGGTGGTGCCGGTAGCGATCACCGTCGAAGGGGCTAACATCCTCACACGCAGCCTCATCATCTTCGGCCAGGGCGCCATACGCTGTCACCCTTACGTCCTCAAAGAAATGGAGGCGGCGCGCAATCCGGATCGCGCACAGGGAGTACGCGACTTCGACGATGCGCTGCTCGGTCACGTCGGCTTCACGCTGAGCAACGCCGTGCGTTCCTTGATCATGGCGCTCACCAACGCGCGTTTCACGGCCGCACCCGTCGACGGCCCAGTCGCCCGCTACTACCAGCATATCGTGCGTTTTTCCGCGAGCTTCGCTTTCGCGGTCGACGTCGCCATGCTCAGCCTCGGCGGCTATCTCAAGAAAAAAGAAAATCTATCGGCTCGGCTCGGCGATGTGCTCTCTTGCATGTACCTCGCCTCGATGGTGCTCAAGCACTACGAAAATCAGGGCCGTCGCCCGGAGGATCTGCCCATCGTCGAATGGGCCTGCCGCAATCTGCTCTACAAGGCGCAGGAGCAGCTGCACGGCTTCCTGCGCAATTTCCCCAATCGCTTCCTCGGCGGCGCGATGCGTTTTTTGATCTTCCCGCGCGGCTTGCAATACTCGGCGCCCGACGACCGTCTCGGCCGCACGCTGGCAGAGTTGGTGCTCGAGCCCGGCCCGGTACGCGATCGGCTCTGTTATCCGGTCTACCGCCGGGTCGAAGCCGGTAACGCACTCGGCCTGCTGCAAGAAGTGCTCGAGATGGCCGAGCATGCCGAGACGCTCGAAAAGCGGCTGCGGGTCGAGGGCGTCAAAACAGGACGCGTCCGTGCGCTCGATCTGCCCGGGCAGATCGACGAAGGCGAGCGTGCGGGACTCCTGTCGAGCGACGAGGCCACCTGGTTGCGCAACTACGATCGCAAGGTCATGGATCTGATCCACGTCGATGACTTCGCGCCGCATGAGCTCGGCACCAACGGCAAGCCGCGACTCCGAATCGATACACCCGTGCAGGAACAGAACGAACTGTTCGCGTGAGCTGCCAGAACGGCGATGAGTTTCGAAGAACGCGCCATTCTCCATGTCGACATGGATGCGTTCTATGCCTCCGTCGAGCAGCGCGACAACCCGGAGCTTCGTGGTAAACCGTTGATCGTCGGGGGTACGAGTGGACGAGGCGTGGTGGCCGCTGCCAGCTACGAGGTCCGAAAGTACGGCGTTCGCTCTGCGATGCCGATCCGGCGTGCGCTTGCACTCTGTCCTGACGCCGTCTGCGTGAGGCCGCGAATGGCCCGCTATGCCGAGGTATCGGCACAGGTGTTCGAAGTTTTTCGGGAATACACGCCGCTCGTCGAGGGCCTCTCGCTCGACGAGGCTTATCTCGACGTCACCGCGAGTCGTGTCCTCAAGGGCGACGCCGTCACGATCGCGAGCGACATCAAAAATAAAATTCGCTTGCGGACGGCCCTCGGTGCCTCGGTCGGAGTCGCCACCAACAAGCTCGTCGCCAAAATCGCCTCCGATCTGCAAAAACCCGACGGACTCACGGTGGTGGCACCCGAACGCGTCAATGAAATACTCGATCCCTTACCCATCAAACGCCTGCCCGGACTCGGTCGCAAAAAAGGCGAGCAGGTCGTCGCCGCCGGACTGCACACCCTCGGCGAGCTGCGTCTGGCCGAGGAGGAACGTCTACGTCCCTTGTTCGGCAAGCACTGGCAGGAATGGCGCGATCGTGCCGCGGGCATCGACGAGCGCCGAGTCATTCCGGAACACGATGAAAAGTCGGTCAGCAACGAACGTACCTTCGGCGAAGACTTGACCGACAGCTCCGTCATGCATGCCGAGCTTTCGGCGCTCGCCGACAAGGTCGCGGCACGATTACGCGCCAAACAACTGCAAGCCAACTGCATCGGCATCAAGATCCGACTGCATGACTTTCGCACTCTCACCCGCCAGACCACGTTGGGCAAACCAAGTTGCGAAAGTCGGGTGATAGCGGACTGCGCGCGTGCGCTGTTCGAGACGTGGTTGGTAGAGAACCGCAAACCGCGCATCCGACTGCTCGGCGTGTCCACGACCGAGTTCGTCGAGGAAGCGCAGCAAGATCTGTTCGTCGACGTGGAGCGCGTCCAGAACGAAAAACTGGATGCCACACTCGATGCGATTCGCGAGAAATTCGGCAACGCCGCCTTGGGTCGCGCGAGTTTGCTCAAGCGCGAGCGCTAATTTCGGGCGGCAGGCAGCAACAGTCCCATCGTCATGCCGGCGAGCACGCCGAACAAATGCGCGTCGGTCACGACTGCAGCGGTATCGGTCGCGAAGGGCAGCGCACCCCAGAGATTTTCCCGTACGATTTTCGCGAGTCCGAAGATCGCCATCAGCCACGCGATGCCGTAATGACGATCACGATCGATGATCAGCCTAACCACCGCCGCGGCGCCCCAAGCGTGCAACAAACCGGATAGACCCACATACCAATCGATGTCACTCAGCCACCAGAGACCGGCATCGATCATCGCCATGCCGACGAGCCCGACCGCGAGCAAGTGGCGCGGCGCGAACACTCGGCCAAATAGCCGCCAAAGCAACAACGAGGCCGCGACGTTGAGACCCGCGTGCCAGAGATCGAGGTGCACGAAATGTCCGGTCAACAGGCGCCACCACTCACCGGCGGCGATCGCCTCTCTCGACCATTGCAAGGAGTCGATCAGCCAATGGCTCATGCTTGTAGTTCGAAGAACTCGCCGTGCGCGAAATCCGTCTCGTTCGACAGCGTTGCAACTGCGGCCTGCCCCTCGACCGGCAAATCCACCGAAAATACGCTGGCCACTTGACCTGGCAGTCTACTCAAAGAAACTCGTCGCGCACGACGATCGGTCCCGACCTGTACTTCGCGTGCGTTCCAAGTGAAACCACTGCCCGCGGCTTTGAGCACGGCTTCCTTGCGCGTCCAGCCTCGCAGAAAAACCTCATCGGGCGGGTCGGCATCCGCCGCTGCGAGCTGCGCGGCGGCAAGCTCGGCGCGTTCGCAGTCGGTGAATACCCGCTCGGCCAATCGGCGCGCATTGGGCACCGCTCGTCGAGTTTCCAGATCCACACCGATCGCGCTCTCGAAGCCAAGCCCCAGCAACCATGCGCCGTGACTATGGCTTTGGTTGAAATGCAGGGGCGGCGAATCATCGGCCGAAGAAATGCTGGGCTTGCCATGTTCGCTGAGCACGAACGTCAGCGAACCGCCGTGCACGCCGAGTCGGCTGCCGAGCACGCTGCGCAACAAGATTCTCGACACCACGAAATCGCGGCGGACTTGCGCCGCAGTCATCGCGTCGGCACGGTCGCGCTCAGCGCTCGAGAGCAACTCGAGCTCGGCCGCGTTACACGACAGTGAAGAAAACGCCGTGAGATCGGCGAAATAAAGTTCGACGCCGCGCGGGGGCTCGCGATGCCGGAGTGCATGAAAGGCGAGCGGCGACCAGATGGGTGACACGATGCGGCGGACTATGCCCGGGCGGGTCCTGCCCGTGCAATACTTGGGCGCTTCGGGGAAGCCTCGCCTGCCAAGGCAAGTTGCGCGACATGTCGATCATTCTCGATGCACTGAGAAAATCCGAAAATTCGCGGCTGCGACAAGATCACCCGGCGATCTTCGCCGCACGCGCCGCGCCGACTCGATCACGGCTGCCGATCTGGGCGCTGGTGCTGGTCGCGCTGCTGGCGATCAATTTTCTGGTGATTGCCTGGGCACTGCTGCGTAGCGAAGGCCGCAGCCGAGATCCATCGCGAGCTGAGCCCCTTGCGGCGGTGATCGTCGCCACACCGACCCCCGCCGTACCGACCCCCGCGGCACCAAGCGCCGCGGCACCGGCACCCGCCGCGATCGCGCCTGCCGAGATCGCCCCAGCAACGCTTGCCTCCACGACGGCACGTACCGCCGTAGCGGCCCCCGCACCCGCAGCGGCGGCGTTGCCGCGGCCGCCGAGTCGTGACGATCTGCTCGCGCGCGGCTCGACGATTCCGCCGGTCGAACTCAACATGCACGTTTACGATCCGAATCCGCAGGCGCGCTTCGTACTACTCAATGGTCAAAGATTGCGAGAAGGCGAAAGCTCCCGAGAAGGACTCGTCATCGAGCGCATCACCGCCGAGGGTGTCATCCTGCGCTTCGGTAATTCCACTTTTGCGGTGAACCTGCAATGAGCGAGCTGACAGAGCTCGATGGCCTGCAATTGGCGGATGTGCTGCGTGCGGGCATCTACCGACTGTTCGAAAAAACCGATCATCTCAACAAAATAAACGTCTTCCCGGTGCCGGATGGCGACACCGGTACCAACATGTCACTGACGCTGTCTGCGGTACTTGCGTCGCTCGATCGCGCTCCGGAGCCCCATGCGGGAAGCATGCTGGTACGCGCGGCGGACGCTGCACTCGATGGTGCACGCGGTAATTCAGGAGCAATCCTCGCGCAATTTCTGCTGGGTCTCGGCGATGGCGCAGGTCATCTCGCGCGGCTTTCGACCGGCGAATTCGCAAATGCGCTACGCAAAGGGGCTGCCTACGCCCGTGATGCGCTCGCCCAGCCGCGCGAGGGCACCATCCTCACCGTGTTGCACGAATTTTCACTGGCTGCCGAAGCTCAGGTACCGCTCTCGAGCGGTTTTCCGAGCTTGTTCGCCAATTCATTGAGTCGCGTTCGCGAGGCGCTCGAGGCGACGCGTGGGCAACTCGAAGAGCTGCGCGCGGCGAACGTCGTCGATGCCGGTGCCCTCGGATTCGTCGAGGTTCTGGAAGGCATGCGCCGATTTCTAGAGACGGGAGAACTGGGCAAGGTCGTGACTCCCGTCCATTCCGGTGATGAGTCGATGGCCGGAACGGCGCCTCCGGCAGTCGATCAGGACTATCGCTTTTGCACCGAATGCTTGGTCAACGCTTCTGCCGATCAGGAAATCGATCTTCGACATCTGCGCGAAACACTCTCCGCGATCGGCGCCAGTCTGGTGGTCAGCGGCAGCAAGCGCAAAGCGAAGATTCACGTCCACGTCGACGATCCGGAACAGGTCTTCCGTATTGCCGAAAACTTTGGTGTCGTCAGCGGTCAGAAAGCGGACGACATGCGCATGCAGCAAAGTGCTGCACATCATCGAAAGACGCAACGTACGGCGGTCGTCACGGACTCGGGAGCAGACATTCCAGAAGAGTTCGTCGAGCGACTTGGTATACACGTGGTCCCGGTGCGCATTCACTTCGCTAATCATTCTTACCTCGACAAGGTGAGCATGACCCCCACCGAGTTCTACCGCGAACTCGTGAGCAATCCGGCACATCCCAAGACGTCGCAGCCGCCGCCCGGCGATTTCCGCCGCATGTTCGAATTTTTGGCCTCGCACTACGAGGCCGTGGTGTCCGTGAACTTGACCTCTCGGCACAGCGGAACCTGGGATGCCGCCAACAAAGCGGCGCAACGGGTCGGCGCCGAGGGCAAGCCAGTCGCGGCGATCGACAGCCGCAACGCGTCGGTAGGTCAGGGGCTCATCGCCGTCGCAGCTGCGGAGGCAGCGATCGCGGGTGCGGATCCGCAGGACGTCACGGCCGCCATCCAAGCGGCCGCCGAACGCACGCAAACGTTCGCGCTGCTCGGCAGCATCGATTTCGCTGTACGCGGGGGTCGCGTGCCGGCGATCGTCGGCAAGGTGGCGCGTTTACTGTCCCTCAACGTCATTCTGCGCACCTATCCGGACGGGCTGATTCGTGCGGGGGGCGGCCTGATGGGCTCACATCGGCTGCGCAGCCGTTTCGTGCGGTTCGTGGTACGACGCTGTGGTTTCGATGCGAGCCGCGAATCGCTGCGGATCTTCGTCGGTCACGGCGGAAAGCCGCAAGAGGGTCAGCTGCTGGCGCAGGAGCTAGAACAAAGATTTCCGGCAGGCAGCGTGGAATTTTGTGCGCTCACCGACATGGGCCCGGCCATCGGTGTCCATGGCGGGCCGGGCACGCTGATCGTCGCTCTCCACCGCAAACCCAAGGCGACGGCCTAGCCGAGCGATCTAGCCGAGCGCGGCGATCACCGCGGGCGGCGCCTGCACGAGTTCGATCAGCACGCCCTCGCCGGCGATCGGAAATTCTTCGTTCGCCTTCGGATGCAGAAAACAGATGTCGTAACCCGCTGCGCCCTTGCGCACGCCACCCGGAGCAAAGCGCACGCCGCGCGACGTCAACCATTCGACCGCTTTCGGCAGATCGTCTATCCATAGCCCGATGTGGTTGAGCGGCGTGGCATGCACGGCAGGTTTTTTCTCGGGATCGAGCGGTTGCATGAGATCGACTTCGACGCGCATCGCGCCTTGACCCATGGCGCAAATGTCCTCATCGACATTCTCGCGCTCGCTGACGAAGTTGCCGGTGACTTCGAGGCCGAGCATGTCGACCCAAAGTTTGCGCAAGCGTTGCTTGTCTGGGCCGCCGATCGCCACCTGCTGTATGCCGAGGACCCGGAACGGTCGTTTCATCGAAACGTCACTCATTGGAACTTGATGATCACCTGATCGACCGCGAGACTGTCGCCCTTGGCGGCCAACACCTCGGAGACCACGCAGTCCTGGGTGGCAAACAGAATGTTTTCCATCTTCATGGCTTCGATCGCTGCTAGCCGTTCGCCGGCGCGTACCGTCTGTCCGGGTTGTACCGAAATGTCGACCAGCAGGCCGGGCATCGGCGAGAGCAGCACCTTCGACAGATCGGGCGGCGCCTTGAATGGCATCAGCGCTTCGAGCTGCGCCTGACGTGGCGAGAATACTTTGGCGAACAGACTCGAACCATTGTGCGAAATACGATAGCCGAGCCCGATGCGTTCGATTTGCGCACAGAAGGGTTTGCCGTCGAAGTGGCCGTGCACGGCGATGTCGCGCAGGTTGTCCTCGAAAGAAACCTCGTGCGTACGGCCACCGATACCCACATGGAACATCGAGCCGATCGGTCGCACGGTGACCGGAATCTCGTCACGACCTCCTTGATCGTCGCGCAGCACGATCACGAAATCCTCGCGAATGCGGACTTCGCGGTGACGCAACTGTCCGGTGAGACGCGCAGCGCGTTCACGGGAGCGGCGATGCGAGACGGCAGCCAAGGAGAGCAGGAATCCCGGTTCCTCGTGCGGCACGGCCGACGCAGAAAAGCCTTTCGGATACTGCTCGGCGATGAAGCCGGTGTTGAAATCGCCGGCGACGAAACGCGGATGTGCGAGCAAGGCTGCTTGAAATGGAATGTTGCTGGAGATACCGCGGATCACGAAACCGTTCAAGGCCTCGCGCATGCGGGCGATCGCCTCGTTGCGATCGGCGCCGTAAGTGATGAGCTTGGCGATCATCGAGTCGTAGAACATCGGTATCTCGCCGCCCTCGTAGACACCGGTGTCGACGCGGACGCCGCCCTCGGCAGGAACCGGCTGCGAGGCTTCCATGGTCGGCATGGGCGGTCGATATTTGACCAGTCTGCCGGTCGAGGGCAGGAAGTTACGGAACGGATCTTCGGCATTGATGCGGCACTCGATCGCCCAGCCCTTGCGCCGGATGTCGCTCTGGCCGAAGGCGAGTCGCTCGCCTGCTGCAACTCGAATCATTTGCTCGACGAGATCGAGCCCGGTGATGCACTCGGTGACCGGGTGCTCCACCTGCAGCCGAGTGTTCATCTCGAGAAAATAAAAGCTGCGATCTTTGCCGACCACGAACTCGACCGTGCCCGCGCTCTGGTAGTCGACGGCCTTGGCGAGCGCAACCGCCTGCTCGCCCATGGCCTTGCGCGTCTTGTCGTCCAGGAACGGGCTCGGCGCCTCTTCGATCACTTTCTGGTGCCGACGTTGAATCGAGCACTCACGCTCCCAAAGATAGACGCAGTTGCCGTGACCGTCGCCCAGCACTTGAATCTCGATGTGCCGAGGCTCTTCGACGAACTTCTCGATGAACACGCGATCGTCGCCGAAGCTGTTACGAGCCTCGTTGCGACAGGAGGCGAAGCCCTCGTGCGCGTCCTTGTCGTTCCAGGCGACCCGCAAACCCTTGCCGCCACCGCCGGCGCTCGCCTTGATCATCACGGGATAGCCGATGTCGCGCGCAATCTCGACCGCTCGCTCGGGCGACTCGATCGGTTTGTTCCAACCGGGGATCGTGTTCACCCTGGCCTTGGCGGCGAGCTCCTTGGACGCGATCTTGTCGCCCATGGCCGCGATCGACTTGTGTTTCGGGCCTATGAAAATGATGCCCGCCTCTTCCACGCGCCGCGAGAACTCGGCGTTCTCGGACAAAAAGCCGTAGCCGGGGTGAACCGCCTCGGCGCCGGTTTTCTTGCAGGCTTCGATGATGCGATCGGCGACGAGGTAGGACTCGCGCGATGGCGCCGGTCCGATCAGTACCGCCTCATCGGCCAGCTCGACGTGACGAGCGTCCTTGTCGGCTTCCGAGTGAACGGCCACCGTCTTGATGCCCATGCGTTGCGCCGTCTTGATGACGCGGCAAGCGATTTCGCCACGATTGGCGATCAGTATTTTTTTGAACATGATTCTTCAGACTCCGTGGCGCGCGCTCAAAGGGGGATGTTGCCGTGCTTGCGCCACGGTTCCTCGATTTTCTTGTCGCGCAACACCGTCAGCGCGCGGCAGATCCGCCGACGCGTGCCGTGCGGCATGATGACGTCGTCGATGTACCCGCGGGCACCGGCGATGAAGGGATTGGCGAACTTCTGCCGGTACTCGGCCTCTCGCGCCGCCAGTTTGGCGGGATCGGATTTCTCTTCGCGGAAAATGATTTCGACTGCACCCTTCGCACCCATGACCGCAATTTCAGCGTTCGGCCAGGCAAAGTTGATGTCACCGCGCAAATGCTTCGACGCCATGACGTCGTAGGCACCGCCATAGGCTTTGCGCGTGATGACGGTGATCTTCGGCACCGTGCACTCGGCATAGGCATAGAGCAACTTCGCGCCATGCTTGATGATGCCGCCGTATTCCTGCGAAGTGCCCGGCATGAAACCCGGCACGTCGACGAAAGTCACGACTGCGATGCCGAACGCGTCGCAAAAACGCACGAAACGCGCGGCCTTGATGCTGCTCTTGATGTCGAGGCAGCCCGCGAGCACCAGCGGCTGGTTGGCAACGATGCCGACCACCTGACCGTCGAGCCGCGCAAAGCCGATGATGATGTTCTTCGCATAGTCGGGCTGCAGTTCGAAGAATTCACCATCGTCGACGACTTTGCTGATCAGCTCCTTCATGTCGTAGGGCTTGTTCGGATTGTCGGGTACCAGCGTATCGAGCGAGTAGTCGTCACGATCGGGCGGATCGAAGGCCTCGCGCATCGGCGGCTTCTGCCGATTGTTCGCCGGCAGATAGTTGAAGAAGCGACGCAGCATCAGGATCGCCTCGACATCGTTGTCGAAAGCGAGATCGGCGACGCCGCTGCGCGTGGTGTGCGTGATCGCGCCGCCGAGGTCTTCGGCTGTGACTTCTTCGTGGGTCACGGTCTTCACCACTTCGGGTCCGGTGACGAACATGTAAGAACTGTCCTTCACCATGAAGATGAAGTCGGTGAGCGCTGGGCTGTAGACGGCACCACCCGCCGAAGGGCCCATGATCAGACTGAACTGCGGCACCACACCCGAGGCCGTCACGTTGCGCTGGAACACCTCGGCATAGCCACCGAGCGAGGCGACGCCCTCCTGGATGCGCGCGCCACCGGAATCGTTGATACCGATCACCGGTGCACCAACTTTCATGGCGGTATCCATGACCTTGCAGATTTTCTGGGCGTGCGCCTCGGACAGCGATCCGCCGAATACCGTGAAATCCTGACTGAAGACGAACACGAGACGACCGTTGATGAAGCCGCAGCCCGTCACCACGCCATCGCCCGGAATTTTTTGATCCTGCATACCGAAGTCGCTGCAGCGATGCTCGACGAACATGTCCCATTCCTCGAACGTTCCCTCGTCGAGCAACAGTTCGACACGCTCTCGCGCCGTCAGCTTGCCTTTGGCATGTTGCGCCGCGACGCGCTTCTCGCCGCCGCCCTGTCGCGCCTGCGCGCGCTTCTTCTCGAGCTGATGAATGATGTCGTGCATGGCAAGCTTTCCTGTGAGTGCAAATCGGTCAGTGGGCTTCGAAGAGATCGAGCAATCGTCGTGCGGCGGATGAAGGCGCGATACGGCCTTGGCTCACATCATCGAGTGCCTTGGGCAACGCGGCACGTACGGCCGCACTGTCGCGAAAATCGGCAACCAGTCGCGCGTGCACCTGATCCCACATCCAGGTGAGCGCCTGCTGGCGTCGACGTTCAGAGAATTCACCGCTGTGTTCGCGCAGACGTCGGAAGTCGGTGACGTGCGACCAGAAGGCCTCGAGCCCCTGGGACTTGAGCGCACTGCCTCGCATCACGCGGGTTTGCCAACGTTCTTCGTCATGACTACCCGGCGCACCGGTGAAACGCAGCACGCGCAACGCCGAGGTGATCTGTGCCTCGGCCCGAGTTGCGGCATCGGGATCGAGATCGGCTTTGTTGATGACGATGAGATCGGCGAGCTCCATGATGCCTTTCTTCATGGCTTGCAGATCGTCACCAGCGTTCGGCAACTGCAGCAGCACGAACATGTCCGTCATGCCCGCCACCGTGGTTTCGGACTGCCCGACGCCCACCGTCTCGACGATCACCACGTCGTAGCCCGCAGCCTCGCAAACCAGCATCGCTTCCCGAGTTTTCTCCGCGACCCCA